>Ga0247760_1000161_pt1 | contig 72331 bp, 58 predicted proteins | sample UWRJL171409R4_FD_179936 | JGI IMG/M metagenome (GOLD analysis project Ga0247760, IMG submission 179936) | Plant litter microbial communities from Arlington Agricultural Research Station in Wisconsin, United States - UWRJ-L171-409R-4 | ecosystem: Environmental > Terrestrial > Plant litter >... | reverse complement strand
TTGATAGATCTATGCATGTTTTTAATTTGAAGTTGTTTGGTTGTGTTTTCGTGGAGTTACGCGTGTTCAAAGTAGGTGGGGTGGTGCTAGCGGGGGGGCCGAGACTTTTTGGCCCCCATTGTACAAGGCAGTCGCGCCTGCCCCCAAACCCCCCACAGCTCTTCAGGTTGCCGCTGCGTGGCACTGTCGGGACTCGGAACTAAAATAGGCCGCGCGCATGGAAACCGCCGAGTCTGAATGCATTTGCAGCGCGCCAAAAAGAGCGAAGCAGACCCGCACGTACCGAACCCCGAGCGTCAAGCGAGGTTCCCTTTTGGCCTCTTCAGTTTACCAATTTTCCATCACCTCCATTCGTATCAATTTCGGTCCGTCCTGTCGGTTTCCATTCCAGCTTCGCACGGGGAGGTCGTACTCAGTTTTGAACGTTTGAGGACATGATTTCAATCCTCAAAATGTCGTTTGCGGCAAGGCCGATCGCAAAGAATCTCTAAAGAATCTCCTGATCTACAACTTCAATTGAGCCTTCAAACCGAGTGCCCGTCGCAAAACTCGCGACTCGATGCCGAAGCCAATGCAGCCCGGCGACCTTGGTCTGGATACATCATTCGGGAAGCTTCCCATCACTCCTATTATTGATCTCGGGCAGCACGGCGTTCAGGTGCGACCATATCCGTACCAGCCTCTTGGGGAGGGAGAGATCCTAGAGTGCAGTATTTTCGTCGGCAACCTTAGTTGTGAAGTTAACAATATCGTTCTCGTATCGCTCTTCCAGTCGCACTTCACTTCGTGCGAGCTTGTTGTCTTCTGCTTCCTCCCTTAGCAGATTGGTGCCTCTTACCCCTGCGTTTTCGCCTGACCACTCTGTCGCGGCGTCGGTTGCTGGCGCTGGTCCTGGATCTGGAGGCTCATCAGCTCGCTTGCTTCGTCGATGATCCACTTCAGGGTATCAACAGAGCTCGCTAGCGCCACCCTCGCCCACTTGAGCTGCAACCCCTGTATTTCAGACAACATGGTCTGCACACCTGCCGAGACGGCACTGGCCAAGAATGTGTAACGCTGTGGAATCACATGGCCAAAAGCGGAAATTCTGATTACGCGAACATCATTAGTGGAGATCACCGGGAATTATACCATGTGCGAGCCACCAGAAGCAACCTGACGGTTAGTGATGGTGTATGCGCCTTACGTCGTATCGCGCAACTACTTATTTTCGCACAAGATTTCTATTCGAGCGGTTACAAGTTATAATAGTTGCAATATGTCGGTGCATATAGCCTCTTCGAAGGCCAGGTCTGGTGTTTCGTCCAAGCTCTGCTTACCTGTTTGTGTTTTGGCTAATGTTAATGTTAAGCGCACACACAGCTGTACCTGCGCGATGCTTAACAGTAGACCGATTTGATGATATAAGGCTGTGCGATGATGAGCCATGACTATAAACCAAACAACTGCCGTTCGTTCTCTCTTACGAGTATCTTCCTACTCCTTCAATCTATCATTTTACCCCTCGACAAGATGCAACTTCCCACCGTCCTTTTCCTCGTCTTCGCAAGCCTTGCCCTAGCTGCGCCCGCTCCCCAGAAGCAGGGTCCCACTCCAGCGCAACTCAAGCGCATCAAGGCGCAGGTGGCCGTCGGCATGAGTTGCTACGATCGAGGTGACGGCATCTTCGTTTGCGTCGACTACCAGGGTGGCGATTGGTAAGCATTCAGACTAAAACCGCCTTTTTGCCTTTCGGGCGACACAAATCGCAACCTTACCGAATATGATTACGACTAACATCAACAACTAGCTACATCAACAGGGCCGGTGGAGGCAACTGCCTTTTCTAAGTAACCGGGGACATGATGCGGATTTGTCGAGCTGTTGCTTTCTCCGAGACACCATCTCACAAGTCTCCACGGATAGTTTACAGTGGTGGACAGGGGTTGTGTTTATATTAAAATGTGGTAGTGCTAGCGGCTCAATTTAGGTACTTCCACATGTTTATTTTCATGGGCCAGATTTTCGCACTAGTCGTCTTTCGTCGCCTTTTTTTCAGGGCACATGTGCCGGCACACGACTCTCAAAGCGAGCGCTGCCAGACCGTCGTTTTTCAGATCTTTCGAATCAACAACCCCCTTCTGTGACTCTGCATTTAGTAATTATCTGCCTACTGACTTAAAGGCGGTGAGTTGGGACTTAGCTCAGTGAGCAGTAGGTACCGGGCCTCCGTGCTAGCAGTGTCTTACTAGAAATTTATACTTATATACTGTTGCTGCTATTTACAGTTCATCTTGCTGTCATGACCTTCTGCTGGGTTAAGCGGTACCCAAAACGGTAATGTACCTCTTACCTTCCACGTTATCAATGCAGACTGCCTCTTGCACTTACTTTAGTCCTGTTTTCACCATGCTCAAGCCCACGAGTCTGAGTCGGGGGAGGCAGACTTCATCGCAGACCTGAAGATCGGTCGACGAATCAGAGCTGCAGGTAGACCCCCAGGACTTCCAGCGGAACTTTCTGGTGATGCGAGTCTCACAGCCAATCGGAAAATCATTGAGCCGGCTGCGCCGCCATCTTCTTCAGCTTCCCGTCTGGACTGGTCATTCGGGGCGGGGCTCGTTTGATCCAACCTCAGCTGGCACGCCATTAATTACGGTCTTCGCGCTTCTCATCAATGCCGCGCCATGGAGGTCGCGCTGACCTTCGGCGCAGTTGGCGACATTATCTCACTCGTTCTTCTGGCCAAGGACCTCTTCAAAGCCCTTGACGACTGTCGCGGATCGGCAAAGTCGTATTGTGACCTGATTGACGAGCTCGACGTTCTGAATACCAGGCTCGAGAAGACCAAGAGTCTCTATGAAGGTGAACTTCCTGACGAATGTGAAGATACGAAGAAGGTCGCCCTCGCACTCATCAACAAGATCCGTGGGGACGTTGAGGCCTTCTGCGGCCCGGTCTGCAAGAAGTATGCCGCGAGCCTTGCGGAGGGCGGATCAGGCAATGTTGTGAAGGACTTCGTCAGGAAGATAGAATGGAAGTTCAAAGAGAAGGAGATTGAGAAGTTTCGTCAAGATATTTCGGGGCATTGCAGGTCCCTTGACTGGCTTGATCGTGTAACGCAATTGTAAGCCCCCACTCACAACATGAGGGAGGCTTTCTGACCAGTGTGCAGACATGTGGCTAGGAAACGCCATGACGATATCCAAGCACGGCTAGGCGAGGTTGAGAACAACATGTCGAACGCTGTTCGCCAGTACAGCCAGTCGATCGAGAGGTTTGTTGGGTTCCTCGGTACCAACATCGTGTCCAACGTCGCCTTCATCGTCAGACAAGTCGGTACCGATGTCCGAGACCTGGTGGAGACCTCGGTATCCCGGGTCCTCGGAGCCGTCTTTGCGGTGTCGACGGACGTCGGCATCATCAAGGCCATTGTCCTACGCCTTGATCGAGGACTGGACACCGGCGAATACTTCATGCTCGAGGACGCCACCGGCCGAACTATCCGGATCGACATGAGAACCATCATCTCCTGGGAGACGTTCGACTTCATCATCATCGACAGGTTCAAGGGAAAGCCGGGCGAGAGTCGAATCCGGCGAAAGCGATATGCCCTCCACGAAAGGGCGAGCCACCAGCCAATCGACAGATCTAGAAACTTTGTGGATGCCTTTGTTCCCTTCCGGACGGTCAACATGAGCTTGATCTGCAGAGTTCGAGTGCCCGACGCGCCGACACCAGCAGACGGAGACAGCGGGCTGTCAGTTTGCCCTTGGTGCAAGACTGTTTCCCCAGGGACGCTGGGAGCACACGTCCAGTGTCCGAATTGCAATGGGAGTTTCGTTCGTGTCGTCATTGAAGCTGGCCAGCTTGATGACGCCACCTTCGCTCCAACTGCTCCGACTTCAGAGGGGGGTCTTCGGAGGAGACGCATGAAGGGAAACGGCAATGATGGTGTGGATGGCGACACCGGTGATGAGACTTGCGGGGAGTGCCGACAGACGATAACGTCCCCACGTAAAGGGGCGGATGGCCTCGATTCCGGCTCAGAGCTTGAATCCGATGAGGAAAATTTCACAGGTTTTGCGCACTTGATATTAGAAACGACACGAAGCCGGTGTCTTGAAATAGAGCCTCGCCCACTTGGCGCAGTTGGGGCCGAGTCAAACATGGTCACGGAAGCGGACGACGCTCCAGGCCGCGATCTGGTGACAATGTCAAACAGCATAGCGGAGGTTCAAGAGGAGGACATCTGGGGCGCGCTCGGGACGTCATGGAAGAAGAAGAAAAAGAAAAAGGAGGCGGCAGAGAATACGGAGGCAGGCGTTGCGGATCCCGCGCCTGAGAGTTCGAAGTTGCAAGGCGAGGGGGGTAATATGGATGTATCACAGCCAAGCACGACGGACGTTCAAACAGAAGACCCCTGGGGCTGGGGCACGACAAAAACGGGCAAAAAGAAAAAGAAGAAGAGCTCAAGCGATACGAATGCTGCGATTGAGACTTCGAAGTTGCGCGTCGAGAATGAGCCGGAGCCAAAAGGTCCTGCATTGGCTCAGGCCGATGCCCCTGAAACGATCGCATCAGATTCTTCCGCACAGCCAGAGGTCGCCGGGACCCAAGTCCCTCTCCAAAATGACCGACAAACAACTTGTCCCTATGGAGCCACCGATATCAACTCTGATGCGACTGCAACCTTCCCGCCGAGACCACACCTCTCGCCGAGAGCATACTTCTCGCCTCGATACACGACCGACGGGACCTATTCCACTGCCAATACTAGGCCTCAGAGTTTCAGCCCGAAACATCGTTCAAGGCAGCAACTTTTCGACGATGGCGACTTCCAGGTTGAGACAGTTGAGTTCGATGGTCAGACCTACATCTTACTTCCTCGCACACAGGATAAACCGTCTAGCAGTGCCTGCTACTACGATTCATCACCCTATTACAACAAGGGAGTACAGTCCTTATATGGACCTGCTCCAACAGGTAGCGAGGAAAGCTTTATCTCGGCCGACCCTTTGTACTATTACCCACACTCCACACCAGTTCCTAAGCCCCCACCGAAACTAAGACGGGCCTCAGTCTTAGTCACCCAGAAGCATGGGACAACCAAGTCTCCCTCCGGAACTTCACAGGCATCAACTTCAAACTCTACCAAGGGAGAAATTCTAGTTGGCACCTCTCCACAGAATGACAAGAAAACTGCCTTTGAAGCGTCAAAGAGAGCCGACGCAGACAAAGCCAAGGAAGCCGCTGCAAAACGCCACCGCGTACCCCGTGGGTACTCCCTCAAGAACTGGGATCCGACCGAAGAGCCCATCTATCTCCTTGGCTCTGTATTCGACGCCAACTCCCTCGGTAAATGGATATACGACTGGACGGTCTATCACCACGGTACAGGGACGCCAATATCAGCACAAGCAGGCGATTTATGGCTTTTGCTAATCAAAATGGCGGGGAAGATCAAACGAGCGGAAACTGCTCTGCCGAAGATTAGGTCCAAGGACAATCAAGAGATGGTGGAAGAGTTTATTAATGCGGGTGAACGCGTGATGGACAAGTTCAAGAAACTTCTCAAGGCGTGCGAGGGCCCTATGCTAAAGAGGGCGGGGAAGCAGAAAGAGGCTTGTCTGGGGAAGAGGGCGGGGGTGGAGTTTGTGGAAACGCTATTTGGGAAGGAGAGAGAGCTGGAGAAGACGGAGAAGTGGATGACTGGTGGGAGGCTGTGGAACCTGAGGTTTGATGCTAATTGTGAGGATATATTGAGGAAGCCGTCGATGTAGAACCGGCGGCCTTTGTTTGCTCATCATCCTGTCAGCATTAGGGCTGCAGATGTCAAACGAAAAGAGAATACATCTGTGTACAATGTAAACTGTCTCATTTGGACTTTGCAAGCCACTGAAATGTTTAACGAGGCCTCAAAAGATAGTAACCAGGCCCTGAAAAACACCAGCTAGGTCTTCAAGAGCTTAGCTGAGGCCGGGGCATAGTGCGGATGAGACGGTTTGCAAAATGCAAAGATGCATTCTCAACTGAAAAGCGGCTGGCATTTTCAGGAAGCAAGTTGCTGGCGGACATTGACGGGCGATCTGGCTGGGACACGCGGCGCTTTTCAATTGTATCTTGAGAGTAAATTCGGCGTCGGGGGGGAGGGTATACTTGAACAGGCCAAGAGCGACCACCTTTCTGATGAAGCCCACATCGGCGAGTGTCACAACAGTGAAGACGATAATAACGAGTGGAAAATTGTCGAACTGCAGCCGCCTCGCTAGGCGCTCAGGCGCCCTGCCGAACCAGGCTTGGCTGGAGTGCAGAGGCCTTGGATCATGTGCTCTCCCCATACACAGGGAGCTTCCATTTGTATATAACTGGGGAGTGCTTCGCTACCAAGTCAAGTCACTTTGCAACTGCACTTCCGCTGCTCCTGGGCCCCTCGTTCCTCAGTCAAACGTTCCACAAAAATCGAACTTCAAGCCTACGAGGAGCAAGTGATACTCGCTAGGATAAAAAGAGCAATGGCCATGGCCGGAGGGGGCGTGCACCGGCGTGTATTTCGGACGAAGAGGGGGTATGTCGGTCTGGCGATGGGGGGGATCTGCAAAGGGGATTCGATTGCCTTGTTCCGCGGTGCGAGCGTACCATTTGTCCTCCAACATGCTGACATCTGTGCCTGTGCCGGCGGAAGCGACGTGGGGCCGGTTCCTGGGCGTGTCACGGAGCCGTCGGTATTTAGGAGGGGTGGTGACGGGAGTCTGGGAGGAACTACGGGTGCTGGTGTGGAGGGAGAGAGAGATGTAAACATGGTTAGAAAATGCATGTTTAAGATAGTTGCGAGGCTTACGTGTGTGGGATGATGGATGGTTTCAGCCCGGCTGACGCGAAAGACACAATCCTTGTTTGGTAATGTCAAGGGGGGGCTAGTATGACGTAGCATATCTCAACGGCCGAGTGTCACTGTAACGTAAGCAGTTAGGCTGAATTTGATACAAATGGGTCCCAAATAGTCCAAGAATCGTGCTTAGATGCCCTCCTTGCCTGGTATGCCTAGCGCTACTTTCGGTGTTGACCAAGATCAAACCAACACAACCGTCTCAATCTTCTCCATTCCAACCTCTCTCAGTCCCCTCCCCACATCCACCCCCGGGATATAAATCTCCCCCACCAGTCTATATTCCCTCCCCTCGCCCTCCTCCATCTTCCCCTCCTCCCCATGGTCCCCCACCCGCCTCAACAAAACCGGCGCCCTCGCCCCTCCCAACAACCAAACCTCATCCCCTTTCAAGCTACTTCCCGGCCCTAACCCCAACCTCCCCCCCTCCGTCGCACACAGCATCCCCTCCGCCAAGACATCCCACACCTCTCGTTGCAGCACCTGAGTCCCCACTCTCGGCGCAATGGGGTCGACTTGCACCAACTGTCCGAGCAGCTTGCTGGCTATGTGGTACAGTGAAACATCGCGGCCTTTTGACAGCTTTGATCTTTGCAGGAATTTCATGAAGGTCTCATACGACCAAGTCTCGTCCCGGTGTAGGGTAGGTTTTCGGTCGTTTCTTGTTGTTGTTGGTGGCAGTGGTGGTGGCATTACGGTGGGGTGTATTGTTCTCGTGGCGAGGGAGGGGAGAGGGCTCCATTTGTTGGGGTTGGGAGTGTCTTCAAGTCCTGGTAGATCGAGCGCGGAGGTGCTAGCAGATGATCGTGCTGTTCTTGTTGCTGTCTCCGCTGGTGCGCGGGCAGGGAGACGTCGCCATTCCTCGCGGTTGTGGAGGCTGTCGGAATCCTTGGGGGCGAGTGGCGAGTATCTGGTTGAGGGACTCACGACTCTGGGTCTGGCTGTTCGCTCTAGCAATAGGCTCTTGTCCTGAGCCTTGCGGGTGAGGCAGTCTTTTCCCATCGTGGCACTGATCGCTTTAGCTTTTTCCCTCATTGCCTCATACCTCGCTGCCTTGTCCCTGAGTTCCGCCAATCGTGCCTCGTTGTCCTCGAGTTTGCGCTTCATAGCTTCTCTTTCAGCAATAATACGGTCATGGTGTGCCGTAGAAGAGGCCGAACTGCCAGTCTGAAGGCGGTTTGCTCGATAGGTCTCTGATAGAGAGGCAAACGGAATTTCCTGCGATGTTGCAGACAGCCAGCTCTCGGACTCTAGGTCTGAGAGCCAAACGTCGAAGCGCGACATGGCGGTGCGGCTTGCGATGGCGATGGAGGGGCCCATGTCCCAACTATCCACGGCCGCAGTGGGGTGGGTTGGCTGCGGATGAAGAGTTCGAGACGGCCGCGGGCGAGAGCGGTGAAGAAATCGAGGGCGAGAGTGGTGGTGTGGAGGGCTGTGGTGGTGACGAGGAGACTAAGGAGGTTGTCGCGAAACTTGGGGGTGTCGGACCAGGAGTGGAGGGTTGCTTCGCCGCGTGTGTCGATGCGGATTCCGTAGACGATGAGCCTCGAGCCCTTGATGAGTGGGGGTGGGATGATGAGCTCGCTATCCGGGACCAAACTGGTGTAGAGGTCTGATTCTGACATGTTCGGCAGTGCTGAATCCTTCGGATGGACAGAGTAATCCGGTACCCAAGATGGAAGTCCGTGGTACCGCCGATGCCGCCGATCCTCGACCTGGGATAACTCCAACAACGACTTCGTCCCCTCGATAAACGTCGCCGCAACAGAAGTAAACACCTCCTCGGTTGCCATACCATAGTCCGGTTTGATCGGGCTCTCCATCCCCTGCGGCAACAACTGCGACAACATTCCCAGCGACCCATAGACATGATCCCTATGATCCTCAAACTCCGAAGCCCTCAGTATGGCAATTAGCGAGCTCGCCCTCAGCACCCACAACCTCATCGCATCCCCCTTATCCAGCACCACCGCCGTTTCCCCCGGCCCCGCCCCCACAAGCCTTCGTATATCCTCAATACTCCGTATCTTCCACCCAATCGGCCGCCGACTCCCAACCTCGGATACCACTCCCCTTCCCGTAATCCTCATATTCAATGTATTCCTCAACCTCTGCGCCCACCCCGTGTGATGCAGAAACCGCGAAAACGCACTCAGCCTCACCCAGCTCAGCTCCGTCACCCCGCACAGCAGCGAAATACTCTCCGCCTTCCCCAGCGCCACCTCCTGCACCACCCACCCGCGACCGAACCACCGGTGGCGATCCAAGAAGTTCGCAAAACCAAGCCATGATGCAGCCCACCGGTTGCATACGGCGCCTCCCAAGCGGTTCTGCACCAGTTGTGATTCACAAAGCGGATCGTCAGCCAGCAATGACACTACAAACTCGGAATCGGATTTTGTGGCTTTCGCGAGAGCAGGGATGAAGGTGTTGTGCACCCAGACGACGCTCCCTCGCGGGTCTAGTTCGGAGCCGCCCAGCCAGACGAGGACGTGTTTTGCGCGGGAGTAGATTTTGTGCATGAGCAGGACTTGGTGCTCGCGCTCGGAGGGGTTGGTTTGGTTGATGCAGAGGGCGTCGATCCAGATGGGGAGGGTGGTTAGGAGGTGGTCGAGTTTGAGGTTTTGTTTTTCTTCGAGGTTTAGTTTTGGTACTGGTTGTGGTGGGGTTGTGGGCGGGGATGATGATGATAATGGGTGGTTAGACGAGAAGCGGGGACGGTGAAGGATGGAGAGCACGGTCTGGAAGAAGTCGAACAGGTTGGAGGAGATGGTGGCAGTTTTGTCATCGCATTGGATATCGAAATGGCGCTCTGGGTGTGGAGTGGCGGCGAGGGTATTGCGGGTGTAGACGGGGGATTTCCAGGTGTAGGAGAGGGCGTAGAAGTCAGGGTCAGAGTCGAGGTTGACTTCGCGCAGGGAGAGGGAGAGATTGTGCGGTTTGCTTTCGTCATGGCGGATGGAAAGAAGGCGGATGGAATGCGTGTCGGTGAGGGACTGGTATTGGTACAGAGAAGGGCCCATTTGAGCGCATCGTGTATTTTAGGAGATTGGTCTCGGTGGGGAACGGTGATGCTGCGATGTAAGATAGACGTTGAATTGAAGTTTGCAGGCCGTCCGCCCCGATGTAACCTTGCTTGCTGCAGATCAGCGGGACAGTGTGGGGTCGGGGAAGTGGGGCCGTACGCTGACCTGATGTCCACGCCTAACCGCTGCCATAGAGACTCTGAGCAGGTTGTAGTCAAGGTAGGTAGAAGCTGCCAGGAGCAACAAATGAAATAGAACCGGCGCCATAATTACCGTTGCGGCATGTCGGCATGACACGTATGCAAACCCTCGAAGAAAGTTCTCCCAACGTCGGGTGTGACGTTGAAAAACAAAGTTTTTCTTGACCAAATTGTTACATATAAGTACCGTTGCGAAAAGATCAATGCACAGCATTTGCTAGTGCTACAAAGGTCGGGGTTGGGATTCTCGATCGAAGTCCGATAAGTTCAACCCCTCGAGTGTGGGGCCGGGCGCGGCCTCTTCTCATTGCTTCTTCTTTGACTTGCAGATGCAAACACATGAATGTCCCAAGAAAAAACTTAGTTACCCAGTGAGCGTTGGCGTGTGATAGCAACTAAGAAACGGACCCCCCAAAGGCGTCACCGACAAAACGTATGCGAGAACGACAAGTCTAGCAAGGTGTCATTCAAGTCACCGCCATTCCTGACGAGCGCCTCGCACAGTGTCCCGATAGAAGGCACCACCGCACCTGCCGTTGCATTTTCTCCTACGAATGGCCTCGACCGAATTATCCACAGGCTCGCCGTCGTTATACTCTCCCCAGCAGGCCTTCCTGAACAACGCGCTGATTTGCTGACGCTGCGTAATGATAGCTTACAGTAGAAAAGCTGAGGCAGTGGCGGGAACCACCTAAGCCCAATAGATGATGAACTTCTCCGGGGCGTCCCACCCAAGCGAAGGCATTGAAAATAATGCAGCGAAGAATGTTGCTGGGAGGAAAGCTATGGTTAAAACTACGACCGTCTTTATCGATGTGCTGTTCCGCCAGGCTGACTCAGCAAGCTCCCTAGCCATGTTTGCGGTATCGATGTTGACTTGGGCGTCTTTATGCGTTAAGAAGCCTATTAACTGTCCGTTGCATCATCGGATTAAAAAAGGTAGTTGCTTGTAAGATGGGAAAGGTAACTTACGAAGGACTGTTAGTTCCTGTTAATTTCTATCCACTGAGCACCCTGTATCGCGTATCCTTTACAGCGTACCCTATAGTGTGGTTGCGTGCCCCGAAACCACCAGTTGAATCCTCTAGGGTTCCAGAGGGTTCCAGATGATTCCAACCCATTCCAGGGCCCCTTGGGGCCCCTGGAGCACTCCGAACCTTCTGGAATTCAAAGGGGTGGAACCCCCTGAATCCAGTGGGGCTACTGCCTCACAGAATCAACTAGAACACCACAGTGGCCACGTCAGCCACTACGTCGGCAGAAATATAAAGAATAGTTTAGAACAATACTATTTCATTATTGTATTAGTTAGTTTTACCTTGTAGAGGGCTCTGGAATTCTTCCAGAGCCTCCCACAGCCTATAACAGGCCCTCTCCTCTCTTGTATCTAGTTCTAGTCAAGCAAAAAGCAACTCTACTCTATTCTAGTCATTGCATAAGGCACTGCCTTCCGGATCCTCTTTTGATACCTTTATTTACAGTGGCACTGCCCTGTAATTCAGGCTTTTTGTTTGCTTCCTACAGTGCCGTAGGCACTGTAGTACGGCTTGGACCAGTACGCACTTCTTCCTCTGAGACCGCAGGCCTGTACTACAGCTCCGTGGGTTCCTGAAGTTTAATATAACTTAATAGTAAAATACTTCTTAGAGAATAAAATAAATTCCTCTTTTAAGGTTATATTATATATATAGTATATATAATAATGTAAGTAAAGTGAGGTCTATTAATACACTGCAGATCTAAACTTGTCAGCATTTGGGACAGTAATTTTGATCAGCCTTACTTAGACAACTTATAGCGTGCCATTATATTTTTCACCTACGCTTAAAAACTGACATTATAGACTTAATATTCTAGCCCGCTTCTAGTAGACTAGGTTAAGACTTTCCATAAGGAGCTTACCTAACTGATCACGTCTGGCTCAACTCGCTCACCTAGGTTAACACTCTAAACGTGAGAGCCTTAGGTAAGCCCTGAGCTTACTGTAAGGTTTTATAATGATTATAAAGCACGTTATAGGTATTATTACTAAGTAGTTATAAAAATAGCTAGGGAATCTGCAGTTAGAACACCTGTTAAGAAAAGAAATCTATGATGAATGAGTTTCTTTGCAAGACGCTTAACGACAAGCCTCGGATGACCGAGGCAAGCCTAGCAGGCCCCAGCTCAGTTATTAAGGATTCGATTATGACCAACTCTTCAAGACATCCTACGAACATTCGGGATGAGATAACTGTTACGACCCAGATCCTAACGACAGATCCAACGAGGCGCATGGGACTCGACAACCCAAGAATCCACTACGGTATTCTCGTGTCTGGTAACACACCTATTAAGGAATGCTGCTGAGCGGAACAGGTTCGCTCAGTATTCCGGGGGCAGATGCCTCTGTATCGAAATGGAAGCGGCTGGGTTAATGAATCTGTGGAACGTTTTGACTGAGGAACGAAGGGCTCGCAAGCAGCGGAAGTGCAGTTGCAAAGTGACTTGATTTGGTAGAAAAGGGGAGTGTGAAGCACTCCCCAGTTATATACAAATGGAAGCTCCCTGTGTGTGGGGAGAGCACATGATCCAAGGCCCCTGCGCTCCAGCCAAGCCTGGCTCGGCAGGGCGCCTGCGCGCCTAGCGAGGCGGCTGTAGTTCGACAGAATCGCACCCGTGTCTTGTGACCCGGGGGATTTGCGACTGCATGGATTGCTATAAGAAACGACAGCTGATAATGATGTGCTGCTGCCACAGCGGCTGCGTTTGGGAAGGAACTCCTCGGCTGCGTGTTACACCTTAGACCTCCAGAAGACGCGAAGGACTGTTGAACTCCTTCAATCGTTAGTACGCCTTGCTATAATAAATATAGTTTTGTTAATAGTAATATAGTCGAAATAAAAATGTAACACATCGAGCGTAAAATAAATAATATTTATGGGGGAGTTGACAGTCTAAAGTCAGACAGCTATCTTGACAACCTTAAGAAGTGGCTCTTCCCTCCCCGATCCCTAGACGAATCGCAATGCGGTAAAGAAAAAGCACCAGGAAGACCTTAAGAACTGGTTCGTCACTAACACTGCTTTTGTTGAATGAAAGTTGGGGTCCTACGTCAAAGCGCGGCTTCAGAGAATCGAAGACTTTGAGAGAAGATGGGCGATATCCTCCGTACTAGAAGAGACCGAGTCTGCGATTGGGGGACTGGCTGATGGAATATTAATCGCTGTCACTTTTTCTTCCTTCTACCTTGTAAGTACGGCCAGGCAGCGTCAGACGCGGATGCTGACTCCTAGAACAAGGTTCAGATAGGCGGTGTGCCAGCTTGATATCCTCGAGCGGTGCCTAGACCATGAGTCTATAACCGCCTTACGATCTCTGGCCACCAGATCTGGATGGAGCTTATTCCCAAATTCTTTCGACCATTCTGGAGGGTCGGAAAGAAAAGGCGACTCGAATGCTCCAACTCTCATTCATAAGGAATCAGCCACCTGAGCTTTCCGTTTCGAACATTCTGTATCGGATCCACTATCAAGAAGATGCATCACAAGCTAGTACAGACATCCATCGAAAGCTCGAGTACATGTAGGGCTGACTGCTTAGGGCGAGTCATCAAACATCAAACACAATACCTTTCTGACCCTCTAGGTGCAGCCTAATCTTGTGCATTTTTGGGTTGCCCATTACCGTGTCCGCTAGACTTCCGTCTTCAGTCTCGTTGGGTAAGAAATACACCCCCTTCCCCCCTTTGGGGACAACAAGAACGGCCCCGGCGTTGAAGTACTTCCTGGGCGATAACGGCCATTTGACCGTCCCCGAGGGCCACTTGGTGAAAACGAGCTTCAGAAGATCGTCGACGTATAGGCTGTCGGCACGAGGAATGGGATCTCCTTCGTTGACAACCGAGAAGAAGACTGAATCAGGGGGGGAGAATGGCTTGGTGGGCTTGGTGGTCATAGGCAGTGCTCCAAACGTGACACGGTGAATGCCGGCTGTTTCTAGGTAAGCCAATCCCTGCGATCATTTTGTGGTGTTATATCAACGTGAATGTATTCTCACCTCCTAGAATGCTGGGCTGGGTCGTTGATGCTCCTTGAGGCTTCATGAAGTGCGCATACAGCATCGCCGCAACCGCTCCACCGGCCGAGTGTCCTGTAAACAGAAGGTGTGATGAGATGTTAGTAGACGGGGAATTTGTCTACCATTTTCTCTTTAGTTGGATTGCTGCAGCGGTTCAAGGAAAGGGTTGGTGGGAACTTGAACCAGTAAGATGGAGAGAGACTGACCGTCCCTATCCATCTCCTTTTAATAATCGTCCAGCTTAATTGAGGCGTCCCTCATGTTTTGTGACATTTGCAGCCAAGTTACCGCTCCCCGAATAGCCAGCACTCTTGCCCAAGATGGCGATCGATGTGCTGGCAACCATACTGGAGCGACGTACGGCCTTTGCTGAGGCCGGGAGGTGCCGGTTGAAGAAACGGCTCAGCGCGTTGCCCTTGCGCTCAGCCTTGTCTTGACCTTCTATTGTGATACAACAACCAAGATCGACCCCCTAGTGGACCTCTGGAATCCGTTGGAGCACGAAGCAGCAGCCAAAGTCAAAGAAGCTGTGCCAGCTCAGTGGGCTGCCGCATTTTCTGATGCCGATGGCGGGGTGTCGTTGAAGAATCGACGAGCTCGTGTCCTGCTGCAAGCTTTGGGGTTTCTCGACATTGATTTCGTCCAGGAGTCACGTCGCCCCGTGTTTCGTTCATGGGGCCAACCGCCCCAGATCGAGACTGAAGGTGGCTCTGCGCTCGTTGCTCGACAGTGCAGAGTGTCGTCACCTCATCCGAGCGTTGCACTATTACGAATGTGTATCAGGCTGCAAGGACGCGACGAGGGATGTACGGAAGATGGCGTTGCCAACAGATGACGATCGGAGGGGACCGATTGGGTACACAACTCACTGGTCCCACTATTCCTGGGCATCTCACGGGATGGGTGAAAAGCCGTACAGGCTATGTCCGGCCTGCTTACCAAACACATCGCATTCCCGGGACCACCTGAGGGCTTTTCGGAGATTCACCAAGATTGGCAATGGCGAGGCTGGTCGGTTTGCCAGCGAACTTAGCTTATGGGAGGACGATTTGGATCGACGTTTCTTGAGGAGTCTCGGAGTTCCACACATCGTTCATATCAAGGTTAAGGTTATCAAGGTTATGTTTATCGAGGATAGGGTCAAAGTAGTCGGGATTTTCGTCTTAGTGTTAGTGTTTGTGGCAGGGGTAGTCGAGGTTATCGTCCTGGTGTTTGTGGTGGGGGCAGTCGGGGACGGGCTTGATGTCGGCGTGTTGCGTCGGTGACAGAGCTGCGTTCTGGCGTGGCAGCCGGAGGGAACGGCGCAGCATGGTTTCGGCAGAAATAGTGGGCGTCTGCATGTTCTGCGACCTTCTCTTATGTTTCTTGGACATTCTGCTCTGCTTTGTCTCGTATTTCTTTGGGACCTTCTGTTCTGACAGCGGACGCTCTCGTGTTTCGTGGACCTTTTGTGGCATCGTGGAGTCGCGTGGAAGGTTCTTAAAAGGATCCGCAATACCAAAGGCTTGAGGCGGAGAGTCGAGGGGCGCGGAAGGTCGAGCGAGAAAGAGCTCGGTCAAAGAAAGGAAGGGAAAGAACGAGGACAATGGAAACGTTGGGGGGATAAAGAGCTTGGCTGAAGAGTGATTCATGTTTGAGGGTCGAGGGCAACGCTGGGAGACAAAGACTGATTGAACTCGGTCGACGGGCGCTGGAAGCGCTTCATGTTCGAGTCAGGCCGCTTCAACATCGGCCCCTCGTTATCCCTAGACAACACCAACGACGTTTTCAGTCCCCTCAGCTTGCAGCCGCCACAGTAGACAACTACAAGAATACGTAATTCCACACCCATCCCCTGTGTCCCAGCAAACAACACGGACGGTGAAGCAGCAAAAAAGACGGGAAGCAGCGACTAGCTCTCGCAATTGATCACTCGGTGAGGATTCCTTCCTGAGAGCGGCTTGCCCCGGCTTTCTGGGACTTGGGCTCTTCATTTTTCCTTCGCAGCCGCAGAAATTCACCATGTGGCCCGTCCTTTGTGGGGAACCCCTCCACTACCCCACAGAATTTCGCCCGCCCTGTGGAGAACCTGGCCTGATTGTACCTGACCGTGTGGGCTTCTTTGATCTACTGTCTAGCCCGGCAGAGTTTTGCAGTACACCACCGTGCTCATTATTTCCACACGGTTCACAATACATCACAGATTGCAGAACGGACCTTGTTCCACAACAAAGGAAGCTCGCGAGTTCTTTGTAGGTTCTTCCCTCTTCCCTCATCTTCTGGCACCCGAAATCCTCTCCCCTCCGACCAGCAAACTTTTGCCAACAAACTTTGGCCCCGCCACCGATTAATCGATTTACTATCAATTTTCTGGCTGACCATCGCTGCTATTTACGTTCACGAACCCTACCATCCACCCGACCATCAACCCTACCATCCACTCTACCATCCACCGATTGACGGTCACTGCAGTGACTCGAGCCACGCCATGGCGAGGAGCGCGGTAGGTCTTTTGTTGTTGCCCTCTCGGCACCCCGCACGCCATACCAGACACTGACATGACATCCTAGACGGAAGTGCGGAACCCGCTTGTCGCTGGCGGCGAGTACAAAGGCGGCCGCCCTCCGAATACATTCATCACCCATACCGTCCCGTGCATCCACGAGAACACCATCATCGTTGCCGCCACGCACCCATCATTGCACACCGCCTCGCCTAAGGAGGACGGTTGGTTTATTTCCGACTTCTACGCTTTCAACTACCTATTCAAGGACACCGTGAAGGACCAGACATGGCTGACAGCGGCTGATCCGTCCCGATTGCTTGAGAAATACGGCAACTATCTACATGGCCATCCACGCTGTGACCGCAAGGTCGTTTTGAATCAAGAAATTCTCCAATCCGAGATCACACCGGTTACCATCATCGAACCGGCTAAGATGATTGAAAGTTTTCTCAACGAGGTGGCTGAGGCATCCTCCCGCGCCAAACGGAATGGCTGCCCTCTTCTCCTCATGCTTTTCTGCCATGGCGTTGAAAACCACCACCTCCTCCTCAACAACAATGACATCAAGAGAGGACTTAGCATTACCCGGCTTCGCGGTGTTCTTGAGTCGGGTATCGCCGTGACGCTATTCTCAACATCATGCTTCTCCGGAGGTTGGGCCATGACCCGAGATCTCAACATCACGGCCATGGCGGCAGCAGAGTGCGACAAGGTGTCAACCTCGTGGAGGCTGTCAGACAGTGTAAAGCGGGCTTGCGGTGGTGTTTTTTCCGGTCATACTATTGAGGCCCTCACCAAGATCACCACGCCGCTGCTCCCACAGGATTACGGTCCAGAGGGTCCGCCGGCGGATGAGGACGACTCCCTCCAACCGTCTGAGGCAAACGAGGTGCAGACCGAGACCTACAATGAGTTTTGCCGCGCTGTGGTCACCGCCATTGACACGGACACGGACTGGCATAGCGCTCTTTTCACCCAGCTCACCTTCTCTGCCCAAGATGACCAGTGGGAGTATTCGTGGTCTAGAAGATCCGGACTTCCACTGGCACGCTTCAAAGAGCGGTGGCATCAGCTGCCAGTCTACCCAGCCACGTCGCCCATGGCCATAACTGAAGACATCTGCTTTACTGGTGGAGCTGTCATCAATGATATGACATGCCATCTGCTGCATGCACGCGTGAAGAGCATGGCCTCTTTGTTTTACAACATTTGCGACGCCGACTGGGTCAAGGGCCAGGATGTCGGTCTTGGAGGCGCGATACACAGCTACCTACAAGGCACGCCCACCAAGTACTCAGAGGCCGAGATAGCTGGCATCATACGCTTCCGATGGATGACAAGCCGGCTTATCGACAGCTTCATCGAGGATCATGGCTTGACGGCTCCGAGCGGCCAGATCTGCATTTTGTGGAATATGGAAGAGCATGAAATTGCTATGAGAAAGAAGCACGGCGCTCGCGAGTGGTCTGGGCGGCGCCGTACCATTTGGGCGGACTTACTGCGCGGTGATGGTCTCATTCGGCCGTCTGCCAATCAGGGCCCCCCTTTCTACCGCCCCCTCCAGTATGTGGTGGCAGTGATTACGGAAAAGTTATATGCGGAAGGAGAGGACAAGGCTAACGCAGCCGTGGAGGCTTATTGCAACTTTGTTGCCACTCTCCGCAAGCATCATATTGCCTCCGCCATAGATTCAGCCACAGTTCGTGCTAGCGCGAGAAGCTGGCTCAAGGTGGTCGGAAGACGGATCCGCCGTTCGCTCTCACCCAGGAAGACTCAACGGGCACCGTTGCGTGAGGGATTCGCAGGTCAGAGTATCAAGGAGGACGGGGAAGAGGGGAACGCCGCCTTATCCAGCTAGAAGCTTGGGAAGGCCACTGTCTTGTCTTAGCCGAATACAGGCTGTGAATGAATGTATCAATACTGCTCTCTACCTAACAGGCAGTCTACCAAGTTCTACCATGAGTTCATCTCCTCGGTAGCACTTAGCGCCCGCCATGCCATCACTAGAGCTACCCCTACCCCCAGCACCATCTTCAACCCAAGACCGCTATGTAATTAATCCATAGCCTTACAAAGCTGCCATCCCCTCTTCACGTCTGACATGAAGTTGCCTGTCCATGCGAGTGTGGTACAAAATGTTGGCCGGCGTGACCCCACGCCCGGGAGACGCAGATAAAGAAGACGTCATTTTCTTTCCATCCAACAGCGCATTTGCCCGAAAGTGACCATCATTCTCGAGGCGGCAAGCGAGCGACGCAGCGTCGATAATGCGATGGATTGTGAGCTGAGGTATAAACAGCTGTAGCGTCGGTGATATGGGGGCGATGGGAGTGGAAGTAATCTGGTTCCTTGGCGGTAAAGGGAAGGTACCTCAGCCTGGTGGGAGGCATTGCCAAGCTGTGCTGCAAAGGCGCCAAGACCCCTGGTCAGGGTGCCGTCTTGTTTGGAGCACCAACGACCAACGACCAGCATCATCAGCATCGGACTGCGGAGCTTAGGGAGACGAATGATGCCGAATTTTCAGGTAACGCTCATGAAGTCAACCTGCTCTTTGTAATTGACCTTTCGACCCTTAGTGTCCCCCTGCTAGACAACTCGCCGATCAGCGCATCTCGAGGGCAAAACGCCCGACGGAATAACCAGAGCCGCGGACCTCCGTTCTCCCAAAGCAAATGCCTCGAGTGCTCGAGCACAACGGCGCAACCCCTCCCCAGCGCCATTAGATGCACGCGCTTTCCGATAGTTCAAGACCGCCCGCGGCCCGCCGAGCTTTGCGCACACGGGACAAGCCAAAAGAAAAATGTTCAGAAAGGTTCCCCAGGTTGGCAAATCCATCCACTGCAAGCACTACTCAAGCCGCCGGTTGCACCCTTCTTCAAAACGCAATGCAGAAAGCCCTGCTCACATGCGAGTTTAGAGCAGCGAGAGCGTTCCAATGCTAGTTCAGCAGCCCAGCAAGCATAGCCAAGCTTGTTCATTCAGCACGAGCGCCCCCGCATGCAGCAAGCTGCAAGTTGGCTGATGGTGATATCCACCAGGTTGGCAACGACGTCTCTTAATATGCTCAGGCGCTAACACATCATGTCTACAATATCTGCAGCCTAGCACTCCTCTCCCTCCAACCCCGCCCATCCGAAGAGTTTCCGAGTAGTCAAGAAGACCGAAACGTGCCTTCGAGTGAGCGCAAACGGCTGAGGGCGTGGCAATTCCCTGACGGGTCTCAATAAATCGTCCTTTGGGTGGTGTAGGTCGACGGCAGCGTCTTTCCAACTGCATCATACTCCGGACTTAGCGCAGTCGGATTTCCTCCACATCTAGACCATAGATCGGGGGAATCCCATGCATGATGCCATGGATGTAGCACTCTCCCAGGTGGATATAGTCGTTTGCATGTTTCTCGCTCTTCTGGACCAGGAACGGCACGGCACTCCCAAGCAAAACCACAACCGTGTCCCCCTCGGCCGCTTCCACGGGAAGAATGCCAACATATCCACGCTGCGTCACGCAGGCTCTCGCGCCTGTGAATCTCTCAGCGAAGTCGCACACCATTTGGATATACGGCCACAGCAGCTGCACGAGCTGTTGGGGTCGGGACAGGAGCCGCTTAACCTTGTCCATTATACGCACCCACTCCCCGGTCTAGAGGTGTTCGAAAAGCGCCTGGTAGGCAACGCGGAAGTCTACCAACTGTCCTCAGCACTAGGGGTCGGCGCCAGGGCATTCCCGATGGGGATTCTCGCTAGGTCCTCAAAGCTCTCCCCGCTCGGGTATAGGTCGCAAGACTCGATAAAGCGCCAAATCTCACGTAAATATGACATATGACCCCAAGGCCTGAAACGGCACCGTGCTAACTCTCTCCACCACGTCCAAGACGTAGCCCTTCGCCACCAGCATAGTACCGTCATTCCACAATAGCGTTGTCTTACTCCCACTCGGCTACAAGCCAAGAAGGAGCCGTGCGGCTCAGTCCGCCAGGTGGCGGTGGTGCGCCTGTGCGTGGTGGTAGCCCAGTCGGGGGTCCACAACGGGAAGCGAGCGGTCGACCCGGAGCGATATAGCAACTCCATGGCGCTTCCTCGCTCTACCAACCCCCTCGCGTACTGCTGCACAATGTCCTCGATCGGAGCGACGTAGTCGGGGCTGAACTCGGGGTCGAGAGCATCGCAGGCTAGGCCCAAGAGCGCAAACATCTTACCCGAAGGAGAATCGAGGTGAAGCCAGGCCGTGCGCCGTCGGGATACTCTACCCACTGGGGGGTGACCATCCCGAGCCTTCGTGTCGTGTCGAACTGGAACGAGTAATGACGTGAAAGTACCGATACCGCGTCGGCAATTCTGAAGACGGATTTGAAACCAATGCCCTTCTCGCCAGTTTGGTCCACCGATGCCGTCACAGTGCTTGAGATCTTGCAGATCGCCTCGACGTCGCGCGTCGTGAAACCCACTTCGTTGTAGTCGATATGGAGGCAACCGTGGCGGTGCGTCATGTCTATGGTTGGGAGTTGACCAGCTTATTCAAACCTTATTTGGGCCTAGGTTGGTTATATTAAACCTTCAATTAAAGTTTATATACTTTTTAACCCCCTAGACTTCCAGTATGGAAATTCCAGAAATTCAAAATATTTTATAGCTATAGGGTACGCAGCTGCAGCTGCAGGGTATGTAATTATATTGCTTTAAGGCACGCAGTATGGTTGTAGCCAATTGCTTATTGCTGCTTTATAGGCTATAGCTCGGTTTATATTATATTAACTACTATAGGGTATGCTTAGTCTATAGGCTTATTAAGGCTTATGTATAATTGTAGCGTATAGATTCTTATTACCCTTACGTAACTTATAGGTTTTCACTACCTATCCACATAACCCTTAGGTAGGTAGTGGGTACCTACGAAAATCCATGGGTGGGTAATTCCAGAGCTTAGCCCAGACCGACAATACTGCTTTCTCTCACCGAACTGGGTTTCACTTCCGGCCCGTGCATCACACATAACCCTTGGTGAAATGACCCGGTTCAGGCGTATTTTGTGTGCACGGGCTGGAAGTTACACCTAATTTGGTGAGAGAATATGGTATATGGTGTCTATTACCCGTGAGCTGTGGAACGGCGATTCTTTTGATGGGGGACGCAGTGAATATGGGATGCGGGAGCAGCGTGACTACGCCACGGAGGTCAATACCACCAACCACGGCATCGCGGGCCACACCAGCATAGCCATTTTAGCCCGTGACGCCGGTATCACAGGGTACTAATAGCGATATTCCAAAAATAACTAATTAAACGCAGAGGTTTTTCTAAAGAATAAAAAGCTTTATAACAGAGCTGTGAGGACAGAATTTTCTTACACTTATAATGCACTTAGGACTCGGAAGCGAATCTCGCTCTCAGCTGCATTTTCTTTAATGTTCCAGAGCGCCGCTCCCCAGCGTCGAGCAAGTATGGAATGATGAATCTAACGGTACATCCATCGCTATAGGCTGGCAGACAGCCCCTGTTATTGTCCAAGTTTGGACTTTTTTCCCCCGAAATTTAAGTCTCCAACGCCAAGTTCTGTTTGGGGAGCCGAGTCTTGACATGGAAGTCTCGAATTTGGATCCTATCATGCCCCTGTAAGCACGGCTTGATTTTCACCCTTTGTCGCCCCAACGTTGCAGTGCGGGGAAATTTGTTGGACTGCAGGCTTTGCCCCCTGTCTGAGCACGTATTTTAAAACATTCGTTTCTCTTTCGACATCCGGTTTAGTTTAGCTCTGGAACTCACAAATAACCACCGATCTACGTGTACACCCACTGACTATATTAGCGGCTTAAGATAACTATGGCCCAGCCTGGACGGTCGTCATTTGACCCCTCGACGCAGTATTTTGAGGTCGTTGACGTGCGCGAGACCGCCGTAGCCGACCAGATCCGCGAAGGTGAAGAGTTGTACAAGAGAGCACAGGAGGAAGAGACAAATGTAAGTTCAGCTCTTCTGTGGTAGCGCCTTTTCGCTGCTTTCTCAGACTCCATGATGCCGGAGAACCCCCAAGCAAAAGCGAACGCGCGGGGCTTCGGGAAATCTTTCTAAACAAGTCAGGGCAAGCTCGAAGAGGCAGAGACGCTGCTCCTCCGTGCACAGGAGCTTTTCAGAACAGCGCCGGGATCCAGCGACCTCCAAATCCTCGGCGTATCACGAGCCTTGGGCAATCTCTACCAAAAGCGCGACCAGATCCCCAAAGCCCTCGTAACGCTGCAATCCACCCTCTCGGAAGCCGAGGCCAAACTAGGCCCCTCCCATTCCCTCACCCTCGCTACCCTCTTCGCCCTCGCGGTCCTCTACCGCAAAACATCCAACCTCGCCCTGGCCCAGACCCTCTGTGAGCGCGCCCTCGCCGGCTACTCGGCCTCCTTCGAGCCCAACCATCCCTCCGCCCTCGCAGCAACAAACATGCTCGCCGTCATCCACGCCGAGCAAAACCTCCTCCCCTCCGCTGAGACGCTCTACCGCCGCGCCCTCCTCGGCTACGAAGCACTCCTCGGCCCCGAAGCCACCGCGACACTAAGCGTGGTCAACAATTTCGGCCTGTTCTATCTGGAGCGCATGAACAACCTCGAAGAGGCCGCCAAGCTGTTCCGCCGCGCGGTCCGCGGGCACGAGATCAACGACGGGCCGACGCATCCGGCTACGCTTTCTGCGGTGAACAACATGGCGCTTGTCCATCAGAGGCAGGGACGGTCGCGCGAGGCCGAGGAGGGGTTCCAGCGGGTGGTTAGGGGATATGGCGTGATCTACGGGGGTGGCCATACGTCGACGTTGAGGGCGATGGCATCGTTGGGGAATTTGTATGTTGATATGGGCAGGTCCGGGGAGGCTGAGCCGTTGTGCAAGACGGCGCTTGAGGGGTGTGAGGGCACATTGGGGTGGGATAACACGCTTACGTTGAAAATTGCTAGAATGCTGGGGAATACGTATGGGGCTCAGGGGAGGTTGGCGGAGGCGGAGGGGGTGTTGAGAAGGGCGTTGGAGGGAATGGAGAGGCGGGGGGAGATGGGTCTGGTCGAGGCTGAGACCTCTCAGGATCTGGCGCAGGTCTTGGAGGACCAGGGAAAGCTGGGCGACGCGGAGGGGATGTATGTGAAGGCGTTGGAGGGATTCAAGACGAGGCTGGGCCCGAATCATGAATATACGTTGGGATCGCTGGGTAATTTGGGTAGCAACTTGGCGAGGCAGGGGAGGGCTAAGGAGGCCACTGAGCTTTTTAAAGAATGCTTGGCTGGGTACGAAACGACACTCGGGGCTTCGCATCCCTCCGCGGACGGCATGAGACAGGCGGTTCGGTATTGGAGCACGAGATAGATACGGGTCCTTGAAGTTGGGCTTTTCATTCTAGTCGGAACATCTTCGTCGGGCACTGATTCAAGAAAACGTCCAGACTTCTTGCATGGGGCACCTTGACGGTGATGATGCCGCACCGCTGTACCACTCCAACTCCATCACCATTATCTTCTCCTCCAGCCACCACCATGATGAAAACGTTGGCCTTGGGCCTCAGTCCTAGCCTGTTATCTATGCCCACCAGTATACAATGATACTCGCCTCGTCGGAGCGCAGCAAGGAAGGAAGACGGGGAGGCAGGGCCGGCACTCAGGTTGACCCCAGCCGGAAACCCAAAGACTGTCCACACGTCATCTTGAAGTTCGACGACGTCGCAGTTTACGACACCAGCATAAGCCACTAGAGCCTTTGGAAAGCTACTTCCTTTCCGTGCCCCAGCTTTGACAAAAACCTCATCGAAAGTGCTTTGCTCGCCGTCACCGTGCGCGAGCCACCACGGAGAGGACCAGAGAGCCCCGAACGGCGACATCTGGTGGTCATGTGCCTCCCTATCATGCTTGATAGCGCCCTCCCAGCCAGCCCACGACCAGGACGGAAATCCCGCGCGTCTGCGCGGCCGAGGTCTTTCTCCTCCGTCTGCTCCGGGTTCCGGACTCTTATCGCCCCAGCAGCTGTGGACGTGACGCCAACAGAGCCCATCAACCAAATACGCATCTGCATGGCGAGGGTGGTGAATGACCATGGTGGGGTGCACGACAAAAGGAATGCCCCAGATGTGGTAGACGTCGTGGTTGGTCTCAAAGTAGCGCAGTACGCCGAGGAACGCGTTAATTGAGTCGGCATCGAAACTCAGCCGCCGCGCGGTGAACTGCTCGACTAGCCTCTGGACTTGGTGAAAAGATGCATCTTTTGTGGCAAACGTCTCGAGATCCGTACTGCCTAAAACCTTCCCCCTCCATGGCGAGAAGACGCCCGAGCCGTCGTCGAGACCATGGGTTGATCCCGGACCGTATTCGATGGCTTCCTGGAATGTTGTGCCCGCACATTCGTAGTAAACCTGATTCTCGGTAAATACAAGACTCCGACGCGATAGCAATCCCTCCTGGAATGTCCAGGCTCGCTGGAACCAGGCCGAGGAACGGATCGTGTGGTGGATATCGGACGGGAACTGAATGATGTTGTATCTCCCAGCGATTGCAATCTTCCCAGGGCTTATTCGGGCTTTGCTGACGCCAGGCAGCCCGAAGCTTTGGTCGCCACCGGCAGCTGCCACGATCGTGAGTGTAGCGTTGTGGTAGATGAGATCCATGTGCGTGATTTGCTCTTGCTTGGATACTGGATCATCTTGGTCGATACAGTATTGGTCGACCCACAAGTACCGAAACCCGAGAGCCGTTGTGACGCTCATGGCATCCAAGATGGAGGTTGACAGTTGCGATACTGGTATCGTAGAAGATTTGGGCTCCATGGGCACGGTCTTGACTCGACCCCAGACATAGCTCAGAGCGACATATTGCGTGCCCGACGCTGCGACGACGAGAGTGTTTGTTGTGCAGTCGATCAGCTTGAGTCCGGACACGGCGCGAGATGGCCCGTTGCTGCATGATTGGTGATGCATGTTTCGGCAACGGCCGAGCCATGCTAGAACCACGCTGGCGTCGAAGTCCTGTGCCGTCTCGCGCGGGGCGATGACAGCAGAGTTAGGCGTAACGGCGTCGTAGCAGAAAACGTGTCCATGCTCTCGAAAGTGGCGTGCCATTCTCTCGGGAGGCTGGCCGTATCCAAATGACCTGGGCACGACACACAGCGAAAGACCTGAGTCCGGGATCCCATATTTGGCCGTGTCGATGCCATCGTACCACCGTACGAACGAGAAGGCGCGGATCTCATCATCGATCTGTGCCTCTGCGGCGTCCATAGGGCTGAGGCGATGGGAGAAGAGCTGTATGCAGAGCGGGCACCCGTTCTCAGGCGACTTCTTGAACCGTTGACCGACATCGGCGACCAACAGTCCGTACTGATATTTCTGCGGCAGATCCATCTTGATGGACATGATCTCTTGGAAACCCATACCCGTGCATTCTTCACAGGGAGAACTATCCAGCTGCTTGGCGGGAACACTGGTGGGGCGAGCTTCCGAAGACGCGGCCCTCAGAATGTCATTTTCTTGATCGCTGTCCATGTCTGCAATTGAAGGTTGACTGAGTGAAGAAGGATGCATGTAAGACACTTGGCAACTCTCGGCTTAAGGACTTCCCGAGCGCCGCACGGGCTTCCCCGTTCATTCACATGCAAAAGAGCGGCACAGTTAGTATCGAGAGCCTACTTGGTCGACAATTTACCTTCCCCTCCCCAGACCGCCAGCCACTAATTCCTTTCGTCATAGAGAGCAAAGCGCTTGCCGATCCGGTTACATGGAGTTGAACGCTCTAAATTTCAGGATATACATATCTAATAAGGTCTCGCATCCACCCTCGGAACCACGATAATCCCACGAAATCGGTATACAAAAATGCCTGGCAAATGGACTTAATTAGATTAATCATAGAAGTTTCAGGACCCGAAGCGCCGCCAAGTAGGGCAGCTCCAACTCTGGATCATAACCATTTTCTTTTTCGTTCGTAATCCTGAGCTAGGGTGAGCTGTGGCTGATTTGTCATGAGCTTCCCCTGATTCTTCCCTGAGCTAGGTTGATCCCCTACATCGCCGTCGCACAGCCTTAGAGGTCCCTTTTCAGTCCTCCGGCTAAAATTTCCTATCGATAGAAAGCAGATAACACGTACAGGCCCCAGCCAGCGAGGATCAATCCCTACGACCAATGCGCCCACACGACAGAGAATGCAGCACCCTCTCGCTATGAGCTGAGCAAGGAGTGTTTAGTTCTTCTGCACACGTTCAGTAATAAATCTATCCGATACGCCGGCTGTTACACATATCTAACCGGCCATAGCAAAGACATCAGAAAGATCTCAAGGAGCCTAATGCATTAGATATATTACGCTTCACTAACTGAGCTGGAGAGCAGTATGGAAGATCTGGCTAGGGAGAGTGGAATGGCCAATACTTAAGACGGAGATTATACTCCCCTCTAGGCCGCCTCGGCAAAAGACTAGCTCGAAATCAATCAGTGCCTCCCTATCAATGGGGCTGATGTTAGTGCTAAACACAGATATTACCGTACAAGAAAACAGATAATATTCAGTTTATGCTAGGTGGTCTTCAGAAAGGGATATAAGAGAGAGGTTCGAGTTCGAACTGTAGGTGTTCCTCCTGTTTCCAAGCGTCCTCGGACGGCCGCGCACATGGTGTCGTCACCGGGGGAACCCAAGGTGTCGGCGGGTGGATCCACGGTGTCAGCGATGCTCCCCTCGACCTCAGCAAGTCAGTCATGGATTCCAGCCCCTTCTTCTCAGCCCCCCACAGCGCACAGGCCATGGCGATATCAGAGGTAATGCCCAAGTCCAGAAGCAGTTCCACCATGGCCGTGTGTTCCATCTCGACGGCTCTCCTTAACATGTAGACCGCGGAGTTTGGGTAGTGGATGTTTGCGCCGGCGTCCAAAATCTTTCGAACCACCCTCATGCTCCCTGTCTTTACAGCAGCAGTAAGAGCTGTCCCAGGAAGTCCTGCGCGTCCGTTGGGATCCGCACCTTGCTCTAGCAAAAAATCCACAATGTCTTCTTGGCGACTCCTGACGGCCTTTGCGAGCGCAGTGCCGTGGCGGCCGTGGTATGAAATGTCGGCTCCCTTTCCCACTACGTGGCGTACCAAGGACATATTCCCCGTCCCAGCAAACGACACCAAGTGTTCATCCATAGACCTGTCCTCCCGATGACGACTGACGTCATTGATGAGGCTCGAGAGATACTTGTAGACATCGAGCGTTCGAGCAAGGCACAAGGCCGACCCGATGATACTGCCTAGTGATGAACCTGCTGGTATGCTACCGGGATCAAAACCGGCTATTGAAGTATCCGCTTCCGAAGTATTCTTGCGCAATAAACGCGACGGTGGATATAGGCAGAGACTGACCATGCCCATGTCTCCTCGGAAGGCCGCACCATGAAGTGACTTGTATCCTATGCAGTAACGCCAGTGACAATGGTATCCATCTTCAGGGTCAGGTAGCTGCTCCTGCATGAGCTGGAGGACATCCGCCTGGCCGGCCCAGGCAGCAATCAATATGGGACTGGGGAACATCCAGGACGAATTAGAGAGCGGATCATACCCTTGAGCAAGGAGGTTCCTAACGAGAGGCATATAACCGAGGTACGTTGCCGCCGATAGAAGTCCCAACCCTGTGTTGTTTCTCCCCTCGCTGTCTTTGTCGTCACTCCATCTGCGTCCGACCCACCAACCATACGGGCGCGGTCGCCATGCGCAGCTGTCTATCGCTCTAGCGCTCAAAATGAACCAGCAGACCTTATCGAGGACTGTCTCCCAGTCCGAATCATCATCACGCCGCGTGTCGTTTCGTCGATGTTCGATAAGAGCGTCGACAATGCTCCGCACCTCGACGTAGAAGTCGATAGTGTTGTCACTCCTGTCGCGACATCGGAAGACGAGGTATTCGTGCCAAAGCCGATCTGCGCAATCGTATCTTTGGCTATTCCAGACTTTCTGGGGGTGTTCGCGCCATTCGTGCCCCTGATTTTCAAGCACCCTTGTATGGAAAAGCATCCGCTCAACAGAGAGGGAGAATGATCCTGAAGGTGTTTGGTCAGAAAGACAAGCAATCGTGGGGGTAGAGACTGGAGGCAAAATTCTCACTGCAGACAAGTTTCAATCGCAAAGCCCTCGGGAGACCGCGGGAGATGATGCTGTAGTGGACAATCATATCCAGGAGCTCCAGAGGAAGATCAAGAATCTGCGTCATTGGAATGAGGTTACTTTGGCCGCGCGGTTTCTTGTGAAGTCAATGTTATCGTAGTGTGAACTTTGGATGAAATTGTGAGAATCGCCCATTAGTGGGACCACCAGCGATGAATTATTATCGAACGCCGGGCGACAGGACTTTGCGGGGTTGCTGCCTTCCAGGTTCCCAAAAAGGGTGGTTGTTGGTGGCCTTCGGGCCGGTTGGAGGGGGGGACAAGGTCGTGATTGGCCGGATCAGGGGCTTGCAGCACGGGGGTCAGAGGAGTCAATCAACCGACAGCTCTGGCCTGTTGGTTAGACAAGAATAGGGTTTGTTGATTTGCCGGCGGTGGGCATGGCGTCGATATCTATGGATTGTTTTCCCTCGGGCTTTGCGTGGCTGCACGCACGATTAGATTTTTCTAGACAACATTTGCATAAATAGGGGAAAGATCACGACAAACAAGGCCTCCCTCAGTAGCCAATTGGCCCACTGGCTTCACCACACTGAGCTTGCAAGTCGGCGTGATATTTGGTAGAGGGTAGCATGGAGTCAAAATCAAGAGGTTCAAAAATCGATGAGGCATTGTATGAAGGGAGGATCTCGCATCCGTGCGGCAAAGACTCTAGGAATGAACTTTTAAAGTCTCCGTACCAAACTGCGACGACGTTACCACGCCACTTTGCACCACCCGCAACAAAAGTTCAAACTTAAACCATGTATCAACATCTCTCTCATTTCGGCTAATCGTCACGAGGACCAATTCTGGGATCGAATTTTAGGACCCAAAGGTGGCCCGAGTCAATAGCCAGAACTGGGCTTATTACCACGTGCGCGCCTCTGGTTCAAAGAGATATAGTTTAGGCATTCTGCACAATGGCCCGAATCCTGGGCCAAGGCATCCCGAATTTGGGCAAGGATATACCAGTACATGCCCTGGGATGGCACACGATGTCCCAATTCGGAATTTGGGATGGTACAAGATGTAATGGTCTGGAATATACTAGTTATGATGTAATGGTTCAGAATATACTGGGACGTGATGTGATGTCCCAGAATATACGAGTATATACACCGGGATAGTAATATCACAGTACATCGCGTATCGCAGAATATCCAATATTATATGTCATTGCTGTAAGAGGAGTCGGCGTAGGCTAAGTGGACCTCGGCTCTGATCACAGCTAGGAGACCTACATATAGCAGGGGGGGACAGACTCTGGTTGATGGACCGAACTGGCTGAGCGGCAAGCGTATTAACGACTGCGCCTTCGTCGCTGTCCAACGCCAGGCCGTAGTCCACCATACGTCCTGATGAAAACCTGCAACACCTTACGTTAGTGAATGCGTTGATCGAGGTAAGTATGACAGTTTCACCTCGCGACGCCAAAAGAAAGCGACGTTATTTGTCGCCCCTAAGGCATCCACCTCGCGGCGTAGAACGCTAGCATCTTCCCGAACCGCAGCAAAGTAGAGCGGCGAGGAGTTGTGGGGGTGACTGGGGGTTGGTGAGGGCAATCGATGCGTAGAGCCACTTTGAATGGTATTGTTGTTGCGTTAGCACGTGCTACGTGAGGTAAATCATGTGCGCAGTGATGCGCATGCTATGTACGCAGAGAGGCAAACATGATGTCATTTACGTGCATCGCGTACGTAGTACCCTAACCGTGGTCACAGCATCTCAACGTCCGGATCGAGCTTTGTCCGCGCGCGCCGGCCGCAGCACCACCACCTCCGCCTGCCCTTCTGGACAACCAACTTGCTGAACTCGCTCTCGGGGCCCACTAATGTGCGGCCCGGATGGAAGACGGCGAATGTTCCGATGGCTAGGACCATAGGCGTCGCCTCGAGTGTATAGAAGAAGACCTCGTTATTAGGGATAGGCCCATCGATGCCGGACGAGAACTCAACGAGGCGGAAGACGATGCGGACCTTTTACTGCTGTCAATAACTGATCTTTGGAGAGAAAGTGAAGGTGAATGGAGTTTCGTGGGGGAAAGGACTCACAGTAATGAGAGCAAGTGCAAAGTAGAGCGAGAACAGCTGGCGCCGCCAGGATGTGGTTCGTTGGTGCCCCGTTCGGCGGACTTCGGCGTGGAACTTGGCCATGACGAGGACGAATAGACAGACGAAGACCTGCTGGAGGCCGATGCCGCCCATATCTGCGAAGCCACGATCAGAAACCAACATGACACTGCGGACTGAACTGCCCCTCCTCCCCCTCCTCCCGCTGGATATCCACCAGAGGCACTCACAAATATGCAATCCCAGCCTCGCCTGCGTTGCATCCTCGTTCTCCAGTAAACTCCCGCCGGCCGCCTGCACGAAGAACGTCACAACGTCCAACCACACAAACCATGATGTCATGGTGCGCGCCCTGAGCCGCCCGACGGACTTGCCGGGCAGCCAGTAGTAGATCATGCGGCCGGCGAGCATGTAGGCAAACGCATTCACCCACAGCGGCGCCAGGATGACCAGCAGGTTGGAGCCAACGGCGAAGACCTGCCGCCGGGGATCGCGCGCGCCCAAAAGGCGGAATGCAAAGCCGGCCGTTTCCCAGGCGGAGGCCATGCAGACGACCCAGCAGAAGGGCTTGCGGTAGAGGAGGGCTTGAAGGAGGTGGGCGAGGAGGAAGGCGCCGAAGAGGGACGTGAGGGCGGTGGCGGCGGGGAGGGAGGGGCAGTATGCCCATTGCATGTCCGGGTCGTCAAGGGCTGATGCAGGTTAGCGTCCACGGGTCGAATATGGGGGAGGGGGAGGGGCTGGCATGAAGTGTCCGGTGAGAACCTACACGGACATTGGCTCGTCGTGTTATCCATTGTTGACTCAGCTTTAACCTGGTGGAAACAGCGAGACTACAACGCGATATTTGAAGCTACCTAGAACAGAAGAGTAGCTGTCCTCAGACCAGCTTTAGATATAAGAGAGTTTCAGACCAGCGACGCAGAGATAGGGGGGACCACGACATTGAACAGTCAGACAGCAGGGCCGGATCCATAGAAATAGAAACCTCGAAAACCCAGCCCACAAACCGTCGTCGTCAGTGCGCACACGCTCCCAATCCGCAGCATCAAGGGTCATGATACATCATCCCCAAACGGCACAAAGTCTGAGGTTGGATTGGCCAGTTCGCTTCATCCTTGCCCCGAGCGTGGTTACCTCTTCTGCCACGCATCAGAGGCTGCAAGCGCCGTGATTGGCTCGATCGCACTCGCTTAAGACCGGGCAGGGGTGTCGGAATCCCCTCAGTCGTTTGGCATATTCAGAGCATTTCTGCCTGGCCGCACATCGCCGATTTTCAAGGAGTTAAACGACTGCCGGCGCGCCTGGTTTCGACCTCGCGGGGTCTCCAATTTGATTCTTTCCTTCTCCTCGCAGACGCGGTTACACGACACCCGTGCCCAACGAGCCACGACTTTCCCGTTTCTCGTCCCGTGCGTGTTGCGGCGTCCAACGGCTGAACGCGCGGCGCGTCCGCCGCCGTCCACGAGGTTGGTGATGGCGTCCTTGGCTAGGCTGGGTAAGACACCTAGCTCTCGCTTGAGTTGCGACCAACTCATGTGTGAAGTTGCCGCATCCCCTTGCTGACGACCACTCCCTCCCCCAGACGAGCCGGTACCGGCCAAGTCGCACCGAGCCAACCCCAAGCGAAGCCACCCCAAGTCGCGCACGGGTTGTCGGGTGTGCAAGTCAGTTCCCACACTGGCATCCTCTCTCTCAACTCGACCCCCAACACTAACCCACTGACGAAAACCAGAATCCGCCGTGTAAAATGCGACGAGACCAGGCCCTTCTGCCAGCGCTGCACTTCCACGGGGCGGACTTGCGAGGGCTACCCGGTCCCCCCGCCCGCGCTGCGCCCCTCTCCCGAGTCTCACCGCCTGGCGCCCGGCTCCGCACCAGCTTCGACGTCCCTCACGCTCCGCCGCTTGTCGTGGGGCGTGCTCGACGACGACGACGACGACGTCGAGCGGCGCATCTTCGGCTTCATGCGCGAACGCGCCATCTACGACGTCTCGGGCTACTTCGAGTCCGAGTTCTGGGACCGGCTCGTCCTGCGCGTCAGCCACACGGAACCGGCGGTGCGTCACGCCTTGCTCGGCCTCAGCTCGCTGTGCGAGACGTACGGGGAAGCCTCGCGCGGCCGGGGCTGCGCGTCGGCGGCGGCGGGCGACGAGTACGCTCACGGCCAGTTTGCGATGCGGCAGTACAACAAGGCCGTTGGACTCTTGACCAGCTCGCTGTCTGCCTCGAAGCCGCAGCTGGAGGCGATCTTGACATCCTGCCTGGTGCTTGTCTGGCTGGAGTTTATGCGCAACGACCTCGATGCGGGATTGAGGCACTTGAGGAGCGGGCTGAAGATCCTGGACGACTTTCGACAGCCCGGCAGGTCCAGCGCCTTGTCGTCGCAGCTCATCGACGCGTCCCTGATCCGACTGTTTGCGCGGCTCGAGCTCCAGGCCACCATCTACGGCAGACCAAGTTTTGACTTCGTACCCAAGCCGAGCGAAAAGGCTCGGAGCGGCGTGCCGGCGTCATTTTCGAGTCTAGAACAGGCAAGGCTCTCGCTATACGCCTTACTAGGCAGCGTATTCCGGTTCATCCGGGGCATCAGCCATCCCGATGCCAAACGCCACTCGGGCCTGGAGCCGTTGGTGGACCGGTTGGGTCTGCCTTTTGCCGAGGCGACGTGTCGTTCGCTTCTCCAGCAACTGCGCAGTTGGTCCGAGGCGGTCAGGCTCAGCCCAGCAGCCACATTCAAGTCGCCGAACACCCGGCAGTCGGCGGCCATGTGCCTCCTGCACATATACCACAGGCCGGTGACCATCGCGCTCGAGACGCTCTTCAGCCAATCGCAGATGGTCTACGACGGGTACGACGGCTGCTTCGAGCAGATCCTTACGCTGGCCGAGCAGCTGATCCGCAACTCGCAGCACATGCAGCGCATCATCTTCTTCGACATGGGCGTCATGGCACCCTTGTTCTACGTCGTGCTCAAGTGCAGGAATCTGGCACTACGGCGGAAGGCGCTCGCGCTGCTTGCGCTGGCGCCTTGCAGGGAAGGGATGTGGTACCGCCAGGACGTGATCGCATACGCCAACTGGAAGATCGGGATTGAAGAGCGCGGCCGGGCGGGACTGCCGGAGACGGAACCGTTGCCTGAGGAGGCAAGGGTCTGGAACGAGCGCATGACGGAGGTCGTTTTTGATGGGCAGCAGAAAACTGCGATTAGTTTTCAGTGGCGGGGACCGGATGGCATTGTTAAAAATGGCGAAGAAATTACGGATCTGAGTTCAAGGATGGGGCAGCTGATATAGACCGACTCTCCTACTTCGAAGATAAGATAAAGATGTTTGCGTCCATGATTGGGTGCCCGTGGTGAAGCCAGACCTCGCAATTACCATTTCCCATGTAAGCAAGCGAATGTGCTAATCTTTATTATGTTGGAGGGATGAGGCTAAGAAACAGGCATTTCACCACCCTAAAATCGACACCACGAATTTCTCCTTCCTTCTTCGGAACTGAGCAGTTGCCTGAGCCAGACTGAGCGAGTGGGTCACTGTTCTGGGCTGCCTCGGCTATAGTTGCCCCGTCTAAAATGGCCGTGGGGTTGCGAGGACCCAGTTTTGGGGTCTCCTACCACCACACTTAACTGCGCTTTCCTTCACTCCAACGACAGCAGAGAAAAATCCTGCAATTTTAACACGTTGATAAAACATGGCATATAATATTCGCAATCCGAAAGTATTGCTGTAGATTTTTTCCAGTATCTCTGAGCCCGTTACGCCCAGGTCAAATTATCCATTTTTCTCAAACAAACAACTTCTCATTACAGACACATCTTTCACAGAAATGAAATGATGACCAGATAGTGCGGCATGGTCATCACAGTTTAGCGTTATAACTCGGGATTACCAAAGGAGAAAGTCAGTTCGAAGGGACCGCGACCTGCTCTAACCGCAGGTCGAACGTCGGTCACCGATGTTATCACTATGCAGACTTGCGAATATAGTAATGAATCGCCTTTCACAGTAAGGAGACGTATCACAAGAAGCAGCTGCCTAAACAGGAGTTTGGCGAGGGCGGGAACAAAGACGAAGGATCTTAGCTGTAAGCCTACAACCCTGGAAGGTATTATAAGGATACGCAGCAGTGTAGAATAAGATCACCTGACTGCGAATTCGCCAACGTATATGGATGCTGCCTGGGCATAGATGCTTAGATAGAATTAGCAAGGCTAAGTTATGAGGGACGAGGACAAGTAATGTTGTCCAGAGTAGGGCTCCCTAGTGTAGTCCAAAGTTACCACACAGTGGCGACCCGCAGACGTCACCAAGGTCGGCGCGGCCCGACCTTACACCGCGCATCCCCCACCGGCCTCGGAACAGTAAGACACACGGCTAGGGGTACAAAGACCCGAAGCCCTTACCACCAATGGGAAGTTGATCACTCTGATCACTCAGTCTTGGCGGTGGGCACAGTGATCAAAGTACAAGTTACTTCTGCATTTCAGTATAGATACTATCATCGTATCTATAATAGAGCGTGAGGAATCTTAGTTCCTCACGCTAGCAATACACTGTTCGTCTGTGATCTACTGCAATCGCGCGCCTCTGGATCAGCACCCTGCTTGACAGTGTTTGCCTTGTGTGTAACGCAGGGTGCGTTGGAGTGACGAGGATAGGGGGCTGCACCGCAAGATGGTTGTTCGTACAATAGGGTGGGTAGATGGTCAATTGAAGCCTGCCCTTGCTCTCTGGCTTGGCCAGAGAGCCCTCTATACTTATGTTGGTCGCTGCGTGCAGTTTGCGCTCGTCGTGCCAGCTGAGCCGAGAACTATCGGAGCTGAACCATGACCCAAGGAGCTGGAACTAGCGCGAGCAGCTCGGCTCCGGTAGTTCAGATTTACCACTAGCCCAACCCGGCTAGGTGTTACGCAGTAGAATAGAACCCTATAGGGTATGGCGTTGAGCTAATCAGTGTGGAATACATAACCGGATCACCAATGGAATGCCCCGAGGCTCTTGACTGCTCTTGGGTCTAGGACATACTGCATTTGTTATTGGTTAACTAAGCGATTGACTACTCGGGTCTTAGAGTGCCTCCTATCAGATCACAGCGCGTGCGATGGAGGAGCAGAGGTAGGGGGTGGTGATGGCTTGATTGATTGATGTGTTTCTGTCGAGTGTTCCGGCGGCTCGCCAGATCGCCTGGTTTTAACCCTGCGCCACCACGGATGGTTCCGTGGTGAGTTGTATGACTAATCTGACACCTCCCTCATTGCCCCATGCCACTTTCGGTCACAAGTGTGAGAGCGGGCCAGTAAAAAAATTGCCTCACCCGCAAGTTCGAAGACCCTAGCACGCTAAAAGATAACGTTAGATAAGTCTATCGTATCATTGGAAAGACACGTGACACACAGGCTTTTGCTTATTGGGCATCAACTTAGGCAACAGCGGACGCCCTGCAATGCGATAACGCAAACGAAAGGGTCGGGTCCTTTCCTTCTCTAATCGTCTCAGCTTCATCCTAAAGTTTACAAAGCCCAAAGACACGTTCCAACCTATCATGATCAATGAGACAGCAAACGCGTCGCAGATTATGAGCTGCTAGGTGGGTTGTTTTGCTAATGTATGTGAAAGAGGCCCGAGGAAGTGGTAGAAGCTCGGACGAAGCTCTAATGACATGTCCTTGTCGACTGGTCCCAAGGCACCGACATTTGAGGGCGAAAAATCCGATCCTGCATCCATGCAACCCCGCATTACCGAAGCCATGCTAATATTACAGGTTGTCGAAATGGTTCAGCAGGTCACGTCGCTTGGAAGCTTCTTGACGAAGGCATCGTCCGTCGCAACCAAGATTATTCATCTAATAGACTTGACAGATCTCTGCGTCAGCGGAAGATTGCGTCTCGTTCGGACTCCTGGATCCGAAACGTGCTCTAAATGCCGATACCCTGGAGGACTCCGATCTCGCCCATGCCACCCAGCTCAATCATATGCAGGTCTTGCAGAACTCCTCGAAGTATGCGGGCTACAATTTCGTCTCCCTCCTCAGCTGCCCGCTTTGGTTTCGCGGGAGGCAAGCGACTAGTCCTCTGGGCGATTGGGTCCCCAGGTATGTATCCGGGATTTGATTGGGAATGACCAAGTTAGGTATGGCTGGAGAGTTGTGTTAGATGTGCAGAAAACGCCTGATGCGGGATGCACTGGGAGCATGCTGTGCCTATCCCATCGGTACATCAGGGGCGCAAGCGGGATTAGCGTCTTAAGAGTGACCAGTCGCTGTCTGTAAGGGGCAGATAGCCTGAATCAATGACGGCCGCGACTACCTACGGCCCATCCCTGATCGCAGACCACATGTCATCACGTCACTCGATCTCAAAACAGAAGCTAGCTGTGAAGCATCTGAAAGAGCGGACGGCCGGTATTGGGCTCTCGTTCGGCCCGGCCATCAAGCAGATTGTCACGGTCCCCTGACTTTGAACGGCCTTCTGACATACAGTACTAAGTCCTAGTGGAGATAGTCGATCGACGCAGACCTTAGTTTCCACCATGGTCTTTCTACTCCGGTTTCCGAGCGCAGACAGACCTCCAGTTGAAGTACGCATGGCAATTCTTGTCACGAAGCTGCTTACGAAAGACGGCAGCGTAGACTCGCGTCTGTTCAGGCGACCAACCCATGACCTGCGTGAACATGAACAGGGCGTAGCCTTGGATAGTTAGTACTGAACGCGAGATGAAGCGGGCGGAAGATTTACTCACCTTCGATGTCCTGCTCGAATGCCACCTGGGAGTACATTCCAACTTCTCTCCATTTTGGCTCTGTCATCCAACCAGAGAGAGGAGACTTGCCTTCGGTCACCTTCAAGTCAACAAAACCGGCAGCCGTCAAACCTTTCTGTTGCAGTTCATCCTCATAAACGGTAAAAGGACGGCCGGATTTCTTGCCGGCTTCGATTAGCACCCTGCCCCATTCATACATGGCCGTCCCAGGTACCACGGTATCATTATCCGAGTGGAGCACCGAGGAGGCTTCGAAGCTTTCAATCCAGCCGCCTGGCTTCATAACCCGGTAGGCCTCCCTGAAAAGCGCATTCCAGTCTGAAATAGCGCCGTAGAGATAGCGCATGTGCACGAAGTCAAAAAGATCCGAAGCAAAAGTCCAAGGCTTCGTTGCATCCTCAATCTCGAAGCGGAGATTCGGCGGAACCCATCCGGGTTGGATGGGCGAGATGTCGGTGCCGATTACCTCGCAGTCCGGGTACTCGTCTGCGAAGTCGCTGGGAAAAGTCAGCGTGGAAGCTAAATCCGCGATAGCTTTTTGGGGATCGCACATAGCCCATACACCTGAGGTCTTCGTGTCAGTTTATGGTCTCTCCCGAACACGCTGGTAAGGCCTTACCCGTTCCAGTGCCAACATCCAATGCGTTCTAACAACACCAATCAGTCACAACTGGCGTGTTATCGGCAGGTAGCAAGGAATTCATGCCTTTATGCCCTCCTTTGGCAGGGGTGCAGAAGTGAGTTTACCGTCGAATACCATTGTCAAACAGTGATGTCTGTGGAATCAGCAAAATACCACCCACCGACAGGACCGAGCTGCTTACACAAGATCGGCTGATTGATTGTGCTGTTCGTCATTGGGCCCCCTGGAAGAGCGAGTCAGTTCATGCCTGACACGACGCGAGAGTAAGTTACACAAACCAATATTCGTTGTCAGTCACCCGATCGCTATGGTATGTCCTGCCGTGCAGAGTGCGGTACGCGAGGATGCTCGACGTGATCGAAGCAGTGGAGCTCACGGCATCTTCGCCGAGACTAGAATCAGCATCATCGTTGATGACTTGCTCCTCCCAATGCGAGGCGGGAAGGATCCCAGCTGGCGGTGCTGCCGACGGAGATTCGGGCGTTTGTTCGCTCATATTCGAAATCCCAAGAAAGAGATGGAAATGTATGGATCGACACGACAGGAATTTGAGAGTGGGAGAAAGGGCAAAGATAAGGTAAATACCTGGGTTAGGTACCGAAGGTAGGGTGCGGGACGCAGGGACCGTCAGCCGGCGAAATCGCCAATCCCGCTGCACCAGTGGTATCAATGAAGGGCGGATGCGGAAGCGGATGCGGATGCGGATGCAGCTGCAGTCACATTCGTGTTTCCCAGTAATGATTCGCCATTAACTATCATCTTGCGCCTTCGCCCGCATTCCATTGCATACTGAGCGCATTGCAGTCTCGGATGTAGGCTTGGAGGCTACGACTGAGTCTCCCCAAGTTGCTCTCGTGGTGGTTTGATTACGGCCAAAATGCGGGGTTTCTGTGAAGCGGGAGAGTTTTGGGACCCTGGCTGCGAATCATGACGGCCTAGGAATTCACCTCTGATTGGCTTATCTAGCGCCGTCCTCACGAATCAGGGCCCTTGGAGGCTTGGCGGTATGCTAATTTCGAGGGTGTTAAACGCCAGCAATCCTAGGCAAACCAAGCTCTCTCCTATTCGGAGTGGTTCCCAAACGTGTCTCGAATGCGAAACTCACCAAGGCAAGGATGGATATCCGATTGACACGTAGCACCGCGCCCTAGTCTCTCTATCTTCGCCAAGAGGGATCTGGAGGATCCCGTACAAACATACACTGATTAGGATTGCAATTCGTCCTCTCGGGAAGAATACACCACAGACTAGCAGTCGACGGACCCACTTAGGTGGTTCGAAAATCCACCACCCGAGTGGGTTCCACTTTACGGACTCCCATTAGCCAGAGAGAAGATTAATCTCCATTCGGGACCAACCTTGTGGTTACGTGCACTCGCGTCTGCAACGCGACTCGCCCATTTAAATGGACACCAAAAAGCGTCTTGGTTGGCGCTGAATGCAGGTCCTATCACTTTAAGGAAGCGGAAAAGATGATGACCAGGAGGCATTCATTACTGACGTCCCTGAAAACTATGCCTTAGCTACCCGCTATGGTGCTTGAAGCGCATCCCTGATATAATACGTTGTGCGACTGCAGTACTAACAAATCAAGAAAGCGCAAATGAACGAATGCAGTGGTGAATTGCAGTTTGGGAGAAGCATTTAGAAGGAAACTCTTGGCGCTCATGCGTGGTGGGCTGGTCTTGATTGGGCTCACGTGCTGTGGGTCATCTCACATACGTTCGTTCCATCTGTTCAGCATGCTCTGACACTCCGATCTCCAAGGGGAACTTTTGTCCAGATGCGCATTGGATCCTACCGCTTTCGCAACTAAGCGTCCGAGGTTATTGGCAATAAAGATAATCAGCCGTCTTAAAAGGTATGCAAACTGTTACCAGCTTGTTCTTTAACATCCCATGGTCGATAGCTGCATCATGGACCTCTCAGTAGCACATATTTGTCAAGCTCGAACAAAGCGGAGACCATTACGGAGCTGCTTTACCGCTTCTTTAACGCTTGCTGTGTTTCTTCATAATAGTAAGGCGTCGTATCTAAATGTTATCACTAGCGCTCTGGGTAATCTGTCTGGCAGAAGTCACGGGTGTCACATGTTATTCCCACTTGGCCACAAATTGACGAGTTCTCTAGCGATCATAGTTCGCTGCCTGCAACATAGCTGTCTGATAGCATGCGATTTTCGAGTCCAGCTTACCGACCTGTCATGCTTTGCCTTTCTGTATGGTAGACGGCAAGAGCATGTCCAATACATTGCAGAGCTATGCAATGGGAATGCAGAATTGTTACGAAAGTATCCCTTGTACTTTTTTGCTCTCTTATCCGAAGAACTATACGCATGTTGGATTGAATGATTGCTGTCACTCAAAAAGAGGTTTCGGAGATTGTATCCGCAACGGGAATGACCCGTGAAGGATGGAGGACTCCTGTTTCACCTGACCGACTCGTGAAACTGTTAGACATCGAGACGTTGCCTCGGATCATATGCGGAATACACAGTATCGGAGACGAAAGAAAGCCGAAAGCAGAGCTTAGTAAGATGCTAAAGGTTCTGAAGGAAGCCGAAAGCAGTGCTTGAAAGCATGAAGCCACTAGATTACAGAGGGCTTTGCTCTGTAAATAAGCCGGAGAGGCGTTACTAGCGCTGTGGAGAAGAGAATGAAAAGAGTGGAGTTGATTCAATTGCTTAACTGTTACTTAAAGAGTGCTTAGTGAGTGAAGAGCTATATCTAGGAGAGTAAAACCCCTATTATAGGCTGTAAGAAAGTCTTTAGAGCCACCAGAAATAGTTATTAGACCAGACTATTGAAGGAACTACTAGCTATCATCAAAACTCCATGAGCGTCATGGTCAATTCTGAAGAGCCAAAGGGCCAGGGAGCCAAAAGAAGGAAAGAAAAAAAGAGTCCCCCAATCCTCTCTCCTCCAGAGAGGGATCCAATCCATATCCTCCCCAGTCCTCATAGAATCCAATCGCCATCTACCACAGCTAGCAGTAAACTCGCAATCCTACATAGCATCATCAGTTTGTTTTGCACCAACAGCCATTATATCTCCCCGCTGTGCACCGTCCGTTGCTTCCAGGGCCGTTGCATCCATTTTTGAAGCAGGAGTTGACCGAATTGTTACATACGGCCTTGCATGGACAGCCTTCGTAGGCGGCCGTGCAGGCTCCCATCCCGTTCCACGGCGTGTTTCTGCCCTCGCACCCATTGTCGTCGCACCAACCCGGCTTGGGGCCACACGCCTGGCGAGTGCCGAGAACTTGGTGTTGATTGTCGGTAGAGAGGGAGGGTATGGCTCCGCCGAGCCCGGAGAGGGCGAGGGTGGTGAGGAGAGGGATGGTAAAGTTGAGCTTCATGATGTCGAGGGGGGATTTGGTGTCTTTGGATGCGATGAGAAAAGGCGGACGACTCTTTGCTTGCTGTTGTGATGTCAGCTTGCTATGGTGAGAGACAGTGACAAGAGGAGGCGACCTCCGTATTTATAATCATTTTTCACTTTTTTTTCTTTTCTTTTCACTCTTTGTCTCTCTCCTCTTCTGTGACCTAGCCTTGCCAGACATGATTATTTGAACATTCATCAGCAGCAACCACGCCGCGAGGGTCTTGTACGAGCGTGGCATTCCCCCACCATCACAACTTCATCAATCCAATGGCAACATCTGAAATAAGCCTTTAATGGTCCCTCGTGCCTCTTATTCTCTAATCGGGAACTGCAGAGAACTTGTGTTAAAATTCATGTTGCTTACTCACATTATCCTGGCACTCACTGCGGTGGTATTTTTGCGCACAGATGTCTTGGTTACAGGTAATTGGCCGGTCTATTGTAATTTTGCGGCGCGGATTCCCTTTTAAACAGACGGTATTGGCATTTCAATGCAGGGTTTTGGCAACTGCCTCTGAACCAGACTTTGGTACAGCTGGGGTCCGAACTATCTGCAGTCCTTGCCCTCAGTTGAACACAAGACCAAGGATGGCCAATAACGCCAAGCTGAACGAAAAGTTCCGCGTGATCAACGACGACTTCCATAAGCTTGGGGGTAAAGTTTTACGCCAATGTTAGGAAATCCCTTGGAGGATGAGCACTTAGGCCGCCTGGCTGGACGGCGTACTTAGCGGAGAGCTAGCCAATCCTAACGTGGGAGAGCCTCACCTAGAGAGGCCCCGATTTGAGTATGGGGAATGGGATAGAGGAGAAAAGGTCAATATAGCCTCGACAAGACGGGGATAGACAAGTTTGTCTTAAACTAGGCGGAGACTTGATGCTAGAAATGGGGGCATGGACTGTGAAAGCTTGGGTATTCTCAGCCGAAAATATCAATACTGGAGAGCCGGTAATCTTGCCTTATCCATAGATCTACCCATACACTTAGCCATGTAATCAAGCCAATCATGGGCGGTGATGAGTGGCGGTGGTGCAACTCGGGCACATGGGAGTATACGCTACAAGAGAAGGCCCATGTTTTTGGTGTTTTGTTTTGTCTCGTGGACTAAAATATATATTTTATAGTCTACACTGAGGAAAATCGGCCAAAAGATTAGGAGCTATAAGTCCTGATTGAAGCGGTCAATATCTGTAGGACGCCGAGACCAAGATTGACCCAGACGGGCCTCTTGTTTTCGTCTGCCCCATCTATAAAGAATCGACCGTCATTGGCTGGGCGATTCCCCACGCCGTCCCCGTCGGCAACATCTGCTCTTCCCACCGGCAGAAAGTAGGGAACTTTAACAGACCCGCCCCTCTGCAGTTCGTCGACGTAGGCCAGCCGCATGATAAGAGCAGCATCGCAGTTCCAAAACCTCACAACCACATCTCCGACCGCGGCTGATGGTGGGACGAGAGCGACAAGATGTTCTGTGCCAATGCATATCCTCGGTCCGTCTTGGGCCTCGTCTCGGACGCTCTCCATCCACCGCTCGCGGGCGTCATCCCACATCTGCCTGTATTTCTGGTCAAGCTTTGCATGATCAGGGTGAAACCCGGTCCTCTCACCCTGCCATGCAACGACACCATAGCTTCGGATCTCCGTGATGCGATTCAACTCTCTGTCTCCGAAGCCTAGGATTCTTGCCGAGTAGGAATCGTTAACGGCGCGGACTATTTCAAGGTCGTGCGGGTCGTTAAACATCAACTCGCAGGTGTTGAGCCATTCTTGTTGTGCTCGAAACGAACCAACGAGGGAGCTATAGTCTGGCCCCAGTTGCGTGATCTCGCCAGCTAGATAGCCCATGGCTTGAATGATGGGCCGTGGGGTAACCTGAGTGCCACACACAAACTCAAGCTCAACGTTGCCACCAAGAGCAGCTTGAATGACGCCCGCGGTTCTGACGATGGAGATCGACCTCTCGTGTGCTGGTGGATCCAGCCCCTCAATTCGGCTGGTTATGGGTCGCACTCGGAAGAAGACAGCCTTGACCGCCTCTTCCCAGATGTCGTAGTTCGACCGAGAATAGTCGACACGAAGCGTCCCAGAACCCCTTTTGAGTTCCGGCTTACCAAAAGAGTCTCCGGAGTCCAACGGCTCAAGGTACACCTCGAGCAAACCGTCTCCATCCCCAGCCGATGCACGTATATCAGTCGCCAAGCCCAACAACGCAAACAGCCTATCCCTCGCCTCCTGGCATCTCTGATCCACAAACCTCTCCACCAAACTCTCAAACCTCATCGCTTCAGTATGCCTCCCCACCCTGGCCTCAACAACCTTCAACATCCCCCTCGCCTCCACCCTCTCATTCCCAGTGACCTCCCTCCCCACCTCTTTTGCAAGTTTCCTCGCATACTCCAACATCTCCCACCTCTCAACCTCCTCAAACCGCCACATCTTGGCCCCAAACACAAAAACTAACTCCCTCGCCAAACACGCCTCCTGAACAATCCACAACCTCGTCCAGTAAGAACTCATCGCAATCCTCGGAAAATCAAACGAGCTCCGTCCTGGCTCCCGCGAAGACGTGGGTTTTCTCACCTCCTCGATCGAAGCAGCGAGATCACCAACCGTTCCGTCTTCCCATTCTATCGCCATGATTCGAACCGGGTCCGGAACAGCGGGATTTATCTCGCGGAGACCCAGCCACGCAATGACTTTTTGGGCGCGCGAGTAGATGAAGGACATCATTGCTACTTGGGCGTTGCGCTCGGGCATGTCGGATTGGTTGATGCAGATTGCGTCGATCCAGAGGTGGAGGGGGTGGGTTTTTGAGCGGATGTGGAGGAGGGCGAGGAGGAGGTTGGAGTGGATTTGGAAGGGGTGGGCGTTGATTGTGAGGGTCGTGAGGTCGGGTGAGCGTGGGCATGAGGGCTCCGAAGGTGAAATGTTGCTGGCGATGGCCTGGGCGAGGGTTTCAAGATCGGGGTACGGGAGGCCCCAGGTGTAGGAGAGAGCTGCGTATCGGGGCTTGGTGCTGAAGGGTGCTGTTGCTAGGGTGCATTTTAGCGGGTCGGTGAAGGTGCCGGGTTCGATTGTTAGGATGCGGATTGCATCGACTGAGGGTGGCAGGGGAGGATATGGAAAAGATTCTGAAGATGACATGTTGGATGTGAGGGACTGTTTCTTATGACCGATTGTGAGACGGGAGAATGAAGGAAGTGTCGTTGGGTGGAAGTTGTGCCCCTCATTTGATATGTGGGGCATTAGCACACTCCCAATCAGGAAATTTAGATCTGCGGCATCAGATTTCGGATTTCACTGGTGCTTGCACTTAACTATCAGAGGCGATTTTGCGTGAACCCAAACTTCTGAGACGGTTTCAACAACGGCGACAACGCAAGAGGTAGTTGCGTATACGTATTCACACCGTCCCGAAGATGTTTGTCACCCACCGAATCCTTGGCCAACACTGCCAGAATATCCAAAAATTGGCGAGCCGAAGCAACCCCTCTCAAATGAAACATTAATGGCCAATCGTTCAACATGAGCGTAAACTCGTGGGGCTGTGCCCAGAAACGCAGATTCTGCACAGTGTTGATTGCCTGCACAGCCACGATGGTCCCATCACAACAGAGTCTTCCTCACCCGAAATTCGAGCACACAATTTCCCTCGACCTCAATACCTGAGAGCATGATGGCCACAACCGACGGCGCCGCAACCCCAATTGAGTTGGACCCAGTTCTCCTTCAGTCTGAACAGGAAGAGGACACAGACGCCGACGAAGCGGTGCTGTGCGAGCGCTGTAAGAATTTCGACATACAGGCCTTCGCTCGCAGCGAAAATCGCACCCGCGGATACATGCTGCACGACGTGCAATTAGCTGCGACCAACGCTGGAGATTGCGCCGACTGTGCGTTCTGCTCGCTTGTGCTTCGCAGCGTCAAGGACGTCGAAAGACCAAAGGACACAACAGAATGGGAGTTGAATCCATTCCGCATTCCCATCGATAAAGATCCATCCATGTACGTGCACATGACGCCGTGCGCAGACAATATCATTACAACTACAGATCCGACGATCACCTCTGGTCTAAGAGCCAACCGCCTCCGGGCCGCCGTCGCGGACCGTTTCAGCGAGGTTATGAATGCATCCGAACATGAGCTGTGTCTCGTGGCCGACCCGGATAGCCCAGCGGCACATAGTAATGACATAACGGGACGCTATCTCGGCACAGATCCCGACTCGCCCGCCCATTTCGATAGCATTCAGGCCTGGATCCGCGCCTGCGAGAGTCACCCCAAGTGCATGCAGACCGTATCGGGCGTACCGATTGACGCCCACCAAGCCGAGCTCCCGGCGCGCTGCATCCGTCTTACGGGCCGCGGTCCAAACATCGTCGCCCGGCTTGCTGTGACCGAAGGCATGCGCGGCAGCTACATCACCCTGACGCATCGCTGGAACGGGGAAACAGAGCGGTGCAAGACAACGACAGAAAATTGTGAACAGAGACTACAGGAGGGAATCGACCTGCAAGGGCTCCCCAAGCTGTTCCGCGACGTCTTCGCCGTTGCGGCTAGGCTGGATGTCAGCCACATCTGGATCGACTCGCTCTGCATCATCCAGTCCGGCGATGGTGGTGCCGACTGGAAGAAAGAGGCGCCCCGGATGGCGCAGTACTACCAATACTCGCTGTTCACCGTGGCAGGAACCATGGAAGACATGAACAACGGGCTACTCCAGCCTTACTCGGAAGGCAACGCGCCCTGGGGGGTCAGTAACACGCTCGTCCGACTACCATACCGAGACAAAACCGGCTCACAAGCTGGCCACTTCTTCGTCTACCGCCGCCAGATCCCCGTCGTAAACGACTACTGGACGACCGTGCGGAAGAGCGTCCTCTTCCGTCGCGGCTGGATTCTCCAGGAATGGCTCCTAAGTAAACGCCTCGTGTGGTACACTCCCAAGGGCCTCTTTTTCGAATGTCACACGGACGGCCCGCGGACTGAATACCAAGAGCGAATCCTTGTCTCGAACGCACAGCCGCATCTGCGCGCCCAGCTCCAGATGAAAGCGTTGTTTCATTTTGATAATATCGCCATCCTCGATTTCTGGTACCGCACCATCGAGCTCTACTCGTCCTGCAGCCTGACTAAGCCCGATAAGGACCGCATTTTGGCTGTCGCCGGCCTGGCTAAGGAGGTGGGACGTATTCTAGCCGACCGGACAGGGGAAGTCGCTGTGAACGGGATTCATCACGAGACGTACCTCGCCGGTTTGTGGCTTCGGGATCTTCATCATGGCCTCCTCTGGGAGGAAGACCACTCGGCTACGCCGTGGGAGACGATTGTCGAGCAAGCCCCATCTTGGTCGTGGGCGTCGCTAATGACACTGGTCAAGTGGCCGGACAAGGACAAGGAAGCCGAGAAGGGCTTGCGTGTGGTGGGGCTCTGCCTGACACGTCAAGATCAAGACCGAGACGGGGACGATGATCATCACCAACGACAGGGTCACGCTGCTGAGTACATCATCGAAAGAAGAGGCTGGGCGGTCCAGCGACGACCCGATCGTCCGGCATTGGCACCGCGAAGGGCCCAGTTCGATCCAACCAATATGTTCGCCTGCCTTCATATTCGTGCAAGGCTCTGCATCGTCCATGTTCGCGGGTATCTCGGAAGAGACGGAAGTGCCAGGGCTGCCGCTGCCACGGCTTATACCAACCGGCCACCATCCGGCAAGTTGAGAGCCCTATGTTCTGCGACCAATCCGGAGGTTATTGCGGGGTGGGCATCTGCCGAACGTCTGAAGCAGCCAGACGCGATCTGCGCTGACGCCGGTGTGGCTGTTCAGGTACTCCTTGTCTCGACGAGGTTTGTAAGGAGGGGGGTCTTGCTGAAAAGGAAGGATCGCGTGCTGGACGTCCTCCTCATTGAGGAGATCGATACAAGGAATCATGTGTTTCGGCGTTTGGGTGTTGGGAGGATATTTGACAGGGATTTGGTCGCCGAGTTGGAGACGGCCGAGGAGCGGGATATTAAGTTTATCTAGGCAGTAATTTTAGAACGATTTGATAACAATGAGATTACGTAGGCAGTACGTTACATAAGGTACCACCCATCTAAAGCTGTATCTGCCGGTCCGGCTCCCTCCGCCCCGTTGGCGTGTACTTCATCATGACATCCACCCACAGTCCGCAGAGCCTCGAAGCCCAAAACAGCGTATAAAAAAGAATAAACAGGACGAGAGGTGCAGCTCCTGTCATTAGCTTCAGCTTCAGGTACATGATCCTCAGTTGCCGCTCGAGGTCATCAGCGGTAAGGTCCGGTCGCTTGAGTTCGTCGTCGTACGCATGCGTTGGATAGTTGAAGATGGAAACAACACCCTTAGCAAACAAACCAAACGACAGACCCAGAAAGGCAAATCTGTACACGACGGGACGGATTCGGAAGTCCGCGGAATGTTTTCTCCCGCGGTGACCCCAGTACTCATCGCACTTCGAAGCTGTGGCGTTGTATTGCGTGATGTAGTCTAGGCGTTTGATGGGGACGCGGAAACGGGGGTCACTGTCACCCTGAGCAACGGAGCCGTCTTCGGAGTTTCGGAAGATTGATCGACCTAATAGAGACGGAGCCATGACCCAAGGGCGGGGAGGAGGTGTGGAGATGCGCGCGAAGAAGGATGTGCGGATGAAGCGCTTGTTTGCGAAGGCGCAAAAGAGGAAGACGCCAAGCGGGGCATAAAGGCTGCTTTTTGCTTTGCTAAGGTAAACGTCATATATTAGAATCAGAACTTTGACGGTAGATGATAGGTACGAAAGGAGGGAACATACGATGACGGGAGTTTCGAAAGATTGTTTTCTTGGATGAGCAGATACACTATCCACGTAATCGCAAGGCCGTATATCATGAGGCCAAAGGAGATAAGAGGATCGGAAAGTCGCGAGTCAGGCATATAATCGAACCAGGCTATTGTTTGACAGCGGTGTGGCTGCTCCCGATCCGAGTCTGACGGGTGGGAAACGCTTTCAGGTGGATCGGTTGTACCTCGACTGCTTGCCATATCCTTGACTCCACTGTTTGAGTCTCTGAGTCGGAGCCAGTCTCATTCCTGGACCGGCGGCGGATTGTCTGCTGCGCATAGACTTTCGACAGTGGACTGGACTGCTGCGACTGGAATCGCGCTAACGAATTCAACCCGGACGGCATGAAATCGGGAACCGTGACAGTCTCTGCATCTGCACCCTGGAGATTTGTACTCCCCTCAAGCGGATACGGCTGTACAGTTGGTTCATAGTGCTCATCATTCTTTCGAAGAAGGAAACGGCGCACCATCCAGACGTAGAGGCTGATAGCTGGAAGCAGCAGAACCATTTGCAAAATTGTCTGTCCGTAATCGATATTTATCGTCCTGTGAGTGTACCCAGCGGCGCGTATCATGGCCACGTGAAGGATGAACGCAGGAACAGTCGTCAGCACCGATACCACCGTAACCGCCCGACGATATTGCACGCCCGGCCGTCGACAGCCGAAAAAGCTGTACGGGTTCGCGAAGAGGGCATGCCATGTGAATCGCGTCGCGAGGGCCACGGCGCTCGCTGCCCCTGAAAGCACATTCAGTCGGGTCGCGCGTGGGCCCCAGAAAAACAGGTCGACGACAAAACGGCTGAAAAGGATGGTGAAGTGCATTGCGCAGAGAAGCCTGAGGAGGTGACGCCATGACTGGGGCCTGTTCTGGAAGAGGCGGCGAGTTTGTTCCTTCGTGCGACGATTGGCATTCTGGATTATGTCGTAGTCCCTTCGCAGCTCCGGATCCAGAGGTGCGTTGGCGTTGATCGGGTCGCACATCTGGAAATAGTTGAAGGGAAAGCATTTGAACCTTGAGGCTCGAAGCTTTAGTAGTGACAGGACGGAAAGATTGACGAAAGGTGCGACGTCCGCATGATGGCTGTGCACCCTTTCCTCAGCTGCCGCCGCCAAGACTAATTTCGGACGAGATTCAGGAGTGGTTACCCCACTTCCCGATTGATTGCCTCTCAACCACTGCACGAGCTACTACTGTGACAACCGCTTTTGAGCTTCCCCGCCTACCACGCCTGCACAAGGAGGACGCTACACGCAAGAAATCCATGCCGCTCGGCTGTGACATTTGAAGCTCGACATGCAACACGTCGTACTCTGTATATGCTTCGGATCAGCGATACACTGCCGGACACCTTGGATACCCTCTTATCTGCTATGTCTAGCGGGCATCTTCTAGAAGTCCACTAGTGCGGCGATTCTGTTTTGCTCCGCCGTCTTTGCGGCGGAAATGTCTGCAAAGTCGAAGCCGTGCGGTAGCCCAGCATACAGGTGGAACTCGACCTCGACGTTCGCAGCTGCCAGACGAGCCGCATACTAATGACAAAGTTAGTCATACGTTCCCAACAGCCGGGAAGGGGAATGAAATTCAACACACCGCAATATCCTCTCCCGCAAACAGATCACACCCTCCCACATCGATATAAGTCCTCGGTAGCCCCGACAAATCGTCCATCCTTGCCGGCACCGCATAACTCGGCACCTTGGTCTTATCAACCCCCCCAAGATACGCTTCCCACCCAATCTCGTTATTCCGCAGCGTCCATGTTAGCAATGCCGCTAGCGGACTGTCGGTGGCCAACTTAGTCCGGTCGTCCAGCATCGGATACACCAGCAACTGCTTCGCAATCGGGGGCGTCAGGCCCCGGTCGCGCGCCAGCAGCGCCACCGCCGCCGCGAGGTTCCCGCCCGCGCTGGCGCCGTACACACAGATGCGCGCCGGATCGATGCCGTGCGTCGCCGCATTCGTCCGCAGCCACTCAAGCGCTGCGTAGACGTCGTCGAGCGGCGTCGGGAATGGGTGTTCAGGCGCCAGCCGGTAGCTCACGGCGAAAATAGGGCGGTCGATCTTTTCTGCGGTGGCGGCGATAGCGGGCGACGTGATGGGTACGCTGCCTGCGACGAGACCGCCGCCGTGGATGTAGAGGATAGCAGGACCGGGACCCGGGGCGGTGGTGGGTGGTGCGAAGCGCGTGATCGCGAGCGAGGCGCCGTCCTTGGAGGTAAAGTGGAAAACGGTCTGCACGACGGAGGGCGCCGGTGAGACCCTGCTGAAGGCGAAGCGGAGGATGAGGTCGGTGTTGGCGCGTAGATCGTGTGCGGTTTGGGCTTGCGGCAGCGGGACGCCGGCGAGCTCTGCGACGACCTTTTGGTACTCGGGGTCCCACCGGAGGTTTGAGGGTGCGGCGGACATATTGATGACTGCGATTTTTTGCTGTGTATGCTATGCGAGAGGTGTTTTGGTGGACAACTGTGTTTATTGCGTATGTGTATGTATTTTGAGAAGTCAGTTGTAGACGAGTCCCAACGGAGCGGCAGCGGATAAGGACACTCAAAGAAGCCGATCCTGAAACCAACCCGCCGCAGATTTCCGTCTCGATTTGTCAGGCTCTGGAGCGAGAATCCCAGTCAAAATACAGGGTGCCAAGGCTTGCCTGCAGGAAGTGCCTCTGTGTGGGCCATTGCGCCTTCTTTTGCTCCACAATAAATGGCCAGTAAGGTGCTTGCTGCTTGATACTCTGGACATCATACAGTCAAACCTGCACATAAGAATCGACTTCGTTGCAAGAATATTATTCTTACAAAGAGGTTATTCTTACCCTCAGAAGGCCCACTTTTCGCTGAGTCAGCCACCCACACCACCAAACAACGGCCAGAAAGATTGCTGCAATTGCAAAGCACTGGGGTCAAAAGCAAAACGACGCTGGGCCTTACAATTATACTATAAAACTGTCTGGAAGTAGGAATTAATAGTGGTCTGTTTTCCAGAACCAGCCCTCTCCAATTGAACCTCTGTAATCCTTTGTCGGATTCGTTCCAACGCCGGCAAATCCAACCCTCCTTCTTGGACCTCAAACTGTACGAGCAGGTTGACTGCTTGCAGCGCGGCTGTAGTAGTAATTGGCTGAGGAAGCTGCTGCTCTCCGTCTTCTTCCTCTGGCTCACGAGCCTCTGAAAAGGTCTCGGCGATGTGCTCAATGAGGTCATCACCAGAATCCTCAACAGCCTCCTCTGGTGGATTGATGAAGTTGGCCATATCCATCACGGTCTTGATCTTACCAGCTGCCAGCAACTCTTCTGCCAGCCGTTGCAAGTGGGCTTCTTCCGAAAAGTCTGGAGGGCGTGGCTCTGGCCCATAACAAGGCCCAAAGAGTTGGGAATGCCTCCAACAGTTGGTGATGGTCTCTATGCTCACATCATTCCTCCAGGCATCGATTAGCCATCGAATGGCGTTTAAAATGGTGGTGTTTTTGATCGGATCGATGTCATCGAGTGTTTGGGAGATCATCTGTTACAGCCAACGGCGCCTATAATGGACCTTGAGGTTGTTGATAATTCCCTGGTCCATGGGCTGGTAGATGGAGGTGGTGTTGGCTGGTAAGACTTCCACTTTAGTGTTTCTCAGGCCGGCGCCAGTTGCCAGCTCTCTAAGGGCCTTATTATGAGCTGAGAATCCATCTACTAGCAGTAAAACGCTCCGGCCAGCCATCTGGGCATCAAACCACCAGAGATATTCCAGAAACAAAACCCCAGTCATCCAAGCCTTCTTATTATGGCACCAGACGAAGGGGAGCGCCTGAATCTTACAGCAGTTCTTTCCGAAAGGCCAAGGGTTCTTAAAATGGCCGAGAATCCAGAGATCCAGTTTATAGGTGCCAGTAGCGTTGCTGGTAACGTGTACCGTGATCCTATTCTTCTTCTTTTTACCTCCAGACTGTAGGCCTAAAGCGAGGGTACTATCAGGAGTCTGTAGCCAGAACAGGGCAGTCTCATCGCAGTTGTAGGTATCGTCACTCTTATAGATATTAACCACCTCTTAGATCCGGGAGATCTCTGCTTCTAAGCCAGCAATATCGGCTGACGCCGACTCTCCACTCTACTTATATTACTTGATCTTGTGCCGCCTCTTGAAGCCTTCAAGCCAGCCTTAAGACCACTTCGGCTCCGTGAGCAACCGGAAGTCTGGCATTCTCACCCAGAGACTGCTGGCAGCGGAGCGTATCATATCACCGGTGATAGGGATATGCTTAACCACCATAGAGAGTATCCATTCGAACAGAGCTTTCTCAAGGATGGGGTGGTCGGCAGGGACGATCTTAGAGAGGCCAACAACGCCGCGAGGAAAGGATTGCTCATCGAGATAACGGTATCGATCGTCAAGGGTCTTACAGACCATGGCTTATGTGATCGTACGCCCCCATTCGCGTAAGGCCCAGGCGGCGACATCGTTCTGCTTAAGGTGTGGATTTAACTATGCGTATTGGCGAATCTGCTTCCGTTATTTCTCAGTTACAGGCAGTCGCTTCTATTTACTAGCCATAATTAAAAGGCGTGGAAAGGAGGAAAGTGGTGATACAATTGCAACGGTCGCAAAGAGAGGAAAACTTACCTTTTCAGCCAGCTTTTTCAGCCTTGTTACGAGCCATTCTGACCACTGTAAACGCGTAAAAATCAGCTAAATTAATCCAATGGAAAGATTCGGCGACCTGCAGTTGTTTGCGAGTAAAAAACTGGAAAAAACGCGTTGTTTGCTTACAAAAAGTAACGGTTGGTAGGTGGAAAAGTGGGCAGGAATGGTCGAAATCCGAGTGGTGGGGTCTGTGCGCGAGGTCACCTGACTACCTGGCCATAAGAATTTTGGTGGTGACTAAGCAGAATCCATAAGAATAATTCCAACAAACAGATTATTCTTATTTACCATACAAATTCCAATCGGGGCCGAAATTTTATTCTTACAAAGCGACTATTCTTATGGAGCTGTATTCTTATGTGCAGGTTTGACTGTAGCATGGTTTGTTGCTGTGACCCACGACAGGGAAGTGGGGTTGCTCGGCTCGATCCTCGGTGTTCGGCTCGGAGCCGGGGGTTAGAACTACTGCTGTGTTTCAGCCCCGACTGGTTAGGCAGCGATATGTTATTAGGTAGACCCAGAGAAGGGGCGGAGGAATGTTTACTGCACTCCAAAGAAACGCCGATGTATTGTCGTCTCCTCGTTGGGATGGCCGTTTTAACCATAAAGTATAATGTTAGTTCGGGATAATGCGCCTGGGCGCCGGCGATCTCAGTCGGAAGAAAAGACCAGTAGCCGGTCGGACTTGGCACCTACACGCCTTCTTGGCAGTACCTTTTTAGGAAGTCTTCTGCATCTGCCCAAGATACTTGGAGTTCTCTAGTAGTGATCGTAGTGGTCCCAGCACTAGGTAGATACGCCTGCGTCGATACAATCCGCCGCCATCTTCGGGAGGAACGGCCATTTTCGACTTTGTGAAACTGTACCCCCACTTCCACCAAGCCGGGTACAAAATACAACCCGGTATTGCGAAGTGGATCCAAGATAACAGCGACACGGTACTTGGATGGCTCCTGCATATCCTGAAAATCTCGTCCAAGGTACTTCGAAGACACTCGGACCGGCTCAAGAGCGAGCACCTAGACAATGCCACCAAGGACTGATTCGCAGGTACTTTAGTGCGTACCGCCTGGGTAGAACAGGGACTACTCACTTCACTCTCGACAAGGAAGGAGCGAGCGAGCGAGCGTTGCCATCACCGGCTGACTGGAGACGATCGCAAGAAGGAAGAAGGGCATTTATTTTGGGTTCACGTTCGGTCTGTTTTTTTCAGCATCAAGACTCTACCATGTGTCAAACCGCCTCCCAGAGGTAGGACGGAGGATCACTGCACGCCCGGGAGAACATCTGGAACATGGACAAGTCGATACCCGGTGCAATCTTCATGTTTACAATCTTGCCGGGGCGTTTCGGCTAGCAGGTGATGCGAAAAGTGCCCCGTGCTAAAGGTTGCCGGGACATTGCCGAGGTCAGTGACAAAGCTCTTGTTGGCTTCCCACCAGGTCCCATTTGTCGCTGCGATGGCGAACAAATGGAAAAGGCTCGCCAAAGTCGTGCATCGGCGCAATATCTAGTTTGGAAAAGAATCTGTGCTTGCAGAGACAAGGCCGCAGCGTTTCAAATGGTGACTGGAGGGATGCCGGTCTCCTTAAATTTCCATTTGCGTCCCAACGGCCGTCAACCGATGATGCGGGAGCTAAGTGGATTGGCCGGCCCAAAAAGCCTGCAGCCCAATTGGGAAGTTGCGGGGCCAGGATCTTCAATGTGTCTGTCCCGCTCCAGACAGCCACTTAGGATCGGCCCGCGGCGACATGAGCCGCCGCCTTACATGTAAGAGAAGCAGGCACCGCCGTTATCTGTCTTGGCAGTGTTAGAAGGCCCGAAGAAGGGGCCTCCTTTCGACTTACATCGCTGCTGTGTTTGACGTCTTTCCACGTCCGCAGTTTTCGCGACACATATGCATTGCCAAGAGCCCATCCAACACCTGCTCGCCTGCTCGCCCCCAAGCCAGTGCTGTTCTACTCGGCGAATCAACATGCGATCCGCAGAGAAGATAAGCTCTGCTCGGGATTTCACTCTGGAAGCTGATGGACGATCGATATTACCAGACTCAGAGGAGTCCAGCGAGGAGGCAGTAACTGAAATAACCTCCCCAGTCCATCGTCAGAGTGGCTCACCCTTGAACTCGGCTGTCGCTAGTTCCACGCCTCGATCCACGGATTTCCGTGCCACTAAGTTCGCAGACAAACATACAGCCGCCCACTGGTTCCTCGGGACCGAACAAGACCAAGCCGACCAACCAAAAACAGCTACTAAGCGAAGCCACGCTCTCATGCTCCAAGCAGCCATCATCACCACTGTCCTTCCCAGCAACATATGTCTCACAATCTTTGCGATGGTCCGCTACCTAGCCGTTGGCGGCGTGGGCGTGGTCTACGAAGGCGCTTGCTCAACGGTCAAGGATCTCGACCTGTGGATCCACCTGCTGGTCAACATGCTGGGGGCGGGCATGTTATCCACCTCAAATTACTGCATGCAGCTTCAAGCAGTGCCGACGCGCGCAGATGTTGACCGAGCTCATTATAAGGGGACATGGCTAGATATTGGCGTACCAAGTGTGCGGAATCTGAGGTATATTGGTGGGTGGCGACGTGTTTCCTGGCTGTTGCTGGCGGCGAGTTCTTTACCGATTCACCTGATGTACGTCGGGCCTTTGCCGTTCCCTCCCCTGAGACCCCCTTGGCAACGTGTACGGCAGGTTGAACTCGACCATCTTTCACTCCCTCTCGTCAAATGACTACACTGCCGCCGTAGTCCACGATTTCAATGTTCAAAAACTCTCCGCACGGGCCAGTTCTACCCCTGACATAGTGCATCGCTGCCCACTCCGTACCAGGTACAATGGGAGCCAAAAAGCGTCGGACCCCCTTGCGCCCCAATATTCCATTTTTGGACACCCCGCTAACCCAACACCCCTCTTCTATTGAACTGGTGCGATGGCGCAACAGGGAAGAAACCACAAAGAGAACCACACCCACAGAACGTTGTTGTCGGCCTGAAAGGCTGACTCCCAGACTACTGGTTCTCCGATCGGAGGGACACAAATGCAACTGACGTAGAAAAACAAACACGTACCTAGTATGGAACAAAACCTAGTATGTGACGGAGCCTAGCATGGAACAATAAAGGAAACGCGACCGTGGATCAGGTCATCTTCCTTCGATCGAAGGGCCAGAATGTCACTGGGCTTTTAATGGGAGGTCTTCGTGGTGAAAATCGTCGGATCGATGATTGATTGAAAGAAGCACGGTTTAAAGAACCGCGCGGCGCGGCCCCTTTTTAACGGTGGCACGCGCCAGAGAACGCATCGCTATGTACATAAACGGCTACAGTAATATTACACACAGAGCCTAAAAAGAACGACAGGGTCGGCCTGAACAAACGCCCCGAGTTAATAGAAGAAATAGTTATTCCTTCCACACAGACCCGAATTCACTATCAGGCCACCTTGTTCCACAAGCTCCGCACACACTCCAGTTGCTTACTAGTAGTTCACTCTGTAGACTACTACAACACCGTGTGCAAGGCCCTGGAATCCCAATTATTAACTATTAGTATTAAAATTATACTAATATAAATTAAACTAAGTATTAAGGAGCTAATTTTAGCGCCTACGTAGAAAAATTTAAATGTTAAAATGTGTGAAAAAATTATATAGTGGCGGCTAGGTTCAGTGTCCGTATTTTAATATATAGAGATTTCTACGTGAAGCCAAAAATGGCCCCTCGGTACTGACACACAGTATGATGCAATTTGTACTATATAACCTGCTATACGCCGCACCTAATTCTTGTCCCGTAACACCCCCAACCCAAAATATGTAGTTAACGTATACATGTCTACATTATGGACACAGTCTTTTCCAAGGGGTAAAGAGTAGAACTAGTTGATACCAGGTTCTGAAGTGCAAAATTCCTAATGGTTGCAGTCGTCATTTTAATCTGCCTTCATGATAGGAAATGCATCCACACACGCACTAACTTAACCAGGCCGGTATACTGTTCCGTCCTCTCAACTCCATGGCTACGCGGCATCCTTATTTCAGCATCATCAGCCGGCCTCGTTTCTAAAAAGATTCACAGGTAATTTCTTTCGGCATATTTCCGCGGGATCCTCCGCCAAGAACCGCCAAAGCGGTAGCCAATGGCCAAGGAACGGCCATCACGTCTGGTCGTGATCACGTGGTACGACCCCGCACCACAATGGCTTCTGCTGCCCAACATGCAAACTCCCGAATGAAGGCTCTCCAGGCACGAGATTTCTTCTTTCATCCCTCGTCTATCCAAACAAACCATTTTGAGTATCTTACCCGCCCGGCAGCTTCTGTTTCATAGTCTCCATTTGAACAATGCGTCTCCTTGAACGCGGCCCTAATGGCGGGTATTACCTGACCAAGGACTTGATCGGTAGCAGCATCCCCGCCTATGCTATCCTCTCGCACACCTGGGGACCAGATCCCGAGGAGGTCACTTTCCAGGACCTGATGAAGGGCACAGGAGAAGACAAGGCTGGCTACGAAAAGATCCGCTTCTGCGCTGATCAAGCCCAACGCCATGGATTGCTGTACTTCTGGATCGACACCTGCTGCATCAATAAAGAAAACAACACCGAACTTGCCGAGGCCATCAACTCCATGTTCCGCTGGTATCATGACGCCGCCCGATGCTACGTGTTCCTGACTGATGTTTCGGGGCCGAGTTGTAAGCTTAGCGGCCCTCTGCCGAGTCAGACTTGGGAATCCGCTTTTCGCGCAAGCAGGTGGTTCACTCGTGGCTGGACGCTCCAAGAACTTCTGGCCCCGAAGTCGGTTCAGTTTTTTGCACAAGACGGTACCCTACTCGGAGACAAAATATCGTTACAGCAACAAATCCACGAAATAACGGGCATCGCTGTTCCGGCCCTTTGTGGAGACTCCCTCGCTCACTTTGAGACTGAGGAGCGCTTTAAGTGGGCAGAGACTCGCCAAACTACGCGCGAGGAAGATTGGGCATATTCTCTTCTGGGCATCTTCGGTGTCTTTATCTCACCCATATATGGCGAGGGCAAGGAAAATGCGGTCCGCCGGCTCAAGAACGAGATCAGTGAGAAGTTGCGCAGTCGAGGCGAGTCTAGTCACCAGCATGGTATGTCCCTGACACAAAAGAATTTGCCACTGCTGACTCTTGTGCAGTGGTATTTCCCCGACGGGATAGGCAGGATGGTCAAGGGGTGTCTGCGGTATACTGTATGCAGAAGGTTCTTGTTAAGCCGTAATGTGGACTAAAGATAACTAGCTTTCGTGCCATACACCAAAAATCCGGACTTCATCGGGCGATCCAGCATCCTCGATCAGCTCAAGGGCCAGCTCGGCTATGGGCTTTCTCAAGCGGACAACAGATCGCAGCCTAGAGCATCGCTCTACGGACTGGGCGGGGTTGGGTATGTGATTACCGCTACCTTCCTGCTAACTAACTAACTCAGAACAGGAAAACACAGATTGCGCTTGCATGTGTGTATTGGCTACAGCATACGCGTCCGCAGGATTCGGTCTTCTGGGTTCATGCGAGCAGTGCTGAGCGATTCCGCCAAGCTTATTTATCCATCGCGAAGGAATGCTCAATTCCAGGTCATGACGACCCCAAAGTGGATGTGCTGTCGCTGGTGAAGAGTTGGCTGGAGTGTAAGGGTTGCGGCCGGTGGCTGATGGTCATTGACAATGCCGACGACGCACAGCTCTTCAGCCATGGGGAAAGTCTCGGAAAGTGGATCCCCGAATGCGCACATGGGTCTGTCCTTATGACGACGAGGAACAAGGTAGTCGGCTCGAGGCTTACCCGAGGCAAATGCCTGATTGAGGTTGGAAAGATGGACGAGGCCGAGTCGAGACAGCTGTTGGAGGAGAAACTCGAAGCTGATAATCTAAATCCGGACGACTTGTCGAGACTTACATCGAGATTGGAGCACTTGCCGCTTGCCTTAGTCCAGGCCGCTGCTTTTATCCAAGAAATGAGCATATCGGTTAAGGAGTATCTGCGACTCCTGGAGAAAAGCGACCAGCACCTCGTGGACCTGCTAAGTGAGGAATTCGAGACTGTCGGCAGGGACCCGGAAGCCGCTCGTGCAGTAGCAGAAACTTGGTTTCTCTCGTTCGAGCAGATTCAACGGCAGGACGCTTTCGCAGGGGAGCTTTTCTCACTAATAAGTATCTTCGACCGGCAGGCCATTCCAAAGAAATTTCTATCCGATTACAGCGAACGGCAAAAAGTGCAAAAGCCAGAGGGAGAGATGCAGCTGGTCAAAGCACTAGGGGTCCTGAAGGCCTTTTCGTTCATCACGGAAGACAAAGACCACGGCTTCAATATGCACCGGCTTATGCAGTTAGTGACTCGGAAGTGGCTTAGCAAGAAAGACAGGATGCACCAGTTCGCGGAACAGGCATTGTTAGTAGTGTCACACAATTACCCGTACGGCGATTATGAAAACCAGGCGATATGTAGCGCATACCTTCCACAGGCGTATGCTGTGCTGAAGTTCAAAGGTACAGGATCAAGAGATGAGAGGCTGGCAAGGGCGGCACTTCTCCACTGTGCTGCAGGATTTTTCGACTACCAAGGCCAGTGGAAGGAAGCAGAGAGATTCCTCATACAGGCGACAGAAGTACGGAAGGAGCTGCTAGGAGAGGAGCATCCCGACACACTAATCAGTATAGATAACCTAGCGTTAACGTACGGGTATCTGGGCCGATGGAAGGAAGCTGAAGAGCTAGGGGTACAAGTAGTGGAGATAGGAAAAAGGGTATAGGGGAAGGAGCATCCTGACACGTTAGTTAACATAGGCCGCCTAGCGTCAGCGTATCGAGATCAAGGCCGGTAGAAGGAAGCCGAGGAGCTGGAGGTGCAGGTGTTAAAGGTGAGAAAGAGGGTGTTAGGAGAGGAGCATCCCCACACACTGTCCAGCATGGCCTACCTAGCGGCAACGTACCGGGATCAGGGCCGGTGGAAGGAAGCCAAGGAGCTAGAGGTGCAAGTGATAGAGATGAGAAAAAGGGTATCGGGAGAGGAGCATCCCCACACGCTGAACAGTATGGCCGGCCTAGCGTCAACGTACCGGGGTCAGGGCCAGTGGAAGGAAGCCGAGGAGCTGGAGGTGCAAGTGATGGAGATGAGAAAAAGGGTATCGGGAGAGGAGCATCCCCACACGCTGTCCAGTATAGCCTGCCTAGCGTCAACGTACCGGGGTCAGGGCCGGTGGAAGGAAGCCGAGGAGCTGGAGGTGCAAGTGATGGAGACGAGAAAAAGGGTGTCGGGAGAGGAGCATCCCCACACGCTGAACAGTATGGCCGGCCTAGCGTCAACGTACCGGGATCAGGGCCGGTGGAAGGAAGCCGAGGAGCTAGAGGTGCAGGTGATGGAGATGAGAAAAAGGGTGTCGGGAGAGGAGCATCCCCACACGCTGTCCAGCATGGCCTGCCTAGCGGCAACGTACTGGAACCAGGGCCGATTGAAGGAAGCCGAGGTGATTGAGGTGCAAGTGATGGAGACGAGAAAGAGGGTGTTAGGAGAGGAGCATCCCAACACGCTGACCAGCATGGGTAACCTCGCTTTCACTTGGAGGAGTCAGGGCCGCCTTAACGAAGCTCTAGACTTAATGCGCCGGTGCGTCGAGTTTCAGCAGCAAATACTCGGGCCGGATCATCCCCGTACGGTGTCTAATCGTTCTACATTGCGTGGATGGGAAGCAGCGAGTGGCCGCCTCCATAATGAAACAGCTAATATGTGAGAATAATAGGTAATAGATCATTAGATTTTCTATATATTATCTACGATTACTATAGCAGTCACTAGGCGAATTGCAAATCATTTTCATTATTAGGTTACAGTGGTCTTCAACTACGTAATAATTTGCACAGCAGGTGGGTATGCGATGCACAAGGTGCAGGCAGCTGAATGAAGAAGATGAGGAACACGGCCTTCGCTGGCCACCTTATTCAAATTATGGTTTAGGTAATAGCATTGACTGGTAATGCCAGACATAATATACGAGCCGGAACAATAAGGCCTAGCTGTTTGGCAGTACAAGAATATGTGGGGCTGTTAGGGCGCTTGTGACAAGGCACACAGTACAAATGGCAACATACTGTGTGTCAGCGTTGAGGGGCCATTTTTGGCGCGCACGTAGAAAATTTTACATGTCAAAATGTGGACGCTGAACTTGGCCGCCACTGTACAGTAGAGACCGAAATCAGTGTCCTGCCCAGCTTCCTAACCGGTGCCCCCTTCGATATCGCCGCCGCCGCAGAGAACCGGCGCGGCTCGTTTGGTTGGGACCAGCAAAGCGTCAACCCGCCCCGGATCAACTCCACGCCGGCCATTTTGGACGTGCAGAGGCGTGGCGCGACGGCGTTTGAATACAAGACCATCACAGAGTGTTACAAGCTGTATGAAGACTACTGGGCCGCGCAGGGGAATGTCCTCGTGGTGGTGACCAATTCCTCCTCTCGGGATGAGGTACCATTACGACGGATATGTGTCTCTCGACCAAGGATGATTTTGAAAGGAAGTGGTGGCGGCGGACTCGACGCCCCCTTCCTGGGGTCCGAGAGTACCGACACGAGCCACGGCGGTGGGTCGCTGCAGCCGGGTTGCGTCGCTGGCTCGTCCTAGTCTCTACGTATGTTCCCTGCCACCCCTCTCCCTCACAAAACTCCAACTAAGCCTTCCCTCAGCTCCTCCATCATCATCGTTACTGTCCTCACCATTCTCATTTCCTCCCTCGTCGCCCTCCAGCGCCGCCACCTCTCCACGACAGCCCCCTCCCTCTGGGCCCTCGGCTTCGGCTCTCTCACCCCCTACACCTTTACAAGCTAACTAATCAAACACCAAGAGCATTTGCACGCTAGGCTGTCCGGCAATTGTCATCCGGCATATGGCAATATTACATGTTGGGTGGGGAGGCCGCTGACAGCGTACTGGTGGTGCTAGATTTGTTGGCGACCCTTGTGCAATTCGGTCTTTACATGGCCGTCGAGGACGCAGAATACGGAGCCAAGCATTGGGAAGACTTCGACGCCGACAAAATGGCCGTGCCAATTACCGAGTTGCGTTCTCAACACCGTTCCGGGTGTGAGGTACTCGGCAGCGGCCCTTTTGAGCCTAGAGCAGCTTCACGTTCTGGCTTGTTTGACCGTGTTGGAGGCCGTCGAGTTCAGAGTTCAGTAAAAGCGCACGAGGCTAGCTACCCCGGCTATTTAAGCGCAATTGCTTCGGAGATGATGCACAGGAACAGGATGAAAAGAAAATGAAGCATGGCAGCATCAACAGGGAGACCGTGGAGATAATTCTATTCTCTGATGTGAACCCAGACCATCTCATCGCTACGTAGCCGCCCAGCACCGAACGTGTTTTCTTAGGGGGCGAATCACCTGGAGATGGCTCGCATCGGACAGTCAACCAAATCAAGTGGTCCCAACGGTGTAAATGTTGTATTATGCAGCGGTCGTGCCTACGATCAAGCGTGCACACCCGGCCTCCAGAGCCGCCACCAGACGAAAGCAGGCAGCAAGGTACCCACAACCATACATGTCCCGATGAAGACTTGCATCTTCCAGAACTCACCAGTCTTAGTATTGATCAGCGCTGTGCTGGCCGGAACACCCACCAGAACCCCTAAGCCAGCCGAGGCCAGCGACATGCCCATGCGCGTGCCGACAGCGCCCCCTCGCGGAGTCAGCTGAGGCACGATAGTCGGTTGGAACACGGCCAATGGGGCCAGCACAAGTCCCAATGCAACCGACCAGGCGATAAACCCTGCCGTGTTATGCACAGCGGCCCAGCCGAAGATGACCACTGCCGACAAGCCGCCAAATGCAACCATACCACCCGCATTGCCGACGTAGGGGATCACAAGCACGGCAAGAAACCGACCCGGAATTCCCGATGCGTTCGCCACGACCAGCAGACAAAAAGCCAGAGACGAACTTGCCCCCAGACCGAATTCAGCATACGTCGGGATGAGGAAGAAGGGAACCCAGTAGGCGATCCAGAGGAAGAAAACGCCGAGGCACATGACGACAAAGACGGGCTCCGTCAGCGCCCCCAAGTCGACGAGCCGCCGCCTTGCTGCAGTAGCTGATTCCGATTTCGTCTCGGGTATTCGGGGGAGGATGAGCGCCAGGCCCATGAAAAGTCCAGCCAGGGTCATCAAGCCCAGCACGCGGGTGGCCCAGGCGAAACCCAGCGAGGGCAGAAGGCGGTCTAGGACGATGGGAAACATGATTCCGCCGATGGCTGTTCCGCATGTCGCGAACGACACGGCGAGACCGCGGTACTTGGATCCGAAGGTGGCGGCGACCAGGGTGATGGAGGGCGGATAGACGATGCCGCTACCAATGCCGACGGCGACTCCCTGCGCAAGCATGATCTGGTAGTACTCGGTCGACAAGCTGAGCATCATGACGCCAAGAACGGTGAGGAGGGAGCCGACCCATAGCATCTCCCGCACATAACCGGCATCGTAGATGGGGCCTGTGACGACGCCGCCGAGTATCAGCAGCAGCGCTTCGGCCGTGCCGATCCACGCAATGGCGTTGGTCGACTCGTCAGCGAGCAGTGTCGTCTCGTAGTAGCTCTGGTATGTCCCGTACGAGCTCAAGAGGCCCCATGTCGAGACGTAGATGAGGGAAGCACCGAGGGCTAGGAGCCACGCACCACGGCTTTCCTGCGCTGCATCGGTCTCGGGCGGCGGCCGCGGCAGTGCGCCTTCGATTCTATCACTGTCAGATCTCATGCTTTTCTCGTTTTTGGTTTTGAGGGACGGATGACAGGGCGACCCGGGGAACCCATCACGGTGGAAAAGCGGTCGGCAGTTCCGCGTGACATCGTCCCACTCCAACGCCGCACGCCCGCCTCCGAATGTCGGGCCGGAACCAAATACCAATCCATAGTGCGGCCCCCTTCCCCGCCCAAAACAAAGGTAGATAAGGAGATTAGCGTTTGGACAGGCGTGTATTTGGAAGGGCGTGCATGTTGAGCGCGTTCAGGATCCTAACGACCCACTTTTCGTCGCCCGGGCCGGCGCCAAATGGTAGCGACAGCACACGAAGTGGCGCAGTGGAGCTGAGAAGAGCGATGGGACAGAGCCATGAATCGCCTCTGTCCGCGCTCTGGAATCCGCAGAGTTCCGGGATCCCTTTTCATCCTGATCCAAACAATGCCTCTAACTTCTCCCTATACATCAGTTCCAGCCCCTATTTCGTTACCCCTTTTGTTACGTGAATGCCTTGAAAATGACCCTCTGTGTAACCTGTGGCTTTTGGAGTACTCCGCAGTGGTGATGTTTCCCCTTCGAACCGGCCGTTTCCGGAGATGGTTGCGTTTCGCTTAGTTATGCCAGCTTCTTTTGCAGTGGGTTCATGGTCTGCAGGCCTCCCCAGCCTCGTTGTAGCTGCGCGTTGTTATTTTCCAGCCTGTCCTAGCATCGCTTTGCTGTTTCTCGGCCTGTAGAGCTAATACCCAGCTTGTCACTGATATATATGTCCAGCTTGCACAGCTCACCCAAGATATTACTCTGAAAGTGGTGCCACTTGGTGAGGCCGAAAAAGCCCTGAGCACAAATGCTACGCGAACTATTGCCATCCGAGAGCGACCCCATCGTGTATCACATTATTGTTGTCGCGGCCCTCGACGGATTTCTCTCAGCATAAGCCCCGTCGCATACGAGGGTTGGCATTGCTTCTGTCCGCAACATCCACATCGCAGTTGGAGGTAGGGATGCATTGTCTCGTCTGATATTCCTATTCTGCCAGATGTGACCCTTCGACTTTGCAGCAGCTAAGGCTATTCCCGTGTTTCCGAAGTACTCTACTCCACATTGAGGGAACGGGTGTGGCGAGCTGCGGCGCAGGAGAGGTGGAGTGGGCTATTACACCACTCGCAATTCAGAGTGGCTTTAAGGGGGTTTTCGAGGGGTGGAATAGGGGCATCACAAGATAGGGGGTGAGGCATCCTTAGGTAAATGTGTATAAGAAACACCACGGGCGGGAGTAAGTCATCGCCCATTTGGTCGCATATCCGCGGGCCTTGATTTTGTCTCCTTGCGTCATATTATTTCCCGTCAAACAAAAGTTTTCCCCCTTTATAGAGCTCTTAGCTTTGCAAACGATGTCTTCGGCTTCCTGAACACCTCCTCTTCTGCCTCTAGCCCAGACAGCTCCTCGGGGAGCGGCAGGAACTCAAAGTTGAGTATCAGCGTCACGACAATGATGCGCATCTCCAGCATCGCTAACCTCTTCCCGAAACATCCCCTGAAACCACCACCAAAGCTCAGTTGCGGTAGCGCGTAGGAGTCAAATACCTCCTTGCCAGTCGCGTCTTGGGTCAACCACCGACGGGGCTCCAACAGGTCCAGGTTTCTCCCACTTTCGCCCTCAAACCCACCACCTCTGCGTTTCATCTGGGCAGCTTGGCTCGTCTCGCTGCGTAGGGATTCTTCAATCTCGAATGGTTGCTTGTTGATGCGCAAGTTCAAGATGACGTTTGTGCCCTTCGGAATATGGCGGCCTAGAACTTGCGTGTCGACCAGCGCTCGCCGCGTGGTGATGGCAGCTGTCGCCGAGTATCGGACCGTCTCTTCGATGGTAGCGTCCAGGAGAGGGATGTCTGCTTCCAGAATCTCCGAAGAGGTAGGAAATTTCTTGTCCTTAAACGTCGCAACGACGGCTTCCCGGAGATTTGCCTGCGCCCGGGGATATAACCCCATGAACTTGACGAACCAGGCCATGGTCGAAGCTGTTGAATCGTGACCAGCCAGCAGCATCAGCCACAGTTCATCCAGCATGCCCCGATTGCGCGTCGGATCCGGTGCCAGCTTGCCCTCCTTCTTCGCCTTCATGATCTCTCTCCGGAGCACAAAATCCATCGCACATGTATCATGCTCCTCCCCATCGCCAGACGAGGACTCGGACAGCCGAGAAAACCTCTCGCACGCCCTCTTCATAATCCTCTTCACCTCGTCACTCCCAACCCTCCTGAACTTCCAGTACGACGGTTTAAACTTCATTAAAAAGAAGGTCAACGCCGGCCACACCGATGCCACCCCCTTATCCACAATCGCGCTCCCTTCCTCGACCGCAAACCTCACCAACGCCACGAGCTTCGCTGCCTCCTCATCTTTTTTCCCTCCCTTCTCCCCTCGCACCTTCGCAATCTCCCCCCTCAACACCCCAATCTTACTCCCCAACACCGCCACCCAAATTGCATCCAAGGCCGTCGAATAAAAATCATCCAACACCTCAATCACCCCCCCTTCCTTCCCCTCCTTCCCTACGGTATTCTCAATCCTCTCCCTCCACAACTCCACCAACTCCCCTGCCGCCGTCTCCAAATTCGGCGCGACCACCCTCCTCAAGAACTCCGGACTCATCACATCGCTCCACAACCTCTTCTGCGCTTTCAACTCGGGCGTCGTCACCTGCGCGAGCGTCGACACCGGCAAGATCTGCTCAAACAGCTGCGTCGTCAAAAACGACCTATCAAACTCCTTATTCCTTCGCACCAAAATATCCTCAATCTCACGCGGGTCGTCGAGCAAAATGACAGGGGGACCGAAGGAGGTGATGAGGAATTGGGCGAGGGGGGAGGCGAGGGTGCGGGTGAGGGAGAAGACGGCGGCGGTGGGTTCGCGGGTGCGCTGGCCGCGGGATTTGATGGCGGGGCCGTTGCCGAAGGGGACAGTGAGGGCGGAGGGGTCGTAGGGGATGCCATTTTGAAGGGGGACGGGGAAGAGGCGGTGGTAGAAGTAGGTGAGGGAGAGGAGGGTGAGGGTGGTGAGGGTGAGGAGAAGGTAGGTTGTGATGGTGATGGTCATTTTGGTGGTTGGGGTGTTGGGGGGATGCGGCGCGGTGCTGTCGCGAATTGTTATGAGGAAGAGATTGAAATAGGATGAGGTTGGAAAAAATGGTGGATGTCAGCATTTGGATGCCTGGATTTTAACTTGGCAAACCGAAGACCGTTTTTTTTTAATGCGACCCTTCCCGCGGGTCCCGCTTTCCCGAACCTGGGGCTGACGAAGTGGACCGCATCAGGGGGTATGATTCCTCCGAGACCCCGATATGAACGTCGATTTTTGCCTCGGCAACATGCGCAGCGCGTGTTCTCCAGCCTGCGGCCAATCACGGTTCTGAGAATACGAAGTCGCAGTCGGCTAGTAGTTGGTGTCAGCATCTTGGACAGGGGATGCACATCATGGACATCTTGCACCCCGCGGCTTGGCCAGGGGTGTTTGGAAGAGTATTCGGTATTTTGTCCCAACAACTCAATACAGTGATCCGCTCCATTACCAATTCTCGACAGTGTCCATCAGGCTCACCACCGTGGCAGTGAAAGGCTTAAGCAGATGCAACCCTATGTCATCAAACATCTCCCCTCCAAACAGCAACAAGCTATCCTAAAGCTTATTCAAAATGCAAATAGACCTCTTATAAGTGGCATCCACTGGAGTATCCTATAGGTCCCACTTATCAGTTATACCACCAGCCTAACTAAGCTCTAAACGGCGCAAGGGATTACATTAGACGCATTCTTATTGTTAATGACAATAAAATGGCCTTTTAACAAACTGAAATTAAGCGGCAACATAGCAAACTAGTAGAACATTAGGTAATTTACTTCATGTAAGTTAAGGCTACTACCGGGGTACTTACATACCAGGACCCGCTGGTTAAAGGGGATATATATCACTATAGTTGTGCTTCAACACGCAATATATAAGTCATATGCCACGTGGTTCACAACTGGTCCCTAGGTACGAAGATTAGTCAACACTAATAAGCTAATTTCTAGCCGTGCTTAGGGTGGCGCTAGTCGGAGTAGTTATACACTAAAGGTACGGCTCCTGGATTAGATCAGCACCGTTAGTGGTGCTGGGCCGGCCCCTCTCGGCGATGCGACTGACAAACTTCCCGGTGCGTGCCTTATCCGCGCTAGGCGAACAAGTCGATACAGGTTTCATTGTTGCTCGCAGAGTTTCTAGAGGCGAGAATGGTACAAGCGGGATAACCTCTGATCGACTCGGTCCTGTCGCTGATGTCAGCTCACTTTCTCTGTTTTTGCGCCTCGGGAGCGGGTTTTCTTCCGACTTCGGAGATGGGACGAAACTACAGAAAGGGAAAACTAATAGCCCAGTCAACGCTGGATGCGTTCCCCAGGCCCCAGCGGTTGACTTGGTTCTCGAAATCGGTTACCCACTTCCAGCTTGCACCCCCGTCCTTGCTTTCGAAGATGGGCAGTGCGGCTGGTGAGCGACGGCCACGGAGCGAAACGGTTGCTAGAATGGTACCATTTTGAATCTCGACTATGACGGGGATACGTGATGGATTCTTTCCGCCCGGCGTGTAGATGGGGTTGTTGACGAAGAAACTATACGGCTTCGGCCTTACAAGTACTCGGTTGGGCCCTTGCCAGAACGAGTAAGCGGTGCAGGAGCATCCAAAGCGACGATGCTGGACGAGCAGAGCGACTGATAAAAGACGCATTGCGAATACAAGCAAATTGCATTTAGGACCTCCTCAGCCAACAGCTCTGCACCCTTTTAAAGAAAGCTAGTGTTTGCCTGGCTCTCGGGGTTGCACACTTGGAAGGAAGCCCATCATTTGGGCAAACAGCGGCCGCAGCCCCGGTGCTCAACGCAGATTTCCTCAGCCTCAGGAAGGAGGCAAGTTCTTGAGTGCCAGACAGCCGCCCGTTGTGTGGAAGTGATGTCGTTCATCTACACATTAGACACCCACGATTTCGGACATTGGCATCAGCCTCAAGTGGCTGCCGCTACGAAAGGGGTGGGTAGGAGCTAAGAGAACCAACCGCAAAACTCGGATTTCCCTCACCCGTTCAACGTCGAAGGAATGGTGGAAATTGCCATTGTGCCGCGCGCTGAGACAACTCTGATGGCGCTCACCATCGTCGGCGTCGAAAGCACCACGATCAACAGCGACGTGGCAAACAGCGGTAGAGACAAGATCTTTGTCTGTCTTCCCCAAGGCCTGGGTCATCGTGCATAACATGCTGACAAATGACACCACCACGTCGCTCAAGATGCTGTACGGCGCTGCCCTGTTTTACCTCGCCGTGTGCCCCTTGTAGATCTCGTGGGGTATGGCCCTGCCTACCTTTCGAGATATCGCGCGACCGAAGATGGGCTTCAGGGGGTGTGATTGGCGTTGGCGGTGGATGGGAGCGGGTGCGGTCGTGCTGGCGTTGCGTTACAATAAACCCACCACACCAAAGTCAAATTGGAGTTGGGCAGGTCAATCGAGGAAAGAGGGGCTGAGGCTCACTGTCAACGTCAACAGTGCCGCTATGCCTCAAACTGTCAGAATCTAGCACTTTGGGGCCAATGGTGGTGATAATTGTGGATTGATTGCGTTGTTCTTCTTATTGTCAACTGCTGTGGAAATCTCTGGCTTCCATGGGCCTCTGTTGCCAAGCCGGCTGCTTCCGCTGATGGCCCCAATTGCTTATATAAGCTGACACAAACCACTGTCAGTAGGGATGCAAATATCCCAGTTCTAGGCCTTGCTAACCAGGGACCATTTTTAGGCCTGTAAAGCTGCTCCTTCTTGCAAAACTGTGCGTTTAATAAGTGGATAGTAGCCGAAGCTGAGCCGGGGCTGATCTGGACTGATGAAAGGTGACAAATAATCACGTGACTATAAGCATGGATAGTTGTCGATTTTAGGGTCCTGAAACAGCTTGTTTACCACCCTAAATTTAACACTGTGAATTTCCCTCTCCTTCTTCGGAACTGAGTGGTTACCAGCTTAGCCTAAGCCAGACTAAGCTAGACTAAATAAGGGGGTTATTGTCGGAAGCACTGCACTCTGGATTCGGTGGAATTGAAGGGGTTATAACTGATTGATTATCTTCCTTCTCCGGCTCCCTGGCTTTGCCAGAGAGCCTTCCTTATAGCTGTGAATAGTGGCAAGCCGTGTGGCAAAGCCACGCGGCTGCAATTACGCGTCTGTAGCAATGGTTACAAATCTATAGTTATGGTGGCTTCCAGATTCTTCTTTCTGACAGTTCTGGCCTCTGGCCAGAACCCCCTTCTTTCTAACACGATATGCACCACGTTTACCAATGCGCTAGTGATGGAGACTATTGCGACTATGGATACGCCAGCGATTGTAAGGGTGGCAAGCGCGGTCGATGCGCGGATTAGAAAAGGGACTGCTGAACAGAAGAGCCGTGTTAGTTGCTGCAAATAGATAGTACGATGACCTTTATAACCTGCTTCGGTTATCTGCCGGAATGTCTACACCTATCATTCCAACCATGTTTCCCGGAGAACTGAAGAGACGAGAGCGCGTATGCGAGCACAACTCGCAGCTCGGCCATCGGGTAGTTTCCAAACCCGGTCCCTGCCGTCTTACCCCTCCTATCACATTCCATTCCATGGCGGTATTGTCGCATCACCCCGCCTTTTCTCTTCATCGCATCCTCTTGGCAACCTACACCGTGACAACTCTTAGCAAGGGGCAGGAAAACATCACAACATTCCTGGCACCAACAAGACATGGCGTCCGCGGTCAACAACTTAGGGCTCAGAGACTCAACCTACCGCCAATACGACTCCCAACAGGCGGCGACGTATGCAAAGCACCGTCCGTCACCGTCGCCCGCCCTTGTCGAGCTCATCCTCGGCCATCACACCGCCACGGGCGGCAAGAGTGGTGTGCTGCTCGATGTCGGTTGCGGCCCCGGCATCGCGACTTGCGTATTCTCCAAGCATTTCGACGTGGCCATCGGCGCGGATCTTTGCGAGAGCATGATCAAGGTCGCCACCGAGCTCGGCGGAGAGTCGGCCAAGGGGGATTCGGTGCGGTGGGTCATCTCCACGGCCGAGGAGATCGACAAGATTGAAGGTGTCGAGAAGGGATCGGTGGATTTGGTCATTGCTGCTTTTGCGGCACACTGGTTCGACATGTCCAAATTCTGGGCCGCGGCCGCCGAGGTGATGAAGCCCGGCGGTACCGTCGCGCTTTGGACCAGTTGTCGGGATTTTGCAGGTGAGTACTTTACCTACCGAAGAAAAGCCCTAACCCACCTCTAAGTTCATGCATGCGATATTTAACACATCTCTCGACGCCCCTCCAGAACCAAAAACCCCTGAAGAAGCCAAAGTCCGCGCTATCTACACCCGCTTTCACGAGGACATCATCGACGCGTACAGCGTCGAAGGCAATAAAATCTCCAGTAACGGATACAAAGACCTCATCTTGCCGTGGTCAGAAAACAGCGGCTTAAGCCCAACCACGGCAGCCCTCTTCGACCGCGACGCCTTCGTCCGTAAGGAGCTCCCCCGGGAGGGGCTCGCTATGGGGGGTGACACAGTCAAGGCCGTTGCTAAGGATCCGCTAGCCACATCCATCTGGCAGCGCGTCGAGAACCTGCTCAATACCTTTGATCCTGTGATGCGATGGCGCGAGACGCATCCGGAACTGGTGGGCACTGACAAGGATTGCGTCAAGTTGCTGATTGCCGAGACGGTGGAGGCGGTCAAGGACGGCAAAGCCAACATCGATTTTAGGAACCTGTTGCCGGGGAGGACGACAGTCGTGTTGTTGGTGAAGCGGGTCGCTGAGTGAGCATGGATTTTGGGGCTTTTAGCGGAGTTGAATCCAGCTAGACTATTCTAGCTGCTAACTTCGTACTCAACTTGTATCCCACTAACGGTATACCCACCGATCCTATCAGCCGTTGTGCCATCCTACTTGGCACTTGAGCCTTCTAACCTTATTAGTCCAGCAAAAGATGTTCATGCCCAGCCTAAGTATTCAATTGTCGTGTCAGCCTCAACCCTGGGGTGCTGCCCAGATATTAGTCCGCTTCCTCCGCCACATACAATTAAAAATGGACGTATCATCCATGTCGTAGCGATGGTGCTGGCCCCTGCCAGTGTGCACATTCCCCCCGCCGTGCAGAGTTATGCAGATTCTTCAACCGTTAGGTGTACATGCCAGAATTACAGGCGAAGCCTGAGCCCCGCAGTTGCGGTTTGCTAAGAAGGTAGGCTTGGATTCGATTACGGCGAGATACCCAGCTGAGGCCCGTGGCGGCGGCGGCGGTTGACAGGAAAAAGTTAAGAGAGACCATGTCATGTCGGTAAGGGATGCACAGAACGTGGCGGGACCTACATATATTGCGGCTCGTTCGGTAGGTAGGCACTTGGAAAACAGAACGCGTGGGGAAGTACGATCGGGAATTTCCATTTGACGTC
>Ga0247760_1000160_pt1 | contig 72567 bp, 95 predicted proteins | sample UWRJL171409R4_FD_179936 | JGI IMG/M metagenome (GOLD analysis project Ga0247760, IMG submission 179936) | Plant litter microbial communities from Arlington Agricultural Research Station in Wisconsin, United States - UWRJ-L171-409R-4 | ecosystem: Environmental > Terrestrial > Plant litter >... | reverse complement strand
GCGACCTTGACCTTGGAGTTGGCTTTAGGGACCGATTTCTTTTGATGCTCGATAGTGCTTGCAAGCGGGGACTCCTTGGTCACCGTGATTTTGGCTCGCTTGGCAGGAGGGCCAGCCTCCGCCTCTTTTGCCTCAGACTCGGACATGTCAGGGGTTGTGACGTTTGTTGAGATGGATGAGATGATAGAGCCCTCAGAAATAGTCCGGCTATCAGCACTACTGACGCTGGCTGTCTGGGCGGCATCGTCATCAGAGCCATCCTCCCGGCCAGAGACAAGAGACGGAGCCCGCTCCATCTTGGTCAGTTTCCCTACTCGAGCTTTCAGTGGCTTGAGTCTTAACAGTTGGTGCCTGAGATATGTGTTAGCAGGTAGGAATATGACAAGCGGACACTTGAGTGGCTGGGGCATGGTCCGTACTGCTTTTGAAGTCGGGCTAGCGTCTTGTTCCGGCCGGCGAACGGGTGGTCCGAACACTTCTCGACTTTATAAGCGCGAGGTTTCCGTAAACTGTTGTAGTAAGCCACAAGAGGGCTCGCTTTAGACCGTTGTGAGAGCTGGTGGAAACGGCGTTGATGAGATGAAAGAAGATGAGCAGAAGAGCGCTTCTGCAGACAATTCTCCAAATCTGTGAGTTGTCTTGAGTGTGCTGTAATCCCTTGGAATGGATTATGAGATGGCGCGGTTTTTTGCATCCTCGCGCTCGAGAGGGTGGTGTCTTTGTGCGCCGCCATTGTGCTGTTGTTGCTCGTAGCCATTGTTGCGGTGAACAACAGCGAACAATAGGAGGGGCAACGGTGAGGGTTATTGAGAACGAAGGCCCATGAGTATGAATGAGGGGCACTAGGTCTGCTACTAGCTGCCGAAATATGAAAAATCAGACTGGTCTTGAGTCCCAATGGTTCGCCTGAACTTCTCAGTGCTTGTCTTTCCTCCTCCAGGTCTCCCAAGAATTTTTTTGACAGACGGTTGGAGAGGGGTCCACCCACGTTGTATGGTGGGTATTGGCTGCATTCCTTCACCTTAAGCCCATTTTGGCTCTCAACGGCAGGTAACAAAAGATGGAGCAATATTTTCTATGGTTTCCGGCAGCAAGGAGATGTGGAATTCTACGCTGCCTCGTTCACGAGTGATTATCTTTTTCCGAGGAATGGTATCTGGTGTTGACTTTCGTGGGGTCGAAATCAACCCCGGATTAGGGCTGATCGCAGTTCAGGTTGTCCCACCACATTCTTGGCGGGCCGCCGATTGTGTGCCTGCCGCCCCAACGCGACAGACATTGTCTTGCATGAACGAGATGGCAATTGAGTGGAAAGTCATGGCGGCTAACAAAAAATCCCCCCTAAAAATGACGATCGATATAGGAGACGACGAGGCATTACCTCTTCTACACATCTGAAGACTAGAATAAAATCAGCTATAAATAAAGGGTTTTTTGATGCCCTTTGAGAGCTAACCCTCATACCTCCAGGCCGGTCAAAGGAATCGGACATCTTCGTGTTCAAGACAGGTAAATCGATGGTAAGAAGTTATCGTTACAGTGGGTTTCAAGCTGGAAGCACTGGCAATGGAAAGACAAGCATTTCCATGTAGCTTTCGCCCGAGGCCCCGTTACCCTACAGCAGCCAATCGATCGGTTGGGACCCAGTTCTCCTTGGGAGCAAAGCCATCAACCTGTTCGAGGAGGTCGTCCGATCCCAGCCAGGGGAAAAGCTCAAGCGGCAGGCAACTTGAGTTTCTCGATCAATCGACCACGACTCCCTGGAAGGGGTTTTCTGATTGGCCGAGAGCCCGTCGGTCACCAAGGGACCCACGTGAAGCAACCTCGGCTGGCGGTCTCTCGGGGATTTTAGCGAACTCCACCCCCGCACTCCGGGATATGTGCTCGGGGTAAGCTGTCCACCACTGACAGCTCACTGTTGGGGAAACGGGTTCCTAGAGCATCCCTATAAGAACGTCCTCCCCAGTTACTGCGATTGGCGGTTTCTGTGTCCAAGAAGCAAAATAACTCCACCATTCTCTCATATCCATAATATTTAGGATGTCTAAGCCAAATCCTGGTGTTGGGTTTGAATACCCCCCCGCAAAGGTCTCGTGGCTGAAGCGGGACGTGCTCCTGTTCGCACGTTCGATTGGCGCCACCAAGGAGGAGCTTCACTATCTCTACGAGCTTCATCCCGACTTCGCTGTTTTCCCAACATACCCCGTTATCCTGCCATTCAAAAAGGATACCCAGGAGGTCATCGACTTCTATGCCGCCCAAAAGGCCATCCAGATTCCCGGCGTCCCCGCCTTTGACGCCACCCGAGTTGTCGATGGTCAACGACTCGTCCAGTTTCTTAAGCCTCTTCCGGCAACATCAGAAGGCAAGCATTTCGAGGTGCGGACCAAGGTGATCGGCGTATGGGACAAGGGCAGGCCCGGCACCGTCATCGATACCCAGACCGATCTTGTTGACACCGCCACAAACGAGGTGTATTCTCGCGCAATCGGATCCGCGTTTTATGTTGCGCAAGGTGGTTGGAGCGGTCCCAAGGGCCCAGCAACCGTCAACTATCCGGCACCGAAGGGTCGCAAGCCCGATGCAGTGTTCGAGAAGCAGACTACGGCCGAGACCGCCCTGCTCTACAGGCTGAACGGGGACTACAACCCCCTGCACGCGACCCCCGAGCCTGGCAAGAAGATGGGCTTCGGTGGTGTAATCATCCACGGACTCTACTCGTTCAACTGGGCTTGCCACGGCCTCTTGCAGCACCTTGGTGGAAGCGACCCTGCCAACATCAAGGAGTATCAGGCTCGCTTCGCGAGCCCAGTCCGACCAGGCGACAAACTTGTTACTTCGGCCTGGAGGACGGGCGAGATTAAGGACGGCTGGGAGGAGATCCGATTTGAGGTCAAGGTTGAGGGTGGCAAGGTGTGCCTTAGCAACGGGCGGGCGCTTATGAAGTGCGTTGGGCCTGTAAATAGCAAGCTTTGACGTGTGTGTTGTATGTTCTGCAACCCCGTAATCTGTAAAACTTTAGCTATGGAATATTTAGCATGTTTGCAAGAAATAGTTTCAATGCAATGGCATGAGTGATTGTACTCGATTCCACGTCCCGCAGACCCCTCCTCTCTCAAATCCTTCTTTTATGCTTTTTGTAATTATCGCTGCCCGGATGAACTGTGACAGGCAGCTGTAAGTGACCAAATCATTGTGTTGTTATAAGATCGCCATCGAGCCATGAAACACCGCAGGCTTCGGGCTTGACACTACGATTGATGGATTGAAGCCGAGAGTGGAGGGAGGTACACAAAGTAGTGAGATGATAAAAATAAAAGAGGTCACATAAACTCATAAAGTATATGAGCCCAGGCAGCGAAATGGAATCTCAAATCATGCGACGGTGTGAGATGATTGGTTGGTTGTCTTGGCCCAAACAATCTCTCCGTGCAGTGCAGTCGATGTGTTGTTGCCTGAATCTCTGGATGACGTTAAAATGGCAGGTTAGCCCAGCAAAGCCCCGGTAAGGATTGTGGGTCGGAAAAACCAAACCATATTCTGCTGGACGAGATAATCCCAAATTCCATACGCCATGTCGTCCGACGAAGCAATAATCGGCCAGCGACGGTCTTACGACGGCGCGCTATGCACTGTGCGGTACAGCGGTGAGGTCGCGGGGACAGCGGGATCGTGGCTAGGAGTCGAGTGGGACGACCCGTCCCGCGGCAAACACGACGGCCAACACAAGGGCATCCGGTATTTCTCGTGTATATGCTCCCGTTCCGATACGATGTTGGTGGAGTTTGTCTGATTGACTTGCAGGCAAATCCAAGTCGCCAACGGCGGCGTCCTTTGTACGCCCAACAAGGGTGCCCGACGCGCGCCGGACATTCGTTTCGGCGCTGAATCTCAAGTACGCCTCGGACCCTGCGAAGGCCGGCGATGGCCAAGCCGCACCGCAGAGGAAACAAATCGTCATCTCGGGCAAAGTGGCTGAGGAAATTGGTTTCGATAAGATTCGCCGTCAGCAGGCCCAGCTTGCCGAGCTTAAGCATGTCTTCCTCGACGGCACCCAAATCGCATATGCCTCACCACCCCCGGGCCAAGCTGAAAGCGAGCAGTCCATCAGCCAGGTGTGCCCCAAGGTTACCGAGCTTGACTTGAGTCGTAATCTGTTTGATCATCTGGGGACGGTCGTGGACATCTGTTCCGAGCTGAACAGCTTACATGTGCTGCGTGTGAAGTACGTCGCTCAGAGGCCGAAAGGAGGGCTTTGAATAATGCCAAAGACGCCAATTTGCTAACCCATCACCAGAGGAAACCGCTTCCAGAATGTATTCGAAGATGAAAAGCTTCAATCGGCAGAGCCGGTGTTCCAAAAAATTAGGGAGCTTGCCATTGACGAGACTCTCCTGTCATGGGAGGAGATATGCCATGTCGCCTCCAAATTCCCGTCCCTGAACTCCATATTCTCCAGCGCCAACCAGCTATCATCGCTATCGTTCATCCCAAACGCGCCCTTTACCTCCACGCTGGTGTCGATCCATATGGAATTCAACGACTTCACCTCGATCGCCGAACTTGCACCACTCGCAGCCATCACCTCCCTCCGTAACGTACATCTCAAAGGAAACCGCATAGCCACCATCACGCCAACTTCTTCACCTGACGATGTCCCAATCTTTACCCCCAACCTCCACTATCTCGACGTCTCGTACAACCAGATATCCTCCTGGTCCTTCGTCGACTCTCTCCCGACCTCCTTCCCCGGGCTCACCTCCATCCGCTTCGCCCACAATCCGATCTACGACAACCCCGATCTCGACAACCAGGACACCTCTGCCGCAACCACTACCAAAGCCGCCTCTAGCACAGAAGAAGCCTACATGCTCCTCCTCGCCCGCTTGCCCCCAACCCTCAAAATCATCAACTTCAGCACCATCACTCCCGCCGACCGCTCCAACGCCGAGATGTTCTACCTCTCGCGCATCGCCCGCCAACTCGCCGCCGCGCCCGAATCAGACGCACCACAGATCCTAGCGTGCCACCGCCGCTGGGCCGAGCTGTGCGAGCTATACGGCGAGCCAACTGTCGTGCGCCGCAAGGAGACCAACCCCAACTTCCTAGAGGCTCGCCTCATCGGCGTCGAGTTTCATTTGGCTGGTGAGACTATGCGGGCCCAGCAGCAGCACCACCAGCAGCTGCAGCAACAGCGGGTAGCCGCGGTGTTGGATACCAGGACGGCAAAGATTCCCAAGGCGTTTGATATCTATGCTGTGAAGGGGATTGCGGGCAAGCTGTTTGGCTTGTCGCCGATGCAGGTGAAACTGATTTGGGAGACGGGTGAGTGGGACCCTGTGGCAGGGTTTGATGAAGAGGAGGATGGGGACGATAGTGAGGAGGAGGAGGATGAAGAAGAGCCAGCGGAGGAGAACCAGGCGCAGTCGCAGGCTGGGAAAGGGACGGGGAGATGGGTTAAGCGGGAGACAGAGTTGAAGGATAGCCCGAGGCAGTTTGGGTATTGTGTTGATGGGCTGGAGGTGAAGATTAGGGTGGAGATTATTTAAGGGGGTGCTTGCATGGAAAGGTAAGGCAAGCAAGCAATTGCCAACGATGTGTGCTTGTGCTGCAGCAAATACCGACCGACTTGGGTCTGCGGTTTGCCCTTAGGGGAAAGCTGAGCAGCGTCAAGCAGCTTTACTGCCTGGGTGGACAAAATTGAGAAGTATATCAACCCTAAACTCCCTACGTGGCAGCTTTAGTGCGGTCAATAGAACTCTAGGGCGACACTACTTACCATTCAGGAACAAGCCAACATACAAGGCCTCACCAAGCCCCAAACTCACTACAGGCACATCAGCACCGTCTAGCATCATGGCACCGCAGCCCCTTTTCTTCCTTGTGCGTCCCGGTGTCACGACGCAGACACCCTCAGGATCCATCCACAAGCAACCCGGTCCGATTGTCCCCCTCATCGCGCTCGACGATCTACCCGACTGGATCGACATTGTCGACGCGCCGCGCGAGCTGGCGGTTGAGCAGACCGTCGGTCTGGGAAACCTGGGCACCATTGCCAAGGCTGATGGCACCTACACCGTGCGGATCGCCTACTCTGCGGATGAGGTCCCTGCCGAGGCGGGCAAGCAATCGTGGGCGGACCTCGTGGAGACGGCGGCTCAGGGTGGTGGGCAGCAGCAGCGGGTTCCTGCTTCGAGTGCTGTTTCTACGGTTACGACGGGAGGTGTGGGACGGGGACAGGGACAGCAACAGAGTCAATCGCAACCACAACCGCAGTCATTGCAGCCACAACAAGGAAAAGTGGCCGATATCCACCCCGCTGATCGCATGAGGGCTCATTGGAACGTGGGACAGCACGCCCGCAATGTTGGTCTCGAGGGCAGTATTCACAACCAGCCCCCTCAACCCAAGTCATCCGCTGCGACCGTCCCTTCGCCTGCCGCGCCGCAGCATCACCACCACCACCAGGCTGACGAGCTGGCTTCCCATTCTGTGACAGCAACAAGCGTACAGGCTGTTGTCGCCCAAACCAGCTCGAGCCAGGCCACTCCCCAGCCCGCTCGGATCCAGACACACGACGAGTACTGCCGTCACTGGTGCCACCACGGCACATGCAAATGGGGCCAGCAATGCCGCTACAAGCACGCGATGCCCACCACGGCAGAAGGCCTCGTTGAAGTAGGCCTCAGCGAATTTCCCACCTGGTGGCTCGCCAAAATGCTCGTAGGGGGTAACAGTTCCAGCTCCAACACCCTCAACAACAGCAACAGCAACACCCCCTCCAACGGCATCGACGTCAACAACATGGCCATAACCGCTGCGGGTGCCGCTCTCGGTCTCGGTCTAACCCCCTACCCCCGTCAGGAAAACGCAGCAAGCTTAAATCTGAATCTCGCCCGTCCGTACTACGCCGCGCGGCTCGCAGCGCTCCGTCGGCAGATGGGCGGCCAAGGCCATCAAGGCCATGCACATGCACACATACATACCAACAGCACCGCCAACGGGGGCATCAGCAACAGAAAGCTCAAATCTCAGCTGCGTGAGGCACTTGGATTGCTGAGGGAGTTGGGACTGAGTGGCGCTGCTACTCCTGCTCTTCCTTTTGCTCCTGGGTTTGCTGCGCCGCCTCGGCCAAAGGTGCGCAAGACGCGTGAGATGACGCCGCTGGAAAAGGGGGGTGCGGCTCCGAGGATTGAGACTGCAATGACGTCTGTTGCCGCGCTGAATGTACCGACGGTGGTGGGTGCGGGAGGTGGAGTTGGGGGCGGGAACGGGAACGGGAACGGGGATACAAATGGGGATGTGAGAGTTGTCCAGCAGCAGCAAGGGGTCCAGGCTCAGGCAGGTCGGATTCAGGGCCAGGACCAGGCTCGGACTCAGGCCGTGATTGTCGGATCGGATGGCCAGCAGCAGCAACGGGAGCAGGGGCAGGATCCGCGACCTGCTGCTCATGGACTTAACGACGGCTTGAAGGCGAATGCGGCCAGGCAGACGCCGCAGCCGCAGCAGGGAACCGTGGTTGTGCTTCCGCCTGCGCACGCTCGCACTCCATCGTCGGGCATGGTCGACAAGTTGGTCGATATTTAGATCGCATGAGGAGGGTTCTCTTGAGAAGGTTGTATTTGTCATCTACAGTCTGTGTGGGTTGTCCGATTTGGGGACAGGGATCGTAGTGGTGAGCTATCAGATACATGATCAAAGATATGCGAAATAAAAGTGGCAAAAGGGCTGTGTACATTAGAACTGGAGATAGCTTCAACTGGAGAAAGATACCTTGGAAATCTCGCACAATGTTGGTCCGTGGCACTGTCGACCAGCGAACTCTCAGCTCGCGGCTATCTCATGTTAACTCCAGAGCTTATTAGTCAGGCTCGCACAGAGGGTTGGAGGGAAAAGGGGCTACAAACAGAACACCCCGACAATACTCGGCGCGGTGATAAGATAGACTTAGGGGCGGCTTGTAGCGACCGCTGCCAGCTGCCCGGCGTTTTACGGGCGCCTCCTCGGCAGCTCGCGTTTTTGAACATCGGAGATAGCATTGCGACCAATGACGTTGTCCGCGTGCCTGCCAGACTGCCCCACAGCGTACCCCGAAAGTCTGGCCACCACTGTACGAAATACTGAGTACGCACTGGACTTCATCGTCACCATTCAACCTTTGTAAGTGCAGTTGCGCTGCGGAGTTGTCATGTTGGCTGCGATATCAAACCCTATGTATGCATGGAAAATCACGAAAATTCTAATAGACTCGGTTTGCGCGGGACATGCCTGGGGGTATCTCTGGTTTCTAACGAGCCACAATTCGGTCGAAACCCCGGGACTCGTTGTGACAAGCTACAGGCTGCATTTCCCCGCAGCCTCACATCTTGTCTCCCAGCGACGTCTCTGGCGCTCAAAGCCCGGACTTAACCATTTTGTTCGCGATCCAGGCATTTGCTAGCCTCCATGAACAATCTTGTCGAAATGGCCAGTCCAGCAGCATGCCTATAAGAAGACATGAGCCCAACTCTGTCTTGGACTCTATCCCTCGTCTTCTCACACACTCACAGCAAGATCCACTCACCACGAGAGCATCCACTTAGCAGTATCATCATTGCAACATCCACCCAACACAGCGGCCATCCGAGACTCTTCCCCGAGGCCCCTTCAAACACCCCAGCAAAGCTATCTCCGGCATCATGACTCTCACCATCAATGGACAAGAGATCGGCCCGATCGGGTACGGCCTCATGGGATTCACATGGCGGCCTGAGCCGACGCCGTACGAGAAGGCCTTCGAGGCCATGCGCACCGCGCTGGCCAACGGCATGAACTTTTGGAACGGCGGCGAGTTCTACGGCCCGCCCGAAAACAACTCCCTCACCCTTCTCGAGGCCTACTTCGCTAGGTACCCCGAGGACGCCGACAAGGTAGTCCTCAGCATCAAGGGCGGCGCCGATCTCACGACGTACCACGCCGATGGCACCCGCGAGGGCATCCGCCGCTCCATCGACAACTGCCTTCGACTGCTCAAGGGCCGCAAGAAGATCGACATCTTCGAATGCGCCCGCCGTGATCAGAATGCCGACATGAAGGAGACATTCGCCGCCATCCAAGAATACGTCGGTCAGGGCCTCGTGGGTGGCATCGCGCTCAGCGAGGTGTCCCCCGAGACGATCCACGCCGCCGTCAAGGTCGCTAAGATCACCTGCGTCGAGATCGAGATGAGCCTGTGGACCACCGATGTTCTCACCAACGGTGTCGCCGCAGCGTGCGCGCAGTATAACCTCCCTATTGTGGCCTACTCGCCCCTCGGCTCCGGCATCCTCACCGGAAGCATCAAGTCACCCGAGGACATCCCCAACCCCATGGTCAAGAACTACCCCCGCTTCCAACCCGACGTCTTCCACATCAACCTCGAGCTCGTCAAGCAAGTCGAGGACCTCGCCGCCAAGAAGGGCTGCACGCCCGCACAGCTCGCCATCAATTGGACACGCGCAATGGCACGCCGTACTGGTGTCCCCATCGTGCCCATCCCTGGCGCAACGCGCACCGAGGCAGTAAAGGAGAATTCGCGCGTCGTCGACATCACCGACGCCGAGCTGGGCGAGATTGACGCAACGCTCGCAAAGTTTGAGATCAAGGGCGCCCGCTACCCCGACTACATCCCCATCAACACCTAGACATAGACACACACAAAACACACACAGATATCCAAGGATGACCATCATGACAGCAGAGTTAGCACTAGGAAGTAGTCATTTTTATAACAATAAACTTTTCTTCAAATTGAATATGAACCATAATCCTGCTATTCTTTTCCTGGCAAAACTGTCAGTCTCTGCAATCGACAAAAGATACGTCATATATTCCGATGAATAGAAAACAGATATTGTATGGCTATCAGAAAATAGTGTATGTGATAAAAGGTCCACAGCGAACCCTCAGGTCGAGGGATCTTAAGAATTGCAGAATTCTTGGAAGAATCATTCATCATGAAGCCGTACAATATCGAATGATGAGAGATCAAAACTTACAAGTATGTCATGCATGGTAGCATAGCGTGCCTGCAGCGCTTGCTGCAAATCCAAGGGGATATTCTGTTCCGTCGCTGTTTTATTCGAATGAAGCAGAGGAGGCTTGAGGAGCGAAAAAATTCTTTGACAAAACTGTCGCTGGGAGGCTTACATAAGCGGCCACAACAGCAGGGTTAGGGTCGAATGCGACAAATCCACATCACGGTTCCTGGCACAACGCATCTCGGGTCGGGCAATACCGTGTGGAAAGGGGTATAAACACGGAAGACAATTCCTCTCTTCCATCCAGTATTCACGAAAGAGCTATGTAGAACGCTTTCCTTCCCCACCACACCACACACAAACCCACAACCCCAAGCCACCACCGCTACCGCTACGACGACAAGACAAAACCACCAGACTCAGACCGTCGCCGAGCCGTTAACACCGGCCCCTTCGTACCGGCTCACCAACTTCTTCACATTCGCCCATTCCTCATTCTTCAGATTTTCCTTCCCGCCCAGATCTGGCCCGACCTCAAATAGAGTCAATGAGCCATCAATGCCACCCGTTGCCAGCCGTTTGCCCTCAGTTGGCTCCCACGCCACCCTGTTCAGACTCTTGCTCAGCATCGTGCGTCCATCCTTGCGTGCGCTGGGCGAGATACGCGCGACAGGCTCCTCCGTCTCGACCGTGATATCCCACAGCTCGAGCCACCCAGCGCCGTCCACCAAGCTGAACACGCCTGGTTTGATGGGCGACCAGGCTGCGTCGTAAACCACGTCCTCGCGCACAAAGTCTAGGAGGGGTGTGACTTGCGACTCGCCAAGGACGGTATTCAGTCCTGAGCCGACAGCTGAGGTCGCAGCTGGGGCGCGGACCTTCCAAAGCTTTACGCTCCAGTCGAGACTGGATGACAGGACCAAATCGCCTAGGTCGACGGGGCCACGGGCTGGGTGGAAGTCAACCGACATGACGGGCGCGGCGTGGCCCTTGTAGCTGACGCGGGCGTCAACGCCCGCCTTGGCGCCAGCGCGGTCGTAGCGATGACACGGGTAGATGGTGCCCTCCTCGGAGCCAACAAGGAAAAATGTTGGATCAGCCTGCGGGAATGCCATACACGTTGGGCTAAGGTCTTCGATCTTAGACGGCGGCGGCGCGAGCAGTGTCAGCGACTCTTGGGGTTGCGCGAGCATATCGACGCTCCATCCGCACACGGCGCCATCTGTCGAGCATGAGATAATATTGTTGGCGTTTTGTGTGCCAACAATGTCGACGCAGTACACCGGGTGTGTGTGCCCAGAGCCCGTCAGCGGCGTCTTCTGAACGGGTGCCGCGCGCGCACGAGTGTCCCACAAAAGGACCTGGCCGCTGTACGAGCCGCCAATGATTAAGTTTGGGTGAAACGGCGAGAACTTAGCGGTCAAGATATCTGACTGTGCATGGAATACGTATTCCGGTCGGCCCTGAAGATGCATATTCCAGACCTGAACGATGCCGTCGGGGTCGTGGGGTGCTGTGGGGTTCTTTGTGTATGATGCGAGTACGAGCTCGCCGAACTTGGGGGAGAAGCTGATGGAGCTGATCATGCGTTTCTTAGACCACCGCTCATCATAAAACTGGGCCAGCTCCTTCACCTTTCGGCGCCCTTTGCCACCGGTATTGCCGTTCTGCTCATCGTCGTCATCAATCGTAGTTGCTTGAAGGGTGTAATCTGTAAGGATATCGTATTCCTGGTCCAGCGCCTTCTCGATAACCTTGGTCGACTTGTCGATAAAGTCCATGAAATCCTCGGACAGCGTCACAGCCCTGAGCTCCTCGGTCGTGAGGCTACGCGCAGGAAAATTGGCGGTGGTGGACGGTTTTAAAACGCCATCCGACACCAGCTCCTTGGCAGCCCGCAGCTCTTCCTCGATTTCTTTCCGTAAATTTTCCCGAAGCTCTTCTTCCCGGTCCCGTTCTCTCCTGCTGAGTCGTTTGCTCGGCGTCGAAGTAACGGGATCCTCATTGTCCGACTCCGAAATTGCGCGTGGCCTGCTCGGGGATGTCCATTCTTCCGTCGTTTGTACACCTTTACTGTAGGAAAACACCTCCTTCACTGGGGATGGCGGGCACTCGTAGACGGTGGCTAGGGGGACCGTGGATAGAACTTGTGGTGTTTGCCTGGATACTGCTACTTGGCCGTTTGCAGGGGCGCCGGCCTCGGAGGTCTCGTTACTGATCTCACCAGCACTTAACACACTGTTTGGCCGGCTACCGCGGTGTGCGGGCGAGTTGGCTCCTGTTGAGACGGAGACAGGTCTGCTTTCGCCGACCAAATCGTCGATTAGCCTCTCGATCTCGCGGCGGTCGGCTCGACCGACTTGGCCGATCTGAGAAGACATCAGCTAAACAAATATCAGCATTCGAATGTTCCGCACGACGGGTAGCCGAGCAAACAGTACTGACATCGCTTGAGCTCCCTATGCTCGGACGGGACGCTGTGGCCTGGCTGGCCCGCAGCTCCCTCTGCCGCTTAAGCTCTGCGAGCTTCGCCTTCTTCGCGAGAATCTCATCGCGACGTTGTTGCATCTTGCCGACCCCCTACACCCATTTCAGACAGCCCGATAACCCTCTGGTACTGCCCGGCTGCAGGACGACAAACGAGCGGGAGCCCCCGTCGTTTTCCAATCTCCCGTAAACTCGCTGTGCGGTTGGAATCCAGCTGTGTGCGATTCTGAAGGTCTGGCGTGTACAAGCGTCGTGGTAAAATCAATCGTCAGAATTTACAGGCGAGCGAAACTCATAAATCGTTTGTGCTAGATGTGGTAGCTAGGGGACCATCAAATTGAAGGTGTTTGGCGACCTTCAACCACTTTCATGCGCGTCGCTCGCGACCGGGGCGCTTTGGCGGGATCCACTTGACAGGGGGTAATTGCGTTCAGCTTCCTGCAGGGATGCCGACTGGACAGGAAGGCTTGAACGTGACCGTGTACTGCGTACGGTGTATGGCTCTTCAACTCAACATTGCACTTCAATCGTAGGTAGGTATTTTACCACCTATCTGTTAAACTCCATGGAATTTACACTGCTCACAATAACCGCTACTGATATTGTGCTGTTTTTTTTTTCGTAACGTCAGGCCAAAGCAACAAGTCACTTTTCTTCTTGCAGCGACACATCAGATGACTTCTCACATTGCTTGAACCGAGCTGGGCGACGTGGTTCACAACACCCCCCAGCGTACAAATTGACACCATTTGAGTGATAGTGAAATGATACTTAAGTTCAGAGGCTCCCACTAAGCAAAGAGATAGGTGAAGCAGAAGTCATCAAACTTCAGGTGACAAAAAGGACATACAACACCAGGGATTCGCTGGTCGTCAGCGACCCAGTTACTAGTCTGGCCCTCACTGGCTTATCTATGGTAGAGCGGACGGGATCCCGAGTTCTCCAGTGGGTATGGTCGTATGTGGAAGTTGTGGTGTGGATTCTGTCTTATGAGGTTCTGGTTGCTGGCGGAAATGGTTCTGCCCTGCGCCAAGCACGTGACAAAACGGCGCCTGTCTTACGTAACCCCATCGTTGCCAAGTGGAATCTCAAGCCGAGCTGTGGGACCTTGAAGCAAAAAAAAACCGCGACTACACCCGAGCTTCCAAATCCTGCCTCCCTCGCCAACCCACCCTTCCCATCGGCCGACGCCCCCCTAATAATTACCTCGACGACGACACCCAGGGGCCAATTGACTTCCAACCGCCCGACTCACGCTCAATTGACGAGAAACCCCCCGTCCTTCCGCTTTAATTCTCCCCGGCAACGTCGCGAAGTCGTCGCAAAACAGTCGTCCAAATGTCTACCACATCCGGAACCAACGTGAGTGCAGCCACCACCATCGAACCATGCGAAATCCCCATCATCGACGCGCCGTCTTTCCGAACCCTCCCCGCTCCCAAAAAGCCAGACATCAATCAATAGGAGCACGATCCCCCCCGGAATTCCCACCGCTAACTCTCCTGCCCAATAGGTCCTCCGGTACTCGGCACTCTGCCTCGGTGTCTTCTACGGATTCTACCACCAGAGGAACATCACATCGGCGACACGGGCAGCGGCCGCACGGCGCGAGTATGAGCACAAGCAGAAGTTAATAGATGAGGCCAAGGCCGCCTACGCAAAGTCCAAGCAGCCCGCCTCCGCGACAACATCAAAGGCAGCAGGTGAGTTTGCGTCTTTACCTTACACGTATACCTATCCGATAGGTAGCGCAGGACACTCGCGCCTTAGAATAGGGAGCTAACATTGATCAAGACTCGAGTGATCTCGGGGAGTACCTCGAGGCGTGGCTAGGAGCGCAGGCCTAATGGGCGGGATCCATGATGGGGACGCAATCGGCGAGCGATTGAGCAGCGCACACGGGTGCGAGGCAGGCAACAGGGTTGGAAAGCTCGGCAGAGACGCTCGGAATGCTGAAACGAAAGACTTCCCCTCGAGGATGATGAACCCTCGGGAGCACGCCTGCGAATCCACGGGGGCCGCAGTCATATGAATGGCCCTCGTCGTCGATTTAGCAAGACGTGGTGTATCAATGCAGTACACTCGACACTACGGCATAGACATTTCCTTTTTAGCCCGTGTTTACGCTGTATATGTGTACATTAACAGAATTAGAGGCAGGATTGGCCACGAATTGTTGACGTTCTCGATAACCTCATGAGCAAGGCGCTTCCGAATGTTGTATCCAGCTAATCAAATCTAAAGACAAGTACTCCGCGCTTATGTCCCCGAATACTCCAAAACCAAACGGGTGCCCAATACCACCTCCTCACTGACCAAAACCAAAGACAAAAGGGTCAGGAGGTAAACCGGCTTGCCCAGAAAATGGGTTGCTGGTTTGTGTCCAGAGCAGGTCCTGCCTGTTCTGAAGCACTGTCTGCTCTATCTGGCCAGCCATCTCAAGGAGTGTCGGCAGTATCGGTTCGTCAGCTTGAAGACTTTGAAGACAACTGGCCGAAACAGATAAGCCGACGTATTCCCTAAAATGGGGAATCGATCGACAAGCCCTTAGTCTTTTGTACTCCAGGCTCTGCTGGAGCATAGCGGAAGCCCCAGATCGTGATGGGAGAGTCCCGTGCTTGACATTATCGAAATCACCCCTCCGAAGCGTCAGGATAAGGTGGAGCATCGCGGCTCCGAAGGCGTCGTGACATAGATCGCTCAGCCACGTTTGGGAAAAGGTCGACTGCTCCAACGGCTCGAATAACCCCGTCACGGACGAAGAGGACGCTCGAGTCTGGACTCCTACAGCACCCACTCCTGTCCCTGTCGCCGACATGTTTCGAGGTGGCGCATGCCAAGTGTGATGCGTCCGCAACAGCGCCAGGGAGCTTTGCATCACAGATACCGTCGAATCCCGGAATTGGCCTGCTCGGACGGCGCAGATGTAATCGTAATGCAACGATAGCAACGTTCGGTGTACGAGTACCCTGAGAAAATGAATCTGTGTTTTGGTTTTGCCAGGGGACACACTCGGCCCAAAGGGTGGAAGCGACAACACAGATTCTGCGTCCTGGAGCTTCTGGCGTAGTTGCGAGTCCCAGGCCCTCACCTTCTCAAGCTCGATCGGCGGCTGCGTCGGTGAGTTGACGGTGCTGATGATCTCGGTCATGATGGGGAGGAGACCGGCCAGGTTTACTTGAAAGGTGCTGTCGGTTGGTCCCCCGTGTGCTCCCCATCGAGGTTGGACAATCCATCCATGCTCGGAGCGTTGAAAGTCGGTATCGTTGATATCCAAGGGGGGGTCGGCATCATACTCGCGGTAAAGATATGATGTGCCCGTCCTCATGGCAATGTCGAGATCTAGGAGCTGGATTGTAACCCATATCCGTTTCCGCATCTCCGCTTCGAACGGAGATATGTCTGTAAAGAGAGAGGCCTTCCGATGGAGCTGCATTGTCATCGCCAGCCGAACCACAAACCCCATGAGGAAGACCAGGTGTGTCATCTCACCCCCCTTGACAATCTCCATCATCCTTGCAATAACAGAGAGGCACAACGTCCTTAGAGTTGTCAGGCTGGGATTTGCAAAATAGGATGAGTTTTTCAGGAAGAACTGGGCAGCATCTAAGAACGTATCTGTCCAGTCTTCCCCACTGCGGCCTGTACTTGCGAGAACGCGGTAAGGGGTTACCTGGCAGCCCAGCGCCAGCATCATACAGAACTGGGCGAGCCATTGCTCGGAAAGTTGGTCATTATTGATCCAAAAGGCGTTTAGCTCATCGCCGAATTCCTGCCGTTGTACGAGCCGGTGAGTCGGTTCGAAGGCGCCAAAGTATGACTGTATTAGGGCGTTGATAACCTGTGGAGGAGGCAGGCTCTCGAGCACCTGGCTTCTGCTCTGCGAAAAGGTAAATGCGTTGCCGAAGGGGAAGTTGCTACTCGGCAGCGATGGAAACAAGCCTTCCAGGCCCAAGATCTGCTGGTATCTGGGCTGCCACTGCGGATCAGAGCCCTCGATGTAGGGCCATGCCTCTTTGAACTACGCGGTCCTCCTGTCAGCCTCAGATACCTTAGGGCGTACCCTCGAGGGCCTTGCCGTCAGGGGAGCGGCCGGTAATGAATGTGTAGTCTCGGTGAACTGTGGAGCGAACCTACCTCACGAGCAATACTTCTCCAGTGAGTGGCGCCGTCTATTCGGGTCCTTGGTCCCGGTCTCAAGGGTTCAGGACTGGGTTGCCGGGTACTATGGGCTTCAGGCCGAGAAACGCCGTCGGGTTCGCCACCTGATTCATGCTTCTGACCAGGGGCCTGCTGATAGACGCACTCGCTGGGTGCTCCGGAAGCCACGCAGCGGGAACAGGGTTGAGCTTTGTCGCATTTCAGCTTGCGTCGATGACATGGAATACACACAAAGACTCTTCGGTTGCGGCGTTGGGTTCTGCCATGGCCCTCACGAGTGCTTCCGTCAGGATCGGCGATGGAGAAGGTTGAGAAGAAGCCGGCTGGCTTCTCATGCTCCATGATGATCGATTCATCACTACTGTCGTCCATTCGTCCAGAGCTTGGTGACTTCCGTGGGGAGAGAGAATGGGCAAGATGGTGTAGATTCGAGGTTGAATAATGTCTCCATCGTCTGGGGTAGCCATCACTCACCGCAGCGGCATGGCTATGATGGGAGGTAAGTATTCAACTTCACCGAGACCAGAGCAGCGGGAACCCCCAGGCTTCAGGCACTCGGGCCAGGCAGGGAGAGCATCGGGTCGGCGGGAGTCGGCGCAGAGTGGGCGAAGGAAAGCCACGAAGCTTGCCGATTAGCTCGTAAGAGATCCATGGCTGCCGTAGGCGCTACATTTGGGAGGTGTGGGAGTGAGTGCACAGGGCAGAGGAGACTCGTGGGATCATAGTGGCCCGCACCACCGCGCTTCCCACGCTTCCGGGCTCATTTCACAGGATTCGCTGTATAGCTTCCAAGATAGATCCTGGTGTGGCTTGTGACATCCGTAACGCAAGAAGAGGGAACCACCCGCCCCAAAGATGAGTCAGATCTGCTCGAGGAACAACGGTGGATGGTAGCTCGTTCTTGGCGCTGAGATGCCGTGAGGATTCGCGGGGGGAGTGAGCTTGGAAGCGAGACAGTGAGCATGTGTAAGGGGGGTGCCAGGGCATCAAGACCCGTGCCATCCTATCCAAATGCGAGGCCCGTAGCTGGAGGCTTGTTATGGTAGTGTGCTATTTTCTCTTCAGCGACGGACGGCTCGAGGCCGATATCTCCAGCTTGCACTTTCGGACTCCTGCATTGCAAACGCCGATGAGCCACAGTGTGCAAAGCCTCATCAGAACCGGAACCTCACTCTGACATCGGAACCCCTCGCACTCGCGTACGTAGTATCCGCCTTGTGGTGGATTTGATAGTGGGCATGAAGCTGTGGGTGCAGTGGACGTTCCATTCCGCGATGGGTGACGACGAGAAGCAAGGAGGCCCTGCACCAACAGGTGTGCGTCCCCAGGCAGCAACAGCGATTGGTTCACAGCCCGGGCAGGCACGGATACCCCGGGGCCCAGCAGTGCAATGGGCCTTCCTTAGATGCAGCCCTACGAAGTACCAGTCCTGAATTCCCGTCGCTCCTTCCCGGGGCGCTGGGAATGATGGCGCCGCCTGTAAAAGCCCGCGAGGACCACTACTTTGTACCTAGCGTTAGCACCCGCTCGCCGCTTGCGCCTCCCGTCTTCCCACACCTACCTACCCCCGCGGCCAGGTCCCTGATACCTCACCTGCACCCAGCGAGTTGTGCTTTGGCGGTGCTGCAGTCAGCACATCTCCTCCTGCAAGCAGGTTCCAGTGTGAGCTTCTTATTCGTGGGCGAACGACCTCTTCAACAGTCTTACCTCACAAGGTAGCCAACTTCCCAAGAAGACGAAGCAACTGAAACCGCCCGGTTGGAAAGATGCAGCCGTTCTCGACCATCCGATCCGATCCTTCGCTTTGAGGGGCATAGCGTAGGTGCTGCACTCGCGACGAGCTCGATATCCTCAAAGAGGTATCGCGGGGTCTCGGGCTCAGATATCATGTTCGGGGTTAACAATACAAATGGTGACGGCCTCAACGGTCCATTCCTCAGCGCAGCCAACCAGACATATAGCGCATGACGCCCCGCCGGTAACTACCTATCGGACGTAACTCGCGACAAAGGCTTCAGGCCGCTGACCGACTCTTGGGCATCCAATGGCATCCAATAGCATCCGAAAGCTCTATTCTCGCTGTGTTTCTGAAGTGCGCTAGATTACTTGCGCTTTGACATTGACGCCCACTCCAGTGTCCAGTGCCCTGTTGAGCTTTCCGATTCAACACCCGGGAATGTTGCCGAACCCCCGGAGCCGTGGAATGTTCGTCCGAGTCGCGGCTGGCGGTGTGACCCCCGGCGTCTTCCCATCCGAGCATGTCACTCCAAACAACATCGATAAAATACCGATAAAACTGTCGATGATCTGATGGCTATGCAATATCCCTGCGGTAACGGATGAGCACGGCCAGCTGCTCCCCGCTTGCGTACAGCCTTCACAGTGTCGACTTTGCTTCTCGTTTCTCACCGGTGCTGAAAAAGCGATTAGAAATCCACATTCCCGACCCGCAAGGGCTGCCCCAGCAGAGTCGGTGTCCACCTCACCGAATATTATGAGCTATTACGGTCCCGTTCCCTGCTTGAGTGCCCATTCTCAGCCAACATGTTTATTCTTCAATGGCAGCCTTGCATAATCAAGCATTCTCAACTAAACAGCTGCCTCATCACCCTGAAACAATGAACGCCATAACTAAACACCGCCCCATCCTCTACCCCAGAAAAGCTTATTTTTATTGCTACGCCCGCCAAGATACCTGGGGTTAGGTACCTATTTGGCATGGATGTCTTTGCCCTGCGGATCCAAACCAGCCTGCACCGCCGCGACGGCTGACGACGAATAAGCCAATATCTCTCCAGAATGTTCATGTCTGGCCCCTGGTACGATGCCGTGCGCCCTGCAAAGACTGCAGGCTCGAAGACTCCCGCTCCCGTGAGCCCCGGCCCGCACAAACATTGGGATGAGGCAGCGGATCGTGTTGGCGATTGATGAGCATCTGCCTCCTGACGGAAGATACCGCTTCCGTTCGTCCAATACAACTTCACCACAGGGGTGGTTGGCCGTTCGCAGGCTTTTGCCAAGAGATCCTTGAATACAATCATTCCCGACGAACTCCCATTTCATGGCTGCCTAGTTCTAGCACGCGCGGCTATGACACAACATTCCTGTGTTGACTTCCATGTGGCGCAAACATGAGCCCCTATTCTTATCCAATAGCTGCTGATCATTATCAGATACAGTGTAACCGGAGCGAACGCCTGCTTCCAAAATAGACGTGGAAATCAGAACTGAGACTGCTGAGGCTGATAATAACGCATGATCACACGTATTTGGGATTTGAATTTGTTTTTATACGATCGATGAATACGCTTGGCGCATCGTATCCGCCCGCCCATCTTTTGTTGTTGGTCACGCGATGAGCTGACCAGGACGATGGCCTTCCGTCTCTCCTCGACATCCTCCCTTCAACACATTTGCCCCCTGTTCCTATCCTGGGAAACATTTATCTCCCAGGGGGCTGCCGTCGGATAATTGTTGCATTTCCGGTTCCTTCACTGTCCCCCCAAATGCCTAGTAGGCCCGAGACAGATCAGTCTCTCCTCGGTATCCCACTCCAAACTCCTCCCGTTGTACCAGGTATGTGCAAATTTAATCTCAAAATTTAATCCGGAAGGGGAGCTCCAACGAAATAACTTCGAACGCCATGCATAGAGAGGAATGGGTAAAAGCAGCAGGAGCAGAAGGCCTGGCCTCGGCAACATGGGAACCATCGTCAACCAGAGGCGGACATCCGACAGTGCCCAAATACGCAGGGCTGGACCCGACGAAAGCGGGTCGTAGACGCGGTGTCATTGGCATAAGCTTCTTCCAAAACCGCTTGCCGTGCGTGGCTGGGGATACCATACTTCGTTGGCCAAAAGCTGGAGATTGTGGATCAAACCTGGACCCATCATGCCTCGACATGTGGAGCCGCCTCCACATGCTGCCTCTCTTCGTCTCCATCACGAGGGAGGATGTCGTCAAGGTGAGCCATCAAGTGGTTGCGAGTTGCGATATTGGCCAGGCGTCCGGTTAAGCGTGGGTTGGAGCTCGGAGGCGCAGGCATCCTTCTCGCTGCCCTCTGCCGTGGCTGCGTTGACTCGGTCCCGAGACCCTGCCGAATCATGTCGTGCAGAAAGTCCGGAATCTCGTCCCATTGCCCGGCACGCGCGGCGGCTACCATCCGTGGCGGAAATATATCATCAGCCGTTATGGAGCTGTTTGTCCCGCTCGATCTGCTGAAGCGTGCAATCTGATCGGCGATATGTGGGATTTCCCCCGATTCGATAGCGTTTTTCAGCCAGTTCTCCCACTCCTCGTCTAGGGGCATCGATATGTCGCCGGATTGGTTGCGGAGGGCCACTCGTTGGCGCAGACGTTCGTTTAGGGCGACACCAACGCTTTCCAGCTCCTCGTCGCTCTCCTCTCCCAAGATAGTGCTGTCCACCGCGGGCGCCCGAATTTCTGCCTCCTGGGATTCCTCCCTCGGCGCCGCGGGTGTGACGCGGTGTTCGGGCTCCACATACTCAGAGAACCCGTCTGCTGTGGTGTCGCGAATTACGATCCCCTGTTCCCGCTCGAACCGCTCCTTCGCCCACTTTGTGCCCTCCCACTTAGTCAGCCCCGAGATCTCGGCGTGTGTGAGGCGGAGAGCGTCGAAGGCGCGGAAAAGACGGCGGTGCCACGGCCATCGGCTGAGGCGGATGCGGTGAATGTTGTGGGTGTAATCGAGGCCCGGATATTTTGCTTCGGGAGTGTCCAGGTGCCCGTAGAATGAGTGCACCTCCTGTCGGACTTCGAGTACGAGATGCCGCTGGAGAAGGGCTTGGAAGTTGTGAGGGTCCTGTTGCCGAGGTTTCGGGAACATGGTCTCCCAGACGAGCTGGTCGATAGGCCGGCCCTTCATCTTGACCAATATCCTAGGTTCTAATCGATGATGGTACTTTTGCGTGGAGGTTACGGATGTTCACGGAGCCAGGGCGGCCGATGCGAGCCGAGTGCAAGCAGAAACCGCTAGCTGGCTGCCGGGTAGTGCGTGAGGAAGCCCGCGAGGTTCAAATGGGTTACTGCTGTTGTGTCGGGTTTGCAGACTGCGCCGGGATCGGTTCCGGGACCGGACCCAGTGGGCGGGAGTACAGTCACGGTGGGACACAAAGGGTGAAAAGATAGCAGAGTGCGAGCCCGAAGCGTGGATTGCCGGGGGCCAGGCTCAATGTATAATGCTCTGGTGGGCTTCCAAAATGGGCGGTCGGAAGCGGTGGGCGGTTGTGATCGGTGGCCTGCGGTCGGTCGTGGTCAGCGCGGCGGTGTCGTGGACAGGAGGAAGTGAGTCGGAAAGGGAGGTGGAGATGGACCATTGAAGGATAGGTGGAAAGGAGGAGAACCCTGGGATAGGTCGTTCAGACCGCGCAGGGACCAGGGTCGAGGCTAAGGTACAGAGGTACCTAACGACAGAGCCACCGGGCTAAAGAGCCACTGACAAGCAACCTAACACCAAAGGTTTGTGGGACACTAATACCCTACCTGGGACCCTAGCGCAGCTTAGATACGTGCTGGGCGCTGAAGCGGAACGTTGGCAAGCGCGACCTAGGGACCTTATTTGCTGGGAGCTTGCAGCTGTCGCCAATCGCCACCTCAGGCACGCACTGGACTGATTCAATCAAGTTCAGCGTCGACCTGACCCGTGCCTGCAGGACGTTACAAGCAAGCACACCACCTCCATCAGCAACCGGCAATTCGTTCCAAGAACTTTCGGTCCACCTCCTTGCGTCTGCAACACACATGCGCTCGTCGGTACCACCCCTTGAGCCACGACGACGGGATGTGTGGATGGGCGGTTGACAGGCTCTCGTGCTTCTCTCTGCAAGCTCCGTCCCTGTCCGTTTCCCCTTCCAGAGACCACCCAATACCGACCCTTCGCTTTGCGGCACATATTGCTCGATCCTTCGTTTCCGGCATTGTGTCAATCCATCCATGGATGAAATTCCGTCCCATGCAGCGCATTCCATTTCCATTTTCCAACCATCGGCGGCGCGTCTGTCCCGAAAGTGCAGATAAATGCCACCCGGCGCAGACCTCTAATGGGGTGACAAGTCAACCAACCGTGGCAGCTCGCAGGCCTTCAACGCACTCCATCGACCGGTCGGATCCATCCCACCAACGCCGTGGCGGTAGGATTGGTTCCTTTCCGTCCCTCGCAGCTCCAACGTCAAAGGTTGGCACATATCTATCACCAACAGCGATCTTCGCTCGTTGACCGCAACGGGCCGTCTGGCCTCAGCTGAGACTCCTTTATCGGCTGTTCGCCGAATATCAAATCGGTTTCAAGGCCGACCTCTGCCTCATGGCGTGCAGTGCGTTTTGCTGATCCAGAAGCGATCTAACCCCAGCCATCCGTGCTCGCCTCCTTTTTTTATCGGTGTTTTTTTTTTCTTTCTCGAAAATCACTAGCATGACCGCCTTGCCCGTGGGATGGGCCGGCCGGCCGACTTGCGGCCCACCCCCGTGGTTTCCGGCACGCCATCCCCCTCGCGTCCCCGGTTCACCTCGTCAGCCCAAAGTCCCTGTCTCGCTGGCGCCACACACACTGCACAGTACCAGCCAATTCAACGTGTCGCTCACCTAATCTGCAGTTACCCGCTACCCTTCCCATTCTGTTAGGAAAAGAGGAGAGAACACTCCGCTCGACCCGGCCCAGTTCGCGAATGACTTGGTTTTATTAATCGTGATGCCGTGGCTTGCCCTGGAGGACGGCGCGTACTCGTTCTCTGTCTTGTCCAATCATCTAGCCTCCACGTTGGGTGCTGCTTTGGCCTGGTCAGTCCGCTCAATTCGCCGCGGCCACGGGCCTTGGTCACGGCGGCCGCCCCGCTCTAACGGCAGTCGGCGAGTATCCTCGGCGAATGAAGCACCCCCGGAGAAGGAAGGCAACCTCTCCTGTCCCGAACAGGATGTAAAAAGCCACCCGAGCGAGATGGGGAAAATTCTATCTCTCGTGCTTCCGACTCTCTTTCAAAGGGCGTACGGGCGATGCGCGTCGCGGTCAAGAAGGATTCGGTCTGCATATTTGCCATCCTCCATGAAAATCCTCTCCGTGCTTCTGGCCCTGAGAGAGCCAAATCCTTTGAGACAGCATGAGGCAATAGGGAAGAGGCGCTGACCTACTCGTGTCACTCGAGCCCAAGTCCGAACCACCTATCGAGATGGCGAGGTCATCAGACTGGCTGGTCTGCATCCAACCCAGTTCCAGCAGAACTGGGCCTTTCTCTCATGATACGCCGACCTAGTGACGGGCCGACTTCTCTTCAAAAAAGCTTTATTGGATTGCACGTGTAGTTTTCTTGCATCGAGCGGACCCTCAACCCCTCCCGCTCATTTCATGGCCGCGTTTGGGTCTCCGCAAATCCCGGGTGGCCTAGGGCGGCCGGTATGGAAGCGCTATGGTAAAGGGATGACTAGGTGGCGGGAGAGACACAGAATCATGAGCTTTCTTGGTAGTTGGGTCCTAAAACACGGCCTTGGCCCGACACCCGGCCGTGGTGGCAGGTGATTTTCTTTGCGGAGCTGGGATTTCTGCCTACGCTTTCGGACCCTTGAATATCAAAGTTCGACCTAGATGACGAGGCCGGGTGGCCGGCCGGGCCCGGGACTGGGTCGATCCATGAACACCTTTTCAGCGCGCGTCGTTCTCGAGCCCCGATTTGCCCGATAGACTCAGGTCACATCGGAACATGACTGCATATACATATAGGAGGTGGCAATTCCCGGTCTTTGTATTTGGCTTCTAGGGACGGCTCAAGCTCGCTCGAAGGCGAGTCAACGCAGTGAGGGCTTCCAAGGTCGGATCTCGCTGTTGTGCAATTGTCTGCCTGTTCAGTCCTTGGCGAGATATTCTCCTTCGTCTAAACTACCACAGGATCAGTCGATCCTAGACACTGGGATGCAGCGCACAGCTCGCCGTTGAGCCCTCTCATCCGCCCCCGGCATGCCCATTAGAAAGGCAATACCATAAGTTTGCTTCCCAGAGAAGAGAGTATTGCGCGATGGCCTGCCCCCAATTCCTAAGACTCTTTGAGCTGCTCGCCCCTAAGTCTTTTACACCCTTCACCTCCTCAAACCCAAGCCCCAACAGACATCCCCACAAGTACTCTGTGTCACTGCCAACAGCAACTCGACGCTCCACCATCAGCCAACATACAAACCAGTCTCAGCCACCAACAAAGTGAAATGACAACCCCATGACGCTTGTCCCGTCGTCCAACATTTCCATCGTGCACCGCACAACCTCATACCTGTCCGTCTCGTAGCACCGCAGGGCATCCTCCTCCGCCGCTGTCCGGACCAGGAAAGCAGACCCCTCCACCGCCGCCCCTTTACCATACGCGTTAACCAACGCCTTGTATTTCTCGCCCCATGTTGTTAGCTCCCCGCCTAGTACCCTCGCAGGCCGGTATACAGGCGCTATGTCGTCGTCTAGGAGCCGTCTGAGGACGGCTCCATCGGCGAGAGTCCCATAAGAGAAATACCACACTGGGTATTCGTCCTGTGCGGGGGAAGGGGTGGAGGAGGAGGAGGTAAGTCTGTGTTGTGGGAGGGTGGTATCGACTCCGAGGGTCAGGAAGGGAGAGTAAGATGAGAGGGCTTTCTCGGCTTGCGAGTAGCGCACGAAAGTCGGTTGGAAGGGTGACTTTTGGGATCCCAACCAGGCGAGGATGGCTTCTCGTGTGGAGGCGTCGACGAGACAGAATGTAGCTGCGTTTCCGGAGGAGTCGGTCCCCAGGAGGGTGGGGATGGCGTTGGTGTTATGCCCTGCTGCCGTTTGGATTGCGTCGATGCTGTGGAGGGGCCTTTCCATCTTGAGGAGGTACTTGGTCGCTTTGCTGGGCTGAGAGCTACGAGCCGTGGGAGGGACTGGCGCCTGTCGGGCTTGTCCGAGGAGCAAGGTCTGGCATGCATGTTCGTAAGCCTCCTTGTCGTATCCTTGGGCCTCCTTTTCGGCGCGCACCAAGTTCCAGTATATGGAGGAGACAGGCTGCCAGGAGATGTCGGCCCTGTGATCTTGGAGCTTTTGGACTGACTCAGAGTATGAGTAGCCGAAGAGGGCCTGCCACCGCTGGATAGTAAGCTCGTCGATTTCTTCGTCTGGTGGGGAGTCTATGGCAAACTGTGCCATTGATTCAAGTTCGTTCATGAGATCGTGGAAGGCCATTTTGGCTGACTTGCTGCGGTGGAGCGGGGACGGACGTTGGTGGTCCGGTAGACACACGGAAAGGAAAGCTGTTAATTAAGTCCTCTTCGAGACTGGCAGACAAGGTAGGCTGAGTCACGCAACTTACTTTGCTGTTCGCTCCTGCATATCCGAATCTTGTTCTTAAAGGTAGCGAGAAATGAGTAAATAAGGCAAGTTTAGACACCGGCACGTTGTCACTATGGGGAAGAGGCGCGGAGGCAAAAACGAAGCTTCCAAGTTTGAGACAAACTATCCATCCGTGTTGTAGAGCTTAATCCAAGCCCAATATAGCTAAAGTTGAGTGAAGCTGTGAATAGCCAACCCTGTTCCAACTGCAAAACCATTCATGTACCATCCAAAAGTCCTCCCTTGCGGTCCCATGTCCATATCTGTTGTCATAATTCGTTCGTATCTGTATTGTACAAGCCGCAGCGAGCTGGGTACCGCTGTTTATGTTGCAGGCTGTGATAAATGTGAAATAACTCGTCCAAAACGCTGTCGTAAATTCCATGATAACCTCCCAAAACGGAGAGAATCCCCAAACTGGAATAGCGGCGGAGACCTCAGTCGAAGTTGAATTCGGGATACACTCTGCCCGATACACCCTTGCCCGGGCTCGGCAAACGTGCCTCGTTCACGCGATTTGATCGCTCTCTTTCACGCTCCCTGTCCCTGTCTCTGTCCCTATACTTGTCGTCACGAGGTCTATCGTGATCTCTGACGTCCCAATCACGCTTTCGGCTGATATCGGCATGGCTGCTAGCGCGGCGAAAGCCATCATCTGGACGCACCAAATAAGGGTGCGAACTCACCCCTGCACCGCGAGTACGGGTCTTGGGGGAGAGGTCCTCATCGGAAGGGTCACGGCTCCTCCGCTGAGGGCCATCGGGGACGATACGATCTCTGTGCCTATCCCTGTCCCGGTCCCGTTCACGCCTTTCATCGCTGTCGCGATCCCTGTCCCGAGGACGATCCTTCACATGAGCCGGTCTCTCACGATCCCGTGTAAGAGCTTTGTCTCGCTCCCTTTCCCGAGTATCTCTATCCCGTGGCCGGTCTCTATCCCTCTCTCTGTCTCGTTCCTTGTCCGGTCTGCGATGTCTCCTGTACGAGTTGTCAGAGTCCGACTCTTCCGAGTTGTAATCCGACCATGAGCCCCTGAGCTTAGAGGCTGGGTGATTTCGGCCCTTAGGCTCTGGGTATTTGTCGTGTCGAATCCCCTCGTCTTTGCGTCCCCTAGACCCGCTTCGCTGGCGTTCCCCGCTGCCAACTGGAAGGAAGCTCATAACCTTGTCCTTGATGTCGTATAATGTGCCCCTTTTCGAGTCATCCCCGCGCGAGCCTTTCCGTCCGTGTTCGTGTGGCGGCAACGGAACGGCGATGGTGGGTAAGTGGGGATGGCTAGATCCCACTCTCACTCCGTCCAGATCATAGGGCCGGCGTGGATGAGGAGGTTCTGTTGAGTGGTGGGAACGACGTCGGCGTACAGTACCAGGGCTCACTGGGCTGTCATCAAGGTCAGACGCAGAGCTGTAATGCCGGGGTTGGCTGTGACGCCTTGGGGCGGGGTTCTGCGCTGGAATCTTGCGCAGTAGATGAGCTGAGTGTGCCTCTTGCGGAAAGTGAGGGCGGTCACCACTTCGGCGACGACGTGGAGGTTCGTCTGACGAAGAAGTATGACGACGTCCGTAGGCATCGTGGAAACGATCGTCGCGATCCCGGTCTCGGTCTCGCTCCCGATCTCGGTCACGATCGCGGTGCTTGTCACGCTCAGGGGACCGAGTCAACGGCACTCCACGCGGGATGCCCTGTTCCGGATTCACATAGTTCACTCGTGAAGAGAAGTAGTCACGCTGCGATGGATCAACCCGTACGTGAGCGAAGGGAACTTTGCGCTCAGCGAAGCCGGGCTTGGGGTCGTCCTTGGGAACTGGGCGACCATTCTTGAATTCGGTAAAGCTAGGCTTGGGATCCTCTTTTGGTGTCGCTTGCTCGCGTAGCCTGATAGCACAGTCTTGGTGCCAAAGGTCGGTATCGGCGTCAGTTTCAAGCGGAAACGATTCCTTGGGGAGGTCTGCGGGGAAAGGTGTCCCATCGTCAGGGTTTTTGAGAGCCCAGTTCTTCACCGCAAACTGCATGATGGGGACATGGGTCTGCGGATCCAGCAGTGTTTGGATTGATTGCCAGCGAATAAAGCCCTTCGTCGTGAGCGCCGGGATACTTGGGGCCTCGGTCTCATTGCCCGGCTGGACGAGGTTGTGTTGGCAGGCCTGAACCTGATAAATAAAGGAGATGGACTGCGCCGGCATCTCAAGGAATAGACCTGGGGAAATGAGCAACGGTTGTTAGCGTGGGATATCCCAGCTTGTCTCTAGACAAGGGCTACTCACCATCATAATTATACCCCGCAGATTTGTAGAAAGCAGCCAGCTTCGAGGGAGTCAAGTTCTTGTCGTTCTTGTCGCCGATTGCATCGATCTAGACAGCCGGTTAGAGAGGGAGGTGTTCGCTGCGAAAACATGACACGACGTACAATATGCAGGGCGATGGCCCTCAGGAGCGCATTATGGAGGGGTGTCGGCTCCGGAATGGGCTTCTTCCTCTTGTCGTACAGATAGCCGTAAAAGGCCTTCCCGTCCTTCACATCCCTCTTTGCGTCCTTCTTCGCATCCTTCTTCACGTCGTCTGTTGGAGCCGCCATTGGAGCAGGCTTTCATTCGCAGTTCGGTGTGCGAAGTGTAGCAATATGGCCGTCCAGCGGACATGACCCTTGGGTTTGTTTTGACGTCGCGCGGATACTCGGTAGTTGGGTGGCGGGCTCAGAGAGATGACGCAGGGCGGTTCAGTAGATATCGAGGTCGGTGCTCACAGCAACGGCAGCCAGAAGGCGGGTTGGGCATATAAGTCAACTCGGGCGCCCTCAATCGCGAGACCCCTGATCCAGGCTGACGCAGATCTTGCAGGGCCTGAGTATTGCGCTAATAAACAATAGACAGGCCGGGATCGCAGGCAGAGGGAGGCTTTGACTCAACGGTCGCTGGCGTCAAGTTGCAGAAGGGACCGCTTTTCAGGAATGATGAGTCGCAACGGCTTGCCTGCTGCGGCACGTTTGTGCGGTGCGCCGCACTAGTAAAGAAGTCTGAGATGCCAAAACCAACGAGCGAACGTGATCAGCGCATGGATCAGACCAGGGTTTTTGGCGCAAAGCTGTGCCGAGGGGGGGGCAGCGAAAGGCAGTCGACGCTTGAGAGGGCGACACGTGCATCGGCAACGACGCATCCCAACAGGCAGAATCGCGCCCACTTGTTTTCCCTCTTTCCACGATTCCTGCTTCAAGATATTCTTCGAAATGGGTCGATCGTGATCTTTCGACCCCACTGTTACGACCAGGCACCGCCGGGCTGACTTGAACGTAGCCCTCAGGCAGTGCATCAGTCTAGAAAAGCTGCCCCAGCTCTGCCGTGCAGTTATCCGCCGATCGTCCGATCGTGGAGGGTTAGGGTTCAATTACCCTCGCCTTGGATGCCTCCAGCTCCCACTCACCCCAGACCATCGTCATGCAATGCCAAGATGGTCTCGCTTCGCGCTTCCGGTTCGCACTAAAATCCCTCGCTGCCGGGATCCCGGGCCAAGGTATTGAAAAGAGCTAGCGCCCAGATATCCCGATACAACACAATTCAGATAGCAGTGCGAACAAAACGCGAAGGGAAGGAGTGAATGCCACTGTTCAGCCGTCCCGTCAGACTACCGAGTTCGGGACGAGGGATCAACGCTCAGGGGCGGGGGAAGTCCGATAACGCAAGCATCTCGTCTACTATTCGCTGGTCATCGGCGAGCTGAGGTATGGCTTGCTTCCCCGTCAATGCTGATGCCAGGGTCGGTCAGCGTCATCCAGGGCAACGATTTTGCTTGCTGCTGCTGAGTAAGGCGAGGATTCGATCTAAAAAGGGCTCCAACCAGTGCCTGGCACCAATGTCCTTCCTCTGCCTGTCAGCGAGGGACAAAGTTCGACGTTGTGTGATGCGCGCTCTCCGAGTTTGGTTGAACAGCGCTAAAGTTGTGGTATACTCAAATCCGTTGTCCTCCCTAGCACAGCAGGAGGCCACAGCACCGGTTATGGTAGTTATGCAGTGGGGTGAAGACCCAGTCTATGTCTCAAAGCTTTGCGTCGATTTTGGCGGTCGAATTTGGTGGTACCTGGCATGGCTGCTCGTGTCCATTAAACCGACAATTGTGTTACCAAAGGCACATCTCCTGCCTGCATTTCACAGCCACAGCGTAAACAAGTTCGGCATCACTCTACAAGTCTCAGAGATTTCCCCCCAAAGGAAATAGTCGAGATGAGACAAGCCTCTCTTGGGTCCAGAGAGGATCAGGAGCCGAGTTTTGTGGGTGTATAGTGCAAGTGGGACGGATTTGTTAGTGCTAGGAGACATCATCCGAGGCAAAATCCCGGACGCATCTTAAGCTCATACATCAGCATCAGCTATGTAAATACACTGTACTGCCCCCCTATGCCTTTCTAGCCTTCAAAACGCGTGATGTCTATCCCCAGAGGCCAAGGAATCATCCCTTCTAGTATTTCAGAGGACTCTCACCCCAAGCTTTAAACACGGGACGTCACCGTCTGACAACCAACCCCCCTAAGTCCTCCCCCTTTGCCTAGGGAAATACCTCCAAGTGAGCAACCCCTGATACACAGCCTCCCCATTCTTCGTCACCTCCTCCCCCCAGGCCGCGAACTTCTCAAACCCACACTTCTCCCCAAGAATCTTCTGGCTCGGCCCGTTCGTTTCATCCGTCGTAGCAATCATCGCTTCCCTCGCTCGGCCATCCTCGCCCAGCACAACACTCCGCTCGTCAACCGCCAGCTCGACCTCCTCGCGCGGCAGCGCCTCCCACGCGGAAAGAAACGCCTTCACAAATTCTGTCGCCAGCCCCTTGCCCCACTGTTCGCGCTTGAGCATATAGCCAAGCTCCGGCCAGCCAAACGAAGACGCGGGGTTATGGGAACCGCCTGATCCGATGAACTCGCCCGTGGAGCGGAGACATATCGCAAAGTTACTATGCGGCATCAGTAACTCCCTCGCCACTGAATGGTGATTTTCCCGGGGGGGACGTCGCCGCACATACTAGCGATTCACGGCGTTGCCCCCCAGGAAGGGCTCCATGCGCTCGCGTGTCTCCGCGATATCACGGTCGGGGCGAGCTTGGACTGTCCCTGTTCTGTTCAGTGGGCAGCCTGGGGGAGAACGCAGCGTATATATGCAGCAGGTGGGCTACAAACATTTCATCACCTCGGGCTGTGTGCGCAGCTCATGGAACTGATCAATATCCTCCGGTACAAATGGACGGAGAATCAGCCGTTCCGTGAGGATTGGCTGGCGGTCCTCATTGGTGGGAAACGGGAGGGAGGGACGAGTGGTCCTGACAACAACAAAAGCATCTTTGTTGGGTGACTCGGTGGATGACATTGTCTTTGTCATAAGACGTTTGATATCTAGTGAAGATATGGAGAGTGCTCATGGTTAGCATATGGGTTCTATACAGAATCTTAAATAGTTACAGCAGGTAAACCCTTGTACTGGCACGGTTTCATTTTGGATACCGTCTGTGAGTCATGCCACACAGCTGCATGGTTAGTTGAGATATATAAGCTGACCTTCACTGAGATCCCGCCAGCGTTGTGACAGGTAGATCATAGGGAATACTCGACCGAGCTACCTGATTCGGAACTCCAAGTTGACGCTGCATTGAGATGTTTGCCGAGCCGAGCCGGAGCCGGGTTCGGCTCCGGTCGGGCCTCGTCGGCGTTTGAACTGGGGACCCGCTCTCTGCATTCTGGGGACGGCACTTGACGAACAATACACTATCACCCACTGCAAGACGTTCGACAAGTCATTATCTTCATCATAACGCGGATCTCGAATTGGCGCTATCGCGGGAAACCGCCGCTGCAGCGTGATTATGTAGACGTCTACAACTCCCCAAAGCAGAGGCGACTGGGAATCACCGCAAAAACCGCCTCCCACACGGCAGCTGGAACCTCTTGGTTGACCATTTATTCATTTCGTGCTCGATCTAGGGAGCAAATGCAGGATATCCCATCTTCCATAATGAACACCCGAAGAACCTTGCCAACCCCAACCACAACCATGAAACCTCAAGCAAAAGTGGACGGGCGCTTCGCACTGAAGATCTTGCTGGTGGCAATCTTGGGGATGCGGTGAGGCAGGGGGAATGTGAGGTTCTTGGTGATGAGCTGCTTGATGTAGGGGCGCTTGACATCATCGGACTTCTCGATCTCAACGACGCGGAGGATCTGCCTGAATATTAGCAATTTGCAGTCAGCGGAAGATGGGGTCGCATCGACGTACGTGGATCGACCTGAAGCGAGCGCGGTGGCGGGCAGCCATATCGGAGTAGAGAGCCTCAACGGCGGCGACTCTCGAGGTCTCGCGGTACTCCTTGTACATGTTGTGGGTGCCGGAGCGGGAGTCGTAGCGGATCCAGATACCGAAGTTCTTGACCTTCAGGGGGTGCTTCTCAGAGATCTATACCGCAGAGTGAGCTTCCTTTCCCATACGTTTTCCCAGACGGTTGCACATACGACATTGACGCTGACGATCTCGCCAGTGGTCTTCTTCACCTTCTGGAGACCGCGCAGGAAGTACCAGAAACGGGACTTGGCAACGACGGCATTGGGCGCAAAGATACGCATGCGGTAGAGGGCCGGGGTCGGGTTGGACTCCGTGGGCAGATGGCGCCCAATGACCTGGTATTCCTGAAGACGACCTGAAGCAACTTCTGTCAGTATTTCTCTTCTAGAGATATCGCAGCTGGCATGGCAGCAAAGACAGCGATATCGAGAATCCAGTAGCCCGCAATCAATCGCATCGTCCTGCTATGGTCGACCAAAGTAGTTATTGCTGAGCGTCCGGTGTCTCCATCGTCAATGCCAGCACAACCGTAGCCAGTCTTGTCTTGCAAAACGGTTGGTGATTCCAAGTGACGTGAAGAGCATTTGAACTCGGCTGTAGCAACCTGGGCCATGTCGTCGTTGTGTGTGTCGATGTGGTCTTCCCGCATTTCGATCGAATTGACATCGGAGTTCGCTTTGCGTTTGCGTGCACGACAGCAGCGGGAGAAATGAATTTTGCTTACCCATCTAATTATTATGTTAGAAAATGCTTGGAATCAGAAACACACGCGAATAGTGAGCACTTACTATGATTGTTGGTCGCTATGGATCGCGAAGATTTGTCGAGTGAGCTGTCGAGGATCTCGAATTAGCACCACGAAGGGAGAAAAAAATCGGGTGTGCTTGGTTAGGGCTCAGAGAAGCTCGGACCTTTGCACCAGCCTACTGTGGCGGTGCCGGGATCTTTTTGAATTGATGCCCCACACTGTGGCACATGAAGTGGCTTATGAAAAGGCGGGCACGGCGGGGCAGCTTCAGCAGCGGCAAGAGGCAGAGTGCTCCCCACCACCAATCACATCGCAAACAGCAGAAACAACAGGGGTCTGGATCTCATCTTTGAACGACTGCCGCCTCACTGTTCACACATATAGCTGCTCATACTGGACTTACTAATAATTGCAGGCAGTACAACCCAGTTCATTTCAACCTTTGACTGTGAGAATCAAGCAAAGCCGGTGAAATTTGGCCGTTGCGGTCGCAGTAACAGCGTCAAACGGCAAACGGCAAGCAGCTAACGGTCTGCACACCCGCTCGACATGGACGCCATATTTGAGGATTTCTCACACGCCCAAAAGCAATGCAATGGCAACCTTCTCTCTCAGACGTTATCTCCATCACGCCCAAATGACGAGTTGCGGGCTATCTGGAAGTCATGCAACGCCCATGACGTTAAGACCGTCATAAAACGCGGCCTCCAGAGCAGCGAGATTGGCAAAAAAGGAGCTATCCCTAAGGAGGAACTCCAGGGCTGGGTCGAGGTGTACACTGCTTACTGGAAGGCTGTTGGGGAGATTTTTGCCGTTCGGGACGCATCCGGCGTCAACAGCAAGGTCAGTGCTACTCCTCCCCCGCTAGGTTGCGTGTCTCACAGTCTCTCGTAGTCGTCACAGGCGTCGTGGGTTAAGGTGTACGAAGAATGGAAGGAAATGCTGTCCCTTTTGATCAGGGGGTACAACTCCAGCGGCTTTGAGTCATGGACCATTCCCTGTCTTTATGTGACTGGCAAGTACCTCCGCAAATTCGCCATCAGAGCCGATGCCGAGCGAAGCAACATGCTCGATAGCACAGCAGAGCCAAATTTCCAGGATGATTTTGACCCGGAGGCCCAGCAAAACCACCACCTGGAGGACTGCGCACGGCAGCTAAATCGGGTCTTCAATCTGTGCTTGAGTGACAGGTAGGCAAGCTGCCATTTTAAAAGGGTTTCGACTGACCGGGTTCCAGGGCCCCTCTTGAGAGTTCGCGAAAATGGGGCATTTACTATGTTATCAACCTTCTCTTCAAAACGTACTTCAAACTGAACTCGGCGAGCTTGTCGAAGAACATTTTGAAGGCATTGTCTGCGGGTAGGGGAGATATGCCGCCGCTCGAGGCCTTCCCCAAGTCCCAGCAAGTCACATTCAAATACTACGAAGGCGTGCTTCGCTTTCTAGAGGAGGACTATGTCCAGGTAAAGCGGCTATCCAATCATCAAAAGATAGTGTTGCTAACAGAGTATAGGCAGAGAAGCACTTGACTGAGGCCTGGGGAATGTGTCACAAGGATGCGACAAGAAACAAGGAGTGAGTGTATCCGCTCTAACTATGAGAGCTTATGACTGACGGACGTGAAGGCTGATTCTGACCTACCTTGTTCCGTGTCATCTCCTCACAACACACACGTTGCCAAACGAGAAGCTTCTAGAACCTTACCCAAGGCTACAGCAGCTATTCCTACCGCTCTCAAGGAACATCAGAAAGGGCGAATTGCATGCTTTTGACCTTGCGCTCCAGGAAGGCGAAGACGAGTTTGTAAAACGTCGAATCTACCTCACACTCGAGCGAGGACGCGACATTGCTCTACGTAATCTACTACGCAAAGTTTTCATTGCCGGCGGCTTCGAGGAACCGAAATCAGAAGGGGAGAAGCCGGTGCGACGCACCCGTGTTCCAATCGCCGAGTTTGCAGCAGCCATTAGCTTGGGCAGTAAGGAGACGCTGGATAACGACGAGGTTGAATGTCTGATGGCCAACATGATATACAAGGTGAGTCAAACATCTCCCATGACTTTTCTCGGGCGCAAACAACACACAAGGGGGCATTACTTGATACGGGGTGGCTGCCTCAGTCCTCCATGGGTCGATGCCTTGTTGCCTGGAACATTCGCCAACCATCAGTCGCTTCAGCAGCCAGTCCGTGCAATGCGATTGCTTGGCCCACAGAGTGACTCATTTGCTAACCATTTTCTGGCGTAGAACCTCATGAAAGGCTACATTGCCCGCGAACGGGGCTTTGTGGTGCTGAGTAAGTCAGGGGCGTTCCCGGGAACGGGGATTTGAGGGCGTGGTTGGTGAAGCTGCTCTTTCTCCGCTTTTTTTTGGCCACCAAATGGTCGAATCATATCCTAGATAGCGTGTATCTTGGGACAGGGTGATTCTCAGAGGACGTCACCGTGAAAAAGCAACGAGAAATACGATCCATCGCCTTCCAACTAGAGGATACATTTTGTGACAAACAATCGGGGAGAAAATTCCGAGGCCTTTTCGGTTGCCGTCGCGTGCTTTGGCCTTCAACCGCAGCGGATAATCCATGGTCAGGGTTCGCGCACCTGCGCAGCGATGTCGCAAAGGGTCGCAAATAACAGTTGCTCCATCACATTACGGCCGTCACAGCGATCAGCGATTGATTACTCTAGGCAAGTCACGCTGTACGCAATACTTCGCCGTGTCGCGCAATAGATTCGAGACACGTTAACACTATTAAATTTCACATGCGCGACACAAAACCAGTGTAGTTGGCTTTCGATAACCGTTTGGTCCGTTTGGATGTGGACTCCTTTTCTTTCCGCTCGCGAGGCTGCAGTTGCTTCGGAAACGGCCTATTCGGGCAATGCGCAGCAAACATTCTTGCAGCTCAACCCCCTTCCTTCTTTTTCTTTTTCGCAGCGCCAGCGGTGGTGATGACTGCTAGGAGGGTACCCGTCCGTGCGACCAATCATTGATCTATCTATCCGTTTGCTTCATTTCTTTCTGTCTTTTTATTTCTTTTCCCTCAAGTGCCGATCGCTTCGCTGCAGCAGCAGGCAAGACAGGCCGCGTGGGTTTGGTTGGGTGGAGTGGAGTGGGGTGCTCTTTTGGTGCTCGCATGCCGTCGTCCGCGGTCCAGTCTAAGTTCTATCCGTATGCAGTGTGGATGGGATGTGTGGGATGCCGGGTGTGAGTCTCCCGCGCTCAAACGCTGCTGCGTGTCCGCGCGTGAGTCAGAGCGTGTGTTTGCCGAGGCTTGATTCACAAGTCGGCTCGACCTGTTTTGGGCTGGTGTGGATGGTGTGTGATGGGATGGTGTGTGTCAGATTGTGATCTGGATCAAGCTAGAGCTGGGGTGGAAGCGGGAAGAAGAGTGGTGGTGTGGCGCCTTAGGAGTCAACCGTCTTTTTTTCTATGGTCTTCGGCGTGGGTGAAAAGGGGAGACCGGTATGGTGGTGGGTATGGTTCGCCGACTTGGCCCGCTCCCTTATTGGTGGTAACTTTGGAGACGGGACGTTGTGTTTGCTTCAGGGGGTGTGATTCCTAATGGAGGGTGCGGCAATGTGAGATAGTCCCGTTTGGGATGACCGTTTGTGCAAGTGCTGAATTACACCGCGGACCGCGCACCAAGAGCTGGCATTACATATGAGGCTCTGGAAGTTTGTCTACAACCCATTTCTGTCGTCTATTTGTGGTAAAAGTGAGACGATCCAGCATCCGTATCTGATTATTTCGCTGGATCACAGCCCTTCTTGGAGGGCGTTTCTCAGTGATAAAACTGATGCTACGAGCGAGCGTAAGAATTATAATACAGTCCATGCTGGCTCTTGCACCCAAAATATCCTGACCGTTCCGCTTTGATGACCAGTGTCTCTTCAGCCCTGTTCCGGCATCCTCCTGAACATCAAAACCGTGAGCACTGCACCTGGCAAAGATCCTTCCGCAATAAGAGTGAACAGAATCACCTGATAAACACTCCCCGGGTACAAATGCCTCCAGCGTACGAGCGAGACAATCCTCCGCTGGCTTCCGCCAAACAATAATCGTGACTGTGTTGTTACAGGTTTTTTGTTTTCTGGGTGAAGAAAACAGCCATCGCCCCAAGATCCCCCCAAAACACCAAAACGCCGAGCCTCCTGAGATACAAGTAATCTATGATAAACCCACCCAACCGTAGTATCCCCTGGTAGACAGGTGACATGTAAGAATATGAAAAGGTCAGAACTGCATCAGTCATTAAAATAGAAAAGAACAAAAAGGTGTTGAGAAGTGGTAGTCTTTTTTGAGAGAGGATGGTATCGGGTAAGTAGGAGATGACGAGGCTAATTCCCGGGAGGGAAGCCTAAAAGGGGCGACCGCTGCGAGGCGTCCGAGGAGTGCTGCTGATGCGGCGAATTAGATCAAGCCGGAAAGAAAAGGGGCACCGAATACTTACGAAGCAGTCGAGATGTCGTCCACGTGGTTGCAAAGCGCGACAAAGAGGTCAAAGAACAGTTGTGTGCCTCCGTTGTACATCTCCAGCTGCATGGTACCACTTCGCTTGAAGGTGCTGCGGCTGCGGATGATGAGAGCCAGGTAGTGTGCCCGTAACTTGGAGTCGGTGTCAGGAGTATTGGCGTATGCGTACCGAGCGGACGCAAGAATGGTGCTGGCTTGGATTCCCGATTCTGCGACGTGGTTAGCAACATAAGAAAGTTGTGGATGAGTTGGAACATACGAAGACCTTGCTTCCGGAGAGCAACACGCTTGAGTTCGTCCAGTCCATATTTCTCGGCGGCACAGTAGATGACAGTGTCCTTCAGAAGCTCACCCTCGACGGTATGGTGATAGACGGTTGCCTCATTGCGAGCCTCCTCCGGGTGCTGCTCCAGCTCGTAGGAGTTCCGCTTCTTGTTGTGGAGTAGACGAGGGTAGTAGTCGCCTTTGTAGAGATACTCGAGGACAGAGGAAAAGATCTCGGGCTCCTCATCCGGCAGTGAGATCTTCTTGCTCTGAGAGTCGAGCATCTGGTTCTGCAAGACGGCCTGAAAGAAAGGGGAAGCAGCCAGAACATTCTCGTGCGCCGCAAAGATTCTCTGCTCCTGTCCGACAACAAGGGTCACGATTGCTGAAATGGAGTTTCTGGAGCAGCGACATCAGTAAGATACGAAACCTTCTGATGTGGAAACATGTATAGCTTACTCTGCTGGGAAATCGGCATTCATGGAGCTCGAGGTCGCTGGACGGCGACGGGACGATTCAAGCCGACGCTTCGAGATACCGGCATCTTTGCTGAATGACGAACTTGATCTCCCAACGCGCTGGCTTTTGGAGAAGCTCTTGGGCTGGGCGGAGCTCGAAGGTGGATATTCGTAGCGTCGGGAGGAAAACATTGTGATTTACTGGTCGCTGTTGTGGCTTATCTCGACCGACTTAGATCATTCGAGGTCAAATTTGCGACTAGGTGGAATGGCGGAGGATGATGCGATATCGTCTGGCTTGATGACCGGGAATAAAAATATGACAAGCGACGGTGAGTGTGGATGGAAATGACACGAGATGATTGTTGTCGATGGCTTCGTTCCTGATGAAGCAAATGATGATGATAAGAACCCACCTACCTGTGAGAGATGAGAGGACGGAAATTTTCGTCTCAAATGGGGCGGCTGAGTCTTATATAGCAAACTACGACTGCACAGGTGCCTGGACATTTTACAAGCGGACGCCCTCGTCTCGGCGGGCCGGAAAAGGCAGACACGAGCGACGCGTTAAGTGGGAGGAGGGGAAACCCGATACTGACCCGTGATCAGGTGACAAGGCTACGCCTTTTTGGGCAAATAGCTGAGAATCGCCAGGGGCCATTCCATGGATTATTTTGGGTGAGCGGGGGGAAAGAAGCAAGCGGAATTGCCTGGTCTGTGTGTTGCAAGGGAGTGGGAGTCATTGCTAACAGTCTCATATCGGTGGTTGGTGAGGTGGAGATGGATGCTGGTAAGTGCCGTGTTGAATGGTGTCCCGAGGCAGGGGAATGAAGGATTCGGGGCTGGGGTGTGTGTCGTTGCTTTTTGGCGTGCAGTTCAGGAAGGCGAAAGTGGGTCTGATCCTGCGGTAGCCTTGTGCATTCCGTTTTGGTGTTAAGTGTTGCTAGCCACCACCATGAGAGGCAAGGCAGCAAAGCCTCGCAGTCGACGACGACGCAATGCGACTTCGAGGAAAAAGAGAAATGTAATGGCTTTCTCTACATGTCGTAGTATCAATTGAGTCCGCCACTGCTTTGCGAAAACAATGGCAAAGCATTGGCGCCGAACTCGAGTCCGGAGCCTAGCAGCTTTCACCGGCCGTTTTGGAGCCGTCTTATCTTAACAGCTGCGCACCACGCCTGAAGATCCATCACAGCTCCCCTCACGGTTGTTTCACACAGACCCTCCAGCTTCTTCACCAAGCGGGAGAGGAAGGAGGGAAAAAAGCGGCAGGAGAATTCGGGACACTGTTAGAATAACAGATTCGAATTTTGGTGATACCATTTGCGTCGCAATTCATGCATTTTTTCTTTCTTTTCCAGAGGCCTCTTGGAGTGCCAGCCCCTTTTTCAGTGACCCACCGGGGCGCATTTGTTTGCCTAAGTCCCCGGTGCCACGGCGACGCTACAGGGGCATGGCCTGGTTTGACACCACCCAAATAAATCATCATCGCCACCACCCAATTCCGGAATCATTGCCGCCAACTATGGCCTTGTTGGTTCAAAGCTCGTTTGGTCAGGCTCAGGATAGCCTGGGCCGCAATTTTCCTCCCCTCTCCTCTTGCTATTGCCTCGCTATGGTATGCAAATGGCGCGGACCCTTTTTCGACGGATATGCCGAGGTCCTGACACCTTTGAAAAAGCACCTCTCCGTGTGTTTTTGGTACCAGCTCATCTCGATCCGCTTCGAGGATGAAGATGCTCGGCGATGCCCCGCCAATTTGCCCTGAGGACTCTGCAAGCTGACCGATGTTTGTCCAACTGTCCAGCTGATTCCGAAGGAACGGCCAGAGATATTTATACGGGAGCCACCTCTGCGGATACAAGACTCCTAGCATTGCCTTGACAGAGAGGAACGGGGTTTCGAGAAGCAGCCCGTCGATCGAGACACCTACTGGGAGCCTTCCGGTCGCTGCGAGGTTTGTGGCCACACCGCATCCAATGCTCTGGCCCCAGAGCAACACAATCGGTTTCCCACTACAGCTCCCGGACTTTTGCCGATGGCGGTCCGCAATCCATTGCATGCCAGCTTCGGCGTCCAGTCTAATGCCCTTCTCTGAGGGCCGGCCTTTCGACGTCCAATACCCTCGATAACTCAGACAGACGAACGTCAACTCCAGAGGCCTTGGTATGGGGCCTCTGCTGTCACTAACAATGCGGAGAACCCGCGATAGATCGGGCAGCCGCGGTGGTATTGACGATGCGTTGCCTTGAAAGTAGAGAACATATACGGCTGCGGGCTTCGGATCCGAGGCAGGTGTCAAGCCGCGTGCTCCGGGAACAGTGGTAGTTGCGATGGCCATCCCCAGAGCCTTGCCATCTATAGCGCTAATCCGCTCCTCGTGCCACTGGACACCGCCGCACAGGTGACCATAAGCCGCGATGGTCTCGCTCCGGGCGTTAGGAGGTAGTCCGGGCATGTAAATGATATTGTTTTGAAAAACAACGAGCATTACGCACTTCCAGATCCAGAGAGACACAAAAAGACCCGTGAAAAGGACTGGCGGAAGAAGAATAGGCGGAACATGGATACATCGCCGGCCCACATTGGCGCGTGAGAAGCCCGATTGGACTTTTGACAGCGAAGCAGGCCAGACGGTGAGAGCCCAAAACCGTGGCGGCGCATCACGGATGCTGCGACAGCTCGCGTGCAAGTATTTCGTTTGCATTCGATGCCATTGGGCCGACGCAATGAGCATCGGAGGGCGGACAGCCGAGGCGAGCGGCGTCGACATCGCTGGCTGTTCATTGGGAATCGCAGCGCGGGATGATGAGTTGCATCAATGCAGATGGCGTGTTGGGACAGCAGCGAGAGATGTCGCCTGCGTGGAATATGGCACTGCTCTCATGCCATTGCCTAATCATGTGTTCGCATGCGACTCGCCCAAACCCTTTGGACCGTTCTGCAGCAAGCCCCACCTGCCGCTAATGCTCTGTTAACTCGATGAACGATGGATTGGTTCAGTTGGGCGGGAATCGGAGAGAGAAATATGTGAGAAGAATCGGTGTTGTCGCTTCGCAATTCGTCACGCCTTAGTCTCGGCAGCAGAACATTGCAAGCAAGCCGAGAGAGTCGCAAGTCAGCCGCGGTGCCGAAGAAATGATCAAGGTCCATTCAAAGATGATGCCCGTAGCGAGGGACATCGAATCCGCCCAACCGGTTCGTTTGGTCGGAAGAAGCCCCCCAGATATCAGGTAGCCAGGCGTATTTGGACGCAGGATGAGGGATCCGACCAAAGGAAATGGCCACCCACACCGGGGTGGAGCGCCTTCCACTGCTGAGACAGGTCACGACTTGGAATGCCCGTTGTGCGCGCAAGAATTACCCCATGTGAAGGCTTATTTAAGGATAAACCATATCATGTTGCAATATGAGTATACCTAGTCCAGCAAGGCCAAACAATGCAACGATGCACTGTACTAGTTGGTTGAAGAAGATGTTGATTGAGACGAGAATACAGATCGTGGGACCAGCTAGGGCCATCGGGAGGCCAAGAAATGGCTTGCTGGGCACATCAGGCGCTGGCAACCTCTCCACATGCATCCGGGGATCGACAGCTGACGCCCCGCATTTCTACACTACACAGCAGTGGCTGGGTGAGCTGCCCATGATAAGAGTGGCCGACCCCTCCATCGCGGCTGTGGATAACAAACGGCCGGTTGTATCTCTAAATTTGCTTGTATAAACTTGGATCGCCTCCCATATCCAGCCGCTCTTGGCCTCTGCACACCCGCACTGAACACAGATCTCACCTTTCTCAACTCTGCCATCTTAATGCGACCATCGAACAACAGCGAACGCAACCCGACCCGTCCTGATCACCAACATGCCGGCACCTCTCGAAGCAGGCGGCCGTTCGCCTGGCCATCATATTGAACTTGTCGATGACAACCCATCGCCGCGCCACGATGGCGAGTCCAGCCCTGGCCTTAAGAACAGCAAGGGCTGGGATGGGAAGCTTCGAGTGCCCAAGAGCGCCGTCCTCGCAAACCCAGAAGCCCTGTCGGACCCAGAATATTCGGATGAAGACAACGTTGTCGCGGGAGAGGAGGTCGCAGCTGACGAAGGTGAGCGAGCACATCCCATCTTTCCCTTTGCGCCAAGCTGACGCCGTATCCCCCCTGTCCAGATCTTCTTGATTCCGAAGATCCCGAGACAGACGAAATCATGTGCACACATTCAAGGATCCAGTCTATCCCGGCGCTGCGGCTTGAGCGGTTCCAAAAGGTCGTGCGCATTTGCCTGCGCCAGAACCTTATCCAGGACATCGAAGGATTTTCGGCCATCGCGGGGACGCTACAGGACCTCGACCTTTACGATAACCTCATTTCGCACATCAGGGGGCTGGACGACTTGACCAACCTCACGAACCTCGACCTGAGCTTCAACAAGATCAAGCACATCAAACATATCAACCACCTCAAGAACTTGACAGATCTCTTCTTCGTCGCAAACAAGATATCCAAGATCGAGGGGCTTGACGGTCTGGACAAGCTGCGCAACCTCGAACTAGGCTCAAACCGTATCCGCGTTCTCGAGAACCTCGAGGCCCTCCCCGCTCTGGAGGAGCTCTGGGTGGCCAAGAACAAGATCACCGAACTTACCGGGCTCGGCGGCCTACCAAATCTACGCCTCCTTAGTATCCAGTCCAACCGGATAAGCGATCTCGCCCCTCTCCGAGCAGTCCCCCAGCTAGAGGAACTGTACATCTCACACAATGCCCTGGTGTCACTTGAAGGACTCGAGCTCAATGCCAAGCTGCGCGTTCTGGAAATCTCAAACAACAAGATCACCAGCCTCGAGGGGCTCTCGCCACTGGCAGAGCTTGAGGAACTCTGGGCAAGCTACAATCTCATTTCCGACTTCGCCGAGGTTGAGCGGGAGCTGGCCGACAAGAAAAATCTCACCACAGTCTATTTCGAAGGCAACCCGCTTCAGTTGAGAGCCCCTGCGCTTTACCGGAACAAGGTGCGGCTCGCTCTGCCGCAGGTGCAGCAAATTGATGCCAGTACGTTTTTATCCCATCTTCCATCAACATGAGATGAAAGGTTACTAACAATGTGGCAGCATATGTGCGAACATCCTAGATATAAGGGGGCTTACGCCCGGTAGTGGGTGGAAATTTGCGTTTAATGGAGTACCCGGCACCTTTTTCAGAGGGTTCTTGTTCGTGCGTTAAAGCCCTACTGCGTAGGCGCAAGAGGTATGCACACGTTCATGTCACGATATGCATGGGATGGCGTTTTTGGTGGTGAGTTGGGAGCGATTATCTCTCTGGATGAAGTGGGGATACAGGTAGCGGATGGCCTTACTGGTGTTCTTGACACAACTACTTCCTTATCGTTATGTGAAACCTCGCGGGATATCAATAGTACATATCACCAATATCTGGGGACTGTGTATGTATGTCTGCACACATAGGTAACCTAGTGTAAGTAGACCGATCAATAGTTTTATCAAAAGATATCCTTGCTGTGTGGCATAAGACTATCAGAAGTCCTTTACTGACGTCATGATAAACCTCTGAAGAAAGACAAGGCAGTAAGCGCTTCAGAGAGTTCAAGGAAGCCCCTAGAGAGAATGCAGCAATCGCCTTCACTAACCCAGGATTGTGTTTGAGATTTGGGATTAAAAATTGAGTCCTTAATTGGAGAGGCATGATCAACACATGGTTTGCAGGGGGTCTTCTCGGGGTGAAATATGCCGGGAGTTCTACCCGGGAATGACCCTGTGATTTAAAGAGGGCCGGGCATAAAGGTACTTCTGGACTATGAGGTCATGGTCTCTAGCAGCGTTTCAAAGCTCTGGGCCTAAACAGGCATAGAGTTTTTCACTGTCGAGATAGGACGAACACCACCAGCAAGGTTGGAAGAAGGCAATACTCCACTCCAGAGTTTGTCTGACATAGGTGAGAACAGTTATTTCCGAACGGTTTAGAAAATTTACAGGCATACACTGCCATGATTTTGAGAATAAATAGTATGGAGGATATAAAGAGTCAAGATACATTCATAAGAAACCGGCTGATCATAAAGCCAGCTTCCCCCTTCAAAGTAGAGGGAAGTTCCCTGCCGCTGAGGGTCATTTCGTCATCTGGTTGTTTGCGGACACCTGGCAGAGGTTGGAGATTAACCCCTCTGCTCACTTCAAGTCCTGAGTCGTGTCATATGCAGACTTGCGGGGTCCGCTAGAAGCTCGGGAGCGACGTCTGGGGCAACGTTCGACCGACCCTGCGTCCTCAACGAATGGAGGTCAATGCCTCTCTCGCTTCCGGGTATTTAGAAGATCCAGAGGGCCTCAGTGGGGAAGTACTGTTGCATAACCGGGTCAGCAACGAAAATTTCATGGAAAGTTAGGCAAACTCACGTTGGTGGGCTGGTTGAAGCGGATACCCCTGTCGAAGGCAGAGATTTTGGCAATGTCCTCCTCGGAGAGGTCGAACTCGATGGAGGCCAGGTTAGAGGCAATAAGCGCGGGGCGGGTGCTCTTGGGGATGATGGCGAGGCCGCGCTGGGTAGCCCAGCGGAGCAGGACCTGGGAAGGATCCTTGTTGTACTTGGCTGCGATGCTCTTGATAGTGTCGTCCTCCATGAGGGGGGTCAACTTGACGGCGTGCTCCATGTTGAACTCGAGGAAGCTGGCGGGGCCGAAAGAGCTGTAGGCGGTGACGGCAATGCCCTCGTGCTTGGCGAGCTTGATCAGGTTCTGCTGGACGAGGTAGGGGTGGTGCTCGATCTGGAGGGTGGCCGGGCGGATCTTGGCGGACCGCAGCAGGTCGTAGATGAGCTGAGCCTGGAAGTTGGAGATACCAATGCTCTTGGAAAGGCCAGCGGCAACGAGGCCCTCCATGGCACCCCAGGTCTCCTGGATGGTGGCCTTGCTGGGGCGGATCTCATCGCCCTCGTAGTGCCAGCCGGGAGGGTAGCGGACCGAGGGGTCGACATACTCGAGGGCAACGGGGAAGTGGATGAGGTAGAGATCGAAGTACTCGAGGCCCCAGTCGGCAAGCTGCTTCTTGACGATAGGCTCGACGCGCTCGGCGTCGTGGAAGGTGTTCCAGAGCTTGGAGACGATGAAGAGCTCTTCGCGCTTCACCAGGCCCTCGGAAATGGCGCGGGCGACGCCCTGGCCGCACTCAACCTCGTTGCCGTAGTCTACAGCAACAATCAGCTTTCAACGGCCCATTGCGACGGGTGGTGTGTGTCGCACGACATTTGCAATGGCCGAACGGCTGACAGGGGTTCGCAGTCGAGGCCCTTGGCCCCCCTTTCTGGGGCGAAGGTGGGGGAGGGGTGAAAAAGGGGAGGGGGCGGGGTAAATTTCAATCTCTCGCGTGCCCCTCCTTCCATGGAGCTGCCTCGCAAACCGCGTCGCATTGCTGCTCGTCGGCTGGGCTGCCTTGGACTGCAGGTTGGCTGGCTCGCTTTCTGGTACTGCCAGTTTTATTGCCGCACCGAGAGAAGGTGAGAGTGGACGGCAGGACGGCTCGGTAAGTAGACGAACTCACCGCATGCGCCGTCGAACAGACGGTAGCCGGCCTTGATGGCCTCGTAGACCGTGTCGGAAGCGACCTTGGTGTCAACCTTCCAGAGGCCGAAGCCCACCTGGGGCATGTCATGCCCGCTGTTGAGCTTGATGTTGGGAACGGCGACCATCTTGATTTGAGTTTGGGGGAAGCTTTGGGTATATAAATCTGTATCTTGTAGCGCGTCAGAGTTTGCGTCTCATAGTGATGGTGCGGAGTGCTCTGCACGGAACACTGGCTGGAGAAACTCACTGTTGGCCTGTTGCCTTTGAGTTCGAGATGTCAGATATGAAGTCTATAGATCCGAGGGAAGAACAGCCGGGTAGATGAGGTCGGAGAGACGCTGGCGGTATTTATAATGGCCTCCTCGTCTCGACAGCTCCCCTAGGAAGAGGGGGAGCACCGTCTAGCTGCTAGCTGCCCCTCCGACAATTCACCGGTTCCGCTTCATCTAGATGATATGCCGCCGAGAAGCAGGGTCATTCCGTCCCGCCCGTGCTCCAGCCGTGGTCCCCTCCTTCTCCATTCCAGACCCGCCCCCATCGTCATACGGCGTTGGAGAGCCTGGAGAGCCTGGGGCCAGGCTACAGGTGGAATATGACCCGACAAGAGTCCGAAGCTGCGCGTCGTCGGGCAAGGCGGGTTGCCATGGAAAATGCCTGTCCTCCGACTGGCCGACGGTGAGGGTCGAGATGCTTGCCGCGACTGCCCTCCCGCGGCCATGCTCACTGATTGGCATGGCTAATACAGCCAGAGTCCAGCCTATCCACCGACACAGGGCCAAGGCAGTGGGACCGGCTGCTGCGCGCCCATTTGTGCGGCTCAAATGGCTATCACGAGGAGGTTAGAGAATTGTGGACTTTGGGGGGGTAGCTGTGGTAGCTAGCGTCGCTGAGCAGCAGGGCCGCCCAGACAGGGCCCGTTGCTCCGCCGGTTCTTTTCTCCGGACGACTCGTCGCTCTCTTGCCTTGTACTGGGCTTGGCGTTTCGACGACGGGCTGCATGGTCGGAACCGCCAGCTCTGGAGCCGAGCGTCAGCGAATCCCGCGCTTCAGAGCGGCTGGTCAGCTATGCTTATCTCGCTGGGACTACTGGGCTGTGGGATCTTCACCTGTGCCCGTGGCCTGGCCCGAAAGGACGGCACCGAAAGCAATTGCAACTTGGCTCTCGCCCTACCACAGCGAGGTCCCCGGCAATGGAGACGGACCAGTGTCGTGCCTCAGGCTCCATTGGTGCCCAGAGTCAGGCTTGACCCGGTAACCCGGCATGATGGCAATTTAGCCTGTTTTACTCGCGGGGCCAACCACAGGTCCCGGCTAATTTATAGTGCGAAAGGGGGTGAAGGCGGAGAGACTATGAAGTACCACGCGCTGCTGCAGGTTCGGCCGGAGGAAGCAGGGGTATTGGTGGACTTCACACCGTGGTGAGTTTCTAGGTGAACGGCAACTTCGAGACCTGCATCCTCGCTTTCAAGCAACAAGGGAAGAAGCCTGTCAGAGTATGTAGTGACTATAGCCGACCTCGGAAACAGCCCGCAGACGTCGTGCATTCGGTCTTAGTGACGGTGAAACGGCAAATGTGAGGAGTTGTGTTTGCTGTTTATTATTTTGTTGCATAATCCATTGCCTTGTGAGCACTGAAAACCCTTCCGAAGGTGATTGATGTCAAGGAAGACGGGGAAGCCAGTGTCGGAGGTTGATTGAAAAGTGAGATAGAGTTGGCCAGGGTGTGAGTGCTCACGGCAGGTGTACCCGCACCGTGGTCCTTGGGACCTTCGTTTCGGGAAAACCACACTTGCTACCGAGAGAATAGATGAAATTGGACGTTTCGGAAACATTTGATCGATTCTTATTTCGCAAAAATAAAAAAAATACCCGTTGAGTTCCTTCGCGTGGGTGCCCGGTTACGCTTGGCTTGACCTTAGGCGGAGGACTGTCTTCTCAGGAGACACGAGGAAAGGGATATGAAGGCAACCGCAAATCCGACCGGGCACCTACCTACTTTACTCAGGTAGGAGGAGCCTGGCAAGTGAGAAAATGCCAATCCATACAAATGCCCGTGGGTTCGTGCATACACGAGAAATTCGATGGACGTGTGCTAGGCCATATACCTACATGGGCGGTCTGTGACCTGGTACTTCTAGAAGGAAGGCGGGAAGGGCCCCAGACCACATAATCTTAGATCTTAGCACCTGGATATTGCTTCTAGTGCTTCGGGAAGGGAGCGGGATCGTGCCTGTCCCTGCCTGCATGAGTCCCCGGACGGCCACTCGCCACGAGTACCGTAGAGTAGCCCGTATCGATGTGGTGCTAGGTCCGAAAAGGACCACTAACCACGTGTGTCTGGTAGCCAAATGTTCAGCCTGGACCGAGGGATGTCCTGTGAAGATGGGGGTCAGAGGTGGCGGATCCAGGCTGGTCCTTTGCTCCGAAGTGGAATCTCCAAGTACAGCACAGCCCCCATCTGCTCCCACAGGGCGCTTTAACAAGCAATTAAACTACCCATCAAAGGTCCCACTGGACTTTGTCATATCATATGCTTTGATTTACTAACTCTACTTTCTTCTCCTGTTCTATAATATACAGCCTGGGAAGAGCCACGGCCCAATCGAGCCTACCACCGTAAATATATGCCTTTATGTGTACAACAGCCATAGCCTTTCCATCTTACAACATCCTATGTGCAGCCGACAGGTGGTCGACTTGCTTTCATCCATCCCATATACATTATGTAGATATTTCCACTTTCCGACCCCTAACATACTCACCTACCAACACACCTTGCAATCCCTTCACTCTAACTCCCTCCCACCACCCACCGCCTCCCCATGATTCACATACCCACACCGACACTCAGCTCCCTCCCCCGCCGGCTTCAACTCCCCACCTACCACCCTCCCCTCCCCATCTCTACACTCCGGTGGCCCCCCAGCCACCTGCTTGACCTCGACTGCGAAAGGCCAAGGCGCGAAAACATTCGTCGCATTAACCGGCGCCGCGACATCCACAATATCTGCCGGGTACGAGGCGCGCACACGCGTCCATATCGTGGCGCTCATGATAGTCTCATTGAAGTAGCAGGTGGCTGCCCCGTTGCTCGAGTCCAGTGGTGCGCTGGGCGTGACAGCCCTGTTCATGGCGAAGCGGAATGTGAAGCGCTCGGTGTATTGGTTTCCGTCGAGCAGGGTGAGGGGGACGCTTGCGAAGGAGGGTGCGAAGGGGTTCGCTGAGGATGAGATGGTGTAAGAGGATGTGGTAACGGGTTGGATTATCCAGTCGAAGGTTGCTGCTGAGAGGTTTGGGGCGGAGGGTGTGAATGTCGAAAAGGGGAAGCAGCGCCAGGCCGAGGGGTTGGCTGTGCAGTCTGTGGATGTGCGGGTGAGGGCGGTGGTGAAGGAGTATGATCCGGCTGGGAAGATTCCGGTTGGGAGAGCCGGAGGAGGTGGTGTGTGGTTTCTTGGAGGGAGGGTCAGTTATGGGTTTCTCGGGAGTGATCGCTGCGAAGACATACTTGTCTCTGAGCCCAATGGTGAGGCCTACAGCGAGTCCGATAATCAAGCCGAGCACCAGCAGTGTTCCGAGGACGAGCCTGTACCAACCACCGCGCTTTGCGATCCACTTGTGCTCCCTTAGGCCTTTCTCGAGAGCGTCTGACGTCCGGTCTGGGACGCTCCCCTCGCTGCTCTGCGGGGCGGAACTCGGGGACTTGGGCGTCATGGACCCCGTACCGTTGGCGGTCAACCGCCGGGGGGATTTTGCGGGGATAGCCGGCGGGACCACTGCATCTTCGACGATCATGGGCAGCGGCAGTGAGAGTCCCAAAGGACGCGCCGCCGACTGCCTCCCGGGCGCCATGGATGGAGTTTGTCCCGTCAGTCCAGATGCGCCCGGGAGCGGCAATGCACGCTGGACGGAGACAGGAACAGGAACAAGCCGAAAATAGGGAATGTAAGGTAGTTTCTGAGGGAGAAACTGAGAAAACAGGAAAATGGTCGGGAGGAGTCTGGGGGATAGGCCACTTTGGCGATCCCCTGCCCGCCCGCGGGGGAGGCTGAGAAAAAGGAACATTCGATAGCCTGTGCATTGTCGATCTTCTTCACTTGGTCTTACCTGGTCTCGTGCTGCCAGGCCGGCGTCTGGCCCGACCAGGTGCAGCGACTAACTGTAAGACGACAACATCGCAACTTGGAGGGGAAGGCGTCGGTTTCCAGGAGTTTGGGAAGGAGTTGCTGCCAGGATGTGAGTTATTGAGACGCTGTGCGACGCTGTGCCTCACCAGTGGCTCGATAAAAAAAGAAGCAGAAAACGGGCTGCAGGGCAAGCCAATTGAACGACTGCAAGAATTACGTGCATGCGAACAATGACAATACTTGCGGTTGATCCTCCGGCGGGAACGTCTGCAGAAATTGGAAGTCGCCAAATGAAGCGGAAGAACAGCCGCCATTGGCTTGTTCCTTGGGTTTCGTCACTGGGCTAACGGCAGTTTGGGTCCAAGGCAAGGCGGTGGCTTGCCTGGAAATGAGCACCTGGAACTAAGTGGTACTAATCTGAGACTATTGATTTCACAAGGCGGCAGCTCAGCGAAGACAAGGCGCGCAATAACTAACATCTTGAACATTGACGAATACGCCCTCTAGGTAGTTTATGTGATTCTTCGCCCTCGCGGACGACATGATATCTACAGCGACAACAGCGACAACGTCGCGCCGGCCTCAACAAGCGTCCCCTCTTCGGTCTCAGGCTCTTCGAGTGTCTTCTCAGCCTCCTTTTCGACGTACGGTGGCGGGCCCAGGTCGTCTCCTCCCTCGACCCAAACCTTGGCCAGCTCCGTTTCGATCTCGTCGTGTCGGGACTTCCACTCCTCCACCTGTGACAACCGCTCCCGCAGTTCCTGCAGCTCACGCTCGACGTGGAGTTTCTCTCGCTCCGTGCCGATGCGCTGCAGCTCCCACTCATCGCCTCTCTCACCCATTCCAAGAACGAGGTTGTACGTGTGATACTTCTTGAGTGATGCACGGGTGGAAATTGTGATTAAAGCTGGAAGTTTTTGTTAGCAACCTTGATTCTCGCGTCTCACTGGGAAGAGTTGTTGGAGACTGACTGATTCCCTTCTCCTTGCATGTCTCGTAGAGCAACCCCTCGACGTCGCTCGAGACGGCGCTCGTGCCCTCGTCGATAAAGGCATACTGAGGCTCATGATAAAGCAAACGAGCAATCCCAATCCTCTGTTTCTCACCGCCACTAAGAACGTCTTTCCACTCCTTCCTGGTGTCCCAGCCACCTTCACGATCCGGAAGGTAACCGAGACGGGCCTGTTCCAAGGCGTGTCTGAGATCATACTCCGTCTTCCGCTTCTCGCGCATATCGGCCTCGCCGTCGGGATATATGACCTGGTCTCGTAGTGTTCCAATGCTGAGGTACGGTCTCTGAGGTAGGAACATAATCCCATCCTCGCCTTGCTGCTTCGGGCGGCTCACAAGCCCTCGGTAGACGGGCCACAGCCCAGCGATTACCCTGGCAATAGCGCTCTTGCCCACGCCATTCGGCCCCGAGATCTACAGGTGCACGTAATTAGTTATTTGTTTCTAGATTAAGTTGGTTGGTGAACACTGAAAATGCTTTACTTACCAAAAGATGGTCGCCCCGGCGGATAATCATGGAAAGAGATTCGAGCAGCTCCTCGCCTCCTTGTGGCCACAGCCCAGGAGCCACAATGGGAACATTCTCGAGTCGAACACCATCGAACCCCTTCTGAATGGTACCTTGGACATCTGACAGCGAGTAGAGCTCGTTCTCTCGTCCACGAACGTAGTAGGCATTTGCGTGAACTCTATGAAGAGTGGAGATCAGCGTGTAGACGCGGCTTGTGTAGCCAGCGAGCTCCGAAAGATCTTTGATGGAATACATCATGCGGCCACCAGCGTCGGCTAGCGAGAGCATGAGGCGCTTGTTGGTGATGAAGTCCTTCATTCGAGTCCTCTCCCGTCCATGCTTCTCAGTGAAGTCTGTCTGTTCGGATGCCCCGCCGAGACCACCCCAGGCCGGCAGGAATACAGGGAGTGATGACAGGAGGTACCCGTACGCGCTCCAGCTGTACTTGAGGATAAAATCTTCAAGAATGTTGTATCGGATCTTGAGCATGTATATCCCCTCCATCCAGTTCTTGAGCGACTTGAACTCTTTGTTCAAAAAAGTCTTCTCCATCTCCGCCCCTCCGTAAAATGCGACTTCTTCAGCGTTTGCAATAAGCCGCGCGTGCAGGCTCCTGAAATCACCTTCTTTGCGCCCTTCCACAGCCTTGAGCTTTCCGAATGGAGGGGAAAGGCGGCGCAGAATGCTGGCCGTGAGGAAATAGTTGCTCAAGAGGCCTGTGAGAGCCAATGGACCGAGCGAGCGGTAGAGTTGGTAGTTGAAGACGCATATATCAACAAAAGGCTTTCCAAGCGATGAGTACAGATTTGCGGCGGCCGCACAGAACAACGTCAAATCTTGGGTGATGAACTGGTCGGCCCCTTGTCCAACCCCGCCATCAAGGTTGGTTAACTTGTAGTAATTGAGATTGTCGTTGAGATACAAGTCGTGGATGTAGCGTGTCAAGCGTGTCCGGAAGGCGATGGAGACCTTCGACTCCAAGAACTTGATCATGGCGTTGGTGTACGAGGCAAAGCCACCGAGTCCGCACCACTTGGCGAGGCCCAACAAGAAGGCCTTGCCGTTACCTGCGACAAGATCACGCACAATCTCACCGTCCAGCCGCGCGACAACTAGTGACAGATATGTGCGCAGCATCAGAAAGGCGCCGTGGCTCACCAGCAACCCGGCCTCTTTGCTATTCCAACGAGGGATCATGATGCTCATCAAGCTCAGGAATTGGTGGAGGAAAGCAAGATTAAGGCCAGGCTTGGTTTGCGCCGAGGGGACATGCCCATCTCCTAGGCCTGAGACCCTCGGCGGGTTTAGGAACAGACGTCTATGAGCCTCAAAGGTGAGGGGCTTCGTGCTGTGGATGACCACCTTGGACGTGCTGTCTTTGTATGGGACGTATATGGTCCGGGAGCCATCTTTATTATGAAGCCAGGAATTTGTCCGTACTAGCTTCATGCCTTGCTCCTTTTCCGCATGCCAGCGCCTCCACCACCGCCTGCTGCCATCGCCAGCTATAATTATCGATGTCGCAAGCGCAAGCGTAGCGAGAAGGCGTGTCGTCTTGGTGGTATTGCGCAGCCGGGTGCGAATGAGTTCGCCGTATTTCTCGATGAAAGCAGCAATGGCCTCCTCGGCAGCGGTGCCGCGGAGAGTGGACTGGACGGTCATGACGACGCGCAGTTCGCTGGTCCGATGAAGTCTCGACTGCTCTCCCGATCGTTCGGGGCGAATGCGCTATTCCATCGACATGGACGTGTGATATGATGGACCACGATAGTCAAAATGCGCGAAATGCGATGCGGTGCGGTGCGAGGCTCAGGAGCGAGAGAGGGGTGCTTCGAGGGTTGGGGAGGCAGCGGAATTGAAGCAAAAGTAGTCCGTAGGTTGTTGTTGCACAACGGTCGAGCTAGCCAGCACAGGTGATTGTCAAAAGGATAAAAACGACACTTGCGCTCAGTCCGGCGGCATTCGGTGGTTCTCAGGACGGACAATTGCAAGCATCGCCGCGGGTTTACGAGCAGCGTCCAAGCAACCAAAGGACGAAGGTTGCGACGAGCATGTGATGGCCCGCGAATATCCCGAGGCCAGGGCATGACCAACTGTGGCAGGTAACAGCTCCCTGCCAAGCCACAGCGCACAACGTCATGATTTACCCCAGACTCAAGCCACCGCAAATGTGGGGTCCGGGGCGCCCCTATCCTCCATCAGGGGCTTTAGGTTGGCACCAGCGGTGGCACCGTGCCGCCAAACAAACATCTTCAGCGCTACCGTATGCAAAGGCCTAAAGGTGCGTAACGATATTAGTGCTGCCGCGATGATTTCTTCTTTTCCGAAGCGCATTGACAACAGTCCTCTGCACTCCTGGGGAGGCATAGATGTGCTTCTTCCCATGCTTGCTTCACTCTAGGACATATGGGACTCGCTTATCGGATCTTAAGTCAAAAACTGCAAGACGTTCTCTGAGGTCGGTGCGTCACTCAGATTCCCAGGTTCGATTTTCTTTGAATAGTCGAAAATCTGCCGAGCCAAGCACCATGGGCCACCCCGCTTAAGTATCGTACAAGCCCCAGCTTTACCGCAGTATTGATCGTCCGCAGCGGGTATGAGCACAATCGTATTGCTCAGAAGGGCATGTATTCTTTTTTAAATACACTGGCTGGAGAGGCGGCGGATGCGGGATTTCCAGCGGCATGCGAGTAGCGCGCGCCATGGGGGGCCGCCAAAAAAAGAGCCGGATTGCCATCCGGTGCAGAACGGAAGCAGGAGATGCGGGGGCCGGGAAGGTCGATCTAGATAGGGCCGGAGACATACTGGTGGTAGATTTCTGGAACCTCTCTCAGGGGAAGTTTGGGGGCCTCGGATCCGGCATTATTCACCGTACAGTACAAACCGGCTGCTCGCAGGAGGTCTGGTACGGTCTGGAGCGCGGGAGAAACTCGCTCGAGGCAGACGCAGCGATTAGGCTGTCCCGTGAGTGGCCGCACGCCATTCCTCTGGCATTGGGCTTGTCACGACGATGGGCGGCACCGCGACCAATCAACCATTGCATGTTGACCTGCCACGAGCCTGGCTCCTGTGAGTGGTGTTCCCTCGCCCAGCAATCCTGGTCCGACAGCAATGCGGTCCGCAGAAGAAAGGGTGGGCTGCATCCCGCTTGACTGGAGCACCACCAACTCGTGGGCCGGGGGAAGATGTGGAGAGAGAAGACGCTCGCCCGAATTTGACAGGGCAATTGTGCAATTGGCCTTTCGTGAAATCGCCATAGGCATCCATCCGAATGCCAACGCGGCCCCCAATTCGCCCCAGAGATACAGGCCCGGTGCCGCCCTTGCCAGGTGGTTATCGTGCTCCTGTTTTTCTTCTTTTTTTTCTTCTTCGGTGTGTTGCTCGCGGCTCCGGGTTCATCAGATCAGAGACATGCAGCGCTGGAACAGAGCGGTTGCCGTTTGCCTCGAGCTGTGGGGTCGAAAAAGGCGGTCGGTCTTCATCAAGCCAGTCCTGGTCTCACGCTTGGAGCTTGTCCGGGAGGCGAGATCCCAATGATGGCTTCAGATAGGTCTGGGCAAGGTCACCAGCATCGCTGGGCATTAATTTACTTGGTTCCTTACCCAGCGACCTCCAACTTCGGGCCATGCCGGGATACGGAAGTTTGGTTGCTGTATGGCTGGCTCTCTTTGCCAGAAGAATTCGGCACCTCAATGCCCTCTGGAAGAATGGAAACCTGGCTCAGCGCTGGTCAAACTTCCGACAGAGGGGGAAGCCGGGGACAGCGAGAAGGACGGGGGAGGTGGCCAGCGAACTTCGCAGTCACCCTCCACAAGCAAGTGCTTTGCGCTACTATCTGCGAGGTCGCGGGTCTGGACGAATTTAGCGCCCAAGGTGGAAGACCTCAGTACTGCAGCCCAGCGATGGGGCGCGTTAGAGATAACATGGCCTGCACATGCCAATCCTTATCTTCCACCAACTTGACGCCCCGTGCGCTATGTTCTTCCCTGTTGGCTAATCTCTTCGGGGCAATCCCACTAATCCACTCTCGTCACTCTGCTCCCCCGTCGTGCTCGTTGCGCCGTGAAAGATCCCAGAACCACCTTTAAAGTCAATCATCTCGCTTGCGCTCGCGGCTTCCTCAGCCTCTGATACGCCCTCTCCTTCTCCTCCATCAGTACGACCATCGGCTTGCCATCGGATCGCGACACCTGATTCTTGGCTGGGTATTTTGGACGTCGATTATTTCATTCTTGATCATCTTTCTGCTGTTCTTCCGAACGGGTAATATACACCAAGCCAGTGACCCCCGGTCTCACGCCCACCGTCCCGGCCTCACGCGCCAGTTTTTACAGACTCCGACGACCACTGTGAACATCACTCGCGATCTTTCACGGCGACGCGTACTCGATAATTTCCGATAGACGTCCCGGCGTCCTGAAAGAGTGGACCAGCACGCAAGACTCGGCCTCAGACGGCCGCACGTTGCTGAGATAGGGGTTGGGCAACGCCAAGGGCTGTCAAGATCAGCTCCGCTCGGAGGAGAGGTGCGTACAGCCGCGAACATCCATTGTCGTGACCAAATTCCCGCGATAGCTGTAGCTCTCTCGTCACCCCGCTCCACCTGATGTGGTGACGGGAGCTTCAGCATGGATCGCCCGCGCGCAGCCGATCAATCGGGTTTTGCGAGGCTGTGCGGCAGTGCGTGTGCGGGCTTCCGACTCCCATTGCTGCGAGCCTTGTGCTGTCCCCTCTACTTCCCAACCCGTTCTCGTCTTTAGCTGGCGGGCACTAATTGAGGTGATCATTCTAGGTTTTAAACGTTCGTTTTCAAGAACATTGTGCAAACAATTTCTTGTAATAGCATGGCACGAACTGCCCCCGAGAGGGTCGTTCCCGAGGGCTCGAAAGAGAGGGAGCTGTTGAACCCCGAGGAGGGAGCAGCTTCGAGGAAGGGTCGAGGTCTCCTCCCTGTACCATCGCGGTCCTCATCTCAGCGAATCCAGCCGTCGCCAACGACAACTGGATTGAGCGGTGCCACCGCTGGCGAGCCGAGGGACAGCATTGGTGGGCATTCCAAGGAATCCAAAGGCAGTATGTTAGGACGACATCGAAATGGCAGCGCGTCTAGTAACCGATTAGGTGTTGCAACAGGACCGACGGCGACTCCGGGCAATTCCGAGCCTAGCTCTCCCGCAGTTGCCTCCTATAAAAGGAAGAAGGGCGGCTTCTTCGCCCTCCTAGGCTGCTGTGGTGTACCTGACAACGCAAATGGCCTGGAGGCTGACGCACCAGTGCCAAACCACAAGTTGGACAAAATCCCCCCGCGACCAGCAACCGCGAGCCGGAGAGCGACGCCTTCAGACCAACCTTCCAGCAGCAGGACCCAGCTGTATGAAAAAGAGACGGCACAGCCGGTCCAACCATCCCATGATAGCAACAAAAATGGGAAGCGAGTATCGGGAGCGAGCACGCAAGACCAGTCTACTGTCGGCGACCGCGATGCAGAGTCGAAGCAGACAACTTTGGTCGGCCCAAGCTCCAGCAACCCCGTAATCTCGGTGGAGCCACCACACGGAGCGGGCTCGGACGCAGAAACTCTGGAGGAGGTTACATCTGAGAAGGATGCGGAGGGCGACGTTCCCATGCCGGATGCCGAAGGTGCCCGACAACAACCAGCTGTCGGGACCCAGGAAGACTCATATACCAGAGTTCCTCCCCCGCCACCAGGGCCGATTCCGGCAGTACCGAACCCTCCCACCACCTCAGCTGAAACACCGCCTGTCTTTGCTGCCGAGCAGCAGGCGCAAAGGTTTCTGCTGCCTCCCCAAGCACCGGAATTTAAGGGCAAAAAGTGCCTGGTTCTTGATCTGGACGAAACCCTGGTTCACAGTTCCTTCAAGGTCAGTAGCTGAAATGTCCTCCATTGCGCTGCCCCCTCTAACTTGTACAGATCCTCCACCAAGCGGACTTCACAATACCGGTAGAGATTGAGGGTAACTACCACAATGTCTACGTAATCAAGCGCCCCGGCGTGGATCAGTTCATGAAGAGAGTTGGCGAGCTGTACGAAGTCGTAGTTTTCACTGCTTCAGTATCCAAGGTATGATTTTCCCGACACGATCTCGGGGCCATGGAAGTCGCTCACACAGAAAAACAGTATGGAGACCCGCTTCTTGATCAGTTGGATATCCACAAAGTCGTTCACCACCGACTTTTCCGTGAGAGTTGCTACAATCACCAAGGAAACTATGTGAAAGACCTCTCGCAGGTTGGCCGTGACTTGAAGGAAACAATCATTATCGACAACTCACCGACGTCCTACATTTTCCATCCCCAGCATGCTGTCCCAATCAGCAGTTGGTTTTCGGATGCTCATGACAACGAGCTGCTCGACCTCATCCCGGTTCTAGAGGATTTGGCCGAGTCGAATGTCCAAGATGTCAGCCTTGTCCTGGACGTCACTCTTTAAGGATACATGTTTTTTGCCTGTTACCAGACGCGATACCAAAGCGACGCCCATTCGTATGACGGTGCCGGCGGTTCTTTTTTCGTCGATGCAGTGGGATCCACATCGTTGTCGTATCTTATATTCCCTAATATTTCAAAATACGGTACGGCAACGAACCCGAAATATGATCCTCCAGTCAATAAGTTGGTTCCCCAGATTGCAGAAGCACTGAAGACTTGGGGTCTTCGAGGGGGGGGGGGCTTCTCTGGGTCCTGCTCGGGGATTTGGCTATGGGCAGCACAAGAGTACGGATATAGGCTCCAGTTTGAACAAAAGCAAGGTCATCATGGGAGTTTGGTAAAGCGCGGGTTAATGTTTTCCAGGTGGGCAAACTGAAAGAGGAAGGTTGGGAAACAGTGCGCGTGGCTAGAAGCCATTCCCTCGTCTTAGCGAGGAAATTGCTGCCACGGCGGATCTCAGGCCTATCTGCACGGCGAAAGCCATGCCAAAGCCCGTCAAACGGTGTTGATACAGTCTCTTGCTTTTCTTTTGTCAATGTTTTTCTTCTGCTCATTTTCTACCTTTCTATTTTCCCTTGTCAACTTAGCACATTGTTCGATCATACATGTATATTTTGAAGGGCTCGTGCTGGCTCTGTCCACTGGAGGCTTGATAAGATGAGCTGGCGGAGAGGGGACGGCATACAAGCTCTCCACAACTTACAGTCTCTAACTCATTTCCTGGGGAAGTAGAGAGCGTTTTGAGGGGTGGGGGTGAGGGGTGAGGGCTTGGAGAGCATAAGATGGCAATTCGCTTTGGCCAGGAAAGAGATACGAGGTGGCTGCTCGGGAGGAAGGGGAGGAGATCTGGAGATGGAAGCCCTGCGAGAGAGGGCGTACGCTCCACTCACCGTTTTGTTGCCCCAACTTCTAGGCTACTACTGTGTAGAGCTTCACGAATTGAGGCGAATTTCAAAGGATGAATAACTTGCCGCTTGAGTTCCTATGCCTGTTGTTCATTGTGCAGTAAGGTTCAATGTTTCCGCACTCTGAACTTTGGCGGTCTGGAGAGAGGCAGCCCATCCCCAACAGGTAGAGAGAATTAGAAAGATGCGGGTGAGTTAATCCCATGTATCCGTCGTCTCCTGTCGAAGTTCACAACTTGAAGCTCAGAGTGTCACATGAAATGCCCGAATTGTAAATCAGGATGCGCTGTAATTGACCCGCCGGGGAGTCCCTGGAAACGCAGGGCTTGGCAAACCTGGGGTTGGGAGTTGCCGCACGTGCCACACACGGCGCCCAGACGCGGTTCCCGGCATAACGTAATTGCGACAAAATTTCCCAGCATTGGCACCGTGGCCTCAATTGCCAGCTCAGGGTCCCCATTGTAATAAGGGGAAGATACCGTGGACTGATTGCATTCCCAGCTTCGCAACACGTCCCATCCACGCGACAAACGTCAAAAGACAACCAAGACCGCTTCACCTTCGCTCATTTTCTTGACGGATTTCCCTTCCTTTTCCTCTGTCCCTCTGCTATCCGTCATCCCAATCTATACTGAACATGGTAAGCCCTGCTCTGCGCCCTGCCTTTGAAGCTCCCATCAGCAGCACGTGAAGGGCAACCTGGCTTGATGCCTGCGCTCCTCCATCAATTACACACCAGCCGCTGATGTCTTACTCCAATGCAGTCTTCTCCTCGTGCTTCATCCCCAGTCGGCGCGCCCGTCGCGACCGGTGCCAACAGCGGCCGTCCTTCCTCGCCAGCGGCGCCCGGTGGCGCGCGGACAGCCATCCGCCGCCGTGCCGCGGCCGACCAGAAGGAGAAGATCGCCAATGTGCGCCCCAGCAGCACCCGGGCGGCCGGCGCCGGTGGTTCCAGCAGCACAATGCTCCGTCTTTACACTGATGAGTCGCCCGGACTCAAGGTCGACCCCGTCGTTGTCCTTGTTCTCTCTCTGGTCTTCATCTTCAGCGTCGTGGCGCTGCACAGTGAGCCATACCCTGCATCTTTGCTCATTCGACCCAAGAGCTGCGGCTCCGGTATCAATGGGCTGCAATCCTTGCATGTGGAAGCTGACACGTTACAATAGTCATTGCCAAGATCACCCGCAGATTCTCGAGCTAAACGAACTATGACTCATGGTGGAATCAAGGATCTGGGACGAAGAAGGAAATGGTGAACAGGCTCGTGGCAGGAGCCCTGACAGAGGCTCAAACTCCCTCTGTCTGAGCTATGATATGGGCGGCAGATGAGCCATGTTTGCGTGATAAAACGACATAAATTCGTTGGCGTTCAGGCATAAAGAGGGATCGGGCGACAAAAGGGGGGAGCAACCATGAAATTTGACCCATTGCACGCACAATGTGTATACCACTCATCTTCCCCGCTGTCTGATCTGCCACATCTAGACTCGGGCGATGAACCCCTTGAAGTGTTGTACAATACAATATCTATTCTAATGATTTCTGGTCAGGGACGTCAGGGATGTCGATTTTGTGAGAGCTTGTGCTGGGGGCCATGACAACTATTGTACCCTTCGAGAAAGTTCTCAAACGTCAGGTGTGTTCAAAAACAAGCTTCTCAACCTAATTAATAGTTACATGACAGCTTGTGTGGACTGTCTGATGTGGGCTATGAACGAGTTGGTCGTTGTCATCATGTTCACAGGTTGGTTGGGTAGTCACTGCTAAATCGCTCGCCGTATTTCATCTTTCGATGGGTATAAACTGTATTGCTCTCCAGGTCCAGCTTCGGTGTTTGAATCTGAGCCAACAGACCAAATCCCGACAAAATAAATAAAAGCGTTCCTGGCGTAGAATTTGTATATTTGATGTTACTAGTGTGCTAGAAGATCATTAGAGAATTGCTACAGGGTACAAAATCTAGCCCTCTGAGGTGCATTGTAGGGTAGGTTGAGAGAAGACCGACCCACATACTCTTATTCCCGCTGGAGTAACAATTAGGTAGTTGAAGATGTACACCGGGGTGATACCTCAATGCGGGTCTTCAAGTAAACCCCGATTGCCTACTGGGTGCCGGCTGGCTGGAACCGGGAAGGACAAGCAGCATGTGCTTTTGCACTATCCCGGCCTAAGGCTCCTCTTCAGGTGATGGCCGCGATGTGCTTACCAATGTAGGCAGGAGGAGCCTTCGGTCGCATTGCATCTTCTCTGCAGCAGGAATCCTTGATAGGGAGCTTTGGTGTGCTTCCTTCTGTGTCGCCAGCAACTTCGGCTCCGGCGGTAAAGCACGGGTGTTTTGCGAGAAAAGAGGGTCGCTTTGGTAAATCCACATACGGCTCACACCTGAACTGCAACTCTTTAGGAGGGCGGTAGGAGCTGATCAAGAAACCGACTGGGTAGTGAGCAGTCTCCTAGGTACTTCGTACCGGCCCCAACGACTACACTCTTTTCGCCGGAGCCCGCATAAACACGGGCTTGCATTGCTAAGGATAACCGTCTCCGGTTGGGACACAGACTAGCACCATGTGGTTCAACTTTTAGTCATACACATTATGCCCCTGGACAAGTTGGTTTGTAGAAGTCGGCGAACCGGGTTCAGTTCAACGCAAAACAGCCAACTGCCCCGAAGTTCCGACTGCGATCTGCCGATAAGAGGCGATTGTTTGATTAACCACAGCGTCGACGACATGTTTCACTGTGTGAGGAGCTGATACGGCATTTCGTGCACGTTGAACCGATACGGGAGTGTTGCGTATGCTTGAAGGCACCTAAAAGGGCGCAAGAATACATAGACACGATCAGTTGACCTTGTTGGGGGCCGGAGGGGAATCCTAGGCAGGATGCGGGGCCTGAAAGTCATCGGACGGCGATCTGAACGAGTACGGCGTTACGGACTGCCGCAAAGACGGGCCGCATTGCGGTGGCGGGGACGTATTTGGCTGATTGTTGCACAGATCACCTATCAGGCCAGTCGTGCTCGTGCTTCAGAGAGCTAATGCTCAGATCCCAGAGATAGCATCCGATAGGAGGTGTAACTGACGATATCACCAGAAGCGAGGAATTTTGGGCTTCCGCAAGGAAAGCAAAGGAGCCAGCCGGCTTGTAGCTTGTAAGCATCGGTTCGCAGGGGAATGCAGGCGATGTCGCAGCAGCCTACGTCGTTCGTTGCAGGGGGTGTCCAAAAAACGGTGCGGGTAAAAGGCGCGCAGGCGCAAGCGTCGGTTGAAGAATGTCTCTGATCGCCAATTACCCCACACTTCCAGAGCCAGGCGTCTCGTTCGTTCGGCCTCATCCCAACACTTAGCAACTCGCATATAATAATGGGACAGTACACTAGGCCATAGGTAAGCCCGGAACAAGAGGAGCCAGGTAGCGGGGTTGTCGCCTTCAAATCGTGATCGCCGGCCGGCTAGGAGGCCCAACAGCCCGCGCGGCTGGAACCCGACTTTCGAACGTTCCCTTTGACAAGGCAATCCGATATTGCAACCACACTTTCGGGCGCGCTGAAGTAACCTGCCTGGACTGCTGGGTCTTTGCGCGCCTTGACAGCCCGCAAGGATGGCAGTGTTTCGTGCGGTGCAGCGGGGGCCGCCGCACAGATCGCCTTGCCAGCGGTATCCGAAATCGTGAACCGCCACAAAGCTTAGGGCTGCCGTTGCATCCGTCGGCTCTGCTCTCGGTGGAACAGGAGAAGCGTGGATGGTAAGATGCGTCGTCAATCGTTCAGATAGAGGCCATGAAGGAGGCCATGTGGTCCGCAGTTGGTCCCTGGACTTCGAGAACATTTCCCCGCCAGCTTCTCATTGGACCCCTGCAGCGCATTGGACCACTAGCCATTTACCCTACAGGGCAGGCAAGTGCTGCGAGTAATACTTTCCCGATACCTGCTGTGCGAGTACCATGGCAGCAGGACCAACGGCGACAGATTGCGCCGAATAGCCACCCGGCGTTGTATCATGTACAAGTCCCACAGCGTGTGGCGCCCGAGCTACACAGTTTGGTAGCCCTCGGTGCACTGGATGAGCAATTCTGGGAGACGAGCCGGTTCAACGGGGTAACAGTTGGGTACTTCGCAATTATAGGATGCCAAGCGCAGGGGAACCTCCAGGATCTCGCCTGCACCCATGTATCCCGCTCCACTTCCAACCTCCGTTACCCTTCTTCGCCCGCGCCTTCGTCTTCTCTCTCAAGCTTCTTTTCTGTTTCGCCAAGGGCGAACAGCTGTCTTTGCGCGATCCCTAACGATCGGTCAACAGTCTAGCGGAACTGACGGGAACGCACCTCTTATTTGCATCATTCTGGTAGCCTGTGTTTCCATACAGAGCCGGCCCAAGCCCGCAGACGACTGCAAGACCAACAGCTTCGATCTCGGCAGAGTGCGATTGAGCGACTTAGAGCGGGGCGCCACCACTGCGCGCAACTTGGGCAGTCGAAACCGTTGACATATCCTGCCGTTTGGAGCATTTGGGCAACAGATCATCATCCCCAGTCGCTCCCCCCAGCTTTGCGAATGGTCGCCGAAACAGAGCGCGTCGTTGTCTACTTGCCCGAGCCTCCGTTGCGCTGCAGACCAGCATCATAGCCAACCGCCGCAATCCCGCCTCGCCGCCCTTTGCGCCTCCTAATCATACGGATCTACCACGATGGCGGGGTTTTTCACGAAGATAAGGGTTGGCAGTGTACGTTAGTTTTGTCGCGCAACGTCCCGTCCCACAATGCGCCGTTGAACTTTCTTCCAACTTCTCGCAACCTCTCGACTAACCACTACGGCTTTCACAGGGAAGCTCCAAAGCCGACAACAATGCCTCACCCAAGAACAAAAAGGACGAGCCTGCGCCAGAGCTTACCCCTCTGGACAAGATACTCCACAACGCAGGACCTATCCGCGAGGACGGCAGTGACAAGTTTTTTGGTCTGGAAAACGTGAGGCACCTTGACTTGGGCGCATTATGCGTCCTCCTCCTCTCCTACGGCGTAGCCCACATGCTGACATGATCCTCTCTTCAGTTTGGAAATACATGGTATGCGCAAACATAGCCGAGGGTTTTGGGGAAATGGTGCTGATTTTACGGATACAGCTATTGCAACTCAATCGTACAGGCGCTTTACTACTCCGAGCCATTCCGGGAGAATGTCGTCAACTACCCGCTCCTGACGCCCTCCGACACCCCGAACGGGAAGCCGAGAAAAGTGAATGTTACAATACGACCCCCAGCACCCCCGAATGGGAATGCTACCAGCCCAACCAAGGGTGGGAAAGGCAGCATCACGACCTCGCAGGCACTGAAGGCCCGGCAGGCTCTCAATGGAGGTCAGTTACCACCTCTCGGACAGGCCATTCGACCCGAGGACAGGCCCGACTCGCCCGAGTACAAGAAGAAGCAGGCCATGATAAAAGGGCCAGTGCTGGAGCTAGCGCAGGAGAACCCCGACGCTTATGGCATGCAGGAATGCACTTTTACAGGGCTCAAGGACATTTTTACCGCTCTGATCCAGAGCAACGACAGGACTGGTGTTCTCAGTCCGCAGAGATTTCTCGACATTTTCAAGCGCGACAATGAGATGTTTCGGAACTCGATGCACCAGGATGCTCATGAATTCTACGGATTGGTTCTCAACGACGTCATTGCAAATGTGGAAGCAAACTCCAAACGCCTACAGGAGAGGGAGGAGAGCAGGAACAAGGACGGCCTGTTTCAGTCGGTGGAGAAGGCTCTGGGCGCTTCGTCCCCTATCATGAAGGGCTTAGGCTCATCTGGAGCAAGGACTCCTGGAACGGGCTGGGTTCACGACATTTTTGAGGGGGTACTAACATCAGAAACTAAGTGCCTCACGTGCGAGACAGCATCGCAGAGAGACGAGACCTTCCTGGACCTGTCCATCGATCTTGAAGAACATTCGTCCGTAACGTCGTGTCTACGGAAGTTCTCCGCCGAGGAGATGCTCTGCGAGAGGAACAAGTTTCATTGCGACCACTGCGGCGGTCTACAAGAAGCAGAAAAGCGCATGAAGATCAAAAAGCTGCCGAAAGTTCTTGCGCTACACTTGAAGCGATTCAAATATACCGAAGACTACAGTCGATTACAGAAGCTCTTTCATCGAGTGGTGTACCCTTATCACCTTCGTATGTTTAACACCACGGACGATGCCGAGGATCCAGACCGGATGTACGAGCTCTATGCTGTTGTTGTTCACATTGGTGGTAACGCCTATCATGGGCACTACGTGTCAGTTATCAAGACCAAGGACCGCGGTTGGCTCCTATTCGACGACGAGATGGTTGAGCCGGTGGATAAGCATTTCGTGCGAAACTTCTTTGGCGACAAACCTGGAATGGCTTGCGCCTACGTATTATTCTACCAGGAAGTTACCTTCGAGCAAGTGAGGGAAGAGATGGATGCTGAAGGTCTGGAGGAAGTACGACTAGCGAGCGAAAAGGCCGACATTGCGCTGGGAGCTGAGCCGGTCAATGGGACGACGAACGGTCCACCCACACTATCGAAGCTTAATACCCAACCTGCGCTACATGTGGAGGATCACGACGCTCTGGCGACACTCACTCAAGTTAAATCGGCCCCAGGCGATATTAATATTAATAGCCCCTCCCTGACATCCTCGCCAAGTCAGGTTTCGAGCCAGACTAACACTCACGCCCACCCGCTATCTGCGGCACCGCCGCCAGCTCCAGCGGTGATGACAGCAGCCGACAGAGCGGCTACCATCCCACCGGTTCCCCCAGTACCGGATATTCCGCCCAATCCATTATCTCCGTCCAAGTCCAAGGAGGATAGGGTTCGAGATAAGAAGGAGCTGAAAGCGCAGGAGAAGGCGCGGAAAGCTGCTGAGAAGGAACAGGCACGACTCACTGAGAAGGAACGCGCAGAGAAGCTTGCCAAGGCGCGCGAAGCAAATAGAACTGAACACGAGCAGCTACAAAAGATCCTCCAGGAAAGCAAGCAGATAGCCGCTGAAGACGAAAAGAGACGCAAAAAGGAGGCGGCCGACGCGGCGGCAGAGGTCAGGGACAGGAGTCCTGTGGCATTCCTGACCCGAGGTAGTAAATCGATGTCGCGAAAGAGTTTTGCCTTCTTGGGGAAAAGCGACAGAGACAAGGAGAAGGAGAAAAACAAGGAGCTCGAGAAGGAAAAAGAGCGGACGACGAGGAGCGACCAAGAGAGCAGCATGGCTATCGGTGGGGAGCAGCAAAACGGCGTCGGCGGCGGCAGCACCACCAGCCACTCCCCTATCCGGACAACGATCACGGAGCGAACGGAAACCAGTTCCAGCAGCGCACCTGCCAAGTCAGAAGAAGACCCGCACGAAAGCAGGACACTGAAGGGACGCTTTAGCTTTGGGCTAAAAAGAAAGAAGAGCGGGAAGCTCCTGTCCTAGCAGGGTAGGCGTCATTCATGTTCAGATGCCTCGGATTCCGAGACGTGCTCTGTGGGAAAACAAGGCGTGAGAGGGAAGAAAACAGGCTCATGGAATTAGGAGTTCAGCATGGAGTGCATGCGTGCATATCAAATACCAATGGCCATGGGAGGTTGCAATTTTATTTGAGCTTGTTGCGGGAGGATGCGTTGCGTATTGTACGATTCTACTGCTGTTGTGTCCAAAGTGGTGAACTGAGCTGAGGGGTTTTCAGTGGGACTTAGAAAGGGAGCATTCGACTTGTAGGATATCCATAAAGACCATGACAGAGTCGGAGCGAGCCTACCGACAATATATGGCAGGGTGGCAGTAATGACAGAGTGTATTGCTCAATGACGCGCCCGCCAACGACCAGCCCCCTATCCTTGAGAGATAGGCAGTTTCATGTTTAGCAGAATGCCCGAGAACCGTAATCCGAGATCCCTCAGTAGTCTCGTGTTTTTGTGTCACGGCAGCTTGCATAGACAGTGTTCGGTTAGCTAAGACAGACTGTGAGGGTGTCAAATTGATGGAATCCCATGACATATCCCTGGCCCTGGCTCTACAGTAAGAAATCCGCACTTATTACGAGATAATTAAAAACGAATAAAACCATCTTGTAGAGCGGGTCGATTAACCGTATAAAGTTTAAAAAGCAAATTTAATAATAAAAAGTAGTTGAAGTAGGTCGGTAGTTCCTTTGTAGGTGGCACGCCGGAAAGGGCCAAGGGCCGGAAACACCCCAACGGTATTGATGAAAAGGAGCCCGACGAATCGTTCACAGACAAACATGAGGGCTGTGCTACTCCCTAAGCTGCGCCTGCACGTCAAGTCCGCATGAATGAACCTCCCACAGCTGGTTAGCAAGGGGTTGCGTGTGTCGAATTCGGTAGATAAGCCCTGGAGCTGCTTCCACTCGTGTGGCCACACCATCAACTCGCGCAGCTTCACCTCGTTGTTTGCGAGGGTTAGGTCTTGCGAAGGCCGTCGCCTTCGGTGTTACGAATAAGGTTGTAGATGTGCTTGAATTCCTCCTAACCTCGTCTGTCAGGGGCGATCCATGTTTGACTTCGTTAGGTAAGCCCAGCCTCTAAGTTGTCTCTTACATTAACTCCATTGTGTTAAACTTCTCCTGCTCCCCTTTGCTAATATATTTAAGGAGTGGCGGCGGGTATTTACCAGTCGATTCCGGTGTATTTTGCATGCTGTCTTAGAGTTATGCTTTAAATCGTCGGCAGCGAGGAAAGGACAGCCGCGATAACACGGAGGGAAGAGCATTCATGATGACGGAGAATCGTGTAGGGGATCCCTGATGGGCGCGGCCAGGTCCTGGCATCACGGAGGACTTGTAGATCCTCGACTCAGGAGCAAACATCCACATCGGCAACGACAAGAGCAGGTTCACGAAGCTTTTGTTGGACGAACATAATGTCAGGGCTGCGACGAGCTCCTGCGTGGGCTCGGTGGCGACACTTCATATTTCCCCTCGCAGCACCAAGGGGCGCGCCATGTAGGCTCCCGAGGATGCGCGGGTGTCGGCAGGGGCATCATCGATGCAGGGGAGCCGTACGAAGACGATTCACACTGTTTGACAGAACGGCCTACACCTTCGCGGGGTCTTCCATGTATCTGAGGCTTCGATCCATCCCATGGATACAACATGTCCTACCCGTAGCCTCTCCAGGAAAATAACGCAGAAATGAATCCGCACATTAAAACTAGCAGTACCACATTAACGGTATAAAGTTATTTTCCCAAAAGCATCAAAGCAGGAAATATATGGGTCCATGGTCGTCGGATTCAACAGAGCACAATACACTACATACACAGGCTCTGAAGCGGCCCGCAGCTAGAGTCCCAAACGGCGAGGCCGAGGAGCCAAGCATCCCAAGCGATCACGCCGAAGACTACATCGGAAAGCCGCAGCCAACGTCACTGAAAAGGAGTTATGGCCGTGGTGTGTACTGTTCCGCTCATGGTTTTGTCACAGGCAGGAAGAGCGTCTTTGCATGCGTAGTGCAGGATGCGGTTCTTCCGGCAGCGCGTTGTCAAGACTGCCGCTTCATCGAGGGGTATCGGAGGCGGAAGGAACTGGAGGTAGAAGAAGTATTTGTCCTGCTCTCCATACTTCTCGCACACGTAATTGTGGTCGATATCAAGCTTCTCACACCACACAGGTGCCGAATCGCGCGTCGCCATCCCTGACTGGCGCCTGGAGGGGGCGAAGGAACAGTGGTTAAAAGACACGACATACACAGGCTCTGAAGCGGCCCGCAGCCACGCATTTTGTCACAGGCCTTTTAGGAGACCTCTTGCCAACGCCACCGGCTCTTACGCCTCCCGGCGATTCCACGGGTTGGGGTTGGGCCTCCGGCTTTGTGACAAGCGTGTTTCAACCACTGTAATCTCTGGAGCGATGGGCAAAGGTGGCCTGAGGAAGCTGTTTTCTTATCATGGGTTGGTTTATTGCTGAGCTGGGGAACACCACCAGGTCCGAATGATGGATGGATGTATGAATGGACACATGGATAGGCGTGACAGTCACCCTGGAGAGCTATGGTTGGGGTGCCGCTGGCCGAGAATACTGATGTTGCTGTGAACAGGGACAGCCCGCTCGCCGCTTTATCGTCGGTCCTGAGTTGGAGTTGACACCTGTCTGTGCCAAAACAGGGAGCCGGTGAGGGTATCAACAGCTTGTGGTCAGTCGGTCAGTCCGATGTCATCGGTGAGCAAACTATCTCGGAACTGTCCTAGATCGCTTCGAGACTTGTAACACGACACAACCAGAAAGCTCTGTGTTCGGTGACAGAATCTTGAGATGACAGGTTTGGGCAGAACACTGCAGCAAGCCCAGTGATGAGGGCAGAGTGTAGGCCCCGTTCCGCAAGAGGCACACGTTAACTGAAAGTTGTGAGGGCGCCTTCCGAAAGCCCTCTGGTTGTAGGGTAAGTTAGCCGCCGTGAAGTTAGGTTTGGCCGCATTGCAGATCGGGGCTGAAGCCATGCCTCCTCTTCCGTTGTCGCCGCCTAGAATCATAACTAAAGCCGCCGTTGGCGACATGGTCCATGTTGCTCCATGTTGTTTGCTTTTGAGGATGAGATGAGATGTCGTTCTGCAGTGACCCGCTGTGGTATGGTCTGTGCTTTACCCGCCAAGAAGTGGGTCTAAACGGCCTGAGCATCCAAGACAGCCCTGTCCCGATTTCATCACATTGTTGCCTCTCATCTCTCATCCCGACCATCTCTCGCTGTCTCCCGAGCATTCACTCACGATTGCAGACATCTCGTTCAGTAAAGGCCGAGAAAAGTCATCATGTCCACGCAGGCAGCACCAGCGAAGAGGCAGCAAGGTGAGAGGCCTGGCAACCCTACCGCTAAGCTCGGCTTCTGATAATTTTCAACCCCTCACCCGACAGACCTCCAGCTGCAGTACAGCACTTACAAGAACACTCTGCAGCAGATCGCGCAGAAGATCGGTGACGTCGAGCAAGAGGCGGAGGAACACAAGTAAGCAGCCCACAAGATCCCCTTTCTCAGCTGTCTTTTCTGTCATCGGGTCCGGCAAGCATCGTTCTTTTTTTGAACCCGCCGCAGCCCCTCATCGCCGGAATCCTTGGCTCTCGGGCCGGGCCCCGGCGTTTCCATCACACACACCGCTCCATGCTCGCTTCCCCATTAAGCTTGCCCGCTTTGCGTGCTCGTTGTTTCTCACCGCTTATCTGATCCGATTGCGACAAAAACAGGCTCGTGCTTGAGACCTTGGAGCCGCTCTCTGGAGATCGCAAGTGCTTCCGCATGATCAACGGCGTCTTGGTGGAGCGAACCGTCAAGGATGTCGTCCCCGCCCTACAGACCAACGCCGAGGGCCTGAAGAAGGTCCTTGATGACTTGGTCAAGCAATACAAGACGAAGCAGGATGACCTCGAGAAATGGAAGGTACGTCGCCAACACTCATTCCCCCCGACCCCGTTTTGCGGCCCTCAAAGATGTGGTCATACGTCAAGCGCAACCTGACGCCCTCCGCAGAAGAAGAACAACGTTCAGGTTGTTCAGTCATGAGATTATCACCAGGTCTTCCACACCCACGGGGGTCGGGCCCAGGCCGGGGCGGATGCCATGTCATCACTGCGCTCTGTGGGGTGTGGGTGGCATATGTATGCGGATCACCAGATATTGAGGCAGTCTACGGAGTACGCGATGACGTCTCATGCCGTGGTCGCGGACGTCTCGGAGGTGCAAGGGTGTGGTGCGCTCACCGAGACATATCTCTGTGTAAGCGCACGGGATGGGGAAATGGCAGATCGCTACTTTTCTTCTTCAACCGTTTTCTACGCCCCCAAAATTGCATCTTTGGAGGGCCCTGGGGGTGGTGGTGTTGATGAGTTGTACAAATTTCATGTTGTCTAGGCTGCAGGATAGCGGCAAGGGCGTCACGGTGCCCAACGGCAGTCCGAAGGCCGTAAAAGCCGGTTGGGCGTCGATGCGGATTGGACTGGCATCCGCCTGCACGGAATGGGCTTGGCTTGGCCTGAACGCGGGGCTCTCTGGTTTCGGCCATGGTGGAGTTTGAACGACGATAGATGCATTGCATCATGGATCATATTCCTTTGAACATGTGTGCTGCGGCCCCTCCCTCGGTTTGATCTGGTACGCCCATGCTGGGGGGCGGCGAAGCAGCAGATCCGCCCCGATGAGTGATGAGTGGAAGGCCAACGGGAATTTCCTGATGGCGAGCATTTTCTTCCAATGGAGTTGGGGTATGGCGAGTGAATGCTACGATTGGATGATAATTCGTTGTTCGTAACACGAGTCGCTCGGCAGCCTCGTGTCGGGGGTCATGCTCAATAGATTTGCGGAGCAGTCCCAGCCAGTCGTCACGACTACCGTGCCGGGCCTCAAATGCCCAGCCTCTTTCGGCCCAAAAGCCGTCATCTGGTCCCATCAGGCTCTCGTCAGCCTTCTGTTCCTGCCTGCGTTGTTTATCAGTAACTCCAATTGTCGAATCAACTGCGGCCTTCACCCACCACCCAGGGTCCGCTGCGCTGGACCACAACCACTTCAGAGACCCGCCAAGGAAATCAATCATCCGCGGAGCGCCCAGGCTTAGGATGCGCTTCTTCGCCCTCACAAATTTATCAAGTCTCTCTGAAATAAGAAATTAAGACAAAGTGCCGATAAGAATTGCGGATACAGGTCGCTTTTTTTTGCTTGTTCACCGCTCTTGACGGAACGGAGGGAGGTGAGGGAAGTCTGTGTTGCGGCAGGAACCCGACCTGGCTCGGCATGGTTGCACACACCCACCATGGATGCTCCCTCCCCGCTGCGCTGTAGGCCGACCCCAAGATGGGGCTTGTGTATGTAGATGCGAGGGCGGCTACTCCGATTTCTTATGCGATGCTGGGTTGTTGAGGTGCTTTGCTGCTCACTACTGCAGCTCATAGTCCGCACTACACCCTCCTGTCCCTGGAAAGGGAAGGTTAGGTGAATTGCTCCAAGGGAGATGCTGCGGCTCGGCGAAACCAATCACACTGAGATGGGGCTTCCTCAGTCTTGGGTGCGGGAAAATGACCCGGTCTTGGTCGATTGCCTCAAGTATGGGATGTTGCCGGTAAGATGTAGCTGGCAGTGCCCGGAGACCAGGAAAGAGAGGCAGGAAGGAATTCGGCAGCTGGAAAAGGAGAATCCTAAGTGCCGAGGGCATACCGCCGGTCCCTTGGTGATCGTTTGGGCGTTGCCCGCTCCAAAGTGGCGGCGTTTGACTTATCGATAACGCTTGCTGGATGTGCTTGGCGATGGAGCTAGGTTGTTGTCATGGAGCGAGCGCTGGGCTGACCGGCGACCGGGGGCGCGCTTGGACAAGACCCGCACCTCCCGCATTCCTCTCTTTTCACCCGACTTCTTCCACACTGCACAACCCCACGCCTGCAGCTCCTCTTGCATCAGTGTTTTCCTTGCATCGCAGACCCAAGGCGAAGGACAGAAAACCAGACTACCACTAGATCCACGGCCAGCGCAGACCACCACAACCGACTACTACGAATTGGGACGTTCGAGAGCAGACGGCCAAGCTTTGTCCAACCTAACGTCTAGCGCGCACTCGACGGAACCCGCCCCGTTTGTTGCGACGGTCACAGACAGCTCGGTAGGTACGTAGCCACGCGCATTGCATGCCCGGCTGTGGCCCACAAGACCGCAAAGGGACTGCGCATCGCATCGCATCGCATCGCTGGGCTCTGGGCTCCGCACCGGCTTGTCCCTCGCTGGTCTTGCTGGCCACGCCCTCCCCCCCCCCCCGGCACCCCCCCCCCC
>Ga0247760_1000159_pt1 | contig 72795 bp, 47 predicted proteins | sample UWRJL171409R4_FD_179936 | JGI IMG/M metagenome (GOLD analysis project Ga0247760, IMG submission 179936) | Plant litter microbial communities from Arlington Agricultural Research Station in Wisconsin, United States - UWRJ-L171-409R-4 | ecosystem: Environmental > Terrestrial > Plant litter >... | reverse complement strand
AGCGGAGCTGACTGGATACCTGGCACTGCCAGTACGCCAGTGAGCCTCAGCCACCAGAGTGACGAAGCCTGAATCCTGCAGAATAGTCTATAAAGAAGCCTCTGGCTTCCAGCCAGAGCCAGAGAAAGAGGGTGAACACAAGGAATACAATCACGCAGTTGCAACCCCTACAATTCCACAGAATCCAGAGTGCCGCGCTTCCAACACTAAGGCCCCTGCGCTCCAGCCAAGCCTGGCTCGGCAGGGCGCCTACGCGCCTGAGCGCGCCTAAGCGCCTAGCGAGGCGGCTACAGTTCGACAGGAGCGGTTTGACAATATACACATAAAGGTAGCTACAGAGTTGGGTGGATCATCGTGCCTCAAAGCCCTTGAGGAGTTGGGCAGGCGATCCTGGGTGAAGGTTACAGTGCACCACAGAAAAGAGACATACATCTCTACGGAGCAGGAGGTTATTGATGTCGTGGAGGAGGTGGTTATATTGGACCCGGAAGCACTAGATTACGAAGCTGAGCAGACGGATGAGCGTGTGCAAGAGACGACGGGGTATCTCACGAGTAGACGTCGGAAGAGGGCGAGGGTTTTTTATTCGAATATTTAGATGCTCCACATCTAACTTCATCTAGCACCAACAAGCCCGATCAAGCGTCCGAGCCATCAGCCGCGCAGAGAGTGAAGATGGCGTTACCGTAGATGAGATACATGGCTCACGGTGGCGCACGACTCCAAGTTCAGAACATTGCCCCGCTCCGCAAAAATGGCGGCGGCACCAGCCTGTCGTTCCCGATGTTGATGGCGCCAAAGTAGGGCTCCATGACGGTTTTCGTGGAGTTCATCCTCTATGCCAGCTTTTGCGTGGGTCAACCCAAAATTCGAGGTGCCAAAGTATCGTCAGCAAAAGGCAATGCAGCTCATTCCGGTTCGCACTGCACACGATGCGTTTTACAACCCCAGGCTCTTCCACACGCCCACCCCCCCAAGCACCCAATCTCGAAGCGCCGATCTATCACCAGGCCCATAATTTCCATGCGCGTTTGATGAGTAAGTTCTCCTGCCACCTGCACCTCAAACCGTGACATCCCGAGACATATGTTTAGATCCACCGATAACAGCGGGACCCGATCACACCGCGGCCCCGCATCACCGCGCCCAGCATCTCGGGAACTGCTGTAATTCGTCCAGCTAGACCCACTGCGGACCGCACTTGACCGCACTTGGCCGCACCGGATCGCACACTTGCCAACCCCTTGACTTGTATATAACAAGGAGCTAAAAGCTGTCTTCAAGCAGCAAGAATTGCAAGCAACAAAACACTTCCAATCCAGGCTTCAACTTGCACTTGTTTTCCACTTCTTTCCTAGCCCCAAGACCCGTCCTGTCATCTTTCACAATGAGCCTAAGTTTGAGCGTCCGCCGCAGCACGCTGGTGCCTTATAAGCCGCCTCTGACGGAGAAGAATCTCCCCAGCCAGAGCGGTAAGGTAGGTGGCCATCCCGCACGCCCTAACGTATCGGGAAAAGGGTAACGATCTCTGACTTCCCTCGCTCTCACTTTAAGGTCTTCATCGTCACCGGCGGGACCGGCGGCCTCGGCAAGGAGCTAGTCGACATCCTGTACCAACACAACGGGCGCGTCTACATCGCGGCACGGTCAGAGGCCAAAACTGCCGCCGTCATCGCCGAGATGCGCGCCAAGCACCCTCTCTCGACCGGTTCCGTCGTCTTCCTGCCGCTGCAGCTCGACGACCTCTCCACCATCCGGGCCACCGCCAACGCCTTCCTCTCAGCCGAGACCCGCCTCGACGTCCTCTGGAACAACGCCGGTGTCATGGTGCCGCCGCAGGGCTCCGTGACGGCCCAAGGCCATGAGCTGCAGCTGGGCATCAACAACCTGGGCCACTTTCTGCTGACCAGCCTGTTGATGCCCGTGCTCCGGCGGACGGCCCAGGAGGAGGCGACACCAGGGTCGGTGCGCGTCGTGTGGGTGTCGTCGAGCGCGGCCGACGCCGCGCCGCACCCGGCTGTCGATTTTGAGAATATCAACTACAGCGTGCGCGAAGAAGGCATCTGGCAAAAGTACGCGCGCAGCAAGGCCGGGTGCCAGCTCCATGCATCGGAGCTGGCGAGGCGGTCGGCTGGATTGGGCATCCTGAGTCTTGTGAGTCCTCCCGCGTTGCTCGTATGGAATGCAGTTGTGTGGGCAGTTATACTGCAGGGCGATGCGGTGCTGATCAGTCCCTTTTGCAAAATACCTAGGCTCTCAACCCTGGAAACTTTGTTACCGATCTCCAGAAAAACATGCCCAAGATACAGCTCGCCCTCTTTGTAAGCTTCCCTCTCGTTGATTCAACTCCTCCGGTGACGGCAATGTATAAATGTATGCCCCAAAACGCACAGATGCTGACTTCAATTGCGCAAACAGAAGTTCGTCACCTCCGAGCCCAAGAGCGGCGCCTACACAGAGCTCTATGCAGGGCTCAGTCCTGACATTACAGAGAAGGATAATGGCGGCTGGGGTGAGCCGGAAGGCGTTTCAACCTTCAAAAAGAAAACTTCGCTAACGAGTGACCAACTGCTGCAGTGTCGCCGTTCGGCAAAGTGGACACCCCTCGGAAGGATTTGGTCGAACCGAAGCTTTGCGCCAAATACTGGAACTGGTCGGAGGAACAGGTGAAGCCGTTCTTGTAGCTGCTGCGGGGAGCAGCATGGGAGTGCCGTCCTTATACTGGTATCCCTGTAGGATTTCCTTTCCTTCTCTCTCTCTCTGGCCCGCGCGCGCGTCTAGATCGAATGTATGGAATTCTGTATGCGATTCATCATATGGATCAATCTGGTGTGCGCCTCTAGACCATTCCAACCGGCTCAGATACCATCCAACCCTAGCTGCCCAGCATCGTCATGGTACCTTTTGAGACGAAGGTACTCCGTAGCAAGCCCCCACCGCTCACCCACGTACGAGAAGAATCTGTCAATGTCAGCCAGCCGGTCCTTTACCGATTGGTCTCCACCCTCTTGGCACAGCCAGCAGTACAACCCCATGACGCAGTACACCGCATCTAGCACGAGGGGACAGAGCGCTCCCAACCGCTGTTGTGTAGCCCCCTGTCCTGTCTCCCCTCCGTGGTCGCTGCTAGACGCAGCCACCTCCGAGATGCTCCGCACTGCTTCGTGGACCTTGGCTACGATGGCCACCACAATATCCGTCGAGCGTTTCTGGAGGGCTATCTCCTCAGCCGTCTTGGCTTCGGGAACGGGGAGGTGGCCAGGCTCGTCGGGTATGACGTTGACGGGGCAGCAGTAGGGGTCGAGCAGGACAAAGAGGGCCGACCAGTTAAGAAACCGCGGGGTGAGGGTGTGATAGGAGTTCTTGCCGCCGCAGTCCGAGGCCCCGTCGGTGGTAGCCGCCAGGATGTCGTCAAAGCGTAGAATCTCGTCCGCCAAGGCCGCAGTCCCCGCGACGTGATCAGCGCCCACCTGCGACGTGAGCATCATCTGGCGTCTGGCTGCAACGGCCCGGCCGACGAGTATAGCGGACTGGCAGAGTCGTGCGAAATGCCCTTGGGAGACTTCGTAAGACATGGAAACCGCGTAGGCTGTTCCGTGAAGAGCGTCTCCATTGGCCTGTATTAATTTCAGCACAAGGGATGTAGTCGCGCTCAGTAGATCACTCGCTCCCTAGGGCTCTGGAAAGGCCTTGGCAGTATGAGGAGGTCAGGCGCTTACCCATGCTGTGTCCTCGGCAGGAAGTGCGGCCGCGTCGGCCGGCTCGGAAGCGGCAAATTGGTTCCGATTCCCAAGAGCGATGGCACGGTCGAGCACGAAGATGACCCAATAGAGACGTCTGTGCTCTTCCAGCTCCGTCCAGGTCAACTGTTCTCGCCTCCCCCGATGTCAGCGCCGGGATTTCTTCCTACGACAGACAGCATGACAAGATGGTAAAGAAGAAAGGAGACGTACAACCTGATCCAGAACACCCGGGCGTGGCCCGCTAGGCGTGATACCCAGCATTTCGGCGTATCGAACGCATGCACCGACCGTCATCCAGGCAGCCGGGTACACGGCATGGCCGTGTTCGAAGAGAGCAATGAGGACCATCGCCTGCAGGCAGAGCAGAGAGATCTCGCCATTGGCCTCAAACAGGGCTAGGAAGGCTTTCGCACTTGTGTATAGAGGGTCACAGCTTGGGAGGCTAGTGCCTGCAGGCGAGGAAGTGACTAGCTTCATAGCAAGGAACAACATAGCGAGATCGGGCCCAGCGTTGCGGAGTGGTATGCCGAGGTGCATGCGCTTGTGGGAAATGAAGGGCATCCAAGTGTGGATGGTGTCGAAGTAGTCAGTTGCCGTCTCGACAACGGCATTTCCGAAGCTGAGGACCGCAAGGACGTCCTGAGGAGCAGTGAGCATTTGTCTTCTTTCGACCTCGAGCGGGAGAAACTATCTTCAGCTCACGTACCGCCGGGATTCGAACCGTTGGTTGGCTCAGTCGCAGCTTAGAGTCCCGAAAACGGTCGACGTCGAGAAAGAGAAGGGAAGGAACCCCGGCGGCACTCGCATGGCTAGTCGCTTGCCCGCTACCAGAGGCAGCATCGGACTCTGCATCGAGGGATTGAAAGACAGCGGATGGGGTATCGGCGGAAATGCTGCGTGGACCGAGGCGGTTTTCGAGCTCAGCAAGCCTTGTCTGGAGGGTCTCGAGACTGCTGGTTGTGGAGCGTGGTGTAATGCTGTAGTCGCAAGCGCGGCCAGTCCGAGTGCAGAGGCTGCACATGGGAATGCCCCGGTCGCATTTGCGCTTTTGATTGCGGCAGGCTACGCAGGCCTGTCGCGCTTGTGCCTGTCGCGGGTCGGGCGATGATGGTCCAGACATGTCTTTTGGGAGATAGGTAGACAAGAATCTTGCTGGCAAGTGCAAACACAACTCCCCCGCCAAACAACACCCAATCCCCCGCTGACCAGCCGTTGTGCGCTTCACGTGACCTGCACCCAAGTTTTCTGCCACGCAAAGCCAAAGGAAAAATCGCCAGACATCAATGCCATTACCGCCACCTGCAGCCAAGTGCAGCCAAGCGCAGCATCACCCTCTCCTCAACGAAAGAGAAGAATGTTCTGATCGGGTGTTTGGCCAGCTAGAAAGCTGGAGGCAAGTGAATGTCATCTCAGCAAGCTTTAGACCCTTCGTTCAGCACCACGACGAAGGGTCTGAGCTTGCTGAGATAAGTTGGGGTCCGTGTTTCAAGTTCCCCAGCCATCGGCTAGTCAAATCCCGTCCAATCACCTGTCCGGGACAGCCTGAGCGCACCGTGTGTCACTTTGGTTTCAGAGAAACCCCTCGACATCAAAACTGCAGTAAAAGAAACTTAGAAGCTACAACCTGCAGCCTAAGCTCACAAACAGATACTCTTTCCTTCGATCAAACCCAGAAACACATCAACCATCACATCCCACCTACCACCTCATCTCCCCACATCTCACATCCATAGAGTCCTCACCTCCCCCCAGCTCATAATGACGTCGACATACAACTCCGACTCGGACATCAAACAACTCGCCCTCGCCACACTAGCAAGCTACGCCGACGCTCTCACCCGCGGAGCCGCCTCTTCCCTCCCCATCCGAGAAATCTCTTCCCAAATGGCAAAGTACTACCTTCCCGGCTGCACCGCCTTCACTCTAAGAACTATCACGCCCTTTCCCGATGAGGAATTTGCCAGTAGTATGATTCAGAGTCAGCTGGAACGATTTGTTTCGCTGGGAGTGGGTATTAATATGCGCCTTGAGGAGGCGAGGATCGAGGTGATTTCGCAGACAAGCGCGGCTTGTTGGGCGACTTTTTCGGTGAGCATTAAGAACGGAGAGGGATGGAGTTGGACGAACGTGTATGGGTTTAGGATGGTGGAGGGGAGGGAGAATGGGCTGAAGGGGGGGTGGGAGTGGGTGAATGGGGATGGTGAGATGGTGGAGTTGCTGGGGAGGTATCCGAATGCGATGGAGCATTAGATGGAAACAGTTTGTATCAGCAGGCAGATGTTGAGGGATCCAGCTGTTTGGGCGTCTTTGTGTGACTTTAAATCCCTCCGGATCAAACTTCGCCAAGGTGTAATAGTTACAGGCCACACTTCTCTCTCTTTCGTCCAGTCTCAACTCTACAGGGCGAACCCGCAGGCGGAGTGAGCTCCCTTCCTCCCGATTTCTCTTTCATCAGGACCATCGGGGAGTATTGATGTACAATCTGAATCCAGTGGGGCTCCGAATATCCTGCGAACCAGTGCTTACAGTTGGCCACGGACCGCAGGATGTGTTGAATTGCGCAGTAGATCCCAAGTTCCTGCAGTTGGATGGTGTGTCTGACAGCTTGTCACCCTCATGTAGGTCGAGCTCACCCAGCTCACCCAGGCTAACACCCTGGGTGTCGAGCCCTGGGTCAACCCGAAGGAAGCTCCGGACACATGTGCTACGTGACCAGCTGCCATCCAATCCTTCCGAGACTTTTGAGAGCAGTCAAGATGGCGTTCAGGTCTCGCATCGTTGTCGAGAGATCAATGTCGCGAGCTGCATCTTGCCCCCTTTTGCTAATGCTCCACGCTATTGTCACAAATCGGGTGCCGAAGTTTTGAGAAATTGGACTATGCGAGCCGCTAGACCGAATGCCGCTGCTGTTTCGACCATTCTCCCATTCGGCGGATGGATGTCCCAATGAAAAAGGCACCAAATTAAGACGAAGCTTAGGGACAAACGGGTCCAGAGCCTCGGTCTCCGTCGTGATATTTTAATCGAAAATATCCGTCAACGGCAGTGTGCCTGAAAAAATCCCTCAAAACCTGGCTGCCTCGAAATCCCCATCTCACCACAATCTGCATTTCTCGCACGCATCTTACTAGTTCGTCTTCCTCTACCGTACAACGCACAACAGGAACCACGACTCGTAACCCAAGCTTGACGGAGCTGGTAACAAAAGTCGTCTCGGCGATAAGAGTGGTCGATGAACATGTCCTTCTGTCCGACTACATCAGGTACGAGTAGTCAGAATTATTAATCCTTGATGTTATGGATCTTGGCGGATGGAAGGATCTTCAAGTCCTGCGCGTCTCTGCTTTGTTTCCGTCCGTATTCGGTGTACCTTGTAGATAAAAAGGATCTTTTCCAAAAAGACGGCACATTGGTTTTCCGTGGAATTGATGAGGTTGTAACTGCGTGATTGCATGTTGTCTGTTCTGGCACTCATCGACTGGAAGAGTCAATGCATTGGATCCCGCCTGGCGCGCGCGCGTGCCCTGACTGACTGTCTTGGCGAGGCGTTTTTCAGCTCAGGGGCTGTGTGACAACACTGTCCGCTCCTTGTTAAGGCAGCTCTGCGCCTCCTCGGCATCAACAGGCCAATCCAGCGGAGTGATGAGGGGAAACGCGGTTCGTTTCTTGCTGTGCTATTAAGGACTTGGGGTGCCGATGGTACTCGAATCGCGCTTCCGAGCTGGTCGCTGGCGGCGAGAATAGCTGAAGTGGAACAGTATTTTCAAGATTGAGAGGTGACATCTGTTCTATTGGTGGTACACGGGGGGATACTGAGTAAATAGTTGGATAGTTCTGTACTTGGCACTGAAGGAGAATCTGCACCAGGTAAAGTAAGTAATAGCTGAGACTCTGTAATCGACTCTAGCCGTCAAGGGGCTCTGTAGTCTTAAGCTTCCAAGTGGTGCCAGAGCAGAAACGGCTGTTGTGTGAGACGAATCTCGGCTCACCAAATTTCCTTTTTCGTATCTCGCCCACGTGACATTGCTCACCCCGGCTCAGGCTCAGCTCAGTCTTTGCTCAGGATTAGCTCAGGCTTGCTCACCCTGATTACCATTTCGGCAGGCTGCGCCACATCATGTTGAATTGCTTCAACTCTAGCTGAGTGGCCTGATAACCAAGAAGAACTGGGAACTATCTTCATTCTGGCAGAGGAGTGCGAGAACAACTTTTGCCAGACCTGCATCCAGCCGAACGAATCTCCAGTGGACGTCATTGGGCTCCTGGATGACTCCCAACAACGATTTGCAGAATGGGCAGCTTGTCTGGGGGTCTTCGCCGAGTCTCGCTTTTCTCTTGACCAACAGCTGGACAGTCCAAGCCGTCCATCAAGATCTGGTTATCCAACTTTGGAAACCACTTCAAGTTAAACCTGGGGCAATGTAGGTTCAGACTTGATCACAAACTCCTTTCAAACGCCGTGATATTGATGTTTGAGCCTATTGTCCAGTCAACTATGCTATCGGCTCAGATGCATCAACCGGTCGCTGTCTGGGCGATGAAACAGCCCGAACAGGGGGGGCTCAGTCAGCCCTGGATGTCATCAAAGGTTCTATTGAGCGTTTAAACCAACTAGGCATCACTATCCGGCAGTCAAACTCGCAACAAGACACGCTGCCCGCTATCTCAATAAGGGATCTTAGAGCGCCTCGATCGTGGGAGCTTGGATGTCATCGGGCGGGTTGGGGATGTCTTTATCTTTGGATATATCGCCTTCGTTCTCGCGGTCGCTCATGCCTAAAATTGAAGAAGAACGCTCTGAAGCCTCCTCATGATCCTCTGAATCGCTCGAATTGACTGTAATAGGTTGTGGGCGCGAAAGGTTGGCTTGTTGAGGAATGGCCTCGTCCTAGCTGAATCGCCGAAATCGCTGGAATCCGAGCTAGGATCGCCTGCGGCCCTAGAAATATTACTTTTGGCTCTGGGCGCGGAATCGGTGCGGTTGGCTTTTGGCGACTGCGGGGATCGCGCTGCACGGGTTGGCATTGCTGCAGACCGTTGCGAGCAAGCCTCAGAGACCGCGAAAGCGATTCTGGCCATTCTGAGGGTTTCCTAGCATTCCAGAGAGGTTATATTAGCCGTACTAGAAGTATCGAAGTGATGCGACCTACCGGTGTTGCGTAGGTGTTGCCTGGTGGAAGTCAAAGAATTCTTCGAGTGCGGCTGTTGATGTGAATGCATGCTCAAAGAGTGGATAAAATTATAACCCTAACCCTTGTGGGTACCCCTTTATCCGTTTTGGGCTGTGGGTGCCCGTTTAGCCAAACGTGGGTGCCCATCTATCAATCCCCATATACAGTGGGGTGACAAAGTAGGTATATCGATCCCACCTAAAAACGCTACTACCCTTCTGTCACGACCCATGTCATGACCTCAGATTACACGGGCCAAGAGGGCGGTAGCCCCGTGGACCAATCAGGGCGTTCCCGGTTGCCAAAGTCCCGGTCCCGGGACTCGCGGCGTCGGGACATGGGGAACACCAATCAGGAGGGTCCCGCAGTCCCGAGCCCGGGACCTGTGACCACAGGACCAGGACAACAGTCTAGTATAGATAGCTATCATCGTACCCACGATGGCGGGAAGAACTCTTGGTTCTTCAAGCAAGTATTCGCTTTGTCAATTGATCATCTTCAATTGTGTCTTACTGTACAGCCTTCCCGCGCTGTCGAACTGAGGCGCTAGGCGCCCTGCCGCTCCCTTGCTTGGCTGGGGCGTAGGGGCCTTGGATCATGTGCTCTCCCCACATGTAGGGAGCTTCCATTTGTATATAACTGGGGGGTGCTTCGCACTCCCCTTTTCTACCTAATTAAGTCACTTTGCAACTGAACTTCCGCTGCTCGCGAGCCCTTCGTTCCTCAGTCAAACGTTGCACATGTGCATTATAGTGACATACGACCGTTGACACTGTGAACCCCCCGTCTGTGAGAACTTGCTTCAACATTCTATCTTTCATACCACCAACCCCTAGGGTGTCGCCTCTCGTCCCCCGACGTTACTCGACCTCATTGGGTCCAGATCGTAACAGGTATAACCCGCTAGGGTTTGCTGACACTTTCAGGAACTCCAAAGCGTCGTTGACAACGGTGGGGCTTAAAGAGCTGGCAAGGATTCAACTGGGCTCCCAGATGACGTCAACAGTCTTCAACAGGAGCATGATGGCGGCCTCCGCGCGACCCCAGCTACTAGTACACGCGCTGCCTCTGCTACACTGTCCTTCTTCAAACCGAAAATAGAGGACGTCCAGAAACGAAGGGATAACCACAAAATTAATTGGACCCATAGAATCAGGGCGTCCATTGACGAGTTTCGGCAGGTGGACCAAAGATTCGTCGATGAGCATTTCGGGTGCCTCGAACAGCTTAAGTCTGTTATCCCAGACGCGACCGGTAAGTGGACACAGTGTATCCCTGTCCCAAACGTGGAAACTTGGATGGTCGCTGGTGGTTTCAACTTTTGCTTCTCTCACACTGTTGATAAATCCGGAAATCTTGAAGTGCCTGGCGTGTGGTGCTCCCTCCTTGATAAGCAGTCGCAGTCGTCGTCCCCACACCCCTACTCCCCAACCCCGTCGTCTTCGCTGACGTCGCCGTCTTCAACGCCGGCGCATCAGGACACCCCATCGAATTAAACTGCGAGGTAAACACGTCGTTGAGGTTGTCGGGCGGGCAGAGGCTCGTGTAGCAGGAGAAGACTTTGCTGAGTGTGCTGCATTTGCAGGAGGTGGCGAGCGCCCGGTCGGAGGTGGCTTCGCAGGGGAGGGCGGTGGAGACGGCGATGGAGACGCAGTTAGTATAGGGGCTGAAGGATATGAGTGTTAGTATTACGGTGGTCAAGGGGGGGAAGTGAAGGGACAGGAGGGACATACTCTTGGTTGCGGCAGAGGGTTTCCGCTGCGGATGCGGTCGAGATGAGGAGGATGGTTGAGAGGAAAGAGAGAGTCGGTGGATGCATGGTGATGTTTGAGGAAGGCGGTTCTTTGGGTTGACTGTTGTGTTGAAGGGGGCAGACACGGAGATGTTGAATTGGAGCGAAAAAGGGGAAGCCCAAAATTGAACCTGCGTGGAACCGATACTTATACGTCGGTCGCATACCCAGCATGTAGTCGGCCGTGCGCCTTCGTCAATTGAAGTCTACCTTTTGGCGTTTAAGGTGGCTTGAAGCTGGAGTGAGACATGTCGTTTTGGCCAATAAGACGATGCAACAGTTGTCCTGGTCGGTTGCCAAGGCTGAGGCGTGAGATGGGATTTGGTGGCGCTTCGGAATTGTTCCATTTATGAGAAATCCGATAAACAAAGACTCTGGGCCTGCAGATTGGTCGTTTCGGGACCAAAGCCGTTCAGGGTTTCAGCTCAGCCCTACGCACCTTGACCTACCCCAGATTATGATACCTAAACTCGGGACTTGCAAGCGCTTTTCTGTTTATGAAGAACGGTATAATCCTGTTGCGGTACTATTGCGGATGGGAGGCGTCGAATATCTGGTAAAGAATGCAAACCAAGGATTCGGGCTATGATAGGAACAAGGAACTAGTACCAGTCCCCTGCGATGAAGTTCCAGCCCTTTCACCCTAAGTAACCCAGCTCTGATTGGTCCCCTACTATATGCTGTACTTCAGAGTAGATGTTCCCAGTGACGTCCCTGGAAGCTGTTTTTGGCTGGTTGATGTAAGACCGGGTTGCAGTTAAGCCGATGTTGCAAGCGAAGTGGTATTGATCAACACACCCAATCTCCTGTCGAAAGGGTTAAGTGAGGGGTAGCGCAGGGACCTTCGTGCCGCCTCGTCAAGACAGATCCCCGAGAAAGATATTTAGTAGTCCGTCCCGAGGCCTGCCCTGATATTGTTCGCCTTCGTCCTTGATGTACACTACAATTTTCAGCTCACGTCGGCCTTGCAGAGATCTGGAAGTTTGAAGGCTCGGCTATCTCTTACACATACGTCAACCAGTTCGACAATCACCATGAAGACTTACATCATTGGTGCTGTCTCGATGCTCGTCATCATCACCACGGCAGCCCCTCAAACACCCTCTCTCGCTCTCTTCGCCCGCTCAATCACCTGCTCAGGTGGATCTGAGCCGTGCCCAGTCCTCTGCCAATATGCGCGTCCTAAATGCAACTGCAAACACTCGACAGTGTGTATCCCTGGTGAAAGCAAATGAAGTTAAAAATGGAGGGACGCTAACGAGAAGAAGTGCTCGGGGACTCAGAATACGGGGTGGTACGGCGTGTGCACGTGTATCTGCGATTGTCCTGTCTGAGGTGTTGGACAGTGATTCGTTGCTTTTTTGTCCTTGTTGCTGGTTTGCTTGTTTGTATCCTATGAGCCCCGATCCACTTCAGGAAATGTGCTATTGAAACGCGCTGCTAGTTGCGCGATTGTTTCCAAATCATCAGACATTTGTTCTCCATGGAACTGATCATTTCTTCAAGTTCCGCTCTAAAAGCTCTGTTGCCTAGGCTCTCGGTTTAAAAACAGGTAGATAAATAACTCGAAATCAGAACGCAGTACTGCGGGAATAAACTTTGAAACCAAACCAAACGAGCGAGGGAAAAGGCATGGAAAGGAAGACACAGGCAAGTCATCATTTTCTCATCTCACATCACCCTCCATCAAAGTTCATAGCCACCAGCGGCCAAGAACTCAAACTCTCTGACGAATAGAGAGAACTCACCAGGCTCAGACTTCTGGAGCGTCCCAGTCACCTGCACCTGTACTGGGGCTCCTTCTGGTCGGGATGCTAACGCCTCGGACAGGCGTTCGTACGCTCCCGCTTCCACATCAGATATCGGCCTCGGGGCTTCGGCCTTGATGTCCCACTTGAGTTGACTGGCCTCCGTGAATGGAGCAAGACACAAAGGGTGCGACTGGGACGACGTCCCAGCGAGGTGCAACCTCCCGCCGGTACCAGTCACAGTACCAGACAGGGTTATCTCAATACCGCGCATCTCATACGAAGCGTTCACCGTCGATGCAAGTTCTCTGCGCCACACGTCAATATCAGGGAGCAGATCACGTTTCTTTGGGTAGACAAAGGCAATCGAGTCAGTCTGGTTCGGCACCGGGCAGACGACTTCGATATCGGTGATCCCGCGAAGCGCATCGTATGCTCCGCCCCAGCAAGGGCCGAGTCCGTAAGGGCAAATAGGCGTGAGACCGACCACAATAGGCGGCCGGCCCTGCTCGGCCATGATCCTCTCGCCGTGCTCACCCAGGCTGGGCTGGACACATGGAGGCGGTGCATCTTCACGCTCACGCTCCTCATCGGTTGGCCCCGGCGCACTAGCAATCGACGACGCGATCCGGATGATGCGAGCCACAGAAGGCACGCCCCGCCGGTCCAACACGAAGAGCATGTAATGCCCCGGCGGCGCGAGGTTGGCGTGAGCAGGAGCAGGCACCTCGAGATCGGCACCGCTCTGTCGAAAGCCCCGCAGGAACATCAAAGACTGGTTCATGTTGCGACAGTGCGTGACGGAGCTCAGCCGCACCCAGCTGATCTTGTCGATGGTGTCGGTGGGGCCGACGGTGACGGCAAAGTCCTGGCCGTACTTGATCTCGGAGGGCGCGCTGACGATGGTGGGTCGGCTTCCGCCCTTGTGGAGGTATGGTGGTGAGAATAGCTGCGCGTTGGTCAGGCACTGATCTGGCCCGGGACCGAAGTATTCACCGCCACCGGCTGAAAGCACTTTGCCATCGGGAAGAAGAAGCGCAATGGAGTGATAGCAGCGGTTGACGCTCTCTGAGACCATGTCGGTCCACCTCCCGGTGGCTGGGTCCCAGAGCTCGGAAAGGTGCACCGGCTGTGACAGGTCGTTGAAGCCAGGCCCCTTGGTGCCTCCGGTGACCAGGACGGTGCCGTCGGGCAGCACAGTGGCGTTAAATTGTCTGCGTCCGACCTTCATGTTTGTCGCCGGTGACATGGTCCACTGTGGTGTGGTGCCGGGGACATTCAGATCAAGGAACTCGACCTCGTTGGTGGGTGCCGGGTCGTCGTTCACGGTCAGTCCGCCCCCGATGTACATGATCTTGCCTGTGTCGTACATGACTGATGGACAGTAGTCGCGGAACATGGCCTGCCGCGCCTTCCCCGCATTTGCCCAAGTACCAACTACAGCTTGGGTGCTAGCGCCGTCCACGGTGACTGGTGACTTGATATCAAGGTGGGTTGCAGGGTCCTTGACGTCTAACCACCAGGTCTGAGCGAGTGGCCCCACCACGATGACTCTCCCCTCCGGAGAGATGTGCATTCGGGGATAGAGGGGGAAGACCGGCCCTCCCTGGTTGAGGGGGTCGGTCACCTCGATCCAGGCTGAAGGGTTTGCGGCGCCATTGTCTGCGGGCCAGATCTGCGGGATGTTGTTGACGGTGTAACTCTCGTCATAGCTGCCGGATATCACGAGCGCACGGCCATCAGGCAATGTCAGGACTGAGGGGTACCAGCGACCCCGATTGAGAGACGCCTTGGGGTGGAAGGTATTGGTTGCTGGATCATATACGCAGGCCGCGTTTGGCCCCCGGCCGTCTTTGATATGGCCACCGGCGATGAGAAGGGTCCCGTCGGGCAGGAAGCTGTGGCCCGCACAGAAGAGATTCACCTGGTTGCCGTCTGCGCCTCGTGGCTCATTGGCCGTGGGGACGCTGGTCTTTGATGCCGGGTCCCAGACGAAAGCCTTGGTGAATTGTTCGTCGAGCGTCGCGGGGTTGGTGCTCTTGGGATTCTCACGTCGGCCCCAATACAGCACCTTACCGTTGGGCAGCAGACTCGCGTGCACGGCGACATTGCTGAGCTCGAACGGCTCGGACCATTGTCCCTCGATTTCCGCCGCCATTTTTCCTTCTTGTTGGGGGTGACCGGTCGCTCGGGATGAAGGATTGATAGAGCCTGAGAGTGTTGGGGCCTCAGTGTTGGAAGCGAGGAAATAGCAGATTACCGAAGAGGGTGGGCTGAAGACAAAAAGCAAAAAGGCCTCAAATGCCGGGGCTTTATCTTCATGATAAGTGCCGTTTTATCCACGCGATTTGATATGGCGAAAAAGAGGCAGGCGCGCTTCTCAAGCAGCCACAGCCACTGTCACACCTCCGCAACCAATCACCTCGACCTCAAAAGACTGACCGGTTGATCGACCACACCAGCTCGCCTCGTCCAGTGCCGCTAGGCCGCATACAACCGGGCACGCCTCCTCGGGGCTGAGATTGGACCCTGAGCGCAGGTTGCACTGCAGGCCGATGACCTGCAGCGCCGGGAGGGGTAGAACTGAGCCTCTCGCCAACCACGCGCCTTCCTTTCCTCTCATCGTTCAACGCGAAGGCTTTGCCGTATCAACCCCTCATTCTCGTTGCTTTTCTTCCAACGCCAAATCGATTCGGTAAGCAGCCACGACGAGCGGGTTCCTCGTTTAACAACGATTACGGCTTACTTGTGCGAGCTCACCTGCGCTTTTTCCGGCCCAAGATGGAGTGCTTGCAATGAGCCACGGCGCGGTGTGACTGCGACAGCAGCAGATATCGGATGACGACTCATGTCCATCTCGGGCCGTCTGGGCTCCGGCATCGAGGTTCCTCGGTCTCGAGACGTAGGGGGGTGTCGGTGGTGTAACCAAATCCTTGAAAAAGATACTTGAAAATTCGGCGATCTGGATGGTTCAAGAGTAGGGGGTTCCGCTATCACGCGCATCTAGGTATATAGATAGCTGTGAATAGGTGAGCGGGAGGGTATAGTTGGAAAGATCAGCGCAACGCTTTGTTTTCTGCCTCCAGCCCCAAATTGTTTCCAACCAACAAATCAGTCCAAAGGGCCGTTTCAAACCGTATATAAACCCTTTGGATGTAATTCATGGGCATGACTTCTTTCGCTATCATCCCAGCATCATCTCACTCCAACAGCTCTCAGCATTATTGTTATCTCAACTTCAGAGACTGCTAATTCCATACACCAACCAACAGCATCTATGCCTACCACTAGTGGGGAGACGACTCTCTGGCGAGATTTCAAGGCTCTGATCCTGGGTGGCACACTGGGGTCAGCCCCGAAGATCACTTGCGGGATCTGCGAAACCTCAGAGATAGTCATTACAACAGGTTTCACATTGACTCCTTGAGGCAGCTCAAGATGGCATATGATCCTGTAGCAATTGTGTTCGGGACTTCCTCGGGGCTCACTTAGGGGCCTCAATTTCAGGGTGTCAGCCTGGGTGAGCCGGATGAGCCGGGCCCAGATATGAGCGGTTGAGTTGAGCTGAGAGTGGAATTTGTGATCGTTGACTCACTATTAAATCACCCAAGTATACTATGAGAGGGCCCTGGTTAAGGCTATTCCCACTTCGCCGGCCCTCTAATCAGAGGGCGACTCTATAACTCACTTTAACCTTAAACTTGGAATAAGACGGTTTTTATTAGTAGCTAGTGCTGACAGACCCACTTTGCTGACATTACTAATACGTACCACCTATCACGGCTAAGGCCTACTTATCCGTAAGAACTATAGATACTGTAATAAGATCTTATAACCTCGCGTAACAATTTACTACTGTTGATTTCTAGCCACTAAGGGCCTATTCAGAGCTTAGACCGACGACCAGAAAGAGGCCAAGAAGGAACTCCAGCAGCTCCATCGGGCAGAGAGGGCCAATAAGACGAAGATTCGGCTTAAGGTACTGTCCGGGAGCCTAATCGAGTTTCAACCGGGGACCGTGGGAGCGCGCCACGTCGGCGATACCGATGACAATGTATAATACTAGGATGACCATAATGACTAATACGATAACGAGTACTACAACAGCAGCAAAGCGGAATGCGTTCAGCTAATGCATCAAACGGTTAAGGACTTTGTGCTATGTGGAGACTTCCAAAATGTTATCTTTGATAAGTGGTAGATGAAGACCTCCCAGAATGGCTATTTGTTTCTCACCAAGGCTTAGTTTTTTCGAGTTCAGAACGAAAAACTAGTTGGGGTAAGGAGGGATAAATAGGTTGAAGATAGAAGTGGTGATGGAGGGTGGTGTTGTGTTGTTAAAAGGTTGGTGGAAATTACAAAGATGGGAAAAGTGTATATTTTCTGTCTTTAGCAATGGTTGCCTGTGCTTTCGCGCAGGGCCGATAATGAGCGGACGGCTTGATACAATCAGGTCGGATGGAGAGTTTGGTAAATCATAGCGAAGGAATGAGATCTTGATAATGTCGACTGGCTAAGCACGTCCTCCATGTCACAGAAAGTTTTGTTAATGTAGTTGTCGGCTCCCGAGAGGTCGAGAATGTAGGCGATGGCATGTCGAATACCTAGGCAGTGTTGCAGCTCATTTAGATTCGGCACGCGCTGTAGGCCGCCCTCCAGACATAGCAATCAATAGTGCAACACCGCGTCATGGCATTGATCTAGCAGCTGACGTTATCAAGAAGCTAAGAAACATCACATTACATCTCCTCAAACCTCACCCGCTTGCGTCTTCTCCAAATCTTAAGCACTTAGCAAGGCTAGCTCTGCAAATTAAGGTCGTGGGATGCCCATGACCTAGCACTCTCTCCATAGGCTCGAGCGTCTGCCGGAGTATCTGCTCAGCCTCCACGTACTTGCCCTGGTGGCCAAGCACAGTGGCAAGATTCATCATACTGCGGAGTGTGTCGGGATGCTCTAGGCCTAGTATTCTCTCCTTTAGCTTAAGCGTCTGCCGGTGTATCTGCTCAGCCTCCACGAACTTGCACTGGCTGCCAAGCACGTTGGCAAGATTCATCATACTGCGGAGTGTTTCAGGATGCTCTAGGCCTAGTATCCTCTCCATAAGCTTAAGCGTCTGCCGGTGTATTTGCTCAGCCTCCACGTACTTGCCCTGGTGGTCAAGCACAGTGGCAAGATTCATCATACTGCGGAGTGTGTCAGGATGCTCTAAGCCCAGTATCCTCTCCATAAGCTCAGGCGTCTGCCGGTATATCTGCTCAGCCTCCACGCACTTGGCCTGGCGGCTAAGCACGTTGGCAAGATTCCCCGTGCTGCGGAGTGTCGTGGGATGCTCGCAACCAAGCACCATCTCGGCTAACTTAACCGTTTCTCGGTACGTCTCCTCTGCCTGTTGATACTTTCCCAAGATAACATGACTCTCTGCCACTTTCCATGTAAGATATGCGCTAATCGTCTTGTTGACACAAGTATCTCGAAACTCCAAGGCAGCCAGAGTATGCGGCAGATGCCTTAGCCACATGTCTCTGTTCTCGTATGTTGGGTACGGAAACACCTGGTAGAGTCTCTGCAGTGTAAAGGAGGCCTGATCCTTTAGCTCTCCATTTTCCTCTAGCCAGTTCCGCATCGCTAGTCGGACAAGCCGATGCATGTCGTACGAAGCCTGCTCCCGCTCGGTCAAAAAGGCGTATGCTTTAAGTATGCCAATTGCCTCATCAACCTCCACCTCATCCTCAGGTGGCAGGAGAGCTAGGGGGATGTCCTTCTCCGCAAGGAAGCACATAAACTTCAAGTACGTTGCTGCAAGTCGATTGATCTGCGAGATCCGATCGAAGGAAATCAGCCACGTCGTGGCTACTGGATTCTTTGTTGTCTTGTAGCGGCCCTGATCCTCAAAGTCCTTACTGAGCAGCTTGATTAAACGCTTATCGCTGGACCGGCAATGCTCTAGATATCTGGTAGTAGATGTTCCTGTTTTGGCCATGTACGCAGAGGCTTGCTTGATGGCTAGGGGCAGGTACGTGAGGACACTAAGCAGAGCCGTCGTGCTTGTTGTGTCTTGCATCTGGCTCTCCTTGATGCCTCTTCGTAACAGCATGATGGCCTCAGCGGTGTCCATCTCCGTCGTAGGGATGATATTCCTGTCTGGGATGTCCAACATTACTGCGACCTCGTGGTTTCGTGTTGTGAATAGGATGGAACCATTATAGCCGAATGGGAGTAGGCTGTCGAAAAGGTCTGCATCATCGGCATTATCAATGATTAGGAGCCAGCTGCCGACAACCTTACGGGGGAGAGCTGCCCTGATCAGGGCCTTGAGGTCTGCCTTGTCGTCGTCGATCCCCTCGACTCCGAGCTCTCGGCCGATCTCGCGGTAAGCGTTCTCAAAGCTGGCCCCGTCCACCGCCGGGACCCAGAAGACGGAGCAGTCTGGGTGCTTGTCGCGCACCCGGAAAGCAGCTTCGAGCGCGATCTGCGTCTTCCCGATCCCGCCGAGGCCTTCGATGGCCGTCCGTTGGCAGTCATCCTGGTCAGCATCGGGAAGGATCCTCTCGAGCAGCTGGGCAAGAATGGATTCCCGTCCGACAAAGTCGCGGTTGCGCCCGAATGGGACCATCCAGTAGCCTTTCGGGCGACTTGTGCCGTCTATACTAGCCTCCTGGCACGCTAGACAGATCTCGCGTAGTTTTCCGAGGACAATGTCGCAGGTCGGAGCTCCTTCGCTAAACTTGACCATATCGGAATGAGTTTCGTCAATCGGGAAGATATTTGGCGAACTAGTCCCATGCAGACCCCGCGTTGCGGATTCTGGCGTCACAAGAACCATGTTCGGCCCAGTTCTGTTGTACGACCCGTCCTCCTGTTTCTAGAGAAAGTCAGCTTGTCGTGCAAAGCGCAGCCAATGGGTCGTCGCACTCACAGCAACCGTGGGCGACGTCTTGGTCTCGAATGCCCAGAAGAGCTTCATCCGTCCTTCGGTGGCGACATCGAAGAACCGATCTTCCAAGCATCTCAGATACTCGGATCGTATGGCCAAGTCACGTATGAGACCCGCGTTCGGCTGTCCGCTTACCATCGTCACGAGGGCCTGCGTCTCCATGCCGCGGGTTGGCGCACCAAAGAAGACAGCGCCGGCCGTCTGCTGCAGGATCGGGCGCCGACTATCGCTGCTCGCCGAGGCCGCGAGGGCCTCTTTCACAATGATTCCTCCCAAGCTATGGGCAAGGAAGATGAGCGGCTTCGACGCTGGTGTTCCAAAGCCAGAAGCTTTCAGGGTGTCGCTGAGCGACGAGGCGAGGTGGGCAACGCTCTTGAACGAATTGCTGCCGGCTAGCGTCGTGTTGTAACCGAATAGAACGGCCCTGACAGGGGGCAAGGTGTTGGGCAGGGCGTCCCGAACCCACATCCAACTCTTGTTTTCACCACCCTTAGGCTGCCACGATCCGAACGGATGTGACCCGAGTCCCGATATGGCGATGCAACTGTTCCTGTCAGAATAGGTCGCAACCTACATCGGAGAACCTACTCGAAGCGGTGGTCTCGAGCTTTGATCTCGTTAAGCGGGGTCAGGCCGAGGAAGTGGGTGTCTAGGATGAGGCCGTGGAGGCCGTGCCCTTCTATCTTCCACTCATCGGCGGCTTGTATGTTGATGACTGACGGTAGTTTTGCAAATCGCAGGGTTGCCGTCTTGGTCAGAGGTCGTTCCCACGGAGCGGTGGCCATGGAGTGGATGCATATATCGTCAGGCGTGACGTCGCCGAAGGCCCGGGCCAGCCCGTCGCGGAGAGCTGCGATCTCAACGGAAAGAGGGCATCCCCGCAGTCGGTACGTTATGGCGCTTGGCGACACCATCATGGAAGCTCGGTTCTTTGTTCTCTGACCCCCAAGATGCAGCCAAAGTAAGTTCATGCTCTTGGGCCGCGTCAGGCGCGGTTGGACCTTTGCTCAACTGAGGGGTAAGCACCAATGCGCAAGTCGGCTTGCCATCCAATCATCTTCCCTGGCAGCCTGGAGCCTAGACAGCTAAACTTACACCGACCAATAACAAGGCCCCGACTCGGCGTGCACCCCTTCTGCAAAGGGTTAGGGCTTTCTATGGTTAGTGATTTCTTTGTCGGCCCCACACGCAACACATCGTCATCTGCTGCAGAGCGTACCATTCCTTGGCATGTTCCAAGCACCACATAATCAACCACAGTAAGTTTAACCGCTACAGAACGTTTTTGACACCTATATCCTCTACGCCTGGAGCAACGCCTACAGCCTCGATAGCTTCAGATCCTCTCACATAACCTCGGCAACGGTAACGGACCACTCTTAGGCCTCTTTAAAGTAATAATCTACTTCTAAAGCCCGGTATACGTTAAATCTGTTACAGTAGGAGATAACAAAGTCCCTTAAGCTTAAAAGGAAGTGTGTAAATAAGGGATACTTATCTTTACTGATAGCTGAAGCTGAGGAGATAGTTTAGTTGAAAAGAAGGCTGTAAAAGGTAATTTTCAGTGTCAAAGCCATAATGTCAGTGACGTTAATGTTTAGTTTCTTCAGAATGGTTTTCTAGAGGAATTTGAAGTTTCACGAATATAAAAAATCCTCGACGCTTTGGGTGATTGTGATGGTGATGAGGCTCCGTCGGGTCGACAGGGTGTCTGGATTGGGAATGGTTCGCAAGTGGCGGAGTTGGCCGCGTTGAGGGCCTGGAGGCAACTGCTGCAGCACTCGAGCTGCAGGCGTGATTCGCCCGTGGCCCGTCAGGTGCATGCCAAGCTCCATGCAGCTCCTCACGATTTCAGACGCGATCTCCCGACCGCCTCCAACGTCAGATCTTCAACATTCGTCGTTTCTTACCCAAAAGTTCCATTTCCATACTGGTGCGACTTCACGGCAACCGCCTCCCACGTCGTTTCCTCAGCCACCAGGCCATAGGTGCTCACCCCCTGGCGGCCTCCATAAGTGACCCCGCCGAAAAAATGCACACTAAGGTAGCAAGGCTCTTACCACCCTTCTCGCCAACATGCATATCGTTATCTACCTAAGATCCCATCAAGCTCGTCTACCCAGCCGCCGTAGCCGTCGACAACGACCCCATACGTCCCGTTAACGACCTAAAAGCCTTCCTTAAAACCAACCCGCTGCCGTCTCCCATTCGGAATCACCGTAGACGATGAAATCCCAAGCGTTAGCCGCCGTTGCTAGCAGCTCCAGGCCCAAGCTGGTCAGTGTCGTCTTGCGGGGGGGCATCATGATTGTGTTTAGCAGACGTCGCGGTTGGAACAAAGGTTGGAACGCTGGGAGGCCTAACGCGTGCTCAGACTTTGATGCGGTTGTCTTCGTATGCCGGGTCGTCTGCACGGCGTCTTGCGACGCAGAAGTTGAGGACGGCTCGACGGAAGACAGGTACGTCGATCTTGGTGGGAATCTCGATGAAGATGTCCTTCTTCCACTCCTGGGCGTTGATCAAGTAGCGGACGGGGAAGGGGACGTCGGCCGCGTCGTCTGCTACGTACTGGTGGAAGACGACGTCGCGCCAGGTCTGGTTGAGATTTCTGCTTGTCATGATGGAGAGCGCTGTAACCGGCTTGAATCAGTAGACATCCCTGATTGGTCCAGCGCGATACTGAGGCCACCGCTTGCATCTACCTGCCCGAGCTGAAACGCGCACATCTCTCCTCATCCTCAACCTCTGGGGTCGCAATTTCGCCACAAGCACCGCCGACCGCAATGGAGCTGGCGCTCACATTCGGCGCCTTTGGCGATCTACTCTCGGTGTTTTGATCAAGGATATCATCGCGTGCCTCAACGATTGCTCCGGTTCCTCACCTGGTTTATGAGCCCAACCTTCTCTATGTGCGATAGGGGATGACGTTACATCGGTCGAAGCGGCTGAACCCCGATAGCGGCATCCTTCGATATAAGTGGTCATCCAGGCGGGGTAAAGATTGTCCGCGGTCACAATGAAAACCACACTCGACCCCAAGAGACGGATTCCATCAACTTCAACTCGTCTCAGCAAGTTAATACACCAAAAGTCGAGAATGGCGTTTCCGAATCGTCACCAACTCCCTTTCCGCCCGGGTATCCGGCCTCCGGTGTCAGTTCTTCCCATGGTTCCAAGCGTGCCATTCCTGCCGATTAGCGCCCCAGTGCCTTCGATCGCGCCGATCACCACCGGCCTGTGTCTATGTTTGCCGCTTCACTGGCAATGTTCCCCGGATACGTGCACGACAGCAGACACTGGTGCGAGGGAGGGAGTTGAGGTTCAAGAACCCGACTCACTGACTGGATGGGCAATCGAAACGACGATCCCGGATTTGTGCAAAGCAGTTCTGCGCTCATGTCGAACATGCACCCTTATCTACACCAGTCTCACCACAGCCGGCGCCAACGTCCGCTGGCAGCCTATCTCGCAAATCAAAGTGAGCTACGACGGCCACCTCGTCTTCAAGCCTGATCCCGGCGGACAACAACACTACGAGTTCGATCTTCTCCTTGACCCGGCGTCTTGTACGTATATCTCATGCCAGCAAGACCACTACTGACCGTCCTAGCTGGCATGACTCCATGCCTCGCCTTTCCGACCGCCAAACCCTCCGAGTCAACCTCCTCCCACACCTCATTTTCTACCCTCAAGAACTGGCTGAACACTTGCATCTCCTCCCATCCGGCTTGCGCATCCGCTACGGACCCTCCTATCCCAACTCGTCTGCTGCATATCGGAAAGCTAGTACGTTCACCATCCAGTCCATCACCGAAGGGAGCAACTGCTCCTTTCATGCCAACAAAATGCGGTCAAAACTAACAGCCCAGAACCAAAATCCCTCCCTGAAAACCCCAACAACGCCGAACCGTTACCTAGCCCTCTCCCACTGCTGGGGCACCGGAATCCTCCCAACCACCACTGTGTCCACCCTATCTCAGCGCCAGGCCTCGATCCCGCCCTCCAAGCTCCCGAAATCTTTCCGCGATGCAATCCAAATCACCCGCCGTCTCGGCTACGAATACATCTGGATCGACTCTCTCTGCATCATCCAAGACGATCCGGCCGACTGGGAGCGCGAATCAGCGAAGATGGCGGAAATTTACGAGAACGCCGTCCTAACCATAGCAGTTAGCGACGCTGTCGACTCATTGCGCGGATGTTTCCGGCACACAGCCAAGCTGGCAGGCACTAAGTCGTGGGAGGTCACTGTCGTCCCGTTTGATAGAAGGATTGTTGCGTCCCCTCCCAGCGTTGGACCGCAGGTTGTTCCCATCAGAAGGGTCGACATGAGCCTTGTCAATCGTGCCGACACCCGGGATGATGCGTTCAGAGAGCAGATCCACGCGACGAAACGAGACACGGGGGAGCAAGTCAAGGTGAAGAGGAACGAGAATAATACGATTGGGGTTGAGAGGTTTGAGCCACACGTACGCCAGCCGGTTCCGTCGAGCAATGGGGTTTACAGGCTCCTGGTTCGACCAACACTCGATCATGCCGAGTTTGGAGCGGAAAGTTATCAATGCGATCCCCCTTTTCCGCTGGCGAGTCGCGGCTGGGCGTTGCAGGAACGGCTGTTGTCGACGAGGATCGTGCATTATACCGCTGGGGAGCTGGTTTGGGAGTGCAAGACCGGGGCCGAGTGTCAGTGTGGAAGGGTCGGGAGGAATCTGTTGTCTACGTCGCGCAGAGATTGGGCTGATGCTAGGAGAAGGTTATTGAAGCTCAAGTTGGAGGCGTCGCTTAAGGGTGACGGGCGGGCTGTGGTTGATATGTGGAAGCTGTTGGTGTTTCAATACACGGCGAGGAGCTTGACCTATCAATCGGATCGACTGCCTGCGTTGTCTGGCTTGGCAAAAAGGTTTGGGAGGTACGAGATGGGGAGGTACTATGCTGGCTTGTGGGAAACCAAGTTTGCCGAGCAGTTGTTGTGGGGTGTTGTTGATCATGGTCCGTGGAGTAACAGGGACAAGGATTACGTTGCGCCTACGTGGTCCTGGGCTTCGGTGAAGGAAAGAGTGTATTTGGGGTCAACGCTGAGCGATCGTAACAAAGTGGGGCTTCAATCGCCGTCATATGATCTCATTGGCGAGGTAGTGAGCGTGGAGGCTATGCCGCTTGGCTTGGACGGTACAGGAGCGGTCGAGGATGGAGTCTTGACGATCCGAGGGATGACCGTCAACGCAACTATCGAGTGGGAAATGCGGGTGAGCCCGGGGACGGACAATGAAAGGCTCAAGTTTTGGGTTGTGGACGAGGTCTCTGGGCAGAGCACACACTTCGTTCCTGATTCGCAGGCTGATTTCGACATGCTCGGGGACGAAGTACCTGTGGTTTGCGTCTTGTGGAATAAGCGACCGGATATGTCGTCTTTTCCAGGTGCCGATGACCACGATGTGTCGGTGGCGTCGACATTTCTGGTTCTCAGGGCGTCGAAGCGTCGGCCCGGCATGTATGAGCGGGTTGGGGCTTGGTCTGTTTGGGAGAACTCGGCCGGTACTCTGGAAGCTTTGAGACCAATAGCCACCGTGAGAGTTGAAGACTTGATAGAGCGTGCCGTGACGCAGACTCTGTCCGTCGTTTAGTGTGTTTACTTTGGTTGGCGGGTTAACCTGTACTTAGGGGTTAACTCAAGTCACTTAGGGGAGGTTTAGTAAATCATTTTTCAGATGTGTTAAATAGTTTAACTCCGCAGCCTCGCGGAAGATCTGTCGTTTCAATCGCCAACGCAAGATCCAGCTCATTAGTCGTAACAAAGTACATTATAAAGACATGGTAAGCAAAAGAATTTATAACTTTGAAAACAAAGTATAACAGCCTGGTTATCTGCGACGAATTTGGGCACACGAGATTTCCTTTTTCGTTCATCGTCCTGAGCTAGGGTGAGCTGTGGCTGATCAACGTATAGGGCTTTTGGGCCCCAAAATCGACCTTTCCCCTTGACAAGCAGTTTGATGGTTTGCCTGACCCAACAGACCCAATGAGCAGGATCACAGGCGCCTGCTAACTTGTGTTTGAGCCGGAGAGTAAACTCGCCTTGCGCTACCGTCTGTTTCCGAACCTATACCATTGAGTCACGATAGTTTGAAAGCCCCAGAAATAAAACGAACACCCCTACCTGCACAGGTACATGTAGGCAAGAGTCCCGGTTCCGCAGCCTTCAATCTCCCATCAAGTCATTATAATCGCAGCCCTGTGCCCAGTGTGTGCTCAATCCACAGTTATAACAATCCCCATCCCTCATTCTACGCTCTCGACAACCGCGGACTGTATCCTTCCGTGCGAAGCAGTCTGGAAGGAGATGGCCTGGGGAGCCGCATCGGAAGCACTGGGTACCCGGCCGACCTCCGCGACCACCCGAACCTCCGGATGTTCGTATCATGCTGCCTCGACGGACAGGGGTAGGTGGTGGACTCCAACCAGAGTGTTCGACAGGCATGGATGAAGGTTCTGGACTCAAATGTTAGGGAATATTCAGATAAAGCGGCTTTGTCGCGGTTGCGTTGTTACTCTGTCCGAGCATTCTTGAAGTGTCCAGCCTCTGGTAAACCACCGACTCCTGCGGAAAGCCGGCTCTCATACGAGCTGAGGCCGCTTTGCAGTCGAGACATCTGACAAGTACACGTAGTATCGTGCTGAGTTTTTATACCAACGGAACATGGAGTTGATGGATTCGCTTAGTTCGGTGTGGTTCCGTTTGTCAATACAGCAGGTGTCTACCCAAAAGTATCGCAGGTCGTCTCGATGCGCCTTTTGGGCACAGAACCCAATCTTCCGGTACCCCGGCTTATGCTGGCCGGTACCGCCGACCATGTCGTCAAATGTGACCTCTTCGCCGTCATTTCCCCATGTGTGTGAAAGTATAGCGTAAAGGGTGGTATCGCTGTTCAGATCTCTCGTCAGGCTAAGCTCCCCATTGGGCTTGTGTTCCAGGAGCCGCATGCTCGCCGAAGTGTTGGTACGGCTGCCACCAAGGAGCGGGAGAGGGCCCGAAGGGTGAGGAGAAAGGACGGACAAGACGGGTTGGAATGGGTATCATTGACGAGGGCCGTGTGCGGTGGGATTACAGTCAAGGTGGGATCGTCTGAAGGCCCCTTTACATGCTCTAGAAAAGAGTAGATGGTTTCTGGGTGCCAATACTTAAACTTGGTGAAACTGTGCGCAATGGGTATTAAATTTCATAGTGTACTGGTCCGTGCAGGTTTGCAAGTTCAGGCCACGCATGCCACAGTTGGCTAGGAATTGGGCCCACGGGCTATGTCCTCTCGCTCAGCACGTTCATTACCAAGATAAAAAAGCCCATTACCTGGACGGTACCTCGACCGAGGCCAATATCTCACTGAGGTAGGATGCCGCAATTATTTTTCTGGCCAATGAATCAGGAAAATCAGCATGGATGTCTTGCAGCGGAGGATCGTCGAGGATGCCAACCCCGCCCGATTTAAGTATCTGCCCAGGTATCGGGACTTGTCGATTCATCGTGGACGGGTGCGTACGTGTTTCATCTCCATAAGGCGGTTTTGGAGGCTCAGTCGGTTGGGCCATGGGAGCCGACCGAAGATGACATCCCTGTTCTATTATTACAAAGAGGTGGGGATGGGAAGCGGAAGGGGAAAGGGGCAGGAGAGGGTGGGATATGCGGACTATGGTTATACGCTGCGAGGGAGACTTTGAGGTGAATGAGATGCATTTGTTTGGTGGAGGTTATCTTGAACTGTTCTTGATGTTTGGAAGTTTTGGATTCTGTTGGGGTTCATTGGATATGCGCAAGGGGGTCAACGTTACACGGCATGGTGCCCGGACTACCGCAAGCACAAAAGTCGCTGCATTGAACCAGGCTGCGAGAACAAAGCCCATTTTCTGTCCAGCCGGCTCAATTGCCGGGCCGTCGTATCACCCTTCGTGTTTCGAGCTGCATGTATGCGATTTGCTGAGAGGCGGCCGATGGAGTAACGGCTGCCTAAATTGAGGGCCGTGAAAAATACCTATAAAATCCCTGCCGAGCTCCGTGGTCTGTCAGTCCTCCATACCAAATCCCAACTCCTAGCCAAACCACCACCGCAAACCTATCTCCAAAATGGAGCCCGTCGGTACCCTCTACACCCTCACCAAACCCATCCTCCACCCCCGCGCCCGCCTGGTATTTTCCCCCTTCCCCACTTCCCCGCTTCCCCCCTTCCCCTCCTTATTACCCCTGTCCCCATCCCTCACTAACACACCCATCCAGTCCCTAACCATAGCCTCCCTAACCAACCAACACCTCTCCCTCCCGCCCTTCGCCTTCGGCACCGACAACCACTCCCCCTCTTACCTCGCCAAATTCCCCCTCGGCAAGATCCCCGCCTTCGAAGGCGCCGACGGCTTCCTCCTCACCGAAAGTAACGCCATCTCCCAATACCTCGCCGACATCGCCCCTGACCCGGCTCACCGCGCGCAAATCCTCGGCGGTACGCCAGCTGAGCGTGCGCTCATCCAGCAATGGCTTTGGTTCTCGCAACAGCATTTGGAGCCTGCGTTGACGCCGCTTTGTCTTTGGAGATTTGGAGATGCACGGTGGGGGAAGTATGAAGAGGAAAAGGAGAAGAAGGCGGAAGAGGAGCTGAGGAGGTGGTTGGGGTATTTGGAGGAGGAGGTTAAGAAGAGGGAGAAGGAAGGGGGTAGGAAGTGGCTGGCGGGGACGGAGAGGGTGAGTTTGGCGGATTTGGCGGTTTGTGGGTCTTTGTATGCGGGGTTTTTGCTGTACATTGATGAGGAGATGAGGGAGGAGTATCCGGGGGTGGTGGGGCTTTATGAGCGGTTGCTGAGGGAGGTGGAGGAGGCGAGGGAGTTTTATGAGTTGGAGGGGAAGTGGGTGAAGGTTAGGAAGCAGCCTCCCGGGGAGGGAGAGGGGGTGTGATGAGGCGCGGTATCACTAGGGGTAGTGGGGGTTAGATTGAGAAAGGGTTATGGGCAGCTTACGAGTCTCGATGGTGTTTGTGTAGATCAACTGTTGCGACAGATTTATCCTGCCCTTCTCTCAATGCAGATGGCTGTTGCAATCGTCTCATTCTCCTACTTGGCAAAACCCCAGGTCCGGTCCCAGCATTGAATGCCGAACTGAGCCCAATCGGAAGCTAGCTCAAGGGACTCCGAACGAGGCTTCTCCCGCAGCCAGGAGTGACGTAACGGTGGTCTTGTGCCCATTCTCAGCCGCCCAGCTCAACGGCGTCCGGCCCTCTTTGTCCTCAAAGTCAGCACTGCCTCCAATTATGCCGGCTGACAGCTTAATAACCAAGTCCTGCCCACACACTGCAGCTCAAGCAATTAGTGTTAACGTATAGTTATCTTATACACTCTCTAATAGGTAACACTTAAATATTAAGTCATTGTGGAAGAGATATATCACATAAGGTTAGTAATATAACTCTCTTTTTCCATATAAGTTTAAGCTAGTAACTGCTTTAGATTAAGTAATGCTGTTGTTAAACTATACGCAGTTATAGGGCCTTATAAGCTCTTTAGGCTTCCAGTTTAAAGAGTTATAAGCAGTATAGGGACCACCACTTTAGTGCCTACCCTCTAATGTAATTCAAGCAACCCTGTTACAAGCCGGAGGCTTACAGGGCCTTATAAGCCTACTAAGCCTGTAGGCTATAGCCCTTATAGGCTATATATATTGGAAGCGCAGCACTCTGAATTTAGTAAAGTTAAAAGGGGTTACAATTACGTGATTGTATTGCTTATGTTAACTCTCTGTTCCTCTAGCTCTGGCTTCCAGCCAGAGGCTTCTTTATAAAATATTCTGCAGGATTCAAGCTTTGTCACTCCGGTAGCTGAGGCTCACTGGCGTACTAGCAGTGCCAGGCATCTAGTTAGCAGAGCTGACTAGATGCCCAGGGTTCAGGGCTCCTGAACCCCCTTCTTTCTGACTATAGGCTCTATTAGATTAAGTCGCTACAGGGTTTTATTCCAAGCCACCGGCTAGAGTATTGCGGATTACAGCGCTCCTACATACCCTGCAACGGAATTACAAGGGGTAATCCTCTGTATTATAACACTTGTAAGCATATAAAACGTCTGTTATCTAAAATCACTCTCCCAACCCAACTCGCATTTATTATTTTCAGGGTTAGGGCTAGAGTGCCCTGTAATTATATTACTTACACTGTTATGAACCACTGTGCTGTAAGGGGTTGTTTTCGTGGATATTTTTATTATGTGACTATTACAACCTGCACCTAACATAGGCCTTGAGAGGACTAGCGCGGGTTAAGACAGAACGTATAGCAGGACACTAACAGGTAAGGGCGTTCCGAAGACGGCTTATTAAGCTAGCACTCCTAGACAGGAGGTTTAATATCACTGTAGGTCGTTATCACTATAATGTATAAAGGTGAGTCTGAATAGTAAGATATAAATGAATAATTAAATATTAACGTAAGGAATTAAAGTCCCTTACAGTAGTTGTAAGCATAACTATAATTATCTATACTAATTAACTGGAAAGTACTTTATACCTTACTTATAATATTATAAGTGCTTATTATGTAAGCACTTTACATTACGTAAGCGTTTTACTTATAAGGTTTCTCCTGCTTACAATGTAAGCACTTAATATACTGTAAGTAGCACCTTATTAGTCGTAAGGGTTTTAAGTCTTTATACCCCTAGCCCAGTGCGCTTAAACGGTATGCACCGTCTTCCCACACTGTCCCTTTTACAGGGGATTCGTTAAGCTGCCCTAACCTAAGTGACGGCCTGTAAGGTCATCATATAATTCCCCCTCTTTAACGTTCTTTTCCTATAAAGAACTTAAAAGGTAAGTTTCTCCTTTCACCATTTTACTATATAATAAGTAGCTAGTTCCTAGGTCTTAAAACGGAAGTAAGGTAAAAGTATTAACCGTTATTTAAACTTTACAATTTATATATATACGTTTAGTAGTAAAATGTCCCCTTATTCTTTTTATAAATCTGCTAACCTTTTACTTATCTATTAAGTTTTAAACTAGTCTAATAGTTATAACTACTGTTTAAAAAGGCATTAGCTTTCCTAATGTAACGCTTTTAATATTAGTAAGGTAAAGTTAAAAGCTCTTTTTATTAAAAAGCAGAACCTTAACTTATAAGTTAAGTCTGCTACTTAGTAGCTTTATAAGGCCATTATTAAGCTTTAAGAGGTATTAACGCGTTTAGTGTACCTTTATAAGTAATAGTCCTGTCTTAAGGACTAAGCTGTGAAAGTGTTTAATTACGAAGTGGAGTTATTAGAGTTTTAGGAAAGTAAAGAGGTTAAGTTAAACGCCCCTTTTAACGATATAGAGTCTTTTAATTAAGGGAACTTCTTAATAAGGTCTCCGCATTAAACGGTCGCTTTATAACTTAATTTATAACTTCTTTCCTTTTAATAAATAAGAACGGCTTTTTTAACGTATTAATAGCATACTTATTTTATTTTCCTTTTTTTACTAACTTTCTCTTTTAGTAGTACTTACTCTTATATAGAACTTATTAAAGTTAGAAGTCCTACCTTTTTACTAGGTTTAAGGTCTTTATAACCCTAGTTAAAGGTTCTGATAAATGTCTTTCCATACCTATTAAGGAGTTTCCTACCGCTTCTTAAACTTTAAGTCTTATAATAGTCTTACTTTTTAGTATAATAATTTAAATATTAAATCTTATCTTATTTCTAATTCTTATTATTAGTTTTAGTTAGTTTAGATTCTTTTAGTAAAACTCTATAATTAAGTCTAAGCACTTAAGATTTTTAACTGGCTCTTATAAGTTACTCTTAAAGCCGTAATCTAGCTATTTAATAAGATACTTAAACGTATTCTTTCCCTTTTATAAATCCATAACTTCTTTAACGTCGTACTTATCCTCGTTAACGTTAATCTTAATCTTCTTTTCTAAAGGAACTCCCTTTAGGGCAGGTTCTAAAAGTAAGATATAAAAAACTTTAATCTACACCTTTATATTAACAGGTAAGTTTAGTTTATAATTAAAGGTAGTGACCTTTTTCTTAATTTAAAACAGTCTATACCTTTTAAAGTTAAGCTTCTTATTAGGCCGTTTTAAATGCAGGTTTTATAAGAAAAGGTAAATGTAATCCCCCTCTTAAAGAGTTAGTCCCTTAACTTATTTACTATCGTAATAAAGTCTTTACTTAAGTACTAATTATTTAATTTAATATTTATTAGTAAACTTCTTTATTCATTTACGTGTAAATTTAAATTCAGCTTATAAGTAGTTATATAGTTCTTATATCTAGTTTATATAAACTGTAACTTAAGGGGTACCGGTAGGTAAGCCTTAATAGAGCTTAGGCTCCTTACTATAATTAGTGAAGAATAGTAATATACTTATCGACTTAACTAACGTTATATTATAAGCTATCTATACTGTCGGTAACAGCTTAAGTTAATTATCTTATTTAAAGTTAACATAAGCTTAGAGATATATTATAAGTATTTAATTAACTTACTCCATTTAGCTATCCGTCTGTAAGTGGAAAGCTGTTAAAAGCTTACTCCTTACACCTATTCTTTATATTAACCTTTATTAAAACTTTAATATAATCAGCTTATCTTAATCTGTAACGATATTATCTAACTAAAGGTGTTATAAAATTACCTCTTTCTTAAAAACGTAAATAAGTTACTCCGCTATTATGTCCTTTAAGGTTAGCAGAAAGTAAGCCTATTTTATTAATCTGTCGACTATTATAAGGATTTAGTTATAAGTAACTCCTGTAATAAGGTCCCTAGACTTTAAAATCCCAGTAATAAAGTTAAGCAAGATAGAACTTTATAACGCTTATAATACGGAAAGTGGTTCAAGAAGCCTATAAGGCTTATAATACCGATTCTGCTTTTAATAATAGATATTACAGTTATTAACCACTTCCTTAATTAAATTTTTTATTCCTGGGAAAGCGTATACTTATTAAACTTACGTAAGGGTTTTAACTTAGCTTATATATCCTTTAAGTTAAGATTTGTGGACTTATTAAACGTACTCCTTTCGTTTATCTAAATTATAAATATACAGTTTCTCTTAATATTAAAGCTTTACTTTTAGTTTAAATATACTGTTTACGCCTTCTAATAGCTATTTTAGCTAATAACCAGTTTCGTTATAATTTAAATACTTTAAGCACTCCTTACCACAGTCTTACACATACCCTAAGAAGTCTCTTAAAAGGCACTTATATTTATAAATTCCTTCCATTAACCTTTTTACTTAAAAGTCCAGTTATTACTAATAGATATTATACTTTATTTATAAGTTTATATAAATATTAATAGTTTATTTTAAAGTTTAGTTATCTGATATTTACAGTATATACTTTAACGTGCTGTTCTTAACTTTACTAAACATAATAATAGGGATTAAAACCAGATTAACATCCTTATAATCCTATCTTTAACTAAAAGTATTAACTTATCTATTATCTTTTCCTTTAACGTGGTAAATCTAGAAGTGGAATAAGGCTATTAATTTTACCTAACGTGCTTATTATAAATTAAGTTCCTTTATTAAGAAGTATTAAAGGTTATTATAGTTTAAAAAGACCTAAACTGGTTTTTCCGTCCCGTTTAGATATAATACCTACTTAATAAAGTATTAAATAATCGTTATCAGTTCCTTATTATAAATTAGGTATTATAAGGCTAGGTTGTAGATTCCTTTTAATAAGAAAGTAACTAGATAACGTTTCTTATTATCTTAGATTTAGTTAAGTTCTCCACTAATTATAAATTCTAAAGAGTCTATCTTAACTTAAAAAGGCTTTAAGAAATTAAGGAGGGCTAGGACTAGTGCTGTAATAAAGGTGTATTTAAAGTCTTTAAACGCCTTCTACTATTTATCAATCTATTTAAATAGCTTTCCTTTACCTATAAGTTTGTAAAGTAATCTTATAATTTTCGTAAAGTACTTAATAAAACAGCAGTAAAAGTTCGTAAAGCTAATAAAGGCTTAAAACTCTTTTTAGTTCTTTAAAGTAAACTAATCCCTAATTACCTTTATCTTCTCTAATTACACTTTAAGCCTTTTAAGGGTTACTTTAAACCTTAAATAGTTTAATTCTTAAACGTGGAAATGGCTCTTCTTTAAGTTTATTATTAGCTTTACTTTCTTAAAAGCTATTAGAACCTATTATATATACTTTTAATGTTTTTCTAAAGTTTCAAAATAGATTAAAACGTCGTTTAAATATATAAAGATAAACTTATTAAAGAAGAGGTAGAAAACACTGTTAATAAGGCTTTAAAAAGTTACAGGGGCGTTTATTAATCCTATTAGTATAATATAGTATTAGTAATACCTATTATAAGTCCGAAAAGCTATCTTATACTTATCTTCTTCCTTTACTCTAATATAGTTAAATCCTATAAGGAAATTAAGGCTAGAGAACCAGTTTACCTTAATAATCCGTTCTTATATTTCCGTAATAAGTAGTAATAAGTAACGATTCTTAATTATATCTTTATTTAACGTTTAGTAATTAATAACTATATATAACTTACTATCTCCTTTTTTTAAGACAAACAGCACTAGGTACCCTATTAGGGACTAGGACTTTATAATAAACCCATTCTTTAAGTTTTTATTAACGTACTCCCTTAAGGCCTTAACTTATTAAAGGTTTAAGTAATAAAGCTGGAAACTACAGAGCTTCACTTCTAATTTTAACTTAATTTTATAGTCTTATAGTCTATAATCCAGTAATTATAATATCTTTTTTTAAAATAAGGTAAACTTCCTATACTTTACAGGTACTTTAAATAAGTTAATTTCTTCACTTATCTGTAAATCAGCTTTTAGCTTCTTTTTACTTTCTAAATTATCATTTAAGTAATATAATAAACCTTTTAATCTTTTAACTGTTTTAATAAACCTAACCTAAACTGTGCTTAGTTTTAAAGGTTTAACGTACTTCCACGTGTTTCATACATCTTTAAAACGGTTTAATACCTTCTTAGCTTTCTTTAAACGGTAATTACAGTTAAGGAATTTACTAAAGGTAAGGTAACTACTCCTTTAGTTAATTATAAGGTTATACTTTTCCAGTTAAGGTAGACCTAGGATTATATTATACTTAATAACTAATGTAACGTTAAAGTCTACTTATTATTCGTCCCTATCTACTTTAATTAGGAGTGGTAAGTAATAGGTAACTTTACTGTTATTATACTGGTACAGGCCTCTTTCCCCATTCTAAATGGGAATAGCCTCTTTATACTCTTTATTAGGGAGTTTCCTTTAGTTAACTAACAAGGGGTGTATTAGGTTAAAAGCACTCCCGCTATTAATTACTACTCTTACCTTAAATAGCCTTCCTTTTCCGTCTGTTATATTAATATTAATGGAATAATGTTTATACTCTTTTAATATTTAAGTTATAATAATTACTTATCTTTAAGGTCTTATCTAGCTTAACCTTTAAATGCCTCTCCTTCTTTTTAGGGTTTTTACTAACTAGTAAACTATTAGTTTCTAGCCCTTTTAAAGGGCCTGTAACCTTTTTTTAATTCCTTTTAGAAAAATAAGTAACTTTAATAAACTTAATAATTAACCCTTTTTAGGTTTTTACACTTTAGCGTCCAGTTAACTTTAAACGGTATAACGTTTTTAAAGTCCTTAATAAGTTAATAATACGCTTTACAGGCTTAAATTACAGTAATGTTTTTTTACTTTTAAATCTGTTAGTAATCCTTCCACTTTTACTACTTTTTAACTTTTCCGTTAAAGTGTAATAAGCACGTTATAATTAAACAGTTATTAAGTACCCCTCCTTACTAACACGTAGTAAGGGCCTAGTTAACTACAGTAACCTTCCACTTATTATTAAACTCCTTTATTAGAGAGTAAGAGACCTAATAGTAAGCCAGTTCTAACTTTACCCTTATAATAGTGTAATCCTGTCTTTATATGTTAGGAAAGTAGTTATAAAGGGCCTTAGGTCCACAGTGTTAGTTAAGAGTATAGTTATTATATATGTAATTAATTTACAGTATATCCTTATAATTAGGGTAGTTAACGTTAACTGTAGGTGCTGTAGTTATAAAGTACGGAACGGGGGAAGTAATACCTTATTCTTTTTCTTCTTCCACTTAACTTTATATACGTTATTTCTCCTAAACCTTTTCTTAAAACTTAAGTAGTAATAACCTAACTTATTCTTCTATAAAATAGCCTTCCTTAATAAGTTAGTATTTAAGCTAATTAATAAAGTAAACTTTATTACAGAGTTATAACCTAATTTTTACTACTCTATCCTTAGACGTTATAATAAAGCCTTCGACTTACAGGTCCTTTACTTTATCCACTAACTCCTAATATTTCTCCTTTAACTTTTAAACTCTCTGTTAGTGTGCTTGCTTTATACCTTCTTAAGGGACCCTTAAGGTACTAGTCTAAAGTACACCTATTTTAATATAAGGTAGTTATTTAAACTGTCCTTCTTCCAGTAAGGTAAGGGTGCTAATCTACTTAATATGTTTAAAGTGTTTAAGAGTCTTAAGGGGTACTGTTAAGAAGAACTTCCACTTCTCCCGTTTAACTCTTTTAACTTATTCTTTTTTACTTTTTAAGGTTTACTTTACCGTTTAAGTGGTTTAGAGGGCAAGTTTTTTAACTCTTTTTACCATTTTAGTAACTTTTAAGTCAAGGTCTTTCTTAGACTTCCTTAATTTCTAGGTTTATAAAGTAAGGTTTTTAAGGCCTGTAACAGCTAATTAAAACATTTCTTCCTAAAGTCGGTCTTTTACAACCTATACCTTTAATGGTTTTAAGTTTCTACCTTAAAGTTAGTCTTTTATAACCTGTACCTTTATAATTAACTCTTCTAAGACACTTTTAAGGACTAGGTACATTACGTCTTAAGGTTCTTTCTTTTTTTCTTTATGTCTTAAGTTACACTTATCTATTTAAGTGTAGTCTTTTTTATTACTTACCATCCTAACGTAAACGTCTCTTAAGTTAAACTTAACGTGCTTTCCTCCTTCCAGAACAGGTTTTTAACTAACTTACTTTAGTAATAAGCACTACCATGCCATATAGCCTTTCTTACCATAGTTAAAGCATTAGACTTAAGATAAGTCCTTAAATTACTTCTACTACTGTTATTATTAAAGTTTATTACAGTTAAGTTAGTTTTAACAGTTCACTATATTAATATCTATTAACTTAAAGTGGTAACTTATTACAGTTAACTAGTTCCCCTCTTTAGGTTTACTTAGCTAGTGAGGGGTCTGTTCCTTTTAGTAGTTCTTTTAATAATAGTAATTATAATACTAGTTATTAGCCTTAATAATTATCTTGACTAGCTCCTAAAGGCAATCTGGGCGGTCTTCTTAGTAAAGATCTCTAGTGACGTGCTCCTTCAGACCACTTTAAAACAGCATTACTAAAGCCTTTTAATTAAGTTTAATCTTTACTACTTCTAGCTTAAAGCGTATAGAGAACTTAAAGATTAAGGACGTCTGTTTTAAGGTTATAAGGTGCTACTTAACCTACCTAAGGGCGTCTAGTTCTTTAAACTTAGTCCAGGGTTAGTTAATAAACACGTCGAAGTTATTAAAGAGAGCTTAAGTCTTAAGGGCCTCTTTACATGCTCTATCTATAGAAAGGTTATTAATTATCTTTATATAGGGTTTATACTAGTAAGTAGCTACTTTATCTAATAGGGCTTTAGTAAACCTAACCTTTCCTTTTTCCTTAAAGAACTGCTTATTATAATACGTAATATAACTCTAAAGTTAAGCTATTTAAGACTTTAGCTGTGTAAAGTCTCCCTTAAAACGTAACAGTAGGGGGAGCTTTACCTATCTCTTCTGTAAGCCCTTAAGGTTATTATTTTCCAACTTAACAGCGTTAAGTTAAGCTTAGAGTTTCTTAATAAAACCAATGTAGCTTTTAATATCTTTAGAGAAGGCTTTATTAAGTTCTTTAACCAGTCCTTATTAGTTAAAGTTTAAGTTTTTAAGGCATGCAGCCAACTTATTAATAGTAAGAAGCTAAGACTAAGCTTACACCTCCTTAATCTCCTTACCTTTTCTAAAAGTTAATATATTAATAGTAAGAGAAAGGTAGTATTTAAGAGTTTAATAAACAGTATTTAGAACTGTAACGTTAGTATCATATTATAACCTGTACCTAATATAAGCCTTAAGAGGATTAGTGTAAGTTAAGATAAAACGTATAGTAAGACGCTAACAGGTAAGGGCGTTCCAAAGACGGTTTATTAAGCTAATACTTTTAGACAGGGGGTTTAATATCACTGTAAGTTGCTGTTATTATAATATATAAAGGTAAGTCTAAATAGTAAGATATAAATAAATAATTAAATATTAGTGTAAGGAATTAAAGTCCCTTACAGTAATTATAAGTATAACTATAATTATCTATACTAACTAATTAAGAGGTACTTTATACCTTACTTATAATATCGTAAGTGCTTATTATACGAGTGTGACGACCCTGCAGGCCGTCACTTGGGCTGGGGCGGCCCGACGAATCCCCCGCAGAAGGAACAGTGCGAGAAGACGGTGCACACCGCCCAGGCGCACTGGGCCAGGGGTGTAAAGACCCGAAGCCCCTACGACCAGTGAGGTGCTGCTTACAGCATGCCGAGTGCTTGCGTTACAAGCAGGAGAAACCTCACAAGCAGAACGCTCACACGGTGCAAAGTGCTCGCATAATAAGCACTCGCGACACTACAAGCAAGGTATAAAGTACCTCCTAATTAGTTAATATAGATAACTATGGTTATGCCTATAACCACCGTAAGGGACTCTAGTTCCTCACGCTAATATTTAATTATTTATTTATATCCTACTATTTAAACTCACCTTTATACATTATAGTGACAACGACCTACAGTGACATTAAACCCTTATCTAAGAGTGTTAGCTTAATAAGCCATCTTTAGAACACCCCTTACCTATTAACATCCTGCTATACGTTCTGTCTTAACCTACACTAGTCCTCTTAAGGCCTGTATTAGGTGTAGGTTGTAATATAATATTAACATTAAAGTTCTAAACGCTGTTTATTAAACTTTTAGATACTACCTCCCTCCCACTAATATATTAACCTTTAGAAAAGGTAAGGAGATTAAGGAGGTGTAAGCTTAACCTTAACTCCCTACTATTAATAAGTTAACTGCACGCCTTAAAGACTTAAACCTTAACTAGTAAGGACTAGTTAAGGAACTTAATAAAGCCTTCCCCAGAGATATTAAAAGCTATATTAGTCTTATTAAAAAACTCTAAACTTAACTTAACGCTATTAAGCTGGAGAATAACGACCTTAAAAGCTTATAAAAGAAACGGGTGAAACTCCCCTTACCATTACGTTTTAAAGGAGACTTTATATAATTAAAGTCCTAGATAACCCAGCTTTAAAATTATATCACCTATTATAATAAGTAATTCTTTAAAAAAGAAAGAAAGGTCAGGTTTGCCAGAGCCTTACTAGACGGAGTAACCGCTTATTAGTACAAACCTTATATAAAGATAATTAATAACCTCTTTATAGATAGAGCGTGTAAAGAGGCCCTTGAGATTTAGGCTTTTTTTAATAACTTTAACGTATTTATTAACTAACTCTAAACTAAGTTTAAAGAACTAAACACCCCTTAATAAGTTAAGTAACACCTTATGGCTTTAAGGTAGACGTCCTTAATCCTTAAGTTCTCCACACACTTTAAATTAAAAGTAGTAAAGATTAAACTTAATTAAAAGGCCTTAATAATACTGTTTTAGAGTGGCCTGAAGGAATACGTTATTAAAGACCTTTACTAAGAAGACCGACCAGATTACTTATAAGAACTGGTTAAAATAGCTATTAAAGCCGATAATTAATATTATAATTATTATTATAAGAAGAACTTTTAAAAGGAACAGACCCTTTACCAGCTAAGTAAACTTAAAAAGGGGAATTAGTTAACTATAACAGGTTACTACCTTAGGTTAATAGATATTAGTATAATGAACTGTTAAAACTAACCTAACCGCGATAAGCTGTAACGATAATAGCAGTAAAAGTAGCTTAAAGACCTGTTACAGGTCTAATGTTTTAACTGTGATAAGAAAGGATATATGGTATGGTAATACCCGTTATTAAAGTAAGTTAATTAGAAACCTGTTTTAAAAGGAGGAAAACACATCAGGTTTAATTTAAAAGACGTTTATATTAAGATAGCAGGTAATGAAAAAGACTGTACCTGGATAAATAAGTGTAATATAAGAGATAAGGAAGAAGAAGAGGAAGAACTTTAAGACGTAATGTATCTAGTTTTTAAGGGTGTTTTAAAAAAGACAGCTATAAAGGTGTAGGTTATAGAAGACCGACTTTAAAGTGGAAACTTAAAACCATTAGAGGTGTAAGTTATAAAAGACTGACTTTAAGAAGAGATGTTCCAGTTAACTATTATAGGCCTTAAAAACCTTACCTTATAAGCCCAGGAATTAAAGAAGTCCAGGAAGGACCCTGACTTAAACCTTACTAGGATAGTAAAAGGAGTTGAAGAACTAGCCCTCTAGGTTACTTAAGCGGTGAAGTAAGCTTTGGAAGGTGAAAAAGAATAAACTAAGAGAATTAAACTGGAGAAACGGAAGTTCTTTTTAACAGTACCCCTTAAGACTTTTAAGCACTTTAAGTATACTAAGTGGATCAGCACCCTCACCTCCCTGGAAAAGGGACAGCTTAGGTGGCTGCCCCATATTAAAGCCGGTGTACCTCAGACCGGTACCTTAAAGGTTCCCTAAGAAGGTACGAAATAAGCATACCAGTAAAGGGTCTAGGAGTTAAAGGAGAAATATTAAGAGTTAATAAACGAAATAAAGGACCTGTAAGTTAAAGGCCTTACTGTAATATTAAAGGACAGAGCGGTGGAAATCGGGTTATAACTTTATAATAGAGTTCGCTTCACAAATTAGCTTAAACACCACCTTATTAAAAAAGACCGTATTATGGAAGAATAAGCCGGATTATTACTACCTGAGTTTTAAGGAGAGGTTTAGGAGAAATAACATACACGGAGGTAAGTAGAAGAAGAGAAAAAATAAGGCGCTACTTCCCTTATTCTATACTTTATAACTATAGCACCTGTAATTAATATTAACTACCCTAATTATAAAGATATACTGTAAATTAATTACGTGTATAACAACTACACTCTTAACCAGTATTATAGACTTAAGGCCTTTTATAACCACTTCCTAAGCATATAAAGACGGGATTACACTGTTATAAAAGTAGAGTTAAAACCAGCTTATTACTAGGTTTCCTACTCCCTAATAAGAGAATCCAGTAATAAGTGGAAGGTTACTGTGGTTAATTAAGCCCCTATTATATGTTAGTGAGGAGGAATACTTAATAACTACCTAATTGTAACATGCTTATTACACCTTAACGGAAAAGCCAAAGAGTAGCAGAAGTGGGAAGACTACTAACAGATCTAAGAGTAGAAAGACATTACTGTAATCTAAGCCTGTAAAGCGTACTATTAATTTATTAAAGACTTTAAGAACATTATACCGTTTAAAGTTAACTAGACACTAAGGCGTGAAAACTTAAGAAAAGTTAATTGCTAGGTTTATTAAAGCTACCTGTTTTTTTAAAAGGAATTAGGAAAAGGCTATAGGCCCTTTAAAAAGGCTGGAAACTAGTAATTCGCTAGTTGGTAAAAACCCTGAGAAGAAGGAGAGGCATTTAAAGGTTAGGTTAGATAAGACCTTAAGGACAGATAATTACCATAACTTAAATGTTAAAAGAGTATAAGTATTAGTCTATTAGTGTTAGCTTAATAAACGGAAGAGGGAGGCTATTTAAGGTAAAAGCAGTAATTAATAACGGGAGTACTTCCAACCTAGTGCACCCCTTACTAGTTAATTAAAGGAAACTCCTTAATTAAGAGTATAAAAAGGTAATTCCTATTTGGAATGGAGAAGGAGGCCTGTACTAGTATAATAACAGTAAAGTTACCCACTACTTGCCACTTTTAATTAAAATAAACGGGGATAAATAATAAGTGGACTTTAACGTTACACTAATTACCAGGTATAATATAATCTTAGGTCTACCCTGGCTGGAAAAGTATAACCCTGTAATTAATTAAAGGAGTGGCCACCTCACCTTTAATAAATCCCCTAACTGTAATTACTGTTTAAAGAAAGTTAAGAAGGTACTAAACTATTCTAAAGATATATAAAACATTTAGAAACACGTTAAACCTTTAAAATTAAGCACGGTTTAGGTTAGGTTTACTAAAACGGTTAAAGGATTAGAAGGTCTACTATATTACCTAAATAACGATTTAAAAGGTGGAAAGAAGCTAGAAGCTAATCTACAGATAAGTGAAGAAGTTAACTTATCTAAAATACCTGTTAAATACAGGAAGTTTACCCTATTTTAAAAAAAGATACTGTAATTACCAGACTATAAACTATAGGATTATAAAATTAAGTTAAAACCAGGAGTAAAGCTCTGCAGCTTTTAACCTTATTACTTAAACCCTTAGCAGGTTAAGGCCCTATAGGAGTATATTAATAAGAACCTGAAAAATGGGTTTATTATAAAGTCCCAGTCCTTAACAGGGTATTTAGTGCTGTTTATCTTAAGGAAGGGAGACAGTAAGTTACATATAATTATTAACTACTAAATATTAAATAAGGATACGATTAAAAATCGCTACTTATTACCACTTATTATAAAGATATAAGAACGGATTATTAAAGTAAATTAATTCTCTAGCCTTAATTTCCCTATAGGATTTAACTATATTAAAGTAAAGGAGGAGGACGAGCATAAAACGGCTTTTTAGACTTATAACGGGTATTACTAGTATTATATTATACTAATAGGATTAATAAACACCCCTACGACTTTCTAAAGCCTTATTAACAGTATCCTCCACCCCTTCCTTAATAAGTTTATCTTTATATATTTAAACAACGTCTTAATTTATTCTAAAACTTTAAAAGAACATTAAAAACATATGTAACAGGTTTTAACAGCTTTTAAAAAAGTAAAACTGACAGTAAACCTAAAGAAGAGCCACTTCCACGTTTAGGAACTAAACTATTTAAGGTTTAAAATAACCTTTAAAAAGCTTAAAATGTAACTAAAGAAGATAAAGGCAGTTAGGGACTAACCTACTTTAAAGAACTAAAAAGAGTTATAAGCCTTTATCAGCTTTACGAACTTTTATTACTGTTTTATTAGGTACTTTACGAAAATTGTAAAACTACTTTATAAACTTACAGGTAAGGGAAAGCCGTTTAAGTAGACTGATAGATAACAGAAGGTGTTTAAAGACCTTAAGCACGCCTTTATCACAGTATTAGTCTTAGCCCTCCCTGATTTTTTAAAACCCTTTTAAGTTAAGATAAACTCCTTAAAGTTTGTAATTAATAAAGAACTTAGTTAAGTCCAGGACGGTGGGAAATGCTACCCAGTTGCCTTTTTATTAAAAGGAATCCACAGCCCAGCCTTATAATATCTAATCTATAATAAGGAACTAATAGTGATCATTTAGTGCTTTACTAAGTAGGTATTATATCTAAACGGTACGGAAGAACCAGTCTAGGTCTTTTTAGACTATAATAACCTCTGGTACTTCTTAATAAAGGAACTTAATCCACAGTAAGCATAGTAGGTAGAATTAATAACCCCGTTCCACTTTTAAATTCACTATATTAAAGGAAAAGATAATAGGTAAGCTAATACTTTTAGTTAGAGATAGGATTATAAGGATATTAATCCAGTCTTAATCCCCGTTACTATATTTAACGAAGTTAAGAACGGTATATTAAAGTATACGTTATAAGTGTTAGATAACTAGACACTAAAACAGACTATTAACATTTATATAAACTTATAAATAAAGTATAATATCTATTAGTAATAATAGGACTTTTAAGTAAGAAGGTTAGTGGAAAGAACCTGTAAATATAAGTGCCCTTTAAGAGACTTCTTAAGGTATGTGTAAGACTGTAGTAAAGAGTGCCTAAAGTATTTAAACTATAATAAAACTGGTTATTAGCTGGAACAGCTGCTAAAAGGTGTAAATGGCACGCTTAAATTAGGAGTAAGGCTCTAGTATTAAGAGAAACTGTATATTCACGACCTGGACGAACGAAAGGAGTATGTCTAGCAGGTTTATAAATCTCAACTTAAAAGATATATAGGCCAAGTTAAGACTTTAATACAGGCCTAATAAGCGTACACCTTCCCGGGAATGAAAAAGCTGGTTAAAGAAGTGATTAATAACTGTAACGTTTATTACTAGAAGTAAAATCGACATTATAAGCCTTATAGGCTTTTTAAACTACTCTTTATATTACAGGTGTTATAGAGTTTAATCTTACTTAACTTCGTTATTAAGATCTTAAAGTCTAAAGACCCTGTTACAGGAGTTACTTATAACCAGATCCTTATAGTGGTTAACAGATTAATAAAATAGGCCTACTTTTTATTAACTTTAAAGGACATAATAGCGGAGTAACTTACTTATGTTTTTAAAAAAGAGGTGGTTTTACAATACCTTTAGCTAGACGATATTATCACAGATTGAGATAAGTTAATTATGTTAAAATTCTAATAAGGGTTAATGTAGAGAATAGGTGTGAAAAGTAAGCTTTTAACAGCATTCCACTTATAAACGGATGGCTAAACAGAGCAAGTTAATCAGATACTTATAACGTATCTTTAAGCTTATATTAACTTTAAATAAGATAATTAGCTTAAGTTATTACTAACAGTATAGATAACTTATAATATAACACTAATTAAGTTAACAGGTATATTACCGTTCTTTACTAATTATGGTAAAAAGCCCAAGCTCTGTTAAGGCCCACCTACTAGTGCCCCCTAAGCCGTAATTTGCGTAAATTAAATGTAAAAGCTGTATAACCACTTATAAGTCGAACTTAAGTTTACACATAAACGAATAAAGAAGTTTACTAATAAATACTAAACTAAGTAATTAGTATTTAAGAAAAGACTTTATTATAATAATAAATAAGTTAAGGGACTGACTTTTTAAGAGGGGGACCACATTTACCTTTTTTCATAAAACCTATATTTAAAACGACTTAATAAAAAGCTTAACTTTAAAAGGTACGGACTGTTTTAAATTAAGAAAAAGGTCGCCACCTTTAATTATAAACTAAACTTACCTGCCAGTATAAAGGTGCAGATTAAGGTTTTTCACATCTTACTTCTAAAACCTGCCTTAAAGGAAGTTCCTCTGGAAAAGAAGATTAAGATCGATATTAATAAGGATAAGTATAACGTTAAAGAAGTTATAAATTTATAAAAGGGAAAGAACACATTTAAATATCTTATTAAATAGCTAGACTACAGCCTTAAAAGTAACTTATAAAAACCAGTTAAAAACCTTAAATACCTAAACTTAATTATAAAGTTCCACTAAAAGAATCTAAACTGATTAAAACTAATAATAAAAACTAGAAATAAGATAAGATTTAATATTTAAACTACTATACTAAAAAGTAAAACCACTATAGGACTTAAAGCCTAAAAAGTGGTAAGTAACTCTTTAATAAGTACGGAAGGATATTTATTAAGACCTTAACTAGGGTTATAAGGACCTTAGACTTAATAAAGAGGCCGGGCCTCTAAAGCCTTTAATAAGCTTTATATAAAAATAAATACTAATAGGGAAAAAAGTCAGTAAAAGAAAAAGTTACTAAAACTCTTATAGGAAGTTAAACCTATAACCTCTTATTAAAAAAGATAGTTATAAACTAAGTTATAAAGTAACTACCTGTTACAGAGACCTTACCAGAAAGTTCCCCTAGTTAAAAGACTTTACGTTATTAGGAGGGGCGTTTAACCTGGCCTCTTTACTTTCCTGGAACTTTAATAACTCCATTTTATAACTAAACGCTTTCATAACCCAGTCCTTAAAGTGGGACCGTTACTTATAAAGGCACGCTAAGCGCGCTAATACCTTTTAAAGCTTAACAGTGGCCTTATAAAGCTGTTAAGCAGTAGACTTAACTTATAAGTTAAGACTTTGCTTTTTAATAAAAAGAGCCTTTAACTTCGCCTCACTAACATTAAAAGCGTCACATTAGGAAGGTTAGTGCCTTTTTAAACAGTGGTTATAATTATTAAACCGGTTTAAAACCTAACAGATAAGTAGAGGGTTAGTAAACTTATAAAAAGAATAAGGGGACATTTCACCACTAAACACGTATGTGTAGGCTGTAAGGTTTAGACGGTAGTTAATACTTTTACCCTATTCCCGTTTTAAGACCTAAGAGCTAGACACTTATTATATAATAAAGTAGTAAAAGGAGAAGCTTACCTTTTAAGTTCTTTATAGGAAAAGAACGTTAAAGAGGGGGAATTATGTGACAACCTTATAGGCCGTCACTTAGGCCGGGGTGGCCTGACGAATCCCCTGTAAAAGGAACAGTGTGAGAAGACAGTATATACCACCCAGGCACACTAGGCCAGGGGTGTAAAGACCTAAAGCCCTTACGACTAGTGAGGTGCTGCTTATAGCATGCTAAGTGCTCGCGTTGTGAGTAGGAGAAACCTTATAAGTAGAACGCTTACGTGGTGTAGAGTACTTGCATAATAAGCACTTACGACACTATAAGCAAGGTATAAAGTACCTCCTAGTTAGTTAATATAGATAGCCATGGTTATACCCACAACCACCGTAAGGGACTTTAATTCCTCACGCTAGTATTTAATTATTCATTTATATCCTACTGTTCAGACTCACCTCTGTGCATTATAGTGACAACGACCTATAGTGACATTAAACCCCCGTCTAGGAGTGTTAGCTTAATAAGCCGTCTTTGGAACGCCCCTTACCTGTTAGTGTCCTGCCATACGTTCTGTCTTAACCCACACCAGTCCTCTTAAGGCCTGTGTCGGGTGCAGGTTGTAATAACGAGCACTTTACACTACGTGAGCGTTTTACTTGTAAGGTTTCTCCTACTCACAATGCAAGCACTTAGCATACCACAAGTAGCACCTCATTAGTTATAGGGGCTTTGGGTCTTTACACCCCTAGCCCAGTGCGCTTAGATAGTGTGTACTGTCTTCCCGCACTGTCCCTTCTGCAGGGGATTTATCAGGCCGCCCCAGCCTAAGTGACAGCCTGCAGGGTCGTCACAGTGACAAGTTAGTTTATTTATATAGCTGTAAGTCAAATTGTAAAATTTTCTATACTAAATAGTTTTACAGAATTCACTATCTACCGTACAAGCTCCAGCTAGCGTGCGGAGCTCTTACTATAGCTTAGAAGGTATATAAGTAGTAGAAATAATATAACTGCATTATAACGACCCTATAGGCTGTCACTTAAGCTAGGGCAGCCTGATAAATCCCCTGCAGAAGGGATAGTGCGGGAAGACAGTACACACTGTCTAAACGCACTAAGCCAGGGGTGTAAAGACTTAAAGCCCTTACAATTAATAAGGTACTGCTTACAGTATATTAAGTGCTTGTATTGTAAGCAGGAGAAACCTTATAAGCAAAACGCTTACGTAATGTAAAGTGCTTATATAACAAGTACTTATAACACTATAAGTAAGGTATAAAATACCTCTTAGTTAGTTAATATAGATAGTTATAGTTATGCCTATAACTACTGTAAGGGACTTTAGTTCCTCACACTAATATTTAATTATTTATTTATATCTTACTGTTTAGACTTACCTTTATATATTATAATAACAGCGACCTATAGTAACATTAAACCCCCTATTTAGGAGTGTTAGCTTAATAAGCTGTCTTTAAAACGCCCTTACCTATTAGTGTCCTATTATACGTTCTATCTTAACTTATACCAGTCCTCTTCAGGCCTATGTCGGGTGCAGGTTATAATATAATACTAGCGTTACAGTTCTAAACGCTATTTGTTAAACTCTTAAATACTACCTCTCTCCCACTATTAATATATTAACCTCTAGAAAAGGTAAGGAGATTAAGGAGGTGTAAGCCTAGTTTTAGCTCCCCACTATTAATAAGTTAGCTGCACGCCTTAAAGACTTAAACCTTAACTAGTAAGGACTGGTTAAGGAACTTAATAAAGCCTTCCCTAAAGACATTAAAAGCTGTATTAATCTTATTAAGAAACTCTAAGCTTGATTTAACGCTGTTAAGCTGGAAAATAATAACCTTAGGGGCTTATAAAAGAGATGAGTGAAACTCCCCCTACCGTTACGTTTTAAGGGAGACTTTATGTAATTAGAGTCCTAGATAACTTAGCTTTAAAGTTATGTTACGTATTACGACAAGCAGTTCTTTAAGGAAGAAGGAAAGGTCAGGTTTACTAGAGCCTTACTGGATAAAGTAACCGTTTACTAGTATAAACCTTATACGAAGATAGTTAATAACCTCTTTATAAATAGAGTATATAAGGAGGCCTTTAAGACTTAAGCCCTTTTCGGTAACTTCGACGTATTTATTAACTAACTCCAGATTAAGTTTAAAGAACTAGATACCCTTAAGTAGGCTAAATAGCGCTTTATAGCCCTAAGACAGATATCCTTAATCTTTAAGTTCTTTATATGCTTTAAGTTAGAAGTAATAAAGATTAAGCTTAATTAAGAGGCCCTAATAGTGCTGTTCTGGAGCGGTCTGAAGGAGTATATTACCAGAGGTCTCTATTAAGAAGACCGCCCAGATTACCTTTAGGAGCTAGTCGAGATAGCTATTAAAGCCGATAACCAGTATTATAATCACCGTCGTTGGAAGAATTACTAAAAGGAACAGACCCCTTACTAACTAAGTAAACTTAAGAAGGGGAACTAGTTAACTATAATAAGTTACTACCTTAAGCTAATAGATATTAGTATAGTAAACTGTTAAAACTAACTTAATTATAATAAACCTTAACGATAATAACAGTAAAAGCAGTCTAAAGACCTATCTTAAGTCTAATACTTTAACTGCAGTAAGAAAGGCTATATAGTACGGTAGTGCCTGTTATTAAAGTAAGTTAGTTAAAAACCTGTTTTAAAAGGAGGAAAACATATTAGGTTTAACTTAAGAGACGTTTATGTTAGGATAGTAAGTAATGAAAAAGACTGTATTTAGATAGATAAGTGTAACTTAAAAGATAAGGAAGAAGAGAAAGAACTTTAAAACGTAATATACCTAATCTTTAAAGGTGTTTTAGAAGAGTTAGTTATGGAGGTGTAGGTTGTAGAAGACTGACTTTAAAGTAGAAACTTAAAACTATTAGAGGTATAAGTTGTAAAAGACTGACTTTAGGAAGAAATGTTCTAATTAGCTGTTATAAGCCTTAAAAACCTTACTTTGTAAGCTTAAAAACTAAGGAAGTTTAAGAAAGACCCTAACTTAAAAGTTATTAAAATAGTAAAAGGAGTTAAAGAACTCGCCCTTTAGGCTACCTAAATGGTAAAGTAAGCCTTAGAAAGTGAAAGAGAATAAGTTAAGAGAGTTAAATAGAAGAAGTAAAAGTTCTTCTTAACAGTACCTTTTAAGACTTTTAAACACTTTAAATATATTAAGTAGATTAGCACCCTTACCTTACTAAAAGAAGGATAGTTTAGATAACTACCCTGTATTAAAGTAAGTGTGTTTTAAATTGGTACCTTAAGGGTCCCTTGAGAAGGTATAAAGTAAGTATACTAATAGAGAGTTTAAGAGTTAAAGGAGAAATATTAAGAGTTAATAAATAAAGTAAAGGACCTGTAAGTTGAAAGTCTTACTGTAACGTTTAAGGATAGAGTAGTAAAGATTAAGTTATAACTCTGTAACAGAGTTCACTTTACTAATTAGCTTAAATACTAACTTGTTAAAGAAGGCCACTTTATAGAAGAATAAGTTAGGTTACTATTACTTAAGTTTTAAGAAGAGGTTTAGGAGAAATAACGTATATAAAAGTAAGTGGAAGAAGAAAAAGAATAAGGTATTACTTCCCCCGTTCTGTTATTACGACCTGCACCCGACACAGGCCTCGAGAGGACTGGCGCGGGTTAAGACAGAACGTATAGCAGGACGCCAACGGGTAAGGGGTGTTCCGAAGACAGCTTATTAAGCTAGCACTCCTAGATAGGGGTTTAATGTCACTGTAGGCCGTTATTACTATAATGCACAGAGGTAAATCTAAACAGTAAGACACAAATGAACAATTAAATATTAACGTGAGGAACTAAAGTCCCTTACGGTAATTGTAGGCATAACTATAACTATCTATACTAATTAACTAAAAGGTACTTTATACCTTAATTATTATGCTTACTTAATATAAAGAGTAATTAGAGTAATTAGAACACCTCTTAATCATTATAATTACCGTGCTTTTAGCGAGATCAGAGTGATTACTTAACGATTAGTTGTAAGGGCTTCGGGTCTTTACACCCCTAGCCCAGTGCGCAGTACCGTGCACACTGTCTTTTTACACTGTCCTTTCTGCAGGGAATCTGTCAGGTTGCCTTAGCTTAAGTGGCAGCCTGCAGGGTCGTCACACGATTCCCCCTCTTTAACGTTCTTTTTCCATAAAGAATTACTTATATGTGCCTTCCTTCCTTTACTAACTGTTATATTATCTAATTAAGTAATTAAGAGTAAGAGAAACGTAACGCTTTTATTAACCGAACGTTGTATTACTAACGCTGAATTTATTCTTACATTTAGGATCGTTATACCTGTAAAGTGTAGCCACTATTGCCACCTAAACTTATTGGACTGTAAGGTAGTTAGTAAAAGTAAGTTATACAGTTACTACGTAACGGTTAGTAGAACTGTATACTTATTTTGTAACGTTTACGGAAATAACTTATCTGTATTACGTGGGGTTTTAGATAAAAAGAAGCGTCTTAACGCTAAGGAGCGTAAGACTGCTCTTCTTCTTCGCGACACGGCCTCTAAACTTCTGCGTCTTAAGGATTAGTAAAAGGGATTAACGCGTCGGGTAAACGAACTTTTTAGTTATAAGTTTAATATTATAATAAAGGAGGAGCGTAAGGCTTAGGAGGTAACTGCTTTAGTTCCTAAGTTCGACTAGGGGAACTTCTTAGTGGAGCTGGCACGTAGCTCTTTCTCTAGGGGATTACCGCAGCTGGTAACCCCTTCTTAACTTAGTTTATCGCTCCTTTCTATTAATAAATGAAACAGCTCTTTAATATAGAGGTAACGCGTTTACCTCTTAAGGTAAGAGGTTATAAGTTCAACTCCTGTAAGGGCCTTTATAGCACGAATTGTAGTCTAAAGACCGTAAGACGTACTATAACTTTTTATTTTCCTTTTTTACTAATATTAACTAGTTTTCGCTATATACTAATCTCTGTTCTCGACAGACACTCGTTATATAAATACGCTTTTCTACTACGCACTGTTATATAATTAGTTTAAGAGACTTTAAGGTATATTAACTTACTTTTTACCTTTACTAACTCCTTCCTAAGGCTTATAATAGAGCGTAAACCCTCTAGCTCCTAGGGGTAAGTTATCCTGTAAGCTATCGATCTGTAATTCCAGTCTCTATATTACTATACGTGTAATTTGTATAAAGCTTACCAGCTCCGGAAACCCTGTTTCCTTAAGTCTAAGGTCTTTATAACTTATAGTTAAGGGTTTTAATAACTGTCTTTTTATACTTACTAAGGAGTTTCCTGCCGTTTCTTAAGCTTTATATCCCACAGTGGTTTTACTCTTCAGTTTAGTAAGTTAGATATTAAATCTTATCTTTTTAATTCTTATCGTTAGTTTTAATTAATCTGGATTCTTTTAGTAGAACTCTGTAATTAGGTTTAAGTACTTAAGATTTTTAACAGGCTCTTATAAGTTACTTTCAGGGCTATAGTTTAACTACTTAATAAGATATTCAAACGTGTTCTTTCCCTTCTGTAAATCCATAACTTCCTTAACGTTATACTTATCCTTATCAGTATCAATCTTAATCTTCTTTTCCAGAAGAACTCCCTTTAGGGCAGGTTCTAGAAGTAAGATATGAAAAACCTTAGTCCGCACCTTTATACTAATAAGTAAGTTTAGTTTGTAATTAAAGGTAGTAACCTTTTTCTTAACTTAGAATAATCCGTACCTTTTAAAGTTAAGCTTCTTACTAAGTTACTTCAAATACAGGTTTTATGAAAAAAGGTAGACGTAATCTCCCTCCTGAAGAGTTAGTCCCTTAATTTATTCGCTATCGTAATGGAGTCCTTCTTTAAGTGTTAGTTAGTTAATTCGGTACTTATCGGCAAATCTCTTCATTTATTCGCATGTGAATTTAAGCTTAGCTTACAGATAGTTATGTAACTTTTATATCTGGTTTGCGCAGACTGCAGCTTAGGGGGTGCTGGTTAGTAGGCCTTAGCGGAGTTCAGGCTCCTTACCGTAAACTGTAAAAAATAGTAATATACCTATTAACTTAATTAACGTAATGTTATAAACTATCTGCGCTGTTAGTAATAGCTTAAGTTAATTATCTTATTCGAAGTTAATGTAAGCTTAAAGATACGTTATAAGTATTTAATTAAGTTATTCTATCTAACTGTCTATCTGTAAGTGGAAAGCTGTTAAAAGTTTACTCTTTACTCTTATTCTTTATATTAGTCCTTACTAGAACATTAACACAGTTAGTTTATTTTAATCTGTAATAATATTATCTAGCTAAAGGTGTCGTAAGATTACTTTTTTCTTAAAGATATAAATAAGTTACTTTACTGTTATGTTTTTTAAGGTTAGTATAAAGTAAGCTTATTTCATTAATCTATTAACTATTATAAGGATTTAGTTATAAGTAACTCTTATAATAAGGTCTTTAGACTTAAGTATCCTTAAGATAAAGTTAAGTAAGATCGAACTTTATAACGCTTATAGTACAAGGAGTAGCTTAAGAAGCTTATAAGGCTTATAACGTTAATTCTGCTTTCAGTAGTAGATATTATAATTATTAACTACTTCCTTAACTAACTTCTTTATTCTTAGGAAGGCGTACGCTTATTAAGCTTAAGTAAGCGTCTTAGCTTTACCTATATGTCCTCTAAATCAAGATTTATAAGTTTACTAGACGTACTCCTTTCGTTTATCAGAACTGTAAATGTACAGTTTCTCTTAATATTAAAGCTTTACTCTTAGTTTAGGCGCACTGTTTACACCTTTTAATAGCGGTTTTTACTAATAACTAATTTTGTAATTTAAGTATATTAAGCACTCCTTACTACACTCCTGTTTATAACTTAAGGAGTCTTCTGTAAGGTACTTATACTTATAAGTACTTTCCGTTAGCCTTTACACCTAGAGGTCTTCTTATTACTAATAGATTTTATACTTTATCTATAAGTTTATATAAACGTTAATAGTTTATTCTAGGGTCTAGTTATCTGACACTTATAACGTGTGTTCTAATGTACCGTTCTTAACCTTATTAAATATAGTGACAGGAACTAAGGTTAGATTAGTATCCTTATAATCCTGTCTCTAGCTAAAAACGTTAGCTTGTCTATTATCTTTCCCTTTAATATAATGGATCTGGAAGTGGAACGGAGCTATTAATTCTACTTACTGTACTTACCGTAGGCTAAGTTCCTTTATTAAGAAGTACTGGAAGTTATTATAATCTGAAAAGACCTGGACTAGTTCCTCTATACCGCTTAAATATAGTGCTTACTTAGTAAAGCACTGAATAATCGTTATTAGTTCTTTATTATGGATTAAATATCGTAATACTAAGCTGTAGATTCCTTTTAATAAGAAGGTAACTGGGTAACGTTTCCTATCGTCTTAGACTTAGTTAAGTTCTCTACTAATTGTAAATTCTAAGGAGTCCGTTTCGACTTAGAACAGCTTTAAGAAATCGGGAAGGGCCAGGATTAGTGCTGTAACGAAGGCATATTTAAGGTCTTTAAATACCTTTTACTATTTACTAGTCTATTTAAACAGCTTTCCTTTACCTGTAAGTTTATAAAGTAGTCTTACGATCTTTGTAAAATACTTAATAAAATAGCGATAAAAGTTTGTAAAGCTAATAAAAGCTTATAATTCCTTTTAATTCTTCAAAATAAGTTAATCTCTAATTGCCTTTATCTTCTCTAGTTACATCTCGAGCTTTCTAAAGGTTACTCTAAACCTTAAATAGTTTAATTCTTAAATGTAGAAGTAGCTCTTTTTTAAGTTTACTGTTAGCTTCGCCTTCTTAAGAGCTGTTAAAACCTATCGTATATGCTTTCAGTGTTCTTCTAAAGTTTTAAAATAAATTAGAACGTTATTTAAATATATAAAGATAAACTTATCAAGAAAAGGGCAGAGAACACTGTTAATAAGGCCTTAGAAAGTCGTAAGGGCATTTATTAATCTTATAAGTATAACACAGTACTGGTAATACCCGTTATAAGTCCTAAAAGCTGTCTTATACTTATCCTCTTCCTTTACTCTAATATAATTAAATCTTATAAGGAAGTCAAGGTTAAAGAACTAATTTACTTTAGTAATCCGTTTATATACTTCTGTAATAAGTAATAATAGGTAACGATTCTTAATTATATCCTTATTTAACGTTTAGTAATCTATAACTATATAAAGCTTACTGTCTTCCTTTCTTAGGATAAACAGCATTAGGTACCTTACTGGAAACTGGGACTCCATAATAAAACCGTTCTTTAGGTTCTCATTTACGTACTCTTATAAAGCCTTTACTTACTAAGGGTTTAAGTAATAGGGATAGAAGCTTCAGAGCTTCGCTCTTAGCTTAAGTCTGATTTTGTAGTCTTATAATCTATGTTCTAGTAGTTATAATATCTTTTTTCGAAATAGGGTAAACTTCTTATACTTTACAGGTATTTTAAATAAGTTAACTTCTTCACTTATCTATAGATTAACTTCTTACTTCTTTCCACCTTTTAAATCGTTATTTAGGTTATGTAGTAAGCTCTCTAGCTCTTTAACTGTCTTAATAAACCTAACTTAAACCGTACCTGGTTTTAAGGGTTTAGTGTGCTTTTAAGTGCTTTATACACCTTTAAAGCAGTTTAGGGCTTCTAAAGCCTTTCTCAAACAGCGATCGCACTTAGGGGACTTACTAAAGGTAAGGTAGCTACTCCTCCAGTTTATCGTAAGGTTATACTTTTCTAGTTAAGGTAAACTAAGTATTATATTATACCTTACTATTAGTGTAACGTTAAAGTCTACTTATTATTTATCTCCGTCTACTTTAATTAAAAGTAGTAAGTAATAAGTGACTTCTCCGTTATTATACTTATATAGGCCTCTTTCTCTATTTCTAATAGGAATAACCTTTTTATACTTTTTATTAGGGAGTTTCCTTAAATTAACTAGCGAGGGGTGTATTAAGTTAGAAACACTCCTATTATCAATTACTGCTCTTACCTTAAACGGCCTCCCTTTTCTATCCATTAGGTTAACACGGATAGAATAATACTTATAATCCTTTCATATTTAAGTTATTATAACTATCTGTCTTAAAGGTCTTATTTAGCCTAACCTTTAAGTGCCTCTCCTTCTTCTTAAGGTTCTTACTAACTAGTAATTCATTATCTTCCAGGCCTTCTAGAAGCCTTAAAGTCGTTTCTTAAGCGAACTTACGGGTAAAGGGGTTTCTAGAGTAGTCGCTACCTAGACCTATTAAGGTTCCTTTTACGTCTCAGTTCCCAGTCGACTTTAAACGGAATAATGTTTTAGAAATCTTTAATAAGTCGATAGTATATTTAGCGAGACGTAATTCTAACAATGTCCTCTCTCTCCTAGTTCTACTTATAATCTGCTTACTTTTATTATACCTTAGCTTTTCCTTTAAGGTGTACAGAGCAGGACGTGACTAAATAATTAGTAAGTAAGGCTCTATATTAGCACATAACGGGGGCTTTATTAACTACAGTAATTATTTAAAAATCACTTTTATTAGACTCTTTATTAAGAGTATAGGAGATCCTGTAATAAACTTATCTTAACTTTACTCTTATAACTGTGTAATCTTAGTTTATTACGTGAGGGAAGTGGTTATAAAGGGACTTAAGTCTAAAGTGTTAGTTAAAAATACAGTTATTATATATATAATCAATCTATAGCAAATCTCTGTAATTAAGGTAGTTAATATAAATAGTGGGGGTTAAGGTTAGGGAGTAGGGAATAAGGGGGGTAGTGCCCTGTTCCTTTTCCTTAATTACCCGCTTCCTTATACACTATCTTTCTCCTTTTTCTTCCTAAAACTCAGGTAACAGCATCCTAACTTATTTTTCAATAAAGTAACCTTCTTTAATAAGTAGATATTTAAGCCGATTAGTAAGATAGACCTTATTATGTAGTTTTAACTTAATTTAAGTTACTTAGTCCAGGTACCTTAACGTAAGAGCTTCGACCTGTAGGTTTTCTAATTCATCTACCAGTTCTTAATGTTAGTCTTTTAAGTCCTTAACCCTCTGCTAATATATTACTTTACAGTCTTCCTTAAGGACCTTTACTATCTTAGTCTTAAGTACTTTATTCTTTATTTATAATAGTTAGTTAAGCTATCCTTCTTCTAACGTAATAAGGGTTTTAATCTACTTAGCGTATTTAAAACGCTTAATAATCTCTAAGAGCATTTACGAGAAGAGCTTTCGTTTTTCCAGTTTAACTTTTTCAGTTTGTTCCCTTTTACTCTCTAAAGCTTACTTTACCCCTTGGGTAGCTTAGAGAGCGAGTCTCTTAACTCCCTCCATTAGTTTAGTAAGGTCTGAGTTAGGGTCCCTTCTGGACTTCCTTAACTTTTAAGTTTGTAACGTAAGATTTTTAAAGCCTGTAATTACTATTTAGAGCTTTTTTTCCCAGAGTCGGTCTTTAGTAACTTACACTTCCAGTTACTTAAAGTTTCTACTTTAGAGTCAGTCTGTAATAACCTGCACCTCTATAGCTAACTCTAGCATAAATCCTTTAAGGTTTAGATACCTTACTTTTAGTAGAAGTTAGAGATCTTCCTTATTAAGTCTTTTTTCCTCTTTATCCTTATCTCTTAAGTTACATTTACTTATCTAAGTGTAATCTTCTTTATTATTAGTTATCTAGACGTAAACGTCTCTGGAATTAAACTTAATATATTTCGACCTGTTTAGAACTAGTTTTTAACTAACTCTTTTCGGGGAAGGGCATTACCGAGCTATATGACCTTTTTTATCGCAGTTAAAGCATTAGATCTAAGATATATCCTTAGTCTGCTTTTATTATTGTTACTTTTAAGGCTTATTACAGTTAAGCTTATTTTAGCAGTTTACTATACTAATATCCATTAGGCTAGGGTGAGTGCCATAAGTAGTGTTTTAATGTCGGTAATTAGTGCGGTAGGGTTTTAGTATGCTTTTTCTATTTATTATAAGGGGAGCACTTCGTTAGTATTAGCCTTTTTTCTCTAACTGTCGCTTAAACAGTTAGTTATCGATAATAATAGCTTTGGTAATATATTAGTTAAAGTTAACTACGTACTAGTCCTTCTTATAAAGCTTATCCTTAACGTTGTCTTTTAGACTTTAATAGAACCGATACTTTAAGGCCGATTCGTCTTAATTAACGCGGTGCTGGTTTTAGTTAAAGGCAGATAAGTATACAGCTACTGAAGACAGTTATACTAGCTTCTCCAGACAGTCCTTAGCTTACTTCTGCTTATCCTTAACTCTATATATCTTAATAATCTTAGTCTCGAAGTTAACTTATCCCGTAACGTTATCGAAGATCCTAGCCGTGATAACCTTTCGTTCGGTCTTAACGGAGTTTAAGTAATCTTCGACAATTGCTAAAAACTAAAGGTTAAGATTGCCTTTAAGCTAACTTGCGGTATAGAGGACCTTCTTATCCACTGTATTAATCGCTTAGAGCTGGAAATTGCGTTTTATGTAAGTAAGCTAAGTGGATAACTTAGTACTCTTACCGGTAAATTTAGGTAATTAACTAGTCTTAAAGTTTCTTAACTGCGAGGTTAACGCTTTTCAGATTATTATAGCTATAGACACTTTATAGGTCCGGAAAGCTTCTGTAAGTTCCACACGAGAGAGCTTATCCTTTACTCCCGTCTTCACGTTCTGCTCGGGAGTAATATTAGGTACTGGGATATTGTCAGAAAGGTCGTTATTCCCAGTAAGGTTAGGAGGAAGGATATAAGTTATAGTGAGGAGAAGAAGAGGGTATCTAAGAGTTTAATAAATAGCGTTCAGAACAGTAACGCTAGTATTATATTATAACTTACACTTAACACAGGCTTTAAAAAGACTAGCGCAGGTTAAGACAGAACGTATAACAGGATACTAACAGGTAAGGGGTATTCTAAAGACGGCTTATTAAGCTAGCACTCCTAGACAGGGGTTTAATGTCACTGTAGGCCGTTATTACTATAATACACAGAGGTGAATCTAAACAGTAGGATATAAATGAACAATTAAATATTAGTGTAAGGAACTAGAGTCCCTTATAGTAGTTATAGGTATAACTATAGCTATTTATACTAACTAACTAAAAGGTTCTTTATACCTTAATTACTATACTTACTTAACACGAGGAGTGATTAGAGTGATTAAAACGCCTCTTAATCACTGTGATTACTATACTCTTAGCGAGATCAGAGTGATCACTTAACGATTAGTCGTAGGGGCTTCGGGTCTTTGCACCCCTGGCCTAGTGTGCAGTACTGTGCACACTGTCTTCCTGCACTGTCCTTTCTGCGGGGAATCTGTCGGGCTGCCCTGGCTTAAGTGGCGGCCTGCAGGGTCGTCACATCCGTACTTTATAACCACAGCACTTATAGTTAATATTAACCACTTTAGTTATAAAGATATACTGTAGATTAATTACATGTACGATAATTACGCTTTTAACTAATATTATAAACTTAAGGCCTTTTATAACCACTTCTTTAATATATAAAGACAGGACTATACTATTATAAGGGTAGAGTTAAAACCAGCTTACTACTAGGTCTCCTACTCTTTAATAAAAGAGTTTAGTAATAAGTGGAAGGTTACTGTAATTAACTAAGCCCTTATTACGTGTTAGTAAGGAGGGGTATTTAATAATTACTTAGTTATAACGTGCTTATTACACCTTAATGGAAAAGCTAGAGAGTAGTAGAAGTGGGAGGACTACTAACAGATTTAAGAGTAAAAAGACATTATTACGATTTAAGCCTGTAAAGTGTATTATTAACTTATTAAGGATTTTAAAAATGTCGTACCGTTTAAAGTTGATTAGACGTTAAAGTATGAAAACCTAAGAAGGGTTAATTGCTAAGTTTATTAAAGTTACCTGTTTTTTTAAAAGGAATTAGGAAAAGGTTATAAGCCCTTTAAAAGGGCTAAAAACTAATAGTTTGCTAATTAATAAAAACTTTAAGAAGAAGGAGAGGCACTTAGAGGTTAAGTTAGATAAGACTTTAAGGATAAGTAATTATTATAACTTAGATATTAAAGGAGTATAAATACTATTCCGTCAGTATTAATATAATAAACGGAAAAGGGAGGCTATTTAGAGTAAAAGCAGTAATTAATAGTAGGAGTACTTTTAACCTAGTGCACCCCTTGTTAGTTAATTAAAGGAAACTCCTTAATAAAGAGTATAAAGAAACTATTCCCATTTAAAATAGGGAAGGAGGCTTATATTAATATAATAACAGTAAAGTTACCCACTACTTGCCACTCTTAATTAAAGTGGATAGGGACGAATAATAAGTAGACTTTAACGTTATATTAATTATTAAGTATAATATAATCTTAAGTCTACCTTAATTAGAAAAGTATAACCCTGTAATTAACTAAAGGAGTGGTTACCTTACCTTTAGCAAGTCCTTTAGTTATAATTACCGTTTAAAGAAAGTTAAGAAAGTACTAAACCGTTCTAGAGATACATAAAGTATGTAAAAGCACGCTAAACTTTTAAAACTAAATATAATTTAAGTTAGGTTTATTAAGATGGTTAAAGGATTGGAAGGTCTACTATATTACTTAAATAACGATTTAGAAGGTAAAAAGAAGCTAAAAGCTAATTTATAAATAAGTGAAGAAGTCGACTTATTTAAAATACCTGTAAAGTATAGGAAGTTCACCCTGTTTTAAAAAAAGATATTATAATTATTAGATTATAGACTATAAGATTATAAAATTAAACTAAAGTTAAGAGCAAAGCTTTGCAGCTTTTAGCCTTATTACCTAAACCCCTAACAGGTTAAGGCCTTAAAGGAGTACGTTAATGAAAACTTAAAAAACAGGTTTATTATAAAGTCCTAATCCTTAATAGGGTACTTAGTACTGTTTGTCCTAAAGAAAGGAGATAATAAGTTACGTATAGTTATTAATTACTAAACGTTAAATAAAGATACGATTAAAAATCGCTACTTATTACTACTTATTACAGAAATGTGAGAACGGATTATTAAAGTAAACTGGTTTTCCAGCCTTAATTTCCCTATAAGATTTAATTACGTTAAAGTGAAGGAAGAGGATAAGTATAAAACAGCTTTTCGGACTTATAACAGGCATTACTAATACTGTGTTATGTTAGTAAGATTAATAAACGCCCTTACAACCTTTTAAGGCCTTATTAACAGTATTCTCTACCCTTTCCTTAACAAGTTTATCTTTATATATTTAAACGACGTTTTAATTTATTTTAAAACTTTAAAAGAACACTGAAAGTATATATAATAGGTTTTAATAGCTTTTAAGAAAGTAAAGCTAATAGTAAACTTAAAGAAGAGTTACTTTTACGTTTAAGAATTAAATTATTTAAGGTTTAAAGTAACCCTTAAAAGGCTTAAAATGTAACTGGAGAAGATAAAGGTAATTAAGGATTAGCTTACTTTAAAGAACTAAAAAGAGTTATAAACTTTTATTAACTTTACAAACTTTTACTGCTGTTTTATTAAATACTTTACGAAAATTGTAAGATTATTTTACAAACTTACAGGTGAAGGAAAGCTGTTTAAGTGGACTAATAGATAGTAAAAGGCGTTTAAAGACCTTAAACACGCTTTCGTTACAGCACTAGTCCTAGCCCTCCTTAATTTCTTAAAGCCTTTTTAAGTTAAGATAAACTCTTTAAAATTCATAATCAGTAGAGAACTCAGCTAAGTCTAGGATAGTGGGAAATATTACACAGTTACCTTCTTATTAAAAGGAATCCACAGCCCAGCTTTATAATACCCAGTTTACGATAAGGAACTAATAGCGGTTATTTAATACTTTACTAAATAGGCACTGTATTTAAGCGGGATAGAAAAACCAGTCCAGGTCTTTTCAGATTATAATAACCTTTAGTACTTTTTAATAAAAGAACTTAATTTACAATAAGCACGTTAGGTAGAATTAATAGCCCCGTTCCACTTTTAGATTTACTATATTAAAGGAAAAGATAATAAATAAGCTAATACTCTTAACTAGAGATAGGACTATAAGGATACTAATCCAGTTCTAATCCCCATTACCGTGTTTAGTAAAGTTAAGAACAGCACACTAAAGTATATATTATAAATATTAAATAACTAAACCTTAAAATAAACCATTAGTGTTTATATAAACTTATAGATAAAGTATAATATCTATTAGTAATAATAAGACTTTTAAGTAAGAAGGTTAGTAAAAGGAACTTATAAGTATAAGTGCCCTTTAAAAGACTTCTTAAAGTATATATAAGACTGTAATAAAGAGTATTTAAAGTATCTAAATTATAACGAAATTAGTTATTAGCTGGAATAATTACTAAAAGGTGTAAACGGCATGCTTAAACTAAGAGTAAAGCTTTAATATTAAAAGAAACTGTACATTCACAATTTAGATAAACGAAAAAAGTACGTCTAGTAAGTTTACAAATCTTAATTTAAAGGACATATAAGTTAAGTTAAAACCCTTACACAGGTTTAATAAGTGTACACTTTCCCGGAAATGAAAAAGCTAATTAAGGAAGTAGTTAATAACTATAATATCTATTACTGAAAGTAAAATTAGCGTTATAAGCCTTATAAGCTTCTTAAACCACTCCCTGTACTATAAGTGTTGGGTTTTTACAACCCTAACCCGGCCAGTGTGGTTAAAACAGTGTGGCTGGATCCACGCAGCCGCTCCGCGGCTGCATCCGTGGATCTGCACAGCCAAGAACGCCAGACTCCACTGCCAACCTCGTATTCAGTCAGCCAACCTCGCTTCGCAGAAGCGAGTGTGGCCAATGCACTCCGTGCACTGGCCACCCTCACGGCTATAATAACACGGCTTCCACTCTCGAAGATAGAAAGAATGAATCACCTTCAACACACTGCTCTCTAATGCCTTGACCCCTTTTGCTTTTCAACAATAAGCGTTATAGAGTTTTATCTTACTTAACTTCGTTATTAGGATTTTAAAGTTTAAGGACCCTGTTATAAGAGTTACTTATAACTAAATCCTTATAATAGTTAACAGATTAACAAAATAGGCTTACTTTCTACTAACTTTAAAGAACATAACAGCAGAGTAACTCACTTACGTCTTTAAGAAAAAGGTAATTTTATAATACTTTTAATTAAATAATATCGTTACAGATCGAGATAAGCTAATTATGTTAAAGTTCTAATAAGGGTTAATGTAAAGAATAAGTGTAAAGAATAAGCTTTTAACAGCTTTCTACTTATAAACAGATAGTTAAACGGAATAAGTTAACTAAATATTTATAATGTATCTCTAAGCTTATATTAACTTTAAATAAGATAATTAGCTTAAGTTATTACTAACAGTATAGATAACTTATAATATAACGTTAATTAAGTTAATAAGTATATTACTATTCTTTACTAATTACAGTAAAGAGCTTAAGCTCCGTTAAGGCCTGCTTACTAATACCCCCTAAACTGCAGTCTATATAAATTAGGTGTAAGAACTATATAACTACCTGTAAGCTAAACTTAAGTTCACACGTAAATAAATAAAGAAGTTTACTAATAAATATTAAACTAAGCAACTAGTGCTTAAGTAAAGATTCCACTATAATAACGAATAAGTTAAAGGACTGACTCTTTAAGAGGGGGATTACGTTTACCTTTTCTTATAAAACCTACATTTAAAACGGCTTAGTAAAAAGCTTAACTTTAAAAGGTACGGACTGTTTTAAATTAAGAAAAAGGTTACCACCTTTAATTATAAACTAAACTTACCTATTAGCATAAAGGTGCAGATTAAGGTTTTTCACATCTTACTTTTAAAACTTGCCTTAAAGGGAGTTCCTTTAAAAAAGAAGATTAAAATTAACATTAATAAGGATAAGTATAACGTTAAAGAAGTTATAAATTCACGGAAGGGAAAGAACATATTTAAGTATCTTATTAAGTAATTAAACTACAGCCTTAAAAGTAACTTATAAGAGTTAGTTAAAAGTCTTAAGTGCCCAGACTTAATTATAGAGTTCCACTAAAAGAATCCAGACTGACTAAAATTAACGATAAGAATTAGAAATAAGATAAGATCTAATATCTAAACTACTATACTGAAGAGTAAGATTATTATAAGACTTAAAGTTTAAGAAGTAGTAGGAAACTCTTTAATAGGTATAGAAAGACATTTATTAAAACCTTTAATTAAGGTTGTAAGGACCTTAGACTTAGTAAAAAGGTAGGATTTCCAGCTTTAGTAAGTTTTATATAAGAGTAAGTATTATTAAAAGAGAAAGTTAGTAAAAAAAGGAAAATAAAATAAGTACGTTATTAATACGTTAGAAAAGCCGTTCTTATTTATTAAAAGGAAGGAAGTTATAAACTAAGTTATAAAGTGACCGTTTAATATAAAGACCCCGCTAGGAAGTTCCCCTAGTTAAAAGACTTTACGTTGTTAAAAAGGGCATCTAACTTAATCTCCTCACTTTCCTAAAACTTTAATAACTTTACTTTATAACTAAACGCTTTTATAACCTGGTCCTTAAAATAAGACTGCTACTTATAAAGGCATATTAAATGCATTAACACTTTTTAAAGCTTAATAGTAGCCTTATAAAGCTATTAAGTAACAGATTTAACTTACGAGTTAAGGTTTTACTTTTTAATAAGAAGAGCCTTTAACTTTACCTTACTAATACTAAAAGTGTTATATTAGGAAAGTTAATACCTTTTTAAATAGTAGTTATAATTATTAAACTGGTTTAAAACCCAGTAGATAAGTAAAGGGTTAGTAAACTTATAAAAAGAATAAGGGGATATTTCGCTATTAAACGTATATATGTAAGCTGTAAGGTTTAGATAGCGGTTAGTGCTTTTACCTTACTCCTATTTTAAGACCTAGGAACCGGCCACTTATTGTATAGTGAAATGGTGAAAGGAGAAACTTACCTTTTAAGTTCTTTATGGAAAAAGAACGTTAAAGAGGGGGAATTATATGATAACCTTACAGGCTGTCACTTAGGCTAGGGCAGCCTAATAAATCCCCTGTAGAAAAGACAGTGCGGGAAGACAGTATATACCGTCTAAACGTATTAGGTTAAGGGTGTAAAGACCTAAAGCCCTTATAACTAATAAAGTGCTGCTTATAGCATGTTAAGTGCTTATATTGTAAGCAGGAGAAACCTTATAAGTAAAACGCTTACGTAATGTAAAATGCTTATATAATAAGCACTTATAATATTATAAGTAAGGTATAAAGTACCTTCTAGTTAATTAGTATAAATAGTTATAGTTATGCTTATAATTACCGTAAGGGACTCTAGTTCCTCACACTAGTATTCAATTATTCATTTATGTCTTACTATTCAGACTCACCTCTGTGTATTATAGTGACAGTAACTTATAGTGATATTAAACCCCCCGTTTAGGAGTGCTAGCTTAACAAGCCGTCTTCGGAACGCCCTTACCTGTTAGCGTCCTACCATACGTTCTGTCTTAACCTGCGCCAGTCCTCTTAAGGCCTGTGTTGGGTGCAGGTTGTAATATGCACCTATAATAACAATAAGCCTTATGAAGCCTGAGTAGCCTATTATAACAGTTGTTTACAGCTCTATACTACAGAGCTGTTCAGTATTCCTAGTGTTGAACTATAGCGTACAAGCCACTATATTCTAGAGTCTAACAGGCCTGTAAGGCTTGTTAGAGCGATTCATTCTAACATTACTATAAGTCGCTATTATTACAATATATAGAGGTAAGTTTAAATAGTAAAATATAATGAATAATGTAATATTAGCATAAGAAACTAGAAGTCCCTTATAGCTATTATAGTTATGATAATAACTATTTATACTAGCTATCTAGAAAGCACTTTATACCTTACTCATTAGGGTCTGCTTAATTAAAGACTGAATACCCTACCACTAAGCACCTCCTGCTTAGTGATCTTGGGAGTGTTTAGTAAGTAAGCGCTTTTATTAAGATAGAGCGAATACTGATTAGTCGTAGGGGCTTCGGGTCTTTGCATCCCAGGCTTAGTATATAACACCGTGTGCACTGTTTCCAGCGCGGGGACTTAGTTGGGCTACTTCAGTCCTAGTGACAGCTTGCAGAGTTGTTACAATAATATTATAAATTAGTTTATTTATTTTAAAAGTAATTACAGCAGGTTTAAAGACTTATTAACCTATTAAGCCTAAAACTAGTATTTTAAACTAATTATTATAATAGCAGCTTTATTAAGGGTTTAGAAGGTTATAATGATCTTAGTAGTCTTTTAATAGGAAAATAGAGTTTGTAAAATAGCCTTTTAACTATAAAAGATTATTCTTACGTACTAGTTAAGTTTTTTAAATACAGTTCTTTAAGTAGTTCGGTAAAGTTGCCTAAAGATGTTCTATAACCTCTACCTTGATCTTACTGAAGCTTTTAAAGCAAAAGGTTAATTAGATTAATAACAAATCAACTACTCATTATCTATACTATAGAACTTAAAGTATAAAGATAAAAGTAAGTTTATCTTTAATATATAGTAATACTTAATTAGTCTGATCCTTGTTCCATCCTTCACCACACTAATACCACAGCTATAAAATCATGCCTTGACACACAATTCTAGTCATTTTCTTTCTTAAGAAGTTCATTAAAGTAGAAGACTTCGATATCGACGTTGCCAATCTAAAGGTAATATAGGTAGCACAACTGATCATCAGATACGATTTACCTAGTTGAATTTGAATACGATTTGATCTGCCTTTCCGCTCTAAAGGAATTACAACAGACGATTTGTAAAATAATAGAGAAGCTGTTAGACGAGACTGTTGTAGATGGGGGAGAGTTGAAAGTAATAATAGGCTGGGTCGAGGAAAATAACCAGGAATGGTTGGAATAGGTTACGAAGATGGAGTTGCTCGTGTAGAAGAGGAGGTGCGAGAATTGGAAGAAGTAAGGGTGTGTGTATAGGCTGAGATAGGGGGTTGCTAAATATAAATATGTCCCCTTGTTGGGGGGGAGGGGGCAATTTGAGTTGTTGCCTAGTGGGTGTGCGGTTTGAGCGTTGTCACCAGCCCTTATTTTGCTAACACACAGTATGAAGGCATTGGGCATCAAAATATGAAATCTACCGGATATCTTAGGCATACTTGTTGACCATGCGCAGCAGTGCCTCGCTGACCTCGACCGGGTTGGTTGCGTTGAGGTAATGGCCGCCCTTCTCAACCAGGGTATACGCTGTCTCCTTGGACGCTATGAACAGCTTGATCTGTTCCTGCGGAATCGTGGTACCGTATGGGGCGTCAAGAGTACCCTTCTCCAGTCAGCATCCATCCCTCTGAGCGCGGGGCGACAGATACCAACCTGAAGCCAATACACCGGACAAGCTATATCGCGGATTCTCCGCAGCAGCCCATCTCGGTCAAGGAGACACGCCAGCGCTACCTTCAACTTGCGTCTACCTTCATCACCGACATAGACAGCTTTGAGAGTTGCGGTCCAGAACTGAATCATCTCGGTGGTGGCACCCTCGCCGAAACCCAGACTAGCCACCATTCCGCACCAAACATCATCGACAATAAAGCCAGGTGTTGGCACCGACCACTTCTCATAAAAGGGCGAGAGCAAGGTCTTGGGATCCCACGCCCCCTTGTCGCGTGAGTCCTGCGACTCGTAGTCGAGTGAGGTGCCCAAAAGGATGAGGCCAGTTATCTGGAAGGGTTAGTTATGTTATCTCGGACTTTTCCGGTAAAGAGGTAGGGGCACAAAAAAGAAAAGAAAAGAAAGGAAAAGAAAAGGACAGACCCTCTCGGGAGCGACCAACGCCATTCGCGTCACCATCCAGCCTCCCTGGCTAGTGCCCAGAGCAAAGGCCTTGTCAATGCAGAGCTTGTCCATGACCTGGAGGGCCATGATGGCCGAGTCCCAATAGGTGAAGTGTTCCACCGGACAGCTTGTCGCTCCATGACCCAGGGGCTCGATGGCCAAGAGGTTGAGGACATCGGTGAGGGCGGGGTTGTCGAATTGGTCCTTGTACAACGACACGGTCATGCACATGGAGTTGATGAGTACACACGTTGGCTTCTTGGCGTCGTAACAGTCCCCGGACAGGCGGTATCCGACCTGGATGCCACCGAGGTGAGGAACTTGGATCGTCGTAGTTGCAGCCATGGGTCCAGTCGTTTTTCTTGCTCTTGGACTCCCGAAGGTTCTACTCTGTATGACTGGCAGAACGAGATCTCCAGCAAGAAATACAAAGTAAGACGATGGTTGGAAAGCGGGGGTGGGTGCCACCTGTGCGGAGCCCACCGGGGGCCCAGGCCAATCCGGCGAGACTAGGGATGGGGTAAACACCCGAAACGACCGACGCTAACGTCCCACAGACGGTTAGGCGATATTCACATGTTGCGCAGGCCCACCTCACCGGTTCGGACGATCCCTGCAGAGCGGAGCATAATGATACCCAGTAATCATGGCAGTGATGATACCTCACCCTCACCTTCATCTCCTCGACGGTTGCGCGCGTTGATGAATGATATCCCCAAACTTTCACGCTTGTTTTTGCAATCCCATTTACCAAGATCCTTGGGGCGTTGAGAAGCACTTCTCTGAGCACGGGAGGGGTTATGAACCCGGACGAGGGAGTTTAAGATACAAAGGCGGAACAAATCGGCTCGGCGAAATCCCAGAGCGGCCGGCCACTTCGCCGTGAGGGTGCATTCGGGCCCCGCATGAGGGATCCGGGTCGCGCTAAGGCAACGGACTGCGTCTCCACTAGACCCATCTGGATATTCATTGCGTGACCAGTCCACCATAATTTTAGCCTGGTTTCTCATTAGGTTCCGTTCTCGCAGACGGGCAAACCATTAAGCCAACAATATACCCAAAAACATTTTTTTATAAACCAAAAAAAATAGGGGAAAGGAGCATGTCGATGTCATCATAGTTACAGCAGACAGCGACTTGCGACTACATTTCCATGTGCTGTGTAAGCCGGGGGCCGAGACAAATCCCTGGAGACGATGCAACTGTCTGTGCAAGCCCTCTGCCGATTGTTTCCCGGCAGAGAAAATCAGAAACCGAACCGTTGCGCGTCGCACCCGCACCCACCTACACTACCACCAGACCTTTGCGGATATACTCCCCGTTGTTTTGTATTGAACAAAAACTTCTCAGTGGACCAGCATCTCACTGCTGCAGGGAATTGGCATGGCCACTGCATGACGATAATTTTTCGCCCATTCTCAGGGGTCTGAAACATGGTCACCTCCCGGCCCTGACCGGGTGGCAATTTGGAATGGCCCGAGGAGGCTAACGCGCTCATTCGTGGAAGGGCTGGCACCCCCTGTCGATAAACTTGAGTCAGTCGGCTCAGGTCCGAAGCACTGCCGGCATGAAGGAAAAATAAAACGAAAGCTGTTGTGGCCGGGGTAAGGTGGGATCGGTGGCTGGATAGCGGCTCTCAAAAGGCGACGGCGCCGACTTTGTGATCACGGTTGCGGTCGTCGTCGTCGTCGTCGTTGTCGTCGAGGACGCACTTGTTTGTTGCCGCCGCCATCTAACTCGCCATGGCCACTAGCGCCCTCCCCGGCCTCCCCGGCTACAACCCGCACAGCATCCAGCCCTGGACCGTCGAGGTGATCGTCTCGGTAACTGTCCTTTCCGCCGTCGCCGTCGCCCTCCGGCTCCTCAGCCGCCACATCAAAGGCCAGAAGCTCTGGTGGGATGACTACATGATCTTATTTTCCCTCGCATGGAACCTCCTCGTCGTCGGCTTCATCTTCGCCATGAACGCGTCCGGCATGGGTCTGCACGCCGACACGGTGCCGATAGACTCGATCGTCATGATGGCAAAGTTTCTCGTGGTCGCCGAGGTGCTGTATGTGTACAATCTGGTGTGGACGAAGCTGAGCATTCTGCTCATGTACTACCGCATTTTCCGGTTTCCTTATTTCAAGAAGATGGCGTATGGGATTGGGGCGTTTGTGGCGGCGTGGGTGATTTGCATTACGTTTCTGTTTATCTTTATCTGTGTGCCGGTCGAGAAGCTGTGGTACCCCGATCTTCCCGGACACTGTATCGATCAGGTTGGCACGTGGATTGCCAACGCCGCGTCGACGATTCTGTCGGATCTGGCCATTCTGTTGCTTCCCCTCCCACAGGTATGGAGGCTGCGCTTGCGGAGGGAGGAGAAGATTGGTGTGACCATTGCCTTTGGCCTCGGGTTTTTGTACGCGCCCAGCACCCTCTCCTGTGTTTTCACGCTGTGTAGCAGCTAACCTGTATCCCTCCAGCGTGGTATTCGCCTCAGCCTATCGCTTCACCGTCCTCTTCTCCTACAGCAGCAGCGACCCAACCTACACGCTCGCGCCCACGGTAGGGTGGACGAGCATCGAGATGTCCGCAGGCATCGTCTCGGCCTGCCTTCCTACCCTGGGGCCCGTCTTCTCTGCTGCTGCTCGAAAAGTCGGCATCAAGGCCAGTGTGCTCCGCAGCCGCGGCACCAATGACGATTCCAGCAAGGGCCAGTCCATCACGGGGCGGCCGATGGGCGACCGAACGGAGGTAGAGACAGCTAAATCTAAGAATAGCGCTACGGGCACGTTTTACCGCCTCTCGGATGACCATGGCTCCCGTGGGACGGCTGCGGAGTATGGCCCCACTGATGCGGGCCTGCGGCCGGAGCACAGACACGAGTACACAGTGACTAGCACGCCTGGGAAGGGGGAAAGGGATAGCCTCAGCGGGGACGAGATTCCCCTGCAGGGGATCCGGGTGCGGACCGACTTCAAGCACAGTGAGACGGGAGGGGGGCGGGTCTAATCTGAGTGGCACCCACATATATATTATATCTAAATAAATACAATGTACAATGTAGATAGACCAAGCGTGGACGCAAGCAAAATTCACTTTAGCGAACCTCAGAAGTAATATCCAGAACTCCTTCAACCATAGTGTGGCGGCTTGCTCCGTCTTGAACTAGGCGTCGGCGAGCTTGTCAAACAGGCCGAGCTTTAACAACAGATGCAGGCAGTTAATGAAACACTCTCTGATGATATCTACAAAGTCTATTGCATCATGGGGCACCCACACATCGATTCCAACATCGCGCCTCGGTTACCTAATAGGCTCTTCTCCCGCTGAAATGGCAACGGATCCCAAGGATACATAATTAAGCTCAAAAGGGGGAATTCGTATTAATGGACAAGGTTTCTTTCCTCCTCCTTTATCACGCTCAGTGCACAATAAAAACGGGGGGTCTAATACACGATATTATATTTGCCCTCGATCCGCCCACCGACGTAAGCCAACGCAGATAGGTGACCCTAGTCACCCCCCTTACGACAACAAGCCCAGCATTTACCCTTTTATAGGGCGAGTGAAGATGTTAGTTAGTAGGGGAAAGAATTAACTAGAGATTTAAAAACGGGAGAGAAATGCAACCAGGCAATTCAACTGGAATCAGGTTGCAAAAGGTACCTAAGGCAACTTACAATTTGCTTCGGATACTAAATTGTAGGAAAGATTCATTAGACCTGATCAACAATCTCGTCACTCTGATTTAAGCGTCACTTGAGGGGAGTGAAGAATAAATATTGTACTTACCCAGGCTCCGTCGCAGATGGGTGGCTCGGGAAAGCATGCTCTCGTGCACACTTCGAGGTTCGGAGACTGTGGGATGGCAGAAACTCCGGTGGCTATGGTCAGAATGGCGGTAATAATAAAGAGTTTCATTGTTTCCTGGGAGTGATGAATTTCAGAAGAGAGTGGCACTTGGTCAATGAGATTCTATTAGGAGGTCCAGTGGTGTTTCTTTACCCTAAGGTGGGAAAAGAGGGCAACTTATATATGTAAGTATGGATAGGAATTCTATATGAACTGGCCTTAGATAATAACCGAAGGCCGAAAAACACGAGTGTGATCTTTTACTGGACAAAGAACCCGCGGGACTTGTGGCTAATGGGAAAACGAGCACTTTAGGGACGTTGCACGGATGGAGCCCTAGATCTCCATAAGCGGTATGATGGAATACCCCGTTGTCGCCTCTTGCCCCTCACGCTATTTTGCCGGCTAGTGTTTGTCTTGATCGGAAAGAATATGCCTACCGTAGGTACATACATAAAGACCAGGGAGGAAAACCCCTTGTTAGCACCGCCTATCACCCTTCTTATCTTAATTTTTCCACACTGTCAGCTCCATTCTTATGTTTCCATCCACCGTTACCCAACCTTAAAATACCGCGTAAGACATCCTAGCGGTCTCCACGGTCACACTGCATCCTACCTACCCAAGTATACTGACTCTCTGGGCTGTATATGACCTAGATTGAAAATGAAACTCCCACTCGCCGCTATGATTCAACTGGGCTTTGTCGGCTTCGCCCTGGCATCGCCGACCCTGGACACCGAAAAAACAGTCAACCTTTCAATCTGCAGCGATCTTTCACAGCGCTGGGATTGTTATGCATGCGGAAACTGCTGCATAAAAACCTAGAACTTAACATACATTCTCACGTAGCATGAAATCATAGTCATAAATGCTACGCAAGGTAGTAATATGGGAAGTTAATATTTGTCAGGCGTAAGCAATTGTTTTCATTAGCTGTCGGTTTTGGCTTAGAAGAGGGGATGATCCGCCCCTCTGGCCATTTCCCCTCCAGGGTTTGAATGGACGCGTTTGAGATAGACACCTTAGCCGAAAGTGTACAAATCCCATAGTCCATCTAGGTGTTTCCACAACGTAATTCCCTCACCTACTTTTTCCCTCTCTAACCCACTTTACCTTACATGACCCACAGCCATACCAAAATCCACATTATGCGGTTCATACCCCTCATCTTACAAGTCTCCGCCTTCATTGGCCTGTCGACGGCACTCCCTGCAAGAGACGAGATACCTGCTCCATTAGAGCCCCGGCAGCGTACCTGGTCGTGCCCTATCTTTAGTAGCGTCGGCTGTGGACCTTGATATAGAGATTGTGGCTTTATCAGCCGCTCGGTATACTTCCTTTGCCTTATAATACATTTCACAGCTCCAAGCACCTCTATAGCTTGAAATAATAAACACAAGGCGACTTGGAATACCTAAGCTATGTGTGATAACATTAACTCCTCTTATATTTAGTGTGTTACGATTTCCGGCTCACCACTACTTACCTAATGCTTACCCTGTTATGAACATTGGCAAGTTTACGCGACGTTAGACCGATTCTGGGCCTGCCTCTGAAAAAAGGTGCCTGGATAGGAGAGTTCCAGAAGTCAGACTCCTATCCCCTTACTCTATCAAAACGAACCCGCCTTCAAGATGGAGGCTAATAATTAGGCTTGGTGGCTAACGTTTTCACTCTCCGTTTTAAGATTCTAAGTTGTAATAATATATTTGCCTACCGCACGACTACTCTTCTCCTATCCGTAAAGAGGTAGCCTAACTTGTCCTACTGCTTACTACACAATTATTCTCTCTCTTGTCTCCATATCCTTACCCCCCTTGCCCCCCTTAGTACACTGAACACATCTCCTTTCTTCCTTATTTCTCTTAATCTTGTATTCACGATGCTGAGAAAGAAGAGCTCCTAGGAGTTTTTTCGCTACGGAAAAGAAAAGGGCTTAGTGTAAGGAAATACCCTTAGCACCCTACACACTACAGATCCCTAAGCACTCCACAACCCCTAGCATACTAACTACCACTGCTTTGTATTTAGACCACGGCCCTCGCCTACCTCTCGGCTCAGGCTAGCTTGAAATCTTACTCCATTGCTAGTTCTTACTCGCTGCTACTATTATAACTACCTTAATTAGGCGTGCCTGCCTTTATTTATACTTAGAGAACTGTACAGAGGGGATAGACGGCTTTAAAGTCCATAAAAGTTAATAAATAAGATATTAAGAGGATATTGCTATATAATTAATTTGTAGAACTAGTAATATCCTTAAATTTTTATTAAGAGGACGCATCCCCGTACTATGGCCAACGTCTCACTTGTACTATGACCCCACTAAGTGCCCATACATAACCCTAACCCCCGGATGCCAACCCCCCCGCACCACTGCCGTGCATCT
>Ga0247760_1000157_pt1 | contig 73170 bp, 64 predicted proteins | sample UWRJL171409R4_FD_179936 | JGI IMG/M metagenome (GOLD analysis project Ga0247760, IMG submission 179936) | Plant litter microbial communities from Arlington Agricultural Research Station in Wisconsin, United States - UWRJ-L171-409R-4 | ecosystem: Environmental > Terrestrial > Plant litter >... | reverse complement strand
CGGTCAGGCTCGGGATGTGGGTGCCTAGGCGCGCCGCGACGTGCGCGGGGCGCGCCTGCAGCGGCTCGCGCGGAGCCGCGCCGCCCGTGTGCCGGCTACAGCCGCACAGGAGCACCCCCCAAAAAAACCAGTACCAGCTTCGGCAGTACCGCGCGGGGCGCTCGGGAGACCTGGCTTCGCGGGGCACGGGGCCTCATGCTATGTCCAACACCCCTCACGAACCAGCATGTCTGACGCTCTTTCGCGCCTGCGCCTCCCGCTCCTGCTGTGCTCGCTGCTGCTGCTCGTGGGCGGCTCCAAGCTCGATGCCATCCGACCGCTGGAAGGGCAAATCGTGGCGCTGTTGATCCCGGTGATCGCGGTCTTCGCAGGCGTTGCGCCGTTTCGAGACGCGCACAGCTCGCTGCGCAACGTGGTCTTCGCTTTGGGCGCGCTGGTGCTGATGCTGGCGGAGCTCGGGCCTTACCGCGTGGTGTTCGAAGACACGGTTCAGGCTCCCGCGCTCAGCGTCACGCTGCTGTTGGCCGGCGCGCTGCCGCTAGCGGTGGTCTTGGAAGTGGCGGGCGCTCAGCGCGGCCTGCGTTCACGGCTGAGCGCGTGGTTTGGGCTAGCGATCGTCTACGCACTCTACTTCCCTGCCCACGCGGCAACCGCCAACCTGTTCGGCAGCGTGTTCGCCGCGTTCTTGATCGCGCTCTTTCTGGGCGGCGGCGTGGGCTTGTGCGTGGGTGAGTTTGCGGTGCGGCGCGCTCGGGCGCGCGCCTAGCGGGCAGCTAATTCAGGCTGGGCTCTGGCTTCAGCGCCCAGGGTTGCGTGGGGCTGCCCACGCGCTCCTTGGCCAACCAATCGAACACGATTTTCGCCCAAATTTGCCGGCCTTCGGCGCTCGGGTGGATCTTGTCACGGCCGCGCGGCAGGTCGTGAACCAGCTCGTTGCTGTCCAGGTAGCGACAGGGCGCGACGTTCTCGCGAATCACTTTGAGGAGGCCGGTGTCGGGCTTCCACAAGGGCGGCAAGATCCACACGCACGGCCGGCCACCGAGCGTGCTGACCAAGTGCTTGATCGGCTTGATGCGCTCTTCGGGCTTCGGGATCTCGATCTCGTTCGCGCCCAGCGTGATCAGTACCAAATCAGGCCGGTAGCTGGAGACGAACTTAGGCACGTCGCCCTCGTAGCTCCAGTTCGGGATGTAGCTGGCGGTCTTGTATTCGAGCGTGCTGCGCAGGCCGGCGTCCTTCAACAACTTGCTCAGCTCACCGCCCAGCGCTGCGGCGAAGGAGTCACCGATTTGCAACACGCGCGTGCCCTTGGGCAAGGGCTCGGCGCTGGGTTCCGGCGCGGCGAGCGGCGCCGTCGCGGGCGCGGCCCCGCTCGGCTTGGCCGACTCGGCGTTGGCTGCGCTGGCGCTCGCCGGCTCGGCGCTGGGCGTTGCTGCTGCCGGCTCGGGATTGGGCGCGGAGGGAGCGTTGGCCGCGGGCGTCGCCGCGCAGGCCGAAAGCCACACTACGGACAACAGGTTGAGTTCCAGCCCACGCCGACGTCGCGATTTTTGCATCCGGCCCTACCGCTTACCAGGTTTCGCGCCCGGTGGGTGCCTCCGAAGTAGCGGAAAGCGTGCTCGCGATGGCCATAGTTCGTGCGGCAATCGGCGCTGAATTCCGGCGCGGGCGCGCGTTGCACGCGCTTGGCCTCCGCCTCGACGTCGATCCGCTGCGCGGCTTCGGCCTCGCCCCGCACGCAGCCGCGGCCCGGGCGCTCGACGTAGCCCTCGAGGCAGCGCGCGGCGTCCGGCTTCGCGCAACGCGCGCCGTTCCAGGCCCGGGGCGGCTTGCAGGGCCGCTCGGTCACGCCCGGCAGGCAGTGTTTGGCGTCGAGTTTGCCGAACGGGCAGCGACTCAAATCCGGCACGAGCGCGCAACGAAAGCCCAAGTGGGCGCCTTGGTCGCTGGGGTTGGCGCGATCGCGGAGACGCGTGTGCATCCACTTTTCGAAGCGCCGGCTCCAGCTGCCGCCGCGATACACCTTGGCGTAGCCGGTCTCCGGCGGCCACGGATAGGCGGCGTACCAATCGTCGGTCCACTCCCAGACGTTGCCGCTGATGTCGAATAGGCCGAACACGCCCGCGGGATAAGCCTGGGTCGGGCAGGAGCTGCCCTGCTTCCAACACGCGTGACCGTCGGGATTTTCCGCGCCCCACGGGTACTTCAGGTACTGCTCGCCGCCGCGTGCGGCGTATTCCCACTCGATCTCGGTCGGCAGTCGCGCGTCGCGCGTCGCGCAGAAGGCGTCGGCTTGGGGCCAGGTCACGCAATTGATCGGGTGCGTCGCGCGATCGCGGTGCGCGGCGTTGCAATGCGAATGCGACGCCACCGCGGGCGTGCACGCGCCACGCTTCACGCACTCGGCGTAGGCGGCCACGGTGACTTCGGTTTGATCGACGCAGAACGGGGGCAGCTCGGTGCGAAAGCGGGGGCTCTCGTCGTCGGAGTAGTGCTCGCTCGGGTCGGAGCCGACCCAGAACGGGCCGCCGGGGAGCAGGGACATCCCGGCTGGGCAGGAGAGAGGGAGAGCCGGCACGGGCACGGATGCGGATGCGGATGCGGATGCGGGTGCGGGCGACGTGGACGGAGTGGGAGTGGGAGTGGGAGTAGGAGTATTCTTGTGATCGCAGGCCGTGAGCGGGCTGGTGACCGCTAGCAGGAGGGCCACGAGGGTGCGACGATTGGGGGGCGGTGTGTCGGGCAGCAGAATCACCGGCTATAGCAGGGCTCGGGGCGCGCTGGCTACGGCTCGGCCGTGCTCAACTTCGGGCTCGCGCCCTGGCCTCGATGCGCAGCAGGAGCTGCTCGGATAGGGGTTCGAGGAAGCGAACCGCGACGTCGAACTTCCAAAATGGGTTGTCCTTTGCCACGACCCGCACCACCTGCGCCAGAACCGTGTCGCCTTCGTACGCACTGTCGAGATGGAGGGTGAGTGCAATCGTCTGTTCGAACTCCCAGCCACGGCGGGTGGCCAAGAGCGCGCCGCTGCGACTCGCGTTGTAGATCAGCGCGGTGTTCCGCAGGTCCCGCTGGCCGCCCACGGCTGCCGGGATCGATGACGGAAAGCGCGCGTCTGCTCGGCGGTCGAACGGCGAGCCCGCGGCGGCATCGACGCGCAGCGTGGGCTCTTCTCCTTCGCCCGCGGCTGGGAAGCCGCTGCCGGGCCAGCTGCGCGGGAGGTCGAGCACGGGGCGCAACTCCGCCGAGAGCTGTCTCGCCGTTTGGAAGCGCTCATTCGGATCGCGCTGCACCGTGCGCGCGAACCAGGCGTCGAAACCGGGCGGCACGTGTGCCACGTCCGAGGGCACCAGGATCGGGCCGTGACAGATGGCAGACAGCGCCACTGCTGGGGATTTGCCCGCGAATGGTGAGAACCCGAGCAACGACTCGAACGCAACGATACCAAGGCTCCACAAATCCGAGCGGGTGTCTACCTCTCCGCCGACGGCCTGCTCTGGGCTCATGTACTCGCACGTCCCGAGTAGCCCTCCGCTCGAAGTGAGCGGCAGAGCTTCTGCTGCGAGCGCCTTCATGATGCCGAAGTCCAGGACCTTGACGTTGGAAGGGTCATCATCGCCGCCGTCGACGACCAAGAAGATGTTCTCTGGCTTCAAGTCTCGATGCACGATGCCCGCGGAGTGGCTCAGCGTCATCGCGCGCGAGACCTGCTGGACGATATTCCAGACTTCGTCCGGGCGCAGCCGGCCACGCGCGCTCAGCTCGCTGCGCAGCGTCCGGCCTTGCAAGAGCTCCATGACCAAATACTGAATTCCAGCGTCGATTCCGTAGTCCAGGATTTGAACCACGTTCGCGCTCCGGAGCGTGGCCAAGGCCCGCGCCTCGCGCTCGAAGCGCTCCTGCACGTGGGGGCTGGCGAGAACGTGCGGTTCGATTAGCTTGATGGCGACCTGGGAGCGCAGGCTGATGTGCTCCGCCGCCCAAACCGACCCCATCCCTCCGCGTCCGAGTTCGTGCAGCAGACAATACTTGCCGGCGATAATTCGCCCCAATTGCATCTTGAGAGCATATCTCAACTCGAGTCGGGCTAAATGCTCTCGCGCTGAGCGCATTCTAGTGGTGCCACCTTCTTCGGTCTGTTGATGATTCCGCGACGTGAATTCCTTCGGGCGAGTGCTGTGGCTGGCGGTAGCCTGCTGAGCGGTTGCGCGGCTGATTCGCTGCCGAAGGGGCGCACGCAGGTCAGCTTGTGGTTCAGCTACGGCGGCACCAATCGCGAAGTGCTGGAGAGCTTGGTGCAGCGCTATAACCACAGCCAAACCCGGGACTTCGTTCAGGCCGTATATCAGGGCGACTACTTCGAGGGCTTGGCCAAACTGCGCACGGCGATCGCGGCAGAGTGCGCGCCCGTGTTGAGCCACGTGGTCGGCGAAGTGGTGCCGTACCTCGCGGAGGCGGGTGTGCTCGAGCCGCTCGCGGACTACCCGGGGATCCGCGAGCTCGATCTGATCCCGGAGCTCGGCCAAGAGCGCACTTGGCGGGGCGGCGGCGCGCGGCCGCTGTGCGCCCTGCCCTTCAATCGCTCGACGCCGATCGCGTATCTGAACGGTGAGCTGTTCGCGCAGGCGGGCCTCGAGGCGCCGCGTGATTGGGCTGAGTTGCGCGCGGTCGCCAAGCGGCTCACCCAGCCCGGAGCGGGCGGGCGCTTCGGCTTTGGCTGCCCGATCAATTGGTGGTTTTGGGTGGCCTTGGTGGGTCAGGCCGGGGGCTCGATCATCGCCGAAAATGGCCGTGTTTCGTTGGGCGACGAGGCAGGCGTGCAGGCGCTCGGCTTGTGGCAAGAGCTGGTTTCCGGAGGGCTGATGAAGCCGCCCCCGGGGCGGGACTACAACGCCTGGGAGCAGTGTAATCAGGATTTTTTGAGCGGCCGCGCGGCGATGATCTGGTCCTCGACTGCGTTCTTGAAATACCTGGAGGCACACGCGCGCTTCAAGCTGATCGCCGCGCCCTTGCCGGCGGGCGTTCAACGCGCCGTGCCCACCGGCGGTACGTTCTGGATTGTGCTGCGCTCGGCGCCCAGCGCGGAGAAGGCCGCAGCAGTGCGCTTCCTGCGCTTCATGCACGAGCCGGAACAGGTGATCGCGTGGTCGACGCGTACGGGCTACATCCCGGTCACGCACGCGGCCGTGCGCGCGCTCGAGCAACGCGGATACTACGCGGCGCACCCGAACGATCGCGTCGCGCTCGAGCAGCTGTCGGTCGCGGAGCCCTGGCCTTGGTCGGTGGATTTGTTCCGTATCCAACGCGAAATAGTGCAGCCGCGCTTGGAAAGCGCGGTGATTCAGGGGCGCGACGCGAGAGCAATGCTGAGCGAAGCACGCGCCTTGGCGCTGGAGCCGACGTGAAACCGAGCCGCGCGAGCGATCCGTATTGGATGCTGCTGCCGACGTTGCTGCTCTTGTTCGTGTTCTTCGTCTTTCCGCTGGGCATGCTGGTCAAGCACAGCTTGTTCAGCTGGGATTTGCTGACGCCCGCGCGCTACGTGGGCCTCGGCAACTACCGCTCGCTGCTGCGCTCGGGCGAGCTCTGGCAGACGTTCAGCACCACGCTGTCGATGAGCACCGCCGTCGTGCTGGGCTCGATGGCCGCGGGGCTCGGTCTGGCCTTGCTCTTGGATCGCCCCGGGCGCTGGGCGGCGTTCGTACGCGGCGCCGTGTTCAGCGCGTACGTCGTGTCGTGGGTCAGTGTGGGGCTTTTGTTTTTGTGGCTCTTGGACGCAGACTCCGGCATTTTTGCTGGCATTTGGCGGGCTTTCACCCAGGGCCGCGCGCCGCATTGGCTAGCCGATCCGTCGCTCGCGCCCTGGGCCGTCGCGGGCGTCACGATTTGGAAGATCACGGGCTACGCGTTGGTGATTTTCCTCTCTGGCCTGCAAGACGTGCCGCAGTCGATCTTGGAGGCCGCCGAGCTCGACGGCGCATCGCCCGGTCAGCGCTTTGCCAGCGTGACCTGGCCGCTCTTGCGCCCGACCACGTTATTCGTGGCCACGACCAGCCTGATCGCGAGCTTTCAGCTGTTCGACGTGGTGCGCGTGATGACTCAAGGCGGGCCGGTGCGCTCGACGACCGTGTTCGTATACGCCATCTACGAGCAATTGTTTTTGGACCTGCGGGTGGGCCGCGCCAGCGCAGAAGCGCTCGTCTTTTTCGGCATTTTGCTGCTGCTCACGGGCGCGCAATTCCTGCTCTTTCGCAGCCAGGAGAGCGCGTGACGCGGCGCGCTTCCGGCTTCGGCGGCTGGCTCGGGCAAGGCCTGCTGTGCGTGGTCGCGCTGATTTGGCTGTTTCCTTATCTGTGGATGGCGCTGACCAGCCTCAAGCCGCTGGCCGAGATCATCCGCTCACCCACCGCGCTCTGGCCCAAGCAGCCCACCCTGGACGCCTATCGTGAGGTGTTCCGCTCACTGCCCCTGGCGCGCTACTTCTTCAATACCAGCGTGATGGCGCTCGGAATCGCCGCGCTGCAAATCACGCTCGCCCTGCCCGCGGGCTATGCCTTGGCCAAGCTGCGCTTTCGCGGCAAGCGCTGGGCCTTCGGGCTGATCGTGGCGACGTTGCTGGTGCCCGCTCAGGTGCGCTTCGTGCCGGTGTTTTCGTTGCTCGCCAGCGTCGGCTTGGTCAACACCCTGAGCGGCTTGATCTTGCCCTTTGGCGTCAGCGCGCTCGGTACTTTTTTGGTGCGCCAAGCGCTGCTCAGCGTGCCAGACGCGCAAATCGAGGCCGCGCGCATCGATGGCGCGAGCGAGCTGTACATCGTGTATCGCCTGCTCGCTCCTCTGCTCAAACCCACTTTGGTCTCGCTGTTTTTGTTCAGCTTCGTCTCGCACTGGAATGACTATTTCTGGCCCCTGGTGCTGACCACCGACGAGCACGCGCGCACGCTGCCGCTCGCCATCGCGCTGCTGCGCGAGCAAGGCACCGGGGTGCGCTGGCACCTCGTGATGGCCGGCAATGTGATCTTGAGTTTGCCCGCCTTAGCCGTATTTGCCGCCGCGCAGCGACATTTGCTGCGGGCGGTGACCGTGCGCGGCTTCGGCGGATAAAACACGCACAACTCGCCCTCGGTGCTGCCCGACTGGATGGGGCGGCATGAAAAGGGTAAACTCTGGTGATGTCGGGTTCGTCGGTGGCGGTACATTTCCCGGACAGCGCGGAGATGCCTGAGGGCACCTGGCACTTCGAGCTGCGCTCGATCGTGTACGATTTCTTGACCCTCGCTTTCGGTGACGTCGCCGCCATTGGCAGCGATCAATTCGTGTACTGGGATCCCACGAATCCACGGGTCTGCCTGGCTCCAGACGCGTTCGTGTGCTTGGGCGCCAAGGACGAGCACTTTGGTTCTTGGAAGGTCTGGGAGCGCGGCGTGCCGCAGGTCGCGGTCGAGATCATCAGCGCTACCGAGAGCGACTTGAGCTGGGATGAGAAGCTCGCTCGGTACCGAAAGCTCGGCGTGAGTGAGCTGGTTTGGTTCGATCCCGAGATCCCGGAGCACCCGCTGCGGATCTGGGATTTCGTGGGCGATGACCTGCTCGAACGACGATTGTTCAAACCCTTGGCACAGAGCCGGCATCTCGGCGGGTATTGGTTGCCGGTCGAAGATGCGAGTGGCGGCTTGACGCTGCGCTTCAGCCGCGACCCGCAAGGCCTGCTGCTCCTCCCGACTTCGGCGGAGCACAACGCCCAGCTGTTCCAGGCCGAAGCCGAAGCGCGCCGCGCCGAAGCCGAGGCCCACCGCCTGGAAGCCGAAGCGCGCCGCGCCGAAGCCGAGGCCCACCGCCTGGAAGCCGAAGCCCACCGCGCTGAGGCTGAAGCGCGGCGTGTTGCCGAGCACGCCCTTCGCTTGGAAGCCGAGGCCCGGCGCGCCGCCGAGCAGCGCATCGCGGAGCTCGAAGCCGAGCTCGAGCGAAGGTCCTAGCGGGCGAGGCAGCGCAGCGCGAGTCGCTCGAGGGCCGCTCGGCGCGCCGGGCTGAGGCCGGGATCGGCCCGCAACGCGGCGAGCGCGCGAAGCTTGGCAGGGCTGTCGCCGACGGCGCAGGCCAGGGTCAGCCGCGTGCGCCAGGCTTCGCGCGCCACGCGCGGTAGGCTGAGCTTTTTTGCCAGCGCCTGGTCTAGGTAGTCACTAGCTTCCGCAAAGCGCCCACGCCCAAACAAATTTTTGCCCAGTAAGTAGCTGGGCAGGCCATTTTCGGGCTCGGCGTTGGCCCAATCCGCGAGGCGCGGTGCGGCCACCTCGAAGGACGCGCCCAAGAGCGGATCGCCCAGCAACAGATCGACGATCGCGCGGCGCTGGAGTTCGTTTTCGGGCGAGCGTTTGACGTCCAGGGTGCGCAGGCGATCTTCGTTGGCGACGATCGCGGCCACCGCGTCGTAGTCGCGGCGCGCGTCTTGGAGGCGGCCTGCGCGCAGTTCGACGTCGGCTTGAGCCTCTCGGGCGCCCGCGCGTTCGAGCTTGGCGAGCTCGGGTGAGGCGGCCAGCGTGGCGTAGGCGCTGAGCGCGGCAGCCTCGTTGCCGTCTTTGACTTCACACGCGGCCAGCTCGAATTTGGCGGCCGTGTGGTGCGGATCGAGGCGCAGCAGCTCGCTGATCGCCAGCCGCGCGCCCAGAGTGTCGCCGCTGCCCAGCTTTTGGTTGGCCACGCCGTTCAACTTGTCGACGATGCGCGGGCAATGGCGACCGAACAACGACGGGCGATCGAAGCGCACGCGCGCTTCATCGAGCAATTCGGGCGCGACCTGCACGCGCGCGAGATCGGCGCGCCAAGCGGCCTCGAGCTGGCTGAAAGACTGGCTCGAGACCCGCTCGATCGGCTCGCCACCGTACCAGCGGCGCAGCGCGGCGGCCCCGTAGTGATCGTGGAACCAATGCAGGAAAGCGCCCGCCACGGTGTACGCGGTCGAGGAGTTTTGGCCTAGAAAGCCCAGGCGAAACACCGATTCGAGCGGTGGCAAGAGCTGCAACTCGAGCAGCGTCTTGGCCCATTCGTCGAGCGTGAAGTCATCGTTGTCGTTGGGCGAGGCTGCGACGGCCACGCCCTCGATGCGGCCCGGATCCGGGATCCAGCCGCCCAGCGGCCCGGACACGCGGAAGGGCCCTTGGCCGAAGCTGCCGGCGAGCACGTGCGCCAGCTCGTGGCCGACCACCGGGTGCGGGTAGGCCGAGGCTTGCACGTAGATCTCGCGTCGCCAGGGCTTGGCGATGTAGGTGCTGGAAGCGCCCATGAGGCGGCCTTTTTCGCCCTCGTTGGCGAACAAGAAGGCCGTCACGCGCGGCGGGCCTTGGATCTCGAAGTAGGCTTCGCCGGCGCGCAGCTCCGCGTCGCAGTCGCGCGCGAAGAGCAGCGCGTCGCGGCGCGAGATCGCGCTCGAGTACTTCACGTCGCAGCGCGCGCCGTACACTTGCTGCCCGAGCGCCCGCTCGATCGACCCGCGCGTGCTGAAGTGGCCGAGCGAAGTGCCGTTCCAGATCAAGGCCGCGCTGCCGGAGAACGCCGACAAGGCCACGCCCAACAGCCAGCCGCGCCCACCGAGCCCCTGGAATCGGAGGCGATCGTCGAAGAAGGCGGCGCTGCAGCCGAGCCCGAGGAGGGTCAGTAAGCTGCCGGCGCGGTAGGTCGCGAGCGTCCAAAACGCGTCGATCACCGTGTCGTACAGCGGGCCCGAGAAGTAGCCGAAGAAGGGATCGAACGCGAACACCATCGGGCTCGTGTAGAAACGCCCCAGGCTCACGCCAATGCCGCACAGCGGCGCCGAGAGCGCCCCCAAAATACCAACCGTGCGCCTGCGCCAGCCGGGACGCACCCGCCCCGCCAAGAGTCCAACGGCCGCGCCCCACACGCCGGCCAAAAGCGCACCCGGCAGCGGTGCCAGTAAGTACAGCTCCACGCCCCAGCTCGCGTCGCACATGCCGACGCGCAAGCCGTGACCGAGCACGATCGCCAAGCCCAAGGCGGCCAAGCCAAGAGCGACGGAGAGCCCCCGGCCAAACGCGGCCAGTGGGGCGACGCGGCGCCCGGCGAGGGTAAACGCCAGGCAGAGCGCGGTCGTCCCCGGCAGCAGCACGCCGGCCGCTAGTGACGACTCGTAGCCCGGTCCGCCGAATTGCGGAATGAAGCCGTAGGCCAGGAACGAGAGCGCGGTGAACGCCGCGGCGAGCTGCTCGGCCCGCGTGCGCAGCAGGCGCGGAAGTGGCGCCTGCCCCCCTCCGAGCTCGCGCGGCAGGTCAGGCATACCGGGCACGACTGCGCGCGTCAGGGGTGCGCGTCGCCACTGGCCTCGGGCGCTTCCCGGTCGTCATTTTCCGACGATTCGGGGGCGCGGAGCACCAGCGCGAGCACTTCATCGATCCGCGACACGAAGTGCACGCGCAAATCGTTCTTGATCTCGGTCGGCACGTCTTCCAGATCGCGCTCGTTGCGCGTGGGCAGCAAAATCTCGCGGATCCCGGCGCGGTGTGCGGCCAGCACCTGATCTTTGACGCCGCTGACCGGCAAGATGTTGCCGCGCAGCGTGATCTCACCGGTGACGGCCACGTCCGAGCGCACGGGCGCATCCAAAAGCAGCGACGCGACCGCCACGAACATGGCCACGCCCGCGTTGGCTCCGTCGCGCGTGGAGCCGCCGCGCGGGACGTGCAGGTGGAGATCGATCGTCTTCAGCCACTCCGGATCGAGCTTGAGCCGGTCGGCCTTGGAGCGCACGTAGGACACGGCCGTCGCGGCCGACTCCTTCATCACGTCGCGCAGGCCACCGGTGATGCGGATGTCGCCCTTGCCCGGCATGCGCGTGCATTCCACGATCAAGATGTCGCCACCGCTGCCCGAGACGGACAGGCCGATCGAGATCCCGGGCACCAGCTTGCGCTCGTTGATCTCGTTCAGGTTGCGTTCGGGGCCGAGCAGCTCCCGCACGTGCGCCGGGTTCACCTGGATGGTCGAGAAGGTCTTGCCTTCCGCGAGCCGGACGGTGACGTCACGGCAAACCGAGGCGATCTCACGCTCTAGACCGCGGACGCCGGCTTCTCGGGTGTAGGAGTCGATGATGAGCTCGATGCCTTCGCGTTCGAACTGGATCTGGTCGCTCGTGATGCCGTGGTCTCTGACCTGCTTGGGCACCAAGAACTGCTCGGCGATGCTGCGCTTTTCACTGCGCGTGTAGCCCGGCACCTCGATGATTTCCATACGATCGCGCAGCGCGTCCGGGATGTTGCCGCGATAGTTGGCGGTGGCGATGAAGGTCACGTCCGACAGATCGAAGGGCAAATCGATGTAGTGGTCGACGAAGGTGTCGTTTTGCGCGGGATCCAGCACCTCCAGCAGCGCCGCTGCCGGATCGCCGCGCATGTCGACGCCCATCTTGTCCACTTCGTCCAAGACCAAGACCGGGTTCCTGCAGCCGGTCTTCTTCAGGGCCTGAATGATGCGACCCGGAAGCGCGCCGACATAGGTGCGCCGGTGGCCACGGATCTCGGCTTCGTCTCGCACGCCGCCGAGCGAGATGCGGCCGTAGCGCCGGCCCATGGCGCGCGCGATCGATTTCCCGAGTGAGGTCTTGCCCACGCCGGGCGGCCCGACGAAAAGCAGGATCGGCCCCTTCTTGTCGCGACGCAGCTGGCGGATCGCCGAGTACTCGATGATGCGCTTCTTCACCCGGTCGAGGCCGAAGTGATCTTCGTCCAGGCAGCGCTTGACCTCGCGCACGTCCACCCGGTCGGGCGTGGTGCGGGACCAGGGTAAATCAGCCAGCCACTCGACGTAGGTGCGGGTGACTTGGTACTCGGCCGATTGCGGCTGCATGCCGCTCAAGCGACCGAGCTGCTTCCGGGCAGTCTTTTCCGCTTCCAGCGGCAGCTCGGCGCGCGCAATGCGTTCGCGAAGTTGCTCCACTTCGTCGTCGTCCGCGGCTTCGCCCAGCTCTTCGCGAATGTTGCGCATTTGCTGGCGGAGCACGTAGTCGCGCTGGGAACGGCTCATCTCGGTGTGGACGAGCGTCGAGATCTCGTCCTTGACCTTCAGCACTTCCAGCTGCCGCGTGACCATGGCCAAGACCAGCTCGACGCGCTCGCGCACGTCGAAGGCCTCGAGCACTCGCTGCCGCACGTGGATGCTGGCTTGCTCTTCCGGAAAGTTCGAGGCGATCAGATCGGCGAGCGCGCCGGGCTCGCGCACGTTGTCCAGGATGCTCGCGGTTTCCTTGGGCAGGTTCGGCATCAAAGCCAATACTTCTCGGGTGTTCTCGCGCAGCTTTTGACCCAGTTGATGCAAGTCCGGCGCGGGCTCGCTGGGCTCGCTGATGCGCTCGACCTCGGCGGTCATGTACGGCTCGAGGGCGGTCGTGCCTTGCATGCGGAAGCGACCCAAGCCGTTCAGCACGACGCTGTAGTTGGAGGGCCCGAGACGAATCACTTTCACGACCCGCGCTAACGTGCCGATCGCATACAGATCTTCGAACGTGGGTTCGACGGTCTCCGAGTTTTTCTGGGTGAGCACGCCGACCATGGCGCTTTCCTGCCCGAGCAGCTCTTCGACCAAGCGGACGCTGCGCGGACGGCCAACGTTGATCGGCACCACCGACATCGGGAACAGTACCGAGTTCCTGAGCGGCAAGATCGCGAGCTGCTCCGGTCGACGTGGTTTGGGGGCAGGACGCATGTTTCCACAGTAATACGGATCGACCAGAGATCCAGCTACGTGTCGGTTTCGTGCTCGGTCGTGGCCCGTGGCCGTCGCGCTCGGTCGTGGCCGTCGCGCCAGGCGGCCGAGCTTGCGTACCTAAGTCGCGAGACTCTTCGGCCTGTGGTATCCCCCCGAACATGTCGCGTTCGGCACGCCCCCTGCTTTTCGGTCGCGTCGCGCTCGCGTTCGCGCTGCTTGGCGCGGCGCCTGCGCTGGTCGGCTGCGCCGCTGGCTCGAGCACGGGGAGCCCCGAAAGTGTGCTTTTCGCCTACGCGCGCGCGATCCAGCGTGGCCAATTGGCCGAGGCCTATGGCTTTCTCAGTGAGGATGCCAAAAAGACGATTCCTTTCGAACAGTTCAAACGCATGATTCAGGAAAACCCTGAACAAGCTCAGGAGCTCGTTCGGGCGCTCGACCGGCCTACGTCCGGCCCGGCACGGGTGACGGCGAAAGTCAGCGGTGCGGACGGCGAGCCGCTGTTGCTCGTGTACGAGAACGGGGCTTGGCGGGTGGATGGCTCGGCCATCGACCTCTACAATCAGGCGAGCCCGGAGTCCGCCGCGCTCTCCTTCGTGCGCGCGGTCGAAAACAAGCGCTACGATTTGCTGTTGCGGTTTGTCCCGGACAGCCAGCGTGAGGGGCTGACCGAAGCCAGCCTGCGGGCGGCGTGGGAGGGTGAGCAGAAGCAAGAGATGGCGCGCCTGCTCGAGGCGCTCAAGGCCGCGCTGCCGGCCGCCCGCTTCGAGGTCGTCGGCGAACGCGCCACGCTGGCCTACGGCGCGGGCGGAACGATCGAACTCGTGCGCGAGCACGCCGCTTGGAAAGTCGAGGAACTGAAATGACCGCGCGTATCGCCAAGGTCGAACGCCAGACCAAAGAGACGAAGATCAGCGTCGAGGTGAACCTCGACGGCACGGGCGTCTCCAAGATCCAGACCCCCCTGCCCTTCCTCTCGCACATGCTGGATCAGATCGCGCGCCACGGCTCGATCGATCTGACCGTGGTCGCGGAGGGGGACGTCGAGATCGATGGCCACCACACGACCGAAGACATCGGCATCGTGCTCGGCAAAGCCGTGCTCGACGCGCTCGGTGATCGCCACGGCATTCGCCGCTATGGCTCGGCGACCTTGCCCATGGATGAAGCGCTGGTCACCGCCGCGCTCGATCTCTCGGGGCGCGCGTTCTTCGTTTGGCGCGTGCCGCTGCCCAAAGCCAAAATCGGCACCTGGGACGTGGAGCTGGCCGAGGTATTTTTCGAGGCTTTTGCCCGCACCGCGCAGGCCAATCTGCACGTCGTGCTGCACGAAGGCCAAAATCTGCACCACATCGTGGAGATTTCGTTCAAAGCGTTCGCGCGCGCGCTGCGCGCCGCGACCGAGCTCGACCCGCGCGCGCCGGGCGTCCCTTCGACCAAAGGGATGCTCGTGTGACCTCCGTCGTCGTCGTCGATGTGGGCCTGGGCAACCTGCGCTCGGTGGAGAAGGCGCTCGAGCTGGCGGGGCGCGAGCACGGGGTCAGCCCCGTGCGCAGCTCCGATCCCGACGTGGTGCGTGGCGCGGACGCGATCGTGGTGCCGGGCCAAAGCAACTTCGATGGCTTCTTGAAGGCGCTCGGGCCTGAGCTGTTCGAGGTCTTGCTCGAGCGTCTTCGCGCCGGCACGCCCTACCTCGGGATCTGCTTGGGGATGCAGATCTTGTTCGAATCGAGCGAGGAAGCGCCGGGCTATCAGGGGCTCGGCTGGTTCAAGGGTTCAGTCAAGAAGCTGCTCGGCGCGCCCGGGATCAAGATCCCACACATGGGTTGGAACGCGCTCGAACTCCGCGCGGGCGGTCACCGTGAGCTTTCCGCCGCGGGGGGTGACGGCGAACACGTCTACTTCGTGCACTCGTTCCACGCCGTGGCGCTCGAGCCGGACGTGACCCGTGCCACCGTGTCCTACGGGCCGAATTCGGTCACCGCGGCCGTGGCGCGCGACCAGGTGTTTGCCACGCAATTTCACCCGGAAAAGAGCCAAGCGGCGGGAATTCGCCTGCTCTCGAGTTTTCTGGGCTCGGTCGCGACACGCTAGAGTATCGTCCAGGCATGGCGGAATTGGGTGACGAGTCGGAGACCGCGGTCGAGCAGGGCCCTGCTTCGCTTCGGCCGAGCTTCGCGCCGACCGCGCCGCCGCGCCGACCGAGCGTGGCCTCGACCGCGCCCGCGCCGACCTCACTGCGCCGGCATGATCACGACTCCGAAGCGCCCTCGGCCAAGTTCGACGGCGAAGATTTTCTGTTTCATCTGTATCGCGGCAGCGAGCTCTTGCAGGACAACTGCGTCAGTGAGGCCAAAGAGCAGCTCGAGCTCGCGCTGCGCGTGCAACCACAGGATATCGAGGGCCAAGGGCTGCTCGGCGTGGTCTATTTTCGACTCGGGCTCTATCCGCGCGCGCAAGAGATCTACCAAGACATCATTCGCGTGCGCCCCGAGGAAATCAGCCCGCGCGTGAATCTGGCGCTCTGTTACTTGAAGACCGGGCAATCGCAGCTGGCCCGTCAATGCCTGGAGGAAGTGACGCGGCGCGTGCCCGATCACGTGCGCGCTTGGGGTTACCTGGGGCTCGTTCACGAGCGGCTGGGCGACTTCGAAAAAGCGCGCTCGGCCTTCGAGCACGCCGGGCAGCCGCACCTGGTGCGGCGCATGACCGAGCTACTCGAGCAGACCGCGCAGGCGCGCGAGAGCGATCCCCCCGAGCGCGCGGAGGTGCGCGCTGCCGCGGCCGACGCGGTGCAGGAGCTCGAGACCGACGAAGCGGGTTTTTCGCGAGCCAGCAGCGAGGCCGAAACTGGCCCTCGCTCGCGCGCCGAGCGCTGGCGCGCGGTCGAACCGGGTGAAGACATGCCGAGCGCGTCGCGTGTGCGCCGCTCGTCGCTGCCTGGCCGCTTCGGGCCGGCCGTCCCGGCCATCCCGGAGCCGGTCGAGCTGAGTCGCTCGTCGCTGCTACCGGCGGTCAGCAACGGCTCGCAACCCTCGATCCGCCCGCATGTCGAGGGGCCGGAGCCCGTGGTCGCCGCGAGTCGTCGCTCGGCCCTGATTGAGGTGACTACGACCTGGGCGGTGCGCGGCGATGCGGTGCGCGGGCTGCTCGCTCAGGGCGCGGCCTTCACCAATACTCCGGTCCTGCGCCGGATGCGCGGGCGCGATTTGAACGAACCTCTGGGCGGCCCCGGCTCGCCCTGGGTGCTGCTCAGCGGCAAGGGGCAAGTCTTGGTTGGCGCTGCGGCCGAGCGTGAGCTTTCGGCGCTCGAGCTGAGCGGCACGTTCGTGTACGTCCGGGAGACCTGCCTGGTTGGCTATGCCGGCACCGCACAGCACGAAAACGGCCGCTTGCCGAGCGGAGGCGGCGAACCCGTGTCGATGGTGCAGATCACCGGTCGCGGCACGGTGCTGATCGAGAGCCGCAAGCCGCCGCGCGTGCTCGAGGTCACCGAGAATCAAAAGCTCGCCGTACGCGCGGACGACGTGGTGGGCTGGATCGGGCGCTTGCTGGGTCACCCGCTGGATTTGGAGTCCGCGCCGCTCAAGGCGCCGGGCTTCGTGGCCTTTTCAGGCAGCGGTTCGGTGCTAGTCGATCTGGGTTGATATGGCGAAAGCAGGCTTACTCTCTAGACGTCCCAATCGCCTCCCGCTGAGCGAACGCAAGCGGCGGCGGCGCTCACTGAGTGAAGACGCCTTCAACGTGCCCAATCTGCTGACCATGGCGCGCATCCTGGTGATCCCGCTCGTGATCATGCTGCTCGGCCGCGGCTCGCCCAAGGATTGCGTGTGGGCCGCGTTGGTTTACTCGGCCGCCGCGATTACCGATTTGCTCGATGGCTACCTGGCGCGGCGCATGAACGTCGTCAGCGTGCTCGGTAAATTCATGGATCCGCTGGCCGACAAGCTGTTGGTCATGGCCGTGCTGGTGTACATGGTGCCCATGGGGCGGATCCCCGAATGGGCGGTCGTGCTGCTGCTCGCGCGTGAGATCTCGGTCACCAGCCTGCGCAGCATCGCGAGCAGTGAGGGTGTGGTGATCGCCGCGGGCGACGACGGCAAGAGCAAGACCGCGCTGCAGATGGTCGGCATCCTGGCCTTGATTCTGGGCTACCCGTATCACCTCACGCTCGGCCCGCTCGATTTGGGCTTGGTTGATTTGGTCCACGTGGGTCGCGCGTTGGTCTATATTTCCCTGGTTTTCTCGATCTTGAGCGCCCTTTCGTACCTGCGGCTGTTCGCCGCCGCGGTCGAAGCGAAGGACAAACGCCGGGCGTAACCCCGACCCGCGCGCGAGCGTGACAGCCGCCGGAACCCCTGGTAGGAAGCCCCCCAGCATGCGCTTTTTCACTGCCCGTTCTTTCGCCCTGGCCACGCTCGTTCCGGCCCTGCTCCTGTTCGCTGTGGTGCCCGGTTGCGCCAAGCAGGGCGAAGGCGAGCGTTGCGGTGACGACACTTTGGTAGATAACGAAGATTGTGCCGACGGCCTGGTCTGCGTGGTGAACTCCGCGTTCTTGAACAAGGGCGCCAATCGCTGCTGTTACCCCGACGGTCGCGTCAGTGATTCGCGTTGCGAGCCCGCGGGTCCGGAGTCGGCGCCCGTCGGCGGAGCGGGCGGCGGCCCAAGCACGGCTGACAGCGGCGCGCCCGAAGCTGGCGCCGAGGGCAGCTGAGATGCCCTCCGGGTCAGCGCTGGCTGCCCTGGGTCAAGAGGCGCTGCTGCTAGCGGTGGCCGTATCGCTGCCGGTGGTCGCGGTCGCGGCGCTGGTTGGATTATTGGTGGCCGTGCTGCAGGCGGCGACGCAAGTCCAAGACGCGACGCTCGGGCACTTGCCGCGTTTGCTCGTGGTGGCCGTGGTCTTGGCGCTGATGGCGCCCTGGATGGGCTCGGAAATCGCTACCTTCGCGCTGCGCGCGTTCCATGGCGGCTGACCGCTTGGTCACGCTTTCGCCCAGCGATCTCGCGCGAGTCGCGCGCGGCAGTCGAGTGCGCCTCGCGGGTCGAATTAGCGCGATCCACGCGGACGCTTGCGAGCTCGGGGATGCGTTCTCGAGCGTGCACGTCGTCAACGCGCGCGGCTCAGCCTGGCTGCCCGGCGATCTGGTGCTCGTCGAAGGGGTGTACGACGGCCAAACGCTGGGCGACGCGCTTCTGCTCGAGCGAACCCCGTGCCCCGAGCCGCGCGGGGACGGCGATCTGGCGCGCTTTGCCTGGCAGGGCGTGGGCCGCAATCTGCAAGCGCGGGCGCGCGCGCTCGCCGCGGTGCGTGATTACTTCGCGCGCGAGCACTTCTTGGAGGTGGACACGCCGCTGCGCGTACCCGCGCCCGGCGTCGATCTGCATTTGGATGCCATCCCCGCCCACGGCGGCTATCTGATCACCTCTCCAGAACTTCACCTGAAGCGGCTGCTTGCAGCCGGTTTTCCCCGCATTTTCCAGCTGGCGCGTGCCAGCCGCCTGGATGAACTCGGGCGGCTGCACGAACCCGAGTTCGCCATGCTCGAGTGGTATCGAGCGTTCGCTGGTCTGCCGCAAATGCTTTCGGATACCGAGCAGCTGCTGCGGCTCGTGGCTGAGCGCGTCTCCGGTGAAGCGCGCTTGTTCGGCCCCGAGGGCCAACGCTACGAACTCACGCTCCCCTTCCAGCGCATCACCGTGCGTGAGGCCTTCCGCGAGCACGCGGGGATCGCGGACGCAGTGGATCTCGCCCACACGGACGAGGCACGCTACTTCGAGCTCTTGGTGAGCTTGGTCGAGCCCGGCCTGGCGCGCGAGCCTGCGCCGCTGTTTCTCTGGAAATATCCGGCCAATCAAGCCGCCTTGGCGCGCTTGTCGGCTGAAGATCCGAGCGTCGCCGAACGCTTCGAGTTGTACGTGGGCGGCGTCGAGCTGTGCAACGGCTTCGATGAGCTCACCGATCCCAGCGAGCAACGACTGCGCTTCGAGCAAGACGCGGCGCGCCGCGCGGCCGAAGGTCGCGCGACCTATCCGATCGACGAGCGCTTTCTAGCCGGCTTGATCAGCGGCATGCCGCGAGCCGGGGGCAACGCGCTCGGCTTCGATCGCCTGCTGATGCTGGCTACCGGCGCACGCGAGCTCGCCGACGTGATCGCCTTCCCGGCGCGCGTGCTGTGATCGAAGCGCTGCGCTCAGTCGTAGCGGACGATCGAGAGACAGGGCGCGGGCGCCAAACGCTCGCGACCGCCGAGCGAACCGAGCTCGATCACGAAGGCATAGGCGATCACGAAGGCGCCTTGGCGATCGACCAATTCACCCGCGGCGGCGGCGGTGCTGCCCGTGGCCAGCAAATCATCCACCACCAGCACTTGCGCGCCTTCGCGTAGCGCGTCGCGGTGCATCTCGAGCTCGCTCTCGCCGTACTCGAGCGAGTAGCTCACCTTGTCCGTGCCGCGCGGGAGCTTGCCGGGCCGGCGTACGGGCACGAAGCTCGTGTTGAGCCGCGCGGCGAGCGCGCCGCCGAAGATGAAGCCGCGCGACTCGACCCCCACCACGGCGTCCACCTGTTCGCCCACGAAGCGATGCGCGATCGTGTCGAGCACGATGTGAAAACCGCGCGGGTCCGCGAGCAGCGGCGTGATGTCACGGAACAACACGCCCCGCTGTGGGAAGTCCGGCACCTCGCGGATCAGCCCGCGCACGTAGGCGAGCGAATCGAACTCGAGCGCCTCTTCGATGCGGTAGGGTTTCTCCGAAGACAGCTCGGCTGCCTTCTTGAGCTCGACGCCGCGTGGAGTCGGCTGAGATCGAGCTGGGACCGGCTTGTTCGGTTTAGCGAACGTGCCTTTTCTTACCGCCATGCCCGCATCGTAGTCGGGCCGCGCCCAACTCACAAACGCGGAGCAGGCGGGGCGGCGGTCCAGCGCGGCTTCCGGCGCGGTTCCCTCACTGCACGTCGGCCAGCAGCCGCGCCACGAATTCGTCGGTCTCACGGGCCCACAGGTCGAGCGAGAGCGAGGTCAGGCTCGCCACGCCAGCGTCGAAGGCCTCCGTGTCCGAGCCTGGGAGGGCTTCGCTCTCCGCGCTCGGCCCTCCCAGCCACAGGTATTCACGGCCGCGCGGGTCGTGACGAAAATCCACCTCGTCGTGGTATATACGCCGTCCCAAGCGGGCAGCGCGCAAGCCCTGGTAGCCCTTTGGCACATTCAGGTTGAGCAAGAGCGGCGTGGTCACCGGGCGGAGCAGCAAGGCTTGCACCACGCGTCGGGCCAGATCGGCCGCGCGATCCATGTCGGCATCGAACGGGGTAGAGACGGCCAACGACGGGATCCCCTTCAGCGCGGCCTCGCGCGCCGCAGCCACGGTCCCGCTGTAGAAGACGTCATCGCCCAAGTTCACGCCGTGATTCACGCCCGACACGACCGCGTCGGGCCAGCGGGGCAAGATCCGAGTTTTGCCGTGGAGCGCCACGTACACGCAATCAGCCGGCGTGCCGTCGATCGAAAAAATCCCGGGTTCCGGCTCGAACACGCGCAGCGGGCGGTGCACGCTGAGCGCGTGGCTGGTCGCGCTCTGTTCGATTTCGGGGGCGCACACCACGACCTCCGCGAATTCGCTCAAAGCGCGCCGCATGGCATTGATGCCCTGGGCCCGGTAGCCGTCGTCGTTGCTGAGCAGGATCAGTGGACGCACCATGGAATCACGCTAGCACTGGTCCGGCCGTGGACGCCGCGGCAGAGATTGGAGTAGCCTGAAGGTCGTGTCGGGCGAGGTCACTGACGAGCAACTCGTCCATCAGATCCGGGCCATGGTCGAGGCCGAGCTGCAGCGCCGCGGCCGACCGGACAAGCCGCGGATCGAGGGCCAGTTCCTGGTGGTTGGCAAAGGTGCCACAGCCGCGCGCGCCGATCTCAAGGGCTCGCTCCAACAGTGGGATAGCCTGCCCGACGATCTGCGCGAACGGCGCGTGCAGCAAATCGCGCAGCTGCTCGGTGAGGGCGCGGAGCGGGCGCCGATCGCGCCGCGAAAGCAGCCTAGCCAGCGACGGAGCTCATTTTCGTTCGTCGCGCCGCTGCTCGTGATCGCGGGGACGGCCACAGGGCTCGCCCTCGCCTACCAATACCTGTCCCCGAACAAGGAATCGGCGCTCGCGACGGTGAACCGCTGGCTCAATCAGGGCACCGTCGGCAGCGCGGTCGCCAGCGCGATCGCCAGCGCCACGGCGCCCACCTACAACGCGACCAATATCGAGCACGAGCGCGCGGTGATCGCCAGCGCGGCCTGCGGTAAATCGCGCGCGCGGGTGGCGCGCGGCGGCAGCGTTGGGCCGGCGGACGTGGAGGGTTGGCAAGTGGAGCTGGTCTTGCTGCGGCGCGGCCCGCCGATCGATCTGAGTCAAAGCGCCGCGCTGGCGCCGTTCGTGAAGCGCGTGCCCGGTTCGAACGCAGGCCCGCTCGTTTGGGCCAAAGCGAGCTCGCTGATCGCCGAAGAGCGCTTCGACGCTCAGGTCGAGGTCCGCCCCTTGCCGCCGCTCGGTGCAAAGAACGTCAGCGGCGTCCGCTTCGTGTTCTCGGGTCCCTATGTCGTCCCGTACTTCACCGAAAATCAACGCTCGGACTATTTTCTGCTCGCGGACGCCTTGGTCGAAGCGTTGGGCGCCACGGATGGTGGGCTATTCGCGCACTGCGCCGACAGCGAAGCGCATCACGTCGGCTCCTGGTTCCTAGGCGCGACGCCCGGCGCGACGGTGGCCTCCATGATCTATTTGATGGCGAGCTACACCGATCTGCCGGTCCTGAAGCCAGAAGTCCTGGGCAACGGTCCCGACCCAGCTCGCCGCGGCCACGCGTTCGACGCGATCAATCAAGCCGCGGGTTCGCTCGACCGAGCCTCCGTAGCAACGCTCGTCGGTAGCGAGCTGGGGATGATCTCTGGGCGACCAAACAAGCCCGCGCGGCTCACCTTCCCGTTTCGCGACGGGAACCGAGCCTCGCGTTCGAGTTTGGAGGCCGCGCGTTCGCTCGGCCTCGCGAGTTCGCGCTGATCAGCCAGTGGCAAGCTAGCTGGCTTTGACGCCGAGCAGGGTCTTCAGTTCACCCGACTCGTTCAAGCTGGTCACGATGTCGCAGCCGCCGACCAGCTGACCGTCCACATACAGCTGCGGGAACGTGGGCCAGTTCGAGTACTCCTTGAGGCCGCTGCGCAAGTCAGCATCCGCCAAGATGTTCACGTCGCGAAAGTCGGCGCCGTTCTGCTTGAGCAGGCCAATCACTTGGGCCGAGAACCCGCACTGCGGAAAGTTCTTGTTCCCCTTCATGAAGAGCACGACTTTGTGGCTCTCGATAGTGCTCTTGATGCGTTCACGTAAGGCTTCGTCCATCTGATCCTCCGCTGACTTTGGCCCATGCTTCGGGCGTGTAGGTCTTGAGTGCAAGCGCGTGGATGGCGCCGCTCATGGCTGAGCCGAGCGCGCCGTACACGAGCTGATGTTGTTCGAGCAAAGATTTTCCGCTGAAGGCGCTGGAGACGATGCGCGCCTGATAGTGATCCTGCGTGCCGGTGAGATCGACGAGCTCGAGCTGGGCGTCGCTAAAGCGCGCCCTGAGCAAGCGTTCGACTTCGGCGGGCTCGATCATGCGACGCGCTTTTGTGACGCAGGCACCCGGGCTTGTCAACTGGCCGGCCCGGCAAATCCTCGGAATTCCGAGGGATTTGCCGACCGATTTTCAGTCCTTCGGCGGCAGCGGCGTGGTCAGGCTGAGCTCGCGAATCGCGTCGCGGAAGCGCACTTCGAGCTCGGAGGCCCGCATGTTCAACTCCACCAGCTTCTTCGTAATCTGATCCAGGCGATTGGTCACGTCAGCCAGGCGCGCGGTGAGTTTGGCGCGCAGATCGCCGGCTTGCTTGTTTTTCTCGATCGCTTCCAAGCTGAGCCGCGTCTCACGGGCCGACTTTTCGAGTTCTGCCTGGCTCTGCGTGAGCGAATTTCGCTCGTCGTTGGCCTTCTTCAAGGCATCTCGTTGCGCCCAAGCGCTGCTGAGAGCCACGACCAGCGCGCGCTCGGCTCGCCCATCGGCCAGGTACGCCTTCACCGCGTCATCGGCGACCGGCGACAGCCAGTCGGTGCGCTCCTGCGTCGGCTGACGTTCTTCGACCGTGAGCTCTGCGCGCGCCGCCGCCTGGATCACGATCGGCACGAGCGCGTTGCCGGCGCCCAGGTTGTCTTCCGTGCCCGCTGGCGGCTTGTACAGCCGCGCAGCGCCCAGCCGTGAGTGGCGCACGAGTAGCTTGGCGCTTTGCTCGCTGCCATTTTTGATCTTGTAAATGGTGCGCGTGACGCTGTCGCGCTCCACCACCAACTCGCCGGCTTCGATCTTGAACAGACGCGCGCCGAGCTCCAGGTGGCGCCGTTCGCTCTCGACGGCCAAGCTTCGCTCGAGGGCGAACGGCACGGTGGCGGTCGCCTTGGGCGGCAAGGGCTCGAGCATGCCTTGCCCGAGAAATGCGCCTTTTTCGAAGACCGCAATCGGCCCCCGTTCGAGCAAGCCATGGGTCGCATTGGTGAAGCGCGCGACGCGGAACGGGTGTGAGCTCGAATCAGGAACTCCACCGTCGGGCGCAAACAAGAAGACGGCTTCGCCCGGCACGCGTTGATTGATCAAGAGCACCATCGTGGCGCTGGCGTCGGGTACGGTGACGCGCACCGGTAGTCGATAGCGAGTGGCACCGGAGTCCACCGCGACGGCCGCCAGCGCGCTGATCCGGCGCGGCGCGCTCAAGCCGCCCTTGCCGAGCTCATTCAGCGCGACGCTGCGCTCTTCGTCTCGATCGTACTTGGCGTCATCGAGTTCCATGGCCGATTCGGCGGCGATCGCGCGCGGTTTCGCCGCGGACTTCTTGGGGCTGGCGCTCGCGCCGCGGGCGTACCCCGAGCCCGAAGAGGAATTGCGCATGTCCCCGGCGGGCGCGTTCGCCTGCAGCGCCGGCGCTGGCGGCGGCGGCGCGGGTGCGGGCTCCGCGGCGGGGCCGACGCGATTGACCGCTCCGCCCTCTCGCTCGTTCAGCGAGGTCACCCCTTCGGGCACCGCAGCGATCACCTCACCGGTGTCGGTCACGATCGGCCGCACGGGGGTGACGGGGTCGCCGAGTGTGGATTCGAAGGCCAAGGGCGCGCCCGCAACCAGCGATAGCTCGACGTCCTTCCAATCTTCGCCGGAGACGTTCTCGACGATGCCCCAGGCTTGCAGATCGGTCCCGCCGTTTTGCACCACGATGCGGTACGAAGGCCGCCAAACCGGCGTCGCCGCGATGTAGCCGACGGCCAGATCGTGCTGCTTGCCGTCGAGCCGCAGCGTCACGTTGCGCAGCTTGTTGCGCCCGTTGTTGCGTGAATCCTGGACCTGATCCGGGTTGTCCCAGGCCTGGAGCATGCGCATGAACTGCGGATCGGGCGCGGTCGGGTCGTCCGCCGAGACATCGAGCGGAAACGACGCCGCCTGCACCGAACTGCCGCCTCGTTCGACAATCGCGAGCGTGGCCAAAAAATCACCGACCATGCGTTGCCGCATGCGAAACTGCACCGACTCCCCTTCGACCTCGCCCGAGCGCTCGAAGTAGCCGACGCCGTTCCGGTACACGACGACTTTGCGAATCGGCAGGCCATCCACGCGCAGATCCGGACCGCGCGCGCAGCCCGCGGTGAGCGCGACCAGCGCGCACAACGCGCGCGGCGCCAGTGAGGCAGCCCAAGTCTTGGCGGAAGGAGAGCGCGTGGTCACTCGCGGCGAGGCGATCTTTGGCGTTCGCATGAATCCTCTAGAAAGCGTCGTCAGCGTCGCCGAGTTCGACGACGTGGGCGACGACGGCGGTGTTGCCGCCGACCACGCCGAGCGGGTTCCACGGAGGATTGACGCTGCCGACCTTGGCGCTGTTGTCGAGCACGATGTAGTATTGGCCGGGCGGAAGCGGGATCTTTTGGTGTTGTTCGTTGCCCGGCATGAGCGGAAATTGCAGCACCGGGGCTTCGGGCGGCGGCGCCAGCGCGGCGCCGAGTTGCAGGCCGCTGCGCCAGAGATCGCCGGTACCTCGACGCACGACCAAGGCATCCAACGTGGGACCGGTCAGGCGGAAGCGGCAAAACAAGGCCTGTCCGCTCTCCGCGACTTCGAACGGTCCGATCATGTCGATTTGCTCGGAGCGCACTTCGGTCGTGTCGTTCACGAAGGCATAGCGGCTGCCCGAGGGTAAATTGAAGGGCTTGGCCGGGCGCATCGGCGGCTGCAGCTGGCCGAGCGTGAACTCATCGCCGCTGTCGGAGTGGATCACCGTAAAGCCGCTGGCGATCTGGCTCGATGCGATTTGGGAGCCGAAGGTGGTGGCGAGGTAGCCCGCCGGGCCTTGAGCGGCCCAATTGACCAATTTGTTTTCGATCGCGGCGACCTTGAATTCGGGACCGAAGGGCACGCGCCTGGGCTTGGCCCAGACGTAGATGGCGTCTTCAGCCATGAAGAAGTCCATGCCGTACTCGACGCTGGTAGCGACCGAGAAGCCGACGCGACCGGCGATCGGTGTCCACGCCGAGCCGGTGCCAGCGAAGCTGAGCGTGACCGCCTGCAGCTGATCGTTGACCTGGTAATTGCACTGCTCAGGGTACAGGCGGCCGACGGTATTACCATTCGGGACGAGCTTGAGCGGCACCCCGCGCTTCAACATCTCCGGGCACATGCGCTGTGCGCCGAAGTTGGAAAATAGCCACCAGCGTAGGCCAGGGCTCGCGTTGACGGCGCTGCGCACGCACGGGCAACCGACCCCGAGGACCAGCACCAGGAACAAGCCGAGCAAGCGAAGTCGAAGTGGGGGGATCGAATACTTCATGCGGCCGGCCGAGCTTAGACCAAGGCCGCGGCGGCGCCTATCGCGCTTACTCAGCGGAGGGCGACGCCAATGCGGGCGACGCGGCCAGAGCGCGCAGAGCGACCGTGGAAAGCGCGTCGATCAGCCCCGGTGCGGTGTTCAGTGCGGGCACGCGCTCGAAGCCGAGACCCAAAGCGCTCGCCCGGGCGCGCGCTTCGATATCGAGGTCGTACAGGGTTTCCACGTGATCAGCCAAGAAGCCGAAGGGTGAGAGCGTGATCTGACGCACCCCGGCCCGCGCCAGGCGCTCGAAGGTTTGACGCAGATCAGGCCCGAGCCATTCACCGCCATCGGCGCCCTGACTTTGATAAGCCAGTTCACACGGCCTCCCTAAGCGCTCGGCGATGGCGCGCGCGCTGGCTTCCACTTCCGCCTGGTAGCGGTCGCCCGCGCGGATCGCGGCGCGCGGCAGGCTGTGCGCGGTGAGCACCACCGCGCTATCACGCGAATCGATCCGGAGCGGTGCTCGGAGCGCCGAGCACTGCGCTTCGATGAAGGCCGGCTCCGTGCCCCAGGGATCGCAGACCACGAGTTCCGGCGTTGCTGCGGCCAACTCGGCGCGCACGCTTTCGAGTGAACGGCGCGCGGCCGCGCCGTACACCTCGACGCTGAAGGGCGCGAGCGGCACCAGCACCAAGCGGGCGATGCCGCGGCGCGCGGCCTCTTGAAATGCGGCTTCGACGCTCGGCTCCCACAAGCGCATGCCGAGCAGCACCGGTAGCCCCGTGCGAGCCTCCAGCGCGCGCGCTTGCTCTTCGGTCACGCGCAAGAGCGGCGAGCCGCCGATTGCTTCGTAGCGGTGAGTGAGCTCTGCGACCAAGCCCGCTGGCGCGGGGCGGCCGTGGCGAATGCGCGCGACGAACGCGGGCAACTCGCTCACGTCAGCCACCGTGCCATGAGCGACCAAAAGGATACCGGTACGTGGCGCGTGGCTCATGGGCGAGCAGCAGCTTACGCCATCATTTGCTCGGGTACACGCACGCGCTCTCTACGCCGACCGTGGGCGAGAAACCGACCGAATCGGCGTAGTAACTTTGCAGAAAATCCGTGCCCCAGCACTCCACCGCATCAACCATGGGGATGCTGCTGGGCAAGTCGCCTCCGGCGAAGTCGATGTCCGCCCGCCCGGCCCCGGTCTGGTTCCAGCGGCTGTCGATCACGACGTCTTCGAGCTTGGTGTTTTTCTCCTCGGCGATGTCGACGTGGGCGTCCACGTGAATGCTGCCGGTGTGATCGCTCAGCGCCCGTGATTCGACGGTGTATTCTGCCTCGCCTGCCGGATCGACCTTTGCCGTGATCGAGCGCGGCAGGAAATTGGGGTTGTCCAGGAAATCGTGGGGCAGCTCGTAGGTCACTTGGACGCTGCCAGAGTCGTCCGCGTGCGCGAACGGATCGAGCGATTTCGCCACGTCCAAGTCGATGCGAAACTCTCCCTTGCCGTGCAATGCGTGCGGCTTACCGTAACCGTGACCGGTGAGCACGGCGCGGAACTCTGCGTCATCGGTCGAAGACTTCGGGCGCCCGTCGAGCGCGTAGTCGTATTCGTCGGTCGCGATGCGAGTGATGCGAAAGCGATACGTGGCCGGCTCTAGCTCATCGGTGTACGGGCCCCAGGTCGCAACGTCTTTCCCGAGCGTGGTCGGCGGCACGTGCAAAATCGCCCAGACTCCGCCGAGCACGCCGGCCGTGACCTGATTTACGCCTTGTCGCATGGCGCGCGTGAAGCCGTACCACTTGGCGTAGGGCGTGGTCGGCGCGCTGCCCAAGGTTCGCCGTGAAGGCCGTGCGGCTGCCGTCGAATTCGCGGAGCTCGAGTCTGGGCCGGACAGCGCGACGGACTCTTCTTGCGGGACGGCTTGCCGGAACGCGTCCGCTGCGTCGTCCTTTTTTTCCAACGTGCAGCCAGACAAAGCACTGAACGCGAGTGAATAGCCGGCGAACCAAAGGCGGGTCTTTGCATACATTGTGGGCGATCTCCTGTGACGCGAGTTGCACCGTGGCTATTACAAGGTCTGGGCCAAGCAGTGAGCGTGACCGATCTGCCGAGCTTCGCGCCAGCGCAGACCGCACCGTGGCAATCGGGCCACAGTGCGCGCGTGAACTTTCGTTCTCGCGGGCCGGCGAAATGCCCCTCAGCACCGCTTGCGCAGAGAGGCCCACACGCGCCGTCGCGGGCGCACGTTGAAGCCGCTTGCACACAGCGGTCCCGTGAAGAAATTCCGTGGGTTTGCCGAACAAATGTCCGTTACACTGGGAAGTTCCCAGCAATGCGCGGCCGTCCCAATCCAGTCGAAGCCCTTGCCACGTTGGTGCGTCTGCAAGATGACACCGAGCGTCGTGCGAATTTCCGGCAAGCGATCACCGCGCTCGGTCAAAGCAGCGGCGCGTCGGGGCCACCGCCGCTCGATGGCATCGCGCCCGAGGTGCTCAGCCGGGTGATGGGCATCGCACTCGACAGCGGTTTAGTCGACGATTTGGACTGGATCGCGCCTGGGCCCGCGGCCGTCGCGCTGTACGAAATCACCGCGGCCTTGCCCCAAGGCAAGCCGCGGCGCGAGCTCGGCCGACGCGTGTTCGCGCGCGTTTATGACGGCACCGCGGGCACCTTCGCGGCCGTCGCCGCGCGCATGGCGCTGAGCTCGGGGAAACCGCTGGAAGCCGTGCAGATCCGCGCGCGCATCAGTTTGTTGTTCGATCTGCCCGTGGGCTCATCGGTGAACGCAGACGCGCTCGCGCTCACGTTGGTGACGCGCCGCGAGTTGCGCGAACGTTGGCTCGATCGCGCGCGCAGCGGCACGCTTCCGGCGCGGCGTTTGGCGGCCAAATTGATCGAGCATGCCGCGCGCGAAGCGGTAGTGCGCGCACAACAGGGCGATTCTTACCCGAAAGATCTGCTGCTCGCCGAACCCGTGCGGAGCATTTTTCAGTCCCTGTTGGCCGATCGTGAGCCGCTGGTCTGGCGGCACGCGGCCGTCGCCCGCGGCCTCCTATCCGCGGTCGATGGCGGCCTGCGTGAGGAAATCGACAGCGCGCTCGACCCCAATTTGAGCCCCACCGAGTGGCGCCGCGCGGCGGTCTCGCTCGTAGGCACCCTCCCCTCCGATCCCGACGGCGCTTCGCGCGCGCTCAAACGCTTGATTGAAGGCCCGATCGCGCAAAACGATCCGGGCATCATCGCGACGCTCGTTTTGGGCTTACCACGCGCGATCGAGGCCGAGCCCGACGCGGCCGAGGCCGTGCTCGACGCGATCGCCGCCACCCGCCGCCCGGACGTCGCCGAAGCGGTCGCGACTCTGCTCAGCGACCTATCGAGCCAAACCTTCGGCGAGAGCGCGGCGAAGACCTTGCGCAAGACGCTCGCCTCGCGCGCCCAGGCCCAAGGCTCCGTCCTGCGCGGCGTGGCCGAGCGCACGATCCGCATTTTGGACCGCGAGCAAGACGAAGACACCGAGCTCGTGGGCGCGGTGCGGCGCGCGCTCTGCGCCTACGAAACCCGGGGCGCGCGCGCCGCGCACGAGCTCGCGACCTTGGCGCTGGCCGCGGGCCACCGCGCGATGGATTTCATCGGCTCACACGATCCCCATGATTTGCAGGTGTTGCCGTACGTCGTCGGCGCGCTGGCCGATCTCGATCTGGGGGTGCTCGAGACGCCGCGGCTTTCGGATCTATTGCTGCTCGGTCGCCGGCCAGGCGACAGCGAGGTCGGCCTGCCGGATATCGATCGCTTGTACGATCGCTTGGGCAGCTGGGTGCTCGAGGCCGAGTCCAGCGCCGAGCACGCACAACACTCCAACGGCGCTGCCCTCGGCGAGCAACGCCGTCTGAAAGCGCTGCTGCACTTGGTCGATCTCGAGGGCGCGCGCGGCGAAGACGACGTAGGGGTGCGCGGCCGCGTGCTGCGCGCGGTGCAGGTCATGCTGCGGCGTTTGGCCAGTCGCCCCGACGTGCTGGTGAACCGCATCGCCTGCGCGACGCTCGCGCGCAGCTTCGATTCGGCGGTGCGCGAGGGCGTGTCCGAGCCCAGTGATTTGCTGCTTTCGGTCGCGCATTTCCTGTCCGAACCGCAGAGCTTCGAGTCGATCGCGGAGGCCTCGACCAACCCCGACGTGCGCATGGTGCTCGAGGCCTACGTGGCATTCCTGAATCCGTACACCGAGCACATCGACGCCGAAGGCAGCGTTCGCCCGAGCCCGGAAGACGACGCCTCGCGCATCGCGGCGCGCGTCCTGCGCCTCAGCCGCGGCCTCGGCGCAGGCGGCTCGTATCGCGGTGAAGCCTTGCGGCGCGTGATGCAGCGCCTCGGGCGCGCGCTCGAGTTCGTCGCGCGGGCTCGCGGCCAGACCGAGCTGATCGAAAACTCCGGCGGCGACAGCGAAGTGTTGAGCGAGCTCGGGCACGCGCTAGACGACCTGAGGCGGCTGATCTCCGGTGCCCTGCGCCGCGTGGTCGAAGAAGATCCGATGGCCATCGCAGTCGACGCGGACGTGCCGCCGCTGTCTGGCTTGGTCGAGCGCACGGTGCGTTCCGGGGTGCCGCCGAACGCGCAACAACTGTCGCTGGCGATCACCGAGCTCGTCGCGGATTTGCCGGTAGCCTTGGCCAGCGCCGTGTCGCGGGTGCTCGACCGCATCGCCGGTTTGCCGGTCGAAGTGCCCAGTGACGTGTTTGCGCTGCCGCTCGAGACACGCCGCACGGCCTTGCCGGATTGGCTTTTGCCTCAGAAGACCATCGGCGCGTTCTACGTCGTGCGCGCGCTGGGTGGCGGAGGGGCCAGCTCGGTGTTCGTGGCGCGCCGCATCGAGGAGCGCAAGAACGCCAAGGCTCAGGGCTTCGCGCTCAAGGTCCCCGCCTACGATCCGACGACCGCGCGCAGTTTGTCGGAGCAGGAATTCTTGCAGCTGTTCCGAGAGGAAGCGGGAGCCCTGCTCTCGCTTCCGCAACACGTCAATCTGGCGCGCTTCGTCACTTTCGACTTGGCCGCGCAACCCAAGCCGATTTTGGTCATGGAACTGATCGGAGGCTTGGGCTTGGATCGCTTGATCCGCAGTCGCTCGTTGAGCAGTGAGCAAGCCTTCAAGATCTTGGACGGCATCTTGGCCGGGGTCGAAGCCATGCATGGCGCGAGCGTCGGTCACCTGGACTTGAAACCGTCGAACGTGATCTTGCGTGAAGGCGATGTGCCGGTATTGGTGGACTTCGGGCTGAGCGGCCGCAAATTGCGGCCCGGCTGCGGCACGCTCGACTACTGCTCACCCGAGGTGCTGGGCACGACCCCGGCCGACTACGTTCCGTCTCCCTTGCCTGCCGACATTTATGCGTTCGCCTGCATGGCCTACGAGACTCTCACCGGTGAACTTCTGTTCGAGGCCGAAGACGAAACCGCGATCTTGTCCCTGCACGTAATGCACGACGGCTGGCCGGACCGGCTGGCCCGCTTCGCGCAAATCGCGGAATACCGGGACCTGGCGATGGTGCTTGCGGCCTGCTTGCGGCAGGATCCCCGCAAGCGTCCTACCGTCCGCCAAGCGCGCTCCGCGCTGGCCAAAGCTTCCAAGAACTTGCTCGACCGCCCGTGGCCACTTTCTCTGGATCGTCCCCGCGCCGAGCTCTCGGCCTGAATCGCCTGCGGGCGCGCCTGGGCGTACTCGCGCTCGGCCTGGCGGCGCTCGGCTGTCGCGCGCGCGGCGCCCCTCCGGTGTACATCGTGGCTGGTCCCGAGCCCAATGAGCACGTCGAATTTCGGCCGCGCTCGAGCTACGCCGAGTACTTGGTGCTGCCTGGCCAGCGGCGCGAACTGAAGATCACACTCGCGAGCTACGAGACCTCGTGCGATTCGTTCGTGGTGCCCGCCGAGCGCGACTCGAGCGCGACGATCACCGTGATTGCCCCTCTCGAGAGCGAGCTGTCACCCGGGAGCTATGCCTGGGCCGGACAGGCTGCGCCCGGCAGCACCGAACGTCAGCCCGAGAGGCCGTATGCGCTACCCACGATCCGGCTCGGGCACCGCAGCCTGACGTTGCCCGCGGGCGGCCAAATCCAGCTCGAAAGCGTGGCGACCACGCAAGACGGCCGCGTGCGCGGACTGCTGGACTTCGAGTTCCCCGGCGACGCCGAACACGTGGCGACCAGCCTCAAGGGGAGCTTCGAGGCGAAACTGTGTCGCGTACGGTTGTAGGCGGCGCGCGCCGGTTATATGGGAGAGGCGTGAACGCTTCCAAGTCGACGCTGCTGCGCGCCCTTCAAGGCCTGGGTTACAGCGCCCTTTTGCTGACGATGATCGAGGCCTGCAGCGGTGACGAGGCCAGCACGCCGCTCCCCCCCGCTGGCCCGGCGAGCGTCGAGATCACGGGCATCGCCCTCGGTCAGGGCTTCGTCGGCGACGGCGGCGCTTCGTCGGTCTTGGCTTGTGACTACGCCATCGGCGTCAACGTGCAGACCACGAATTGGACTTTGCTCGGGCCAGGGCGTTGCAGTGGCGCGCTCCAGTGTGGGCAGCTGCGGGTGAGCCTGCTGAGCGGCTCGGACGGCGCTGAGCTGCTCGCGCTGATCGCCGCTGGCAACGGCGCGTCGTTGAATGTTCGCTCGCTGCTCTCTGCGACCCCTCCGCTGCAGGCCGGCATGTACGCGATCAAGGTCGAGCTCGTGGATGACGCGGGCAAAGTGTACATCGCGCTCGACGGCGGCAATGGTTCGGCGCAAAAGCAGTTTTACATGGCGTTGCCCGGTGAGTGCACGAGCACGCCCGGGAGCGGCGGAGCGTCCGGAGCGAGCGCAGGCGACGGCGGCAGCGCAGGCGACGAAACGGCCGGGACCGCGGGTACCGCCGCCGCAGGGACGGCTGGCACCGCCGGCGCCGCAGGGACGGCGGGCACGGCGGGGACAGCGGGCACGGCGGGGACAGCGGGCATCGCCGGGACGGCTGGCATCGCGGGGACGGCCGGCACCGCGGATACCGCAGGCACCGCGGGCACTGCAGCGGCAGGCACCGCAGGGACTGCTGGCATCGCCCAACGGTAGAAGCGCGCTCAAGCGTGCACGAAAACGATCGTGCCCTTCAACGGCAACAGCCGCGCGTGCCAGCCGCGAGGCACTTCCGGTTCGGTGAAAAAGAACAAGCGGCGGGCATCCTCGGGAGCCAGGTTGATGCAGCCGTGGCTCTTCGGGACACCGAATCGATCGTGCCAGTAGGCGCCGTGCAAAGCGTAGCCTTCCTCGAAGTACTGCACGTACGGCACATCGCGTAGCTCGAACTCCTCACCCACCTCGTCCGAAGCCATGGTGGTCGACAGGTGCTTCGTGTGAATGCGAAAGATGCCGCGCGGGGTGGCGGTCGAGTGCGCCGGATCGCCGAGCCCGGCTTCACCGCTCGAGATCAAGGTCGCATACACCGGCTTTTCCCCAGCGTAGGCCACCAGGGTTTGCTTGGTGACGTTGATATCGAGCCATTTCTCGCCGTTTTTGCCCCAGGCCGGCATGCGCTTGGCGGGATCGATGCGCGAGGCGTCTTGATCACTCAACCACTTCCCGCCGTCGACCTCGAAGTGGAGTCGGCCGCGGAAGAATTGCTGCTTGCCGGTGAGATGAACCGCGGCGCGGTATTCGGCGGCTTCTGCCTCACGGAACTTGCGAGCTCGCTTGTCGTACTCCCAGTACTTGGCGGTGGGCGAGCGCACGAACGCGAACGGCAACGAGATCTCTTTGCCGATCTCGACACCATGAAAGCTGGAGCCCTGGATCGGACGCAGTCGGTCGATCGGCACCAAGGTCAGATCACTGGTCACCCCGTAGCGCCGCCCGGCGCTCAGAAATGTCGCGAGCAGGGAGTAACCCACCTTCGGTTTCATGCGCTCGACGATTGGCGCTCGAGCGGGGCCCCGGCCGGCAATGTCCAGGAACTGAGGCAGCGGCTCAGTGGTCTGCGCCGCCCAGGCGTCCGCCGCGGAGAGCGACGCCGCCGCGCCGGCGAGCCAAACCTGCGGCGCATAGCGCGCTCCGATTTCGCCGTCGGCGGCCAGCCAAGTCGTCATGCGTTCCGCCAGATCGGGCTCCGCCTGAGCCAACTCCGCCGCATTCGGCACGCGTCCGTAGATCGGTCCGGGCTTGCGGACGGTGCCGTAGATGTACGGCAAGCGACGCGAGATGTCCGGCTCGGTGCCCTGGGTCGCGATCACCACCGGATCGCGCGCGTCGGTGGTCGCCGTCGGCCCTGCACACACGAAGCCCTCCGGCTCGACATGAAACCAACCACCCGGGCAACCATCGAAGCCGGCAGGCTTGGCTGTCGTGCGAGAGGAAGCACCGGCTCGTAAGTAGCCAAGCTTCGGCGCGGAAGGCGACGGCGCCGCGAACACCCAGGCACGCAAACCCTTGGCGAACAAACGCGGCGCTGCCGCAGCAACGGGTTCGGCGGTCACGTCGTGCAGAACTCCGTCGAGCGAAACACTCGGCGCCGGCGCCCGCACGACCGTTGGCGGCGGAGAAGAGCCCAGCGGGCGAACGGCGAGCGGCGACGACGACGCGACGCTGCTCGCCGCGGGCGCCCCGCCTTCTGGATCTCGGTGGCAACCCGCCGCTACGAGCAGCACGAGCAAGCTGGCTTTGAGCATCTCCGCAGCGGAATCGCACGAAGAGCAGCTTTTCGGCCACAAATCGGCGAAAGGGCTCGATCAGCGGACAAAGAAAAGGGCAGCAGCCCGGGCGGAGGGGGGGGGACACCTCGGGCTGCTGCCGAGCTGCTTTTAATGCACGTGCTGTACCACTGGTTTTAATTACATAATCAACAACTTAGGCTCTAAGATGCCACCGCATCATTGCAAATTTGAAATTCGCATTCCGAAATAGAAATTCAGGGCCTCGGCAAACGGCAGAAGCGTCTCGGCGACGAAATGCTCGCCCAATTGGGGGCGGTTTCTCTACTGTGCGAGGGACGCCGTCGGCCTCGAACCCGGCGCACGGAGCTCCTCCCAGTGTTACGACAATCCTCGCAATCTCGCTGCTTCTCGGTTGGTCGCTGCGCCTTGTCGCTGAAAAGCGCGCAGCGCGCGTGCTGGGTGCTGGCCGCGTTTAGTTTGGCTGCAACCGCGTGTAAGACCAACGCCGAGCCACCCGCGCCTACCCCACCCCCCTCGGCCAGCGCCGCGCCGGGTGTCAGCGCCCGTCCGAGTGAAGCCGCCGCCCCGATTGCGCACGCGCCGCGCAACGTGCTCCTGCTGACCATCGACAGCCTGCGCGCGGACATGCCCTGGGCCGGCTATCCGCGGGCCATCGCACCGAACCTGACCAAGCTCGCCGAGCAGAGCGTGGTTTACAACAACGCCTATGCGCTCTCGAGTTACACCGCCAAGAGCGTCGCGGGCTTTCTCTCCAGCCGCTACCCCTCCACGCTCTATCGTAGCGGCTTCTTCTTCGCCACCTACCCCAAGTCCGATTTGTTCTTGGCCGAAGTCTTGAAGCGCCATGGCGTGCCGACCACCGCCTGGCACGCTCACATGTACTTCAACACCGCCGGCCTCGATCAAGGCTTCGATACTTGGCAGTTGGTACCGGGGATCAAATTCGATCCCGAGACGGACAACGCCATCACCAGTCAGGCGATGACCGAACTCGGGATGAAGCTTTTGAGAAAGCCCGAGCTCACCGGCAAGCAGTTCTTCGCGTGGGCGCACTACATGGACCCGCACGATCAATACAACAAGCATCCCGAGGCCTCGCCCGAGTTCGGCAACAAGAACCGCGATCGCTACGACAACGAGATCTTTTACACCGACTTGTGGCTGGGCAAATTGCTGACATTTGCCCGGGAACAACAGTGGTGGAAAGACACGGTCGTGATCATCAGCGCCGATCACGGAGAAGCCTTCGGCGAACACGGATTTTACAAACACGCATTCGAGATTTGGGAAGTGCTGACGCGCGTGCCGCTCCTGATCTCGGGGCCCGGGATCAAGCCGCGCCGGATCGATGAGCGCCGCTCACACCTCGATCTCGCGCCGACGATTTTGGATCTGATGGGCTTTCCAGCCGAGCCCGAGTTCATGGGCAAGAGCATGCTGCCGGAGCTGGAAGGCGCGGCGCCCGACAACCGCGAACCGATCGTGAGCGAGCTGACCGAGGACTCGCACAACCCGTTGCGGCGCGCGTTCATTCAGGGTGACTACAAGCTGCTCGTGGTCGACGGGCGCAAGTTTCAGCTCTACAACTTGAGCAAAGACCCCGGTGAATTGACCGATCTCGCCGAGACCGAAGCCAGCAAGCTCGCCGAACTCAAGCAAGCGTACAGCAAGCTGTACGAGTCCCTGCCGCTGATTGAGCCCTACGGCGGAGCGACGCTAAAAAGTGGCGCCTCGGCGCGCGGCCCGCTCGGCCCGCCCGCAGCCGGCAAGTGACCTCTTCGTTTATGGCGGAGCGACGCTAAAAAGTGGCGCCTCGGCGCGGGCCGCTCGGCCCGCCCGCAGCCGGCAAGTGAGCCTCTTCGTTCAAGGTTCGGTTGCGGGCTTGGCGGCGGGCGCCTTCGCTGGAGGAGGCGCGCCCTTGGGCAGGCGGCTTTTTCTCGGGCGCCGGTGGCGGGTCCGCTGAAGTGCTGCCCGATCGAGCAGTAAATTCGGTTATTTGATGAGCGAAACCGAATCCTGGTCGACCTGTTCCGCGGTGCTCGGGACAACGCGCGCATACCAGCGGCCGTATTCGGTCTTTGCCAGGTATTCGTTGCCCTTCTCGCCTGCGGTTCCGAGGCGATAGAGCTCGAGGCTGCCGAGCGCTTTCGAGCCAGCAAAGTAGTCCACGCGCACCACCAAGTGGTCTGGGCCAGGAGCCGCGCTGGGCTTTTCGACCCAATCTTGAACGTGTAGGCGCCCAAGTTTGGTCATCCAGTTGCCCGCGGTTTCGTCCAGCTTGGTGGGTGTGGCGCTGTCGGCCCAGCCTTCGTTCTTGCCTGGCACGCGCGAGAGCTCTCGCGTCTTTCCGGCTTTGGAGAGCTTGACGCGGGTGGCCTCGTCCGGCTTGAACGACTGCAGATCGCGCTCGGGCAAGCGCGAATCGGCGTACAGCAGGTTTTGCACGATATCGCCCGAGATCGCGAACACGTCGCCACTGACCGACTTGGCGTAGCGTTCGGTGCCGCCCGGGGTGGCTCCGCCGATCACCAAGGACTGCGGCTTGCCGGCGACGATCAGTTTCAGCGTGCCTTCGGGCTTGTCGAAGCCGAACTCTTCGGCGCGAGTGCCTTCCACTTTGCCGACGGCGCGGAGCGCTTGGAGTGGCGCCAAGCTCTTCACCAATTCGTCTGCGGCCTTCACGCCCACGAAGCGACTCGTGGTGTGCTTCGGTGGGCTGACGGGGGCACCAGCGTCGGCGTCGGCGCCATGGTGCGGTAGATTCGGGGCGGCTGGTTCGTCCTTGTCGACCGTGCCCACGTACCAACGACCGAGCGCGTCCTTCTTCGGCTCGATACGCACTTTGCGGGTCGTCGATTCGAACGTCAGCGCGGTCACCGAATCCGGGTCGCCCGGCCAGACCTGAACCTCAGTCTGCTTGCTGCTCAGTTGTGCGTCGTCATCGCGGGTCCACACGCTCAAGGCGAGGACGGCCGAAACGCCGAGCAGGCCCAGGTGCACGACTTGGCCCTTCAAGAGTGTCATCGCTTGGCTCCTCCAGCGCGGCGCGAGCGGCGACTGATCACGACCCCCGCGCCCAGAACCAGGCACGGCGCGCCGAAAATGGTCGCGTAGAACCAACTCAGATCTTGTTGCTTCGTGGTCTCGATGCGCACGTCTTCTTCACTCGTTTCGGCGCCAGCGAAGCTCGCCTCGCCCACTAGCCAACGTACGGCGTCGGCCAAAAATACTTGGTTGCCGCGCACGTTGCTCATCACCAGATCGCCGAAGGCGTCGCTGTCGGCCACCACGAACGCGCGCATCTCCTTGCTCTCGGGCTTCTTGTCCCCCGGCTTCTTGTCCTTGTCCTTGTCCTTGTCCGCGTCGGGCGCGGGAGCTGCCGCTGCGATGGGACGGGAGACCGCGGCGGCCAAGTTGAAGCTGCCGGTGCTTTCGCTGTCCTTGTCTTGGACGTAGTTCTTGTTGCGGTCGCCGAAGCTGCCACTCGGCGCGCGCACCGCGAAATCGATCTTCGCCGTGGCGTTGGCGGCGCGCTCCAAGCTGCCCGTGCCGAAGAACACCACCGCCGCTGCCGATGAATTGCGGCTCAAGGTCGATACGGAAGCATGCGACGAGAAGCTGTTGCTGATCAGGCGCATCTGATCGGAATTGTTGAACGAGAGGCGCACGTGCGCGTGATCGTTCGCGAGCACCGTCGGTGTGTAGGTCAGCTGCGCCAGACCGGCGAGCGCAGCCGCCCAAGACGGCGCTTGCTCGACCGGCTCTGCGGCGGAGGGTTTCTCCGGCGCTACGGGCTTTTTGCCCGTAGCGCTGGCCGCAGGCGCGGGCGCGGGCAGCGCGCTGCCGGTGGTGCTCGGCGCAGGCGCCGCCGCCGGGTCGCTCGGGCTAGTGATCTGTGCGGTATTCGCGTCTGGTTCGAAGGCGATGAACAAGTGCCCGCCGCGATCGGCGTAGCGCTGCAGCGTGCTGAGCTCTTCGGCGGCGAACGGCTCACTCGGACCGAGCACCAGCACGACGTCCGCGTCGTCCGGAACTTCGCTGGCCAACCCCTGCCCGAGACCCAAATCTTTCAAGGTCAGGTTCTGCCTTTGCAGGAGCTGGCGCGCGATGTTGGCGGAGCGCGCCGGCTCTTCCTTGCCCTTGCCGGAATCGTTCAGCTCGCCGTGGCCGACGGTCAGGTACGCGGTGAGCCGCGCGCGCGCCAGCTTGAGCAATTGCTCTTTGACGTCCTTGTCCAGGGTCTTCAGCTTGGGCCGCGCGGCCTCGATGTCCGTACCCAGGGTGACCGTGTGGTTGACCGAGCCGCGCGAAAAGACGATGACGCCGTCTTGCGTGGCGCGAAGCTCCTTGGCAAGCTTCGGTGACAAAAGGCGGTCGCTGACCTGCACCTGGAGCTTGGGCATGCCCTGCGCGAGCTCGCGCAGGTAGCTCGCGACCTCGTTCCGAACTTCATTCACGTCCGGGAAGAAAGCGACGACTTTGACCGGCTCGGCCAAACTCGCGGCGATCTTGCGGGTCGATTCACTGGGCCGCGAGGTCTTGAAGTAGGAGTAGTCGGCCTTCCACGGCACGCCGCCCGCGGCGTACACCAAAAGCGCGCCGTAAATGGCGGCCACGACCAGCGTGAGTCCGGCGCTGGCGGCCGCCCGCACGCGTCGACTCTCCGGTCGCTCGGCGCGGCGCATGGGCCAAAGCGCGGTCTCTGCGAAGAGCATCGGGATCAGGCTGACGGCGCTGAGAGCGATCCACAGCACGCGCAGCTCACCCAGCAGATGCTCTCGCTTCGTCGCCGCCATGCTGGCGAGCCCGAGCTTCTCGACTCCGGCGTCGGTGGTCGCGAAGTAAATGGCGAGCGCCAAGAGCCCCGTCAACGACAGGACGGCCAGCACCAATTCAATCGATTTGCGCTCACCACCGGTCTTGAAGCGCGGTGAGAAACGGAGCGCCGTGGCGCAGGCGACGCACAGCACGCCCAGGGCCGTTGCTGCGCCGGCCCCCTTCTCCAGGCCCGAGAGCACTCGTTCGCCCAGGAACACGAGGCCCATGCCGCCGGCGTACAGCGGGAAGACCCAACCCGGAGCTCCGCGCTCGCTCGTGGCCGACTTTTCGGGGCTTTCGTTCAGCGCCATCGGCGGGCCTCCAGCACTTTGGTGGCAGAGAGCAAGAAAAAGTAAGCGACCATCAGGTAATACGCGACGCGATCGAACGAGAGCGTGCCGACCATGAACGGGCGATAGTTTTCGTGGTGCAACGCGAGCCCCGAGAAGAACGTATTGAACGGCGGGTTGACCGCGCGGGCGACCACCCAGAGCAGGATCATCGACGCCACCAGGGCCGCGCCGATGATCACCGCCACCACCTGCGAGCGCGCGAGTGACGAGGCAAACAGGCCGATCGCGGTCACCGCGGCCCCCAACAAGATCAGCCCCAAGTAGCCGACCAGGATGTGACCGACGCTCACCTTGCCGCGGATGAACACCATCAGCGGCATGTACGCGGTCAACAGGTTCATCAACGTGAGCACGCCGAAGGAGGAGATGAACTTACCGAGCACGATGTCGCGATCGCGGATCGGCGCGGTGTTGAGCAGCGTGATCGTCCCGGCCTGTCGCTCCTCGGCCAAGAGCCGCATCGAGAGCAGGAGCCCCGCAACCATCGTCGCGGCCGACGAGTCGTAGAAGAACTGCGTCAACAGCTGAGCCGACAGCCGCTTCGTGTCCAGGCTCGCGAAGTAAAACAAGATGCCGTCGACGAGCAGCGCTGCGGCGATGATCGCCGAGCCGAGCGGCGAGCGCAGGTAGGCGTACAGCTCGCGACGAGCGATGATCAACGCTCGCATCAGGACGGCTCCTCGTTCTGCGCCGATGATTCGGTGTGGGCGGCGTCCGCCTCCGCCTGTTTCTTTTTGCGGCGACGGCGGCCGGGCTGCTCGTGGCCTTCCCCGAGCAGCTCCAAGAACATGCTCTCCAGCTCTTTTTCTCGAGAAAGCTCCAAGATCCCGAGGCCTGCTTGCACGAGGCTCTTACCGACCTCTTCGCGCACGTCACTCTCGACCGCGATCCGGAGCGACGCGATCCCCTCCCCGGCTTCGGCGGGTTCGAGCACTTCGACATCGCGCACGGAAGCCAGACCGGCCAACGCGGCGCGCGCCTTGTCGGCCGTGGCTTGGGCAGAACCGCCTGCTCCGCGCAGGGTGAGCGCGATGCGCATCCCTTGCTTGAGTGTGGCGCTGAGCTCGGTCTCGGTGCCTGACCAAGCGATTCGGCCTTCGTCGATGACCAGGATTCGATCGCAGGTTTCGCTGATTTCGGTCAGGATGTGGCTCGAGACAACGACCGTGTGCGCGCCGCGGAGCCCGCGCACGAGCTCGCGCATTTCCATGATCTGGACCGGATCCAAGCCGGAGATCGGCTCATCCAACACGACCAGCTCTGGGCCGTGAACGATCGCTTGGGCGATGCCCACGCGCTGCTTGAAGCCATGTGACAAAGAGCCAATCAATTGATTGCCCACGTCACCAATTTCGGTCAGCTCTTCTACGTCCGCGACACGCTTCTTGACGTGATTGGCCGGCACGTTGCGCAGCCGGGCGGCGTACGAAAGGTACTCACGCACGGTCATGTCGTCGTAGAGGGGGGGGCGATCGGGCAGGTAGCCGACTTTGGCTCGCACCTCGTCCGGTCTTTCCACGACATCGAAGCCGGCCACGCGCACGCTGCCGCTGGTAGGCAACAAATCACAGGCCAAAACCCGCAATGTGGTGGTCTTCCCGGCCCCGTTCAGACCGAGCAAACCGACCACTTCACCCTGCGCGATGCGCGTGGAGAGCGGGCCGATCGCGCGGCGATCACCGTAGTACTTGTAAAGTTCCTGGATCTCGATCACGTGATTACCGAAGATGCTGCGGGCGGCCCCTCCGGCCAAACCGTGGACCCGCCGTTACCACACTCTGCCGCTGCCTGGGACCCCGGAGCATCGCAAGATATTCCCCAACGACACAAAGTGCCGACAGAACTCCGATCGCAACCCCTCAGTGAAGCCCGCGGTGCGGAAGGCGCGCGCGTGCATCATCCAGTTTCGAGCGCATCGCCCGGCAATTTTTCGGCCGCCGAGCTGGCAACTCGCGTCCGGGCGGCAGGCCAAGAGCTGGGCTTCGTGCGTGTTGGGTTCGCGGCGATCGATCCACTCGAGTTCGGCGCCGAGCGCCTGTCCGCGTGGCTCAGCGCAGGGCGTCACGCGGAGATGGGCTACTTGGTCGATGGTCCGCGTCACGACCCGCGTCAGCTGCTGTCCGAAGCCAAGACGCTGATCGCGGTAGCCCTCGCCTACCCAGCGAGCAGCGATCTCGTGCCGCTGCGGCGCGCCGAAGACGGGCCACCATTGACCGGCATCGTGGCTCGCTATGCGCGCGGTGAAGACTACCACGACGTCATGCGCAAGAAATTGCGCCGGCTGGCGGATGCCGTCGCCAACTTGCTCGGTCGCCCGGTGCTCGCTCGACACTGCGTCGACACCGCGCCGCTGCTCGAACGCGCTGCGGCCGAACGCGCTGGGCTCGGCTTCGCCGCCAAATCGACGATGACGATCATTCCCGGGGTGGGCAGCTACGTGATGCTGGGCGAGCTCTTGATCGACGCCGAGATCGCCGCCGATGCCCCGATGGCGCAGCGCTGTGGCTCGTGCCGGCTGTGTTTGGACGCGTGCCCCACGGGCGCGATCGTGGACGCGCACGTGGTCGACGCGAGGCGCTGCATCTCCTACCTCACGATCGAGTCGAGCGGGCCCATCCCGCATGATCTGCGACCTTTGATCGGGGTGCGCGTGTTTGGTTGCGACATTTGCCAAGACGTTTGCCCGTTCAACGCCAGCGCGGAGGGTAAGCCGTCAGCGCCCGAGCTCGCCCCGCGCTCGAACCTGGCAGCTCCGGATCTGATCGGGCTCTTGGAGCTAGGCTCGGCGCGCTATCGCCAACTGGTCAAAGGCACGGCCTTGCGCCGCACGCACCGCGCACAGCTGGCTCGCAACGCCGCGATCGCACTCGGCAACACCAAGGACGCACGCGCGGTGATCCCGCTCGCGCGCGCGGTGGCCGCGCACACGAGCGGCTTGGTGCGTGGGCACGCCGCCTGGGCGCTGGGTGAAATCGGCGCGGCGGCGCGTGAGCACGCGCTACCAGTGCTGACCTGCGCCCGTGAGCACGACGCGGACCCGTTCGTCCGCGAAGAGGCCGCGCTCGCGCTGCTGCGGCTCAACGCGGGCTGAACGCGCTCAGCGTTTGCCGTCTTGGCTCTCGGCTGCCGCTTCTTTCAGCCACAGCGCCCGCTGCTCTTTGGTGTCTCGCACGTCGAAATCATCGGCCGTACGCGGGAAAATCGGCGAGTGGTAGACTTGGCGGAGTAGCTCGAGCGTGGGCTTGGGGCGCGCCTCCGCTAGGTTCACGGCGTCGGGATCGGGCGAACTCAGATCGTAGAGCTCGGGCAAGGCGGCTTCGAGCGAGAGCACGGCCTTCCAGTTTCGCGCCGGATCGACCACGCCGACTCGCACCAGCACGTCCTTCGAAGCCGCGGTCAGCAAGAGCGGTAGCCGGCGCGGCGGACGATTGGGCACGAGATAACCGAGCAGATCTTCGCCCTGATAGCCGGCCATATCCGGGTTCGACTGCATGTAGCGCGCGAGCGTGGGTGCAACGTCGACGAGCGAGACTCGCTCGTCGATCCGGCGCGAACCCAGGCCGGGCGCGTGCAGCATGAGCGGCACTCGGATCAGCTGCTCCCACAGGAACACCGAGTGCACCCAGAAGCCGTCTCGGCCGAGCGCCTCGCCGTGGTCGGAGACGAACAGCACCACGGTGTTGTCCATCAGCTTTCGCTTCTCGAGCTCTTTGAGCAAGCGCCCGAACTCCGCGTCGATGCCGGCAGCGATCGCGCGGTAGCGCCAACTCTGATCGTCGTTTTCGATCGGGATGTGATGTATTTCGGCCAAATGCTCGACGTACGGCGTGTCGAGTTCGTGCCAGTTGTGCTGATCGAAGTTGAACAGCCACAGGAAAAAAGGCTTGGACGTATGCAAGCGCGCGCTGAGCAGCTCGAGCGCGCGATCGACGACCGGGCGCGCAGTGCTTTGCTGCGCGCCGTAGCCCCAGACTTGCATCTCCTTCGGATAATCTTCGACGTCGATCGTGCGATCGAAGTGAAACTCCGGGCGCAGCTTGCCGATGAACTCACGCGCAGACTTGGCGATCACCAGCTGCCGATCGTAGCCCGCGCGCGTCGCCACGCGCAGCAGATCGTTGTTCGGCGTAGACGAGACGTCATAGTTGCCGCCGGTCAGCGCGGGCAGCGAACGCAGCGTGTCGGAGCCCGTTGCGTACGCATTGCGAAAATCCAGCGAGCTGCCGGCGAAGCGCGCCACGTTGGGCATGACCCGCGGATCGCGGGCTACGTCGTCCCGCAACGTGTCGACGTAGTAGACGATCACGTTGAGGCCTTGCTTCGGGCCGCGCAGCGCTGCGATTTGTGCCGCGAAGTTCGGCTCTTCCGCGGGCGGGCTCAGCCACTCGGGCGCGCTGCTCGGGGCGCCGAGCGGAAAACGCTCACGCACGCGGGCGACGCGCGACATGTACAGCCCGCGCCAATGAAGCGGATCTTTGAGGAACGCTTCTGCCACTTGCTCACGGCGCAAGACGCGCCCGACGTAGGCTTCTTCCAGCCAAACGTGGCGCAGCCAATCGTCGATACGCACTCGAATTCTCGGCAACACGATGAACGCCACGAGCCAAAGCAGGCCCAGCGCGCCCAAGCCGCGTATGATCGCCTCGCCGCGCGCGGCGCGCACGGTCATGGCGTGCAAGCCGAGCGCGAACGCGGCGCCCAGGAGCAACGCGGAGGCCAGCTCCAAGATGGTGTGGATGCGCGAGTAGAGCGAGACGTACTGCGTCAGATCGATCCACACCACGAGCGCGCCCGATGCCAGAAAGAGCGCCACAACCAAACCAAATAAAAGCCAGCGCCTGCTCGCCAATAGGCGCCCCGCCACGAGCAACGCGGCCGCACCCAGCGCGGTTGCTGAGCCCGCGCCGAGCATGAACACGATAGGTCCAATGCTGCGCAGCAGCGTGCGTGCCACGTGCTCGCCGCTGAAGGTGTAGATGGCGGTGCTCATGCTGGCCAGGGCACCGACCGCGCCGTAGAACAGCGCACGAGGCCAGAGCGCGCGCGGCTCGCTAGCAGCCAAGCGTCGGAAGAGCACGCGCGACTCGAGCCACACCAAGCAGGTGATCAAGAGACCGAGCAGCGCACCAACCATGGCGTACAGCCCGAGCGCCCCGAACACGTGACGGGACACCGAGAAATACGCCCAGCCCGAGCGCACGCAGGCATCCGCGGCCACCATGCACCACGTCGAAAACACGCCGGCGCTCACTAGCCGCGCCAGTAAACCCAGAAAATTCAAGGGGCTAGTGCCCGGACGCGGGGAGAGCTCAGGGTCCAGAGTTCGTACGACCTAGGGTGGCGCGCTCGGCGGGAGCGCTGGGGCGTAATTGGGGCTCGAGCATATTCACCCGTCCCGCCGTTGTCACGGCAACGGAAACGTTTTAGGGCATGAAGCGCGTCGAAAAAAATGCTCGAACCTCAATCACCTTTGTCTCGGATTGTGACTGCGCCCGGCGCGAGCCAGCCGAGTGGTGTGTCTCCGAAACAATTGGCGATGATCGTGCTGTTCGGCACGCTCAGCATGCTGTTCGGGGCGAGCGTGGTCGGCTACCTGATCACACGCTCGCAAAACGAGGTCTGGAAGACGGCCAGCATGCCCGGGCTGCCGCTCGGTCTGCTGGCGAGCACGGTCTTGCTGGCGGCGCTGAGCATCGCGATGCACGTGGCGTTGCGCGCCGTGCGTCAGAATCGCTTCGAAAAGCTGCAGCGCGCGCTGACCGTGGCCCTGCTTTTGGGCGCGGCGTTCGTGGTCGGGCAAGCCGAAAACTGGCGCTCGATGTACGGGGCGGCGATCGCTACCGACGCGCGCACGCTGTACGCCTTCACGTTCTACATGTTGACGGGCCTGCACGCCGTACACGTGATCGGGGGCTTCGTGCCGTTGTTCGTGGTCCTGGGCAAGGCCAAGCGCCGCGAATACTCGAGCTCCAATCACGAAGGCGTGAAGCTGTGCGCTCAATACTGGGACTACCTGGGCGTGATCTGGTTGATCCTGCTCAATGTCCTGTACTTTGCGACCTAGCGTCCGTGACCTGACGATGAAAAGCTACTTCTGGGATTTCTTCGGGCCGCGCGCCGAGGGCACCGCGCAGCACTTTCTGATCCACTTGCGTGAGTTCTTGAAGAAGAACGAATGCCCGGAGATGCCGACCGGTCTACGCTCCGAAGGCGCTGGGCACCACGCCGTGTTTTGCGCGCCGCCGCTCGAGTTCCAGGCCGCGATCGAACGCAGCTTGTGTCCGCGCCGCTCGACCGAAGAGTGAGCGAAGCGCGGCGCTACGGCGAGAGGCGCTCGACGTCCCAGCCGGACGGGCCTGCGCGATACGAGAAGCGATCGTGGAGGCGCGCGTTTTGGCCGAGCCAGAACTCGATTCGCTCCGGCTCCAGCCGATAGCCGCCCCAAAACTCCGGCCGCGGTACGGGCTGATCCGCGAAGCGCGCCTCGGCCTCGGCGATGCGCTGCTCCAGCACCTCACGGGATGCGAGCACTTGGCTTTGCGCGGATGCCCAGGCGCCGATCTGACTGCTGCGCGCGCGCGCCGCGAAGTAGCGATCCGACCAGACCGCGGAGGCGCGCTCGACGCGCCCTTCGATACGCACCTGCCGGTTCAGGCTGGCCCAAAAGAAGACCAACGCGGCATGCGGGTTCTGCGCCAGCTCTTGACCCTTATTGCTGCCGTAGTTGCTGACGAAGTACAGCGCGCCTTCGCTCACGCCTTTGTACAGCACCGTGCGCGCCGAGGGCCGACCAGCAGGGCTCACGGTGGCGAGGGTCATGGCGTCCGCGAAGCGCGGGTCCAGCACGCGTGCTTCGGCAAACCAGCCTTCGAACACGGTGAGTGGATCGGGACCGAGTGTTTCTGGGTTCACGCCGCAACCATTTAGCGCGGATCGCCAAGATGTTCGCCCCTGATGCGACTTTTCCGTCGAGCTTGGGAAGAAATGAGGCCTTTGCGCGTAAGCTCGGTATCATCCGCTGCGTTCTTCTTACGAGGGAAATTGTCCATGCAAAATACGTCAATGAAGCGATCTGCGGTGCTGGTGGCGGGCGCGTTGAGCCTGGCCGGCGCATTTTTCGCAGGCGCTGCCTACGCCGCGGACCCCAAGCTCGACGAAGCGACGTCGCTGATCACCCAAGCGGTGGCAGCGCTCAAATTGGCCCAGAATCCGGAGTCGAACCAGAAGAAGGATTTTGCCGGTCATCGCCTGGCTGCGATTGAGCTGCTCATGCGAGCCCAAGGCGAAATCATCAAAGCCAAGCGTTTTGCCGACGCTGCGCCGCCCACGCCGAAAGAACCCAGGCCGCCCACGCCGAGGGAGCCCAAACCCAAGGATCCGACGCAGCCAACGCCCAAAGATCCGATGCAGCCGACGCCCAAGGAACCCAAGCCTCCGATCACCAAGGGTTGATAGACTGGCCCCGAGCACCTCGGTTGCAGTGCTCCGCATCTCGGCTATATGAGAGCTCGATGCGAGTCTTGGTTACCGGCGGTGCGGGTTTCATCGGCAGTCACGTCGTAGAAGGGGCGCTTGCGGAGGGCTACGAGGTTGCCGTCCTCGACGATCTGAGCTCTGGCAAGCGCAGCAACGTGCCCGAGGGCGTGCCGCTGTTCGAGGTCGACTTGCGCAATCGCAGCGCAGTCCGTGAAGCGCTGGCGAGCTGGAAGCCGGACCTCGTGAGTCATCAGGGCGCGCAGATCAGCGTCGCCGTCAGCGTACGCGAGCCGTATTTGGATGGCGAGGTGAACATCCTCGGCGGCATCAACTTGTTGGACGCATGCGTCGCGCTCCAGGTGAAGCGCTTGGTGTTCGCCAGCACCGGCGGCGCGATCTGTGGCGAGGTGCCCGAGGGACAACGCGCAGACGAGGCCGTGCGCCCAGCGCCGATCAGCCCGTACGCGATTCACAAGTTGGCGTTCGAGCAGCTGCTCGATGTGTATCGCACTCACCACGGCCTCGACAGCGTGGTGCTCCGTTACGCGAACATTTACGGCCCGCGGCAAGATCCCCATGGTGAAGCCGGCGTGGTGGCGATCTTCTTCGACACCGTGCTGGCAGGCAAAACCTTGCGCGTGAACGGCATGCGCAGCGAAGGCGATCCCGGCTGTTTGCGCGACTACGCGTACGTCGGGGACGCCGCGCGCGCCAACCTAGCGGCACTCGCCGGACGCTTGCCCGAACGGACGATGAACGTGTGCACCGGCAATGAGGTGTCCACACTCCAGCTAGCCCGGGAGATCTCTGCCGTCGCGGGCGTCGAGCCGCGCACGGTGTTTGCTCCGCCCCGCGCGGGCGACATCGGGCGTTCGGTGCTCGACCCGACGCGCTTCATCGCGGCCCTCGGCACGCCCGTGCCGATCAATGAAGGCTTGCAGCATACCTTCGAATGGTATCGTTCGCGCTAGTGAGGCACTGGCCCGTCGCGCTCTCGTTGCTGCTGGCGTCGGCGTGCACCAAGGCGCCCGCGCGCCCGCCGAGCGCGAGCCCGAGCACGGGCTCACTCGGCGAGCCGGCGCTCGGCGCGTCCCTGCCCTCCATTGCCGGCGAAACCGCGCTCGATGACTCGGGAGACAGCGAGCACGAGAGCGATGGCGAAGACGAGCCGCTCGACGACGGCGAGCTCGCCGAGCCAGCCCCGGGCGCACCGCGACCGCACCCGCTCGACGGCTGGTCGGAGGAGCGCATCGAGCACGCGGTCACCGCCGATCTCGCGTCTCTCGGGGCCATGTCCGTCGGCACCCCCAACGCGGGCGGCCTCGTCAACGGCGTCCAAGCCCTGGCCTCGCCCCTCTATTCGTTGGTCAGTCCCGGCTCGGCCTGGGGCACGCAAGAGACCATCGACTACCTGAATACGGCCGTGCAAGCCGTCCATGACGAGTTTCCGGATACGCCGCCCTTGGCTTTGGGAGACATCGGCGCGCGCCACGGCGGCCCGCTGCGACCGCACATCAGCCATCAAGCGGGGCGCGATCTGGACATCAGCTTTTATTACAAAGACGGCACGCGCTGGTACGCGCGCGGCACACGAGACAACCTGGATTTTCCGCGCCTATGGGCGTTCGTGCGCGCGCTGATCGAAAAGACGGACATCGATCTGATCTTGCTCGATCGGGGCTTACAGGACCCGCTCAAAGAGTATGCGCTGACGATCGGCGAAGATCCGGCCTGGCTTTCCCAGATCTTTCAAGGAAAGGGCGCGCTGCGAGCGATCATTCGCCACGCGCCCGGCCACGCGACGCACCTGCATTTACGCTTTTGGAGCCCCCTGGCGCAAGAAACCGCGCGCCGTTGCTATGGCGCGCTCGCCCGCCACAAGCTCGTCCGTGCGCCCGTGCAATACACCACGCACAAGGCCAAAAAGAACGAGACCTTGGCCATGATCGCCAAGAAATATGGCAGCACCGTGCGCGCGATCAAGGGCGCCAACGGTCTGCGCTCGAACTTGATCCACGAGCAGGCCGTGTATCGCATTCCGCTCAGCGGCGGCGTTCGTATCCCGCACACCGAGCGCGTGCGCATTCCGGCGCGCCGCCCGCCGCCCGCGCGTCGCGACCCAGGCGAGGCGCAGCGCTCCGTCTCAGCGCGCGAACGAGAATAGCAGGCCCGCGCTATCTCGTAGCTCGCACGAAAGGCCGCGCTCGGCGACCTTGGCGACCCAAGCCAGCGACCCGGGCAGCAGCGGCTCGATCGGCTTCACGCGCACTCGCAGGCCGCCCGGATGTTGGTTGATGGACTTCAGCGGCCGCGAGCCGGCGCTAGCGCTTGGCGCCCTCGAGCTTGCGTTCGAGCAGGGCGTACAGCACGGAAGCGGCCGTGTAGAGCCGATTTTCTGCCTGCTCGAAGATCACCGAGCGCGGCCCGTCGGCGACTTCGGCCGAAACCTCCTCGCCGCGGTGTGCGGGCAGGCAGTGCAGCAAAATCGCGTCCGACTTGGCCGTGGCGAAGGTCTTTTCCTGAATTTGGTAGGGGCCCAGCGCCTGTTGCCGAGCGGCCTTTTGATCCTCCGAATCACCCATGGACAGCCAAACGTCGCTGTACAGCGCGTCCGCGTCGTGGGCCGCCTCCGCCGGGTCTTCGCTGATCAGGATCTCGCTGCCGCTCTTCTTGGCCACTTGGCGAGCGGCGTCGACCAGCGCCTGGGGCAGCTGATAGCCCTTGGGCGCTGCGATAGCGAAGTTCGTGCCCATCAGCGCGCAAGCTTCCATCAAGCTGACGGCCACGTTGTTGCCGTCGCCGATGTAGGCGACCTTGCACTTGTCGAGCGGGCCGCGTTGCTCGGCCAGGGTCATCAAATCAGCCAAGCTCTGGCACGGGTGATGACCGTCGGTGAGCGCGTTGATCACCGGGATCGACGCGGCCGCCGCAAAGCGCTCGACGTCGTCGTCCTTGAAAGTGCGGATCACGAACGCGCGTACGAAGCGACTGAGCACGCGCGCCGTGTCTTCGATCGTCTCGCCGCGACCGAGCTGCAGATCGTTCGGACCCATGCTGATCGCCTGGCCCCCGAGGCGACCGATCGCGGTCTCGAAGGACACGCGCGTGCGCGTGGACGGCTTGTTGAAGTACAAGGCGACCGAGTCGTTCTGCAACGCCGTACACCGCTGGTAGGGCTTGGCTTTGAACTTGACCGCGCGTGCCAGCAAATACTTGAAGTCGGCCCGACTGAGATCGGACGTCTTGAGAAGGTCCTTCATGGGAGCTACCGGTCGGACGCTTATAGTCGGTCGCTCTAGCCATGTCCTCGTTTTTCATACTGATTGGGGGCGATTGGCGCGCCGGAATCGAGCGCGTCTTACGCTGGTTACGGCGCAGGCGAGCTGCTAGCTTGCGCCCCCATGGCGAACCCAACCGCGACACTTTCCACCTCGCTCGGCGACGTGGAAATCGAAATCTACAGTGACAAGATGCCACTCACGGCAGCGAACTTCATCAAGCTGGCAAAGGCCGGCTTCTATGATGGGCTGCACTTTCACCGTGTGATCAACGGTTTCATGATCCAGTTCGGCTGTCCGCACAGCAAAGATCCAAAGAGCCCGCGCGCCGGCACCGGCAACAGCCCCGATGGCACGATCAAGGACGAGCACCCCGCCGACGCCAAGCTCTCGAACGAGCCGGGCACCTTGTCGATGGCCAATACGGGCCGCCCCGACAGCGGCAGCTGCCAGTTCTTCATCAACACGGTGCACAACAGCTACCTGGATTGGTTTACTCCCGGTGCCTCCAAACACCCGGTCTTTGCCAAGGTCGTGAAGGGCCTGGACGTCGTGAAGAAGATCGAAACCACACCCACCGCAGCTGGGGACCGGCCGGTGACCCCGGTGCAAATGGTCAAAGTCACGGTCAACGACTGAATTTTGACCCGTCCGGCCTGGCGGCGTGGCGGCGGCAGCGAACTGCAGACACAATGGTGGGGGGCCGCCGCGCCCCGAGCCCGTCTTCCGCGGGATTGAAAAAAGATTCCGCGGAGCCCTTGAGCCCAGGGTCCGACTCTGTAAACATTTCAAGATCTAATGTGAATACCGCGCCCCACGCCCCTCCCCCACGTCCCGTGGCGGGGGAAATCTCCCAAGGCCACGTGCTTGGGAGATACGAGCTACTGCTGCCGATCGCCACCGGTGGAATGGCGATGGTGTGGGCAGCGCGCGTCAAGGGTACGCGCGGCTTCCAGAAGGTCGTCGCGGTCAAGACGATGCTCTCCAAGCTGAGCGAAGACGCCCAGTTCGAGCAAATGTTCTTGGACGAAGCGTCCCTGGCTTCGCAGATCCGCCACCCCAACGTGGTCGAGATCTCGGACCTGGGTGAGCAAGATGGCGTGCTCTACCTGGCAATGGAGTGGATCGACGGCGTTCCACTCAATCAATTGATGAAGACGGCGAAAACCGCCGGTGGTGTGCCCCTGCCGATCGCCGTGCGTATCGTGATGAACGCCTGCGCCGGCCTGCATGCGGCGCACGAGCTGCGCGACGCCAAGGGCCAGCTGATCGGGCTCGTGCATCGGGACGTCTCGCCGCAAAATATTTTGGTCACGTACGACGGCGTGTCGAAGGTGGTCGACTTTGGCGTGGCCAAGGCGACCGCGATGGGCGGCGGGGCGACGGTGGCCGGGCAGCTCAAAGGCAAGGTCAGCTACATGGCGCCCGAGCAGGTGCGCGGTGAAGCGATCGACCGGCGCGTCGACATCTTCGCCATGGGCATCGTGCTGTACGCTTTGACCAGCGGAAAGCACCCGTTTCGTCGTGAAAGCGAGGCGGCCACCATGTACACCATCGCCTCGGACGAGGTCGTGATTCCGCCCAGCAAGTTCGTACCGAACTACCCTGTTGGCCTGGAGGCCGTGCTGCTCAAGGCGCTGGCCAAAGACAAGAACGCGCGCTTTGCCACGGCGAGTGAGTTTCAGCGAGCGTTGGATCAGTGCCTACCTGCCGCTGAGCGCGCCAACACCGACGAAGACATCGGCGCGTTCATCCGCCAGCTCTTCGGCAACAAGCGCGAAGAGAGCCGCGCCGCGCTGGCCGACGCCCTGGCGCTGGCCGACAAGTCGCGGCCAGACATCGTGAGCCCGCTCAGGCAATCCCAGCGGCGCTCGTTCTCGGACATCGAGCTGAGCACCGGCTCGTCGAACGACGAGAGCAAGACCTTCGGCATCTTGGGCACGGCCCCGGCTACGCCCTCCCCCACGCGCAAGCGCGCGCTGCTCATCGGCTCGCTGTGCGGCGCGTTGTTCCTGGCTGCGGCCGCCGCGTTCGCGCTCTCGAAGTCCAAGTCCAGCGAAGACGCGAAGGCCACACCATCGGCCCAAGTCGAAAATCCAGCGCCGGTGGCGAGCACTGCCGAACCGCCACCAGCCGCTCAGCCATCCCCGCTCCCCGAGCTCGAGAGCGCAACCGCCGATCCTTCGCCCACCGCCCCGCCCGCGCCCGTCCCCACGCGCACGGTGGCGACGCCCAAGCAGGTCGTGCCAGTGCCCGCGGCGCCACCCACGGCCTCCGTGAAGAAGGCCCCTCCGCCTAAGTGGCGCCAAGATCCAGGGTTTTGAAGGGCCGCTCGCGGCGCGGGCGAAGAGCCTAGAAGCGGCCCGCCCAAGACACGCCGGCAAGGCTATTGGGCGCGCTCGGCAAGAGCGTCATCCCGGTAGTCGTGGACGGCGCGTGCTTCCGCTGCAGCACGAGCATGGTGACGGCCGTGCCCACACAGGCCACACCCACGCCCAGCGCGACCTGCGAGGTCACGTTGTACAGCTTGAGGTTCGAGTAATCACCAGCAGCCGAGCTCGGGCAAGCATCGTGGTTCGGCCCGCATTGGTCTTCGAGATCGCTCAGCGTGCTCTGGCGCAGGCCGAACAGCACGCCTGAGCCGATCAAGCTAGCGATCCCGACGCCGCCGATCACGTACGGGATCAAGCGCGGATTGCGCTCCTCGACCGGCGGGGTCGCGCCCACGCCCACGCTGGGCCGCGCTTCCTCGGGCTCGAGCGTGAGCGCGACGTCCACGGTCTTCTGCTCGTTCTCGGCGATGGTGACGGTTTGACTGAACGGCAGCGAGTTCGGGGCCCTGGCTGAGACCGAGTGCGGGCCAGGATCGAGCGGCACGGGCACGCCTACCGAGCTTGCGCCGAGCGCCACGCCGTCGAGCTGGATCTCGGCCGCCTCGGCGTTTGCGCCGCGCACGATCACGAGCTTGGGGATAATCGTCTCGAGCCGGCCCACCGCGGCGGCGACCTCGGCTTTGAAGTCTTCACCCACGCTATCGGCGTCTGCGAACGCCAGCTGATAGCCGCCCAGAGCGGTCACCAAACGGCCGAGCTTCTCTTCACAAGTCGCGATGTGAAAGCGCACTTGCGGCGTCATGCGCACTTGGCCGACGTCGCGAAACTGCTCGAGCGCGGTGCTGTAGTTGCCCGCCTGTTCCAGCTCGATCGCGCGCTGGAATTGCGCGCGCGCCTTGGACAGCTCTTTCTTGTCTTGCGCGGCGGCTGGGCGCGCAAGAAGCGTGATCGAGAGCACGGGCAGCGCCAAAAGCGAGCCTCGTAAACACATGGCAAGCAGCTGCCGACAGACCAAGGTCGAGCCGAACTGACGGGGCATCTAGCCTCGCAGCATACCCCTACCTGCCCGCGCGATCGAGTGCGCTTCTGGATCCGGTCGATTCGAGCTTATTTACGGCAATCTGCGTACACCTCCTTACGCCGCGCCGCGGTCGGTGCCATCTTCCGCAGCGCTTGGCAGACGATCGCAAAATACCGGAAGGCCGCATGGGGCGCTTCGTTCGCCTCGCTGGCTTGGGCGCTCGAACCAGCGCCAGCCTGCTGTTCTCGAAGAACGGCGAAAATGCCGCTGCGCGCGCGGCCGAGGTGCTCGGGACCCTGCGCGGCGTCGCCGCCAAGGTCGGTCAGATGGCAAGCTACGTGGACGGCATCGTGCCCGAGGGCCAGCGGGAAGCTTACGAAGCTGCGCTCCGGAAGCTTCGCGATCAAGCGCCCACCTCGACCAGCGTGGAGATCCGCGCGCTCGTCGAGCTCGAACTCGGCGCGCCCATCTCCGAGCTATTCGTCGACTGGGAGGACGAACCCGTCGCCAGCGCCTCGATCGGCCAGGTGCATCGCGCGCGGCTTTCGGACGGCCGCGTGGTCGCGGTCAAGGTGCAGCATACGGGCATCGCCAAGGCGGTGGAGAGCGATCTCGAAAACGTCGGCATGCTCGAGTCGGTGGTCGGCACGCTGGTGGGCAAAGGCGTCAACTCGCGCGGCATCCTGAACGAGGTGAGAACGCGCTTCCGCGAAGAGCTCGACTATCGCTTGGAGGCGCGCCGGCAAACGGAGTTCGCGCAGCTCTTCCGCGGCGATCCGCAAATCTTCGTGCCCCAAGTGTTCAGCGAGCGCTCCAGCACGCGCGTGCTCACGAGCGAGTTCGTCAGCGGCGAGAGCCTAGACCAAGCGGCGACACGAAGCGAAGCCGAGCGCCGCGCCTATGCCGAGGCCCTGTGGCGCTTCGTCTTCAAAGGCAACCTCGTGGGCGGCATGTTCAACGCCGACCCGCATCCCGGCAACTACATCTTCCAGCCCGAGGGTCGCATCGCGTTCCTGGATTTCGGCTGCGTGCAGCCGATCCACGGTGGCCGCATGGGGCCGGCGCGCGCGCTGCACCGCGCCGCCATCGACAAGGACGAGCGGAGCTTTGCCCAGCAAGTGCGCGTGCTCATGGAAACGCGCGGCGGGCTGTACGAAGAGCTGGCGATCGCCTACTCGCGGCGCTGCTTCGAGCCGCTATTCGCGTCACCCTTCCGGGTCACGCGGGAGTTCGTACGCAAGCTGGTGGCCGAGATCGGCGACATGAAACAAGTCATGTTCAAGAAGGACGGCAATTTCGTACCACTGCCGGAGGGCATGGTATTCATGAATCGCCTGCAATTCGGCTTCTATTCCGTACTCGCGCGGCTCGACGTGGAAGTCGACTACGCGGCTGTCGAGCGCGCCTTCATGGCCGGCGTATCGCCCGAGGCGCACAGCGCGTAGCGCGCGCCTTCCAGCCTGCCCGCTCGAAGTCAGCGCATATTTCGCCCGTTTCGGGGGCTTTCTGGGGCGGCGCGATGACACTCGGGCGTAGCGCTGTGTCATGTCGAGACAGCGCGCGCTCCCACACCGAAAGTTCGCTCGCGGTTGGAACCGGTTCCCACGAGTTCCCGCGAACAACCGACTTTACCAGGCCCCCGGCCGATGCCAGAATACGGAACTAGTTCCATACCCCGCTGCTGCTGCAAGGACCTCGGCTACTATGAAGTACGGTTACTTCGACGACCAGACCCGCGAGTACGTGATTACCAACCCACGCACGCCGGTCAAATGGATCAACTACGTGGGTACGCTGGGCTTCGGTGGCTTCGTCGACCACACGGGCGGGCTCTTGTTGTGCAAGGGAGATCCGGCGCTCAACCGCATCACGAAGTACATCCCGCAGCTGCCAGGCTCTCAGTTCAAGGGCCACACGCTCTACCTGCGCAAGCGCGGAAGCCGAGGTTCCCAGCTCTTCTCGCCGCTGTTCGTGCCCACGCTCGATGCCTACGACCGCTACGAGTGTCGAGTCGGCCTCGGCTACAGTCACTTCCGTACGGAGTTCCACGGCATCGAGAGCGAGATCAGCGTGTTCGTGCCCACGGGCGAAGCGATCTTGGTGCAGGAAATCAGCGTCACCAATCGGAGCGCCGAGCCGGTCGAGCTCGACGCGATCCCGCTGCTCGAATATACCCACTTCGACGCGCTCAAGCAGTTCACCAACGCTGATTGGGTGCCACAGACGATGCAGAGCGAGGCGCACGACGACGGCGCCGGGCGCAAGATCTTGGCTCAGTTCGCGTTCATGAATCGGGACCAGCGCCAGACGTACTTCACCGCCAACGTCCCAGTCAGCTCCTTCGAGACCGATCGCCGGGTGTTCCTGGGTGACAACGAATATGGCACGTTTCAGCGCCCGCTGAGCCTCGAGCAGCCGGAGCTCTCGAACACCTTGGCGCTGCGCGGGGACAACATCGCGGCGCTGATGCTGCCGCTCGGAACGCTCGCCCCGGGCGAGACCAAGCGCTTCGTCACTTTGCTCACCCAGCAGGAGGGCACTCGAACGGAGAGCCTGGCGAGGGCCCGCGCCTTGTTCGAAAAATATCGCAGCCACGAGGCCGTCGCCTCGGCGCGCGCGGCGATGAGCGCCAACTGGGACAAGTACCTCGCCCGCGTCCAAGTGAACACGCCCGACGCCAGCATGAACAGCATGCTCAACGTGCACAATCCGCGGCAGTGCTACATGACCAAGAACTGGTCGCGGGATTTGTCGCTGTATCAGCTGGGCTTTGGCGGCCGCGGCATCGGCTTCCGCGACAGCTCACAAGACGTGATGGGCGTGATGAGCGCGATGCCCGAAGAAGCGCGGGAACTGATCGAGAAGCTCTTGTCGGTGATGAAGATCAACGGCTCGGCCATGCATCAGTTCTACGCCTCGACCATGGTCGCCAACGAAGGTGACGCGCGCGAATACGAAGATCGCCCCAACTTCTACGGCGACGATCACCTATGGATCGTGTTCGCCGTGTGCGCCTACCTGAAAGAGACCGGGGATCTGCGCTTCCTCGATCGCGTGCTGCCGTACTACGAGAAGGACAAGCAAGGCGCGCCGCGAGAGCAAGGCACGGTGCTGAACCACCTAGAACGCGCGGTTGAGTTCACCAAGACCAACGTCGGCCGTCACGGCCTGCCCCTGCTCGGTTTCGCGGATTGGAACGACACCGTCAATTTGAAGACGGGCGCCGAGTCCTTGTTCATCGCCAACCAGTACGGCAAGGCGCTCCTGGATTTGATCGAGCTGTTCGAGTTCCGCGGGGACCACGCGCAGGCTGCGCGTTACCGCGCGGATTACGAACACATGCGCGGCCTGGTCAACGAATACGCCTGGGACGGTGAGTGGTACGTGCGCTATTTCGATCACGATGGTTCAGCCATCGGTTCGAGGAAGAACGCGCAAGGCCAAATCTGGACCAACGGCCAAAGCTGGCCCGTGATCTCCGGCTTCGCCCCGCGCGATCGCGCCGAGCGCGCGCTCGAATCCGTGAATCGCCTGCTGAATACGCCGAGCGGCATCAAGCTCAGCGCCCCCGGCTATGACGGCTTCGATCCCGCTAAGGGCGGCGTCACCACTTATCCGCCAGGAGCCAAGGAGAACGGCGGCATCTTCCTGCACGCGAACCCCTGGGTCATGATCGCCGAAACCCTAGTCGGCAACGGCGACCGCGCGTTCGAATACTACAACCAGATCAACCCCGCCGCGAAGAACGACGTGATCGACACCTACGAGTGCGAGCCGTACGTGTACGCGCAAAACATCCTAGGCAACGAGCATCCGCTGTTCGGCCTAGCCCGCAACAGCTGGCTCTCCGGCACCGCCTCGTGGACCTATCAAGTGGGCACCAAGCACATCTTGGGCGTCATGCCCAACTACGGCGGTCTCGAAATCAACCCCTGCATCCCCAAAGCCTGGGACGGCTTCAGCGTCCGCCGCCAATTCCGCGGCGCCGAATACCTGATCGAAGTCACGAACCCGGAACACGTCTCGAAAGGCGTGCAAAAGCTCGTTGTCGACGGCGTGCCCGTGCTCGGCAACGTCGTCCCGGCATTCAACGACAACAAGACCCACTCCGTTCAAGTCACCCTCGGTATCCTGGCTGATTCGGGCGAAGAGGCCGCTCAGTAACTGAGCGCTCTCGGGTTCACCGCGTCCCGCGGCGCGGTGAACTCGTCAGGATTTTCAATCGTCCACCAGCCGATGCCAAAGACTTCGCCCCGGCCGACGTGCCCCACGCCAGACAGCCCGGGACTCAGTCAGCCAGCGCCTGCAAATAGCGCCGGCCCGTAGAGCGATCGACATATGCCACCGCTTCGAAGCCGCCGGACGCGCCTTGTAACCAGAGCCGCACGTAATCACGACTGACGGGCGCGTGGCCCCACCACTCCACCGCATCGAGCCGTTGTTCGAAGCGGAGGTGATCGATGGTGTACAGGCTGCGCTCGATGGCCAGGCTGACGCCGACGCGGAGCGGGCCGTGCAATTCACAAGGCTCCGGCAAGAGGCGGGTGGGAGCCCCGGGGAGCTCGGCAAACGAGGGCTCGGCCTTGCGCAGGCGGGCTTTTTTGCTGGAACGGGCGGCGGGCTCGAGGCGAGCGGGGCTCAGCGTGCTCTTGGCTTCGGGGCGATGTGAATCACAGAGCTTGAGCGTGCCCACTTTGTCTTCACCCAGCTCGGCCGAAAGCTCGGCGAGTAGCACAGGGATCTCGCCCTCAGCGGCGATGTTGGCGGTGCTGCCGGCGAGCACCTGCGAAAGCTCTAGTTGGCGCGCGATGGCGGGCTCTAGCTTGGGCACCGACAAGCGCATGCCGAGCGACGGCGCGCCGAGCTTCGTGCGGGCCAAGCGCGCGCTCAGCACGCGCCGCAGCTCATCGGCCCGATGCAGCGGCGCGGCCAGCTTGAAGCGCAGCACGAGCTCGGGCTTTTCGCCGCGCAGGCGCGCGATCGCGGGATCGTAAATAATCGTCAGCAAGAGCGATTGCGCGGCTTCACCGCGGCCGGTCAGGCGTGCGCTGACGCGTGAGACGAGCCCACCGAGTACGAACGACAGAGGCTCAGTGCCCGTGACCGGTTCATCCCACGCGCTGCTCTCGGTGATGGTGCGCTCGGGCGCGAAGGCGACCAGCGGCGCGCGATCGCGACCGGCACACAGCTCAGTCACGCTGGCGGCGGATTCACCCAGGCGGCTGCCCAGCGCTTGGCGAGGTAGAGCGCACAGCTCACCAATCGTGAACACGCCCAGGCGCACGAACCAACCCGCGGTATCCTCGGACAGCGGCAGCGCGTTGATCGGCAAAGCCGCAAACGCTGGCACCGTGTGCTCCGATGGCACCACGCACACCCCGCGATCTTCCGGATCTGCTGCGCTGGGCGTGAACCAATGCGCGAAGGCGCGGGCCAAGCGCGGCCCGTCAGAAATCGCCACGCGCACCGAATGGCCCATGGCGCGCACGCGATTGGCGAACTCAGAACCGAGCGCCAGCTCCCCACCCTGCAGATGTGCCGAGCCCGTAATGTCCACGCACACGGTGTCCGGAGCTTCTACCGAAACGGTGCTGCCCAGGCTGAGCCCGACCTCGGCAATGCAGCCCAAAGTCTCCACCACCTCAGCCAGCGTGACCTCACGCACGACCAAGCCGGCGACCAGCGCGCAGGCCTCAGCGATGGTTTGCCCTTCACGCACGCCGTAGCGCTTGGCGCTCTCGTTCACGGCGCTCAGCTTGGCCGTGGCATCGATCGGCTTCTGCTGAGCAGCACCCGCTTGGCTGGGCTTGTGCGCAACGCCGGAGGTCAACACCACCCCCAGGGGCGGCTTGCCCTTGCCCCGCGAAAGCCCCCACAATAGCCGTTTTTCAGCCAGCTCACAGAGCAGCTCGGGCAGCACTAGGGCGAGCACGCGTCGCTCTGTCGAAACGGCCGAGACGGTCGAAACGGCCGAGACGGTCGAAACAGCGCGTTCAGGCGAGGCGGCGGACATTGCTCTGCTCCCGGACTGGGGTGCCATGATTCGAGTCGTTCTTCCAAGCTGGGCCAGTGCGGGCCCAGGCGATGGACCGCGGCGAGGAAACGCGGCCATGTTTGTCTTTCACGATCCGCACGCTGAGCTTGCCTTCACTGGGCCGCTCGAGCTCGATGCGTTGCGCCACGGGCAACGGTAAGGGGCGCTGCTCGGCGGCGTCCGTCAGTAAGATCACGCTGTTCGGCGTGCCATCCACACCCATGGCTAGGCGCCGGACGACGCGCAGCCAGGCCGTGAGGTTGACCGACAAAGATTGACCGGGCACGCCCAGCAGATCGACGATGGTGACGGCGCAGGCGCCGGACTCGACGATGCGCAGGGCGACGCGGCTGAGCGCCTCGACCGATGGGCGGACCACGAGCAGGCGATCGAGCTCTACCCCTGCGGCGGCCACGCCGGGGGCATACAGCGTGCTCGACGGGTCGAGGAAGGCGCACCAGGGCACGCTGCCCCCGCGCTGGACGGCGGCCTGCTGCGCAGCTCGGCAAGCCGCCAGGCCCAGGCTCGTGCCCAGCGCGGAGCCACCGTGGATGCTGAGCTCGATGACCGCGCCTCGGGGCAGGCCATGATCGGGCAAAACCCGATTGAGCGCTTCGACCCCGAGCGAGAAGGCGTCCGCCGCGTCAGGCGCAGGCGCCGGAGCGGCTCCCGAGCCGATGCGTACCCCGTGTTCCCGCAAAGAAGCGGTGGGCAAGCGTTCGAGGAGGTGAGCTGGGAGCGCCATGGGGATACTGAACATAGTAACAGCTCTCTTTCGCGACGCCAGTGATCGTACACCCGACCCCGGACATTCAATGTCCGAGAGCGAGCTCCGCTCCACAAGCAATTCGAGGGCTTGAACTCCGTGCCAGTCAGCGGCTTTTTCCCGATTTCAAGTGCATCCCCCATGCCAAAGCGGCCGGCTCGCTCCAAAATGATATGACTCCCGCGTGACCTCCACGACGCAGCAGCTCGACTCCCTGCGCGGCATCTTGCGCGAGCTGGGCTCCGTGCTCGTTTGCTACTCCGGCGGCATCGACAGCGCGTTCGTGCTGGCCGTCGCTCACGCAGAGCTCGGCGAGCGCGCCATCGGCATGACCGCCGTCAGCCCCAGCTTATCCGAAGGCGAAAAAGAGGACGCCGCGCGCATCGCCCACCAGCTCGGCGCCGCGCACCGCTTCGTCGAATCACACGAACTCGAGCGCCCCGGCTACGTTCAAAACGGCCCCGATCGCTGCTTTCATTGTAAGTCCGAATTGTACGACATCGCCGAGGCCAAACGCCGCGAGTGGCAGCTCGCGGTCGTCGTCAACGGGACCAATCGCGACGATCTCGGCGACTACCGCCCGGGGCTCGAAGCCGCGAAAAACGCCGGCGCGCGCAGCCCGCTCGTAGAAGCCGGCATGACCAAGAGCGACGTGCGCGCCGCAGCCCAGGCGATCGGCATGGATGTCTGGGACAAACCCGCCGCAGCCTGCCTGTCCAGCCGCATCCCTTACGGCACCAGCGTCACCACCGAACGCCTCGCGCAAATCGGCGGGCTCGAAGCCGAACTCAAAGCGCTCGGCTTTCGCCAGCTGCGCGTGCGCTGGCACGAAAAAATCGCGCGCATCGAAGTCGCGCTCAGCGAACTCGAGCGCATGCTCGCCCCCGGCGTGCGCGAAGCGGTGGTCGCCGCCGGCAAAAAACACGGTTTCCAATATGTGACGCTCGACCTCGGTGGCTACCGCACGGGCTCCCACAACGAGGTTTTGGTGGGGCGTGCCCTGCGCATCGTTTAGCGTCGAACGTTCACCGCGCGTCTCGTCAGCCCGTCTGTTCGCTGCCACGGAACCAAGATGAAATACCTGCACACGATGGTACGCGTCGAAAACCTCGAAGCGTCGCTGGCGTTCTACGTCAACGCGCTCGGCCTGCGTGAGCTGCGCCGCACCGAAAACGAAAAAGGCCGCTTCACACTGGTGTTCCTGGCCGCACCCGGCGACGACTCCGCGCAGGTCGAGCTGACCTACAACTGGGATCCAGAAACGCTGACCGGCGGCAGAAATTTCGGACACCTCGCGTACCGCGTCGAGAACATCTACGAGACGTGTCAGCGCCTGATGGATGCTGGGGTCGTGATCAATCGCCCGCCGCGCGACGGACATATGGCCTTCGTGCGCTCGCCGGACAACATCTCCATCGAGCTGCTCCAGGCAGGCCCCGCGCTGGCACCCGCCGAACCTTGGGCCTCAATGGCGAACACGGGTAAATGGTGAGTCCTCGGCTCAGCCCGCCCCAGCGCCCGCGCCCTTTTGCAGGGTTTCCAAAGTGCGCGGAGTGAGGTTTTGGCCGCAGGCCTGCTCGATCAGGGTCATGAACGCGGCCCTTGTCGCGCTACTTAGGCACTGAGTAGCGAGCGTTCATCGGGCTGACTCCGCGAAGCAAGGCTGCGTAGCGAGGCTTCACTGAATCGTAGCCACAAAATGCCGAACGGCCGAGACTCACGTCCCGGCCGCTCGAACTTCTCAGTTCAGACGAACTCAGCGTCGGCGCGGGCCGCCGCGGTCACCACCGCCGCGACCCCCGCGGTCGCCGCCGCCGCCCGGGCCGTCGCGGCGCGGGCCGCGTTGGGGCGGGCCGGCCTCGCGTGAGCGCGCGATGCGCTCTTTGGCGGCTTCGCCCTCTTCACCCTCGGGCAAGGGCAAGAGCTCGCGGCGGGTCAGGCGGACCTTGCCGTCGCGTTCGACGCTGATCACTTTGACGTCGATCTCTTCGCCTTCTTTGAGCACGTCACCGGGCGACTCGATGCGCTCGTGCGCGATTTCGGACACGTGCAAGAGCGCTTCGTTGTTCGGCAAGATCTCGACGAACGCGCCGAAGTCGACCAGGCGCTTCACGACGCCGTGATAGATGCGGCCGACTTCCGGCTCGGCCGTGAGGCCCTCGATGATCGCCAGCGCGCGCTTGACCGCTTCCGAATCCGAACTCGCGATCGACACGGTGCCGTCGTCTTTGACGTCCACCGCGCAGCCCGTTTGGTCGACGATGCCTTTGATCGTCTTGCCGCCGGGGCCGATGATGATGCGGATCTGATCCGGCTTGACCTTGACCGTCGTGATGCGCGGGGCATGACGATTGATCTCGGTGCGGGCCGTGGGCAGGGTGTCGAGCATCCGGCCCAGGATGTGAATGCGGCCTTCACGCGCCTGCTCCAACGCTTGCTCCATGACCGAGCGGCCGAGGCCGGCGATCTTGATGTCCATCTGGATGGCGGTGATGCCCTTCTCGGTGCCACAGACTTTGAAGTCCATGTCGCCGAGGTGATCTTCGTCACCCAAGATGTCGCTCAAGATCGCGAACTTTTCGCCCTCTGCGATCAGGCCCATGGCGATACCGGCCACCGGGCGACGCAGCGGAACGCCGCAATCCATCAAGCTGAGCGACGCGCCGCACACCGACGCCATCGAGCTCGAGCCGTTCGACTCGAGGATCTCGCTGACGATGCGGATCGTGTACGGGAACTCGTCGTGCGTCGGGATCAGGCGCTGCACGGCGCGTTCGGCGAGCGCGCCGTGACCCACTTCACGACGACCCGGGCCACGCATGGGCTTGGTTTCACCGGTGCTGAAGGGCGGGAAGTTGTAGTGGAGCATGAAGCGCTTCCACGACTCACCGGTGAGGGCGTCGATCTTTTGCTCGTCCGTGGACGTGCCCAGGGTGGCGGTGACGATGGCTTGCGTCTCGCCGCGTTGGAACAGCGCCGAGCCGTGCACGCGCGGCAGGAGCCCCACTTCGCAGCTGATCGGGCGGATGGTCCGGCCGTCGCGGCCGTCGATGCGCTTGCCGGTGTCGAGCACCATGGCGCGCACGACCTCCGCCTTGCGGTGTTCGATCTCGCCCTTGATCAGCTTCTCGGAAGCCAGGAACGCCTCGGCGCCGAGCTCCGCGGTGAGCTTCTCGACGACCGCCTTCTTGATCACGGCGTATTGCTCGTAGCGCTTCTTCTTCTCTTTGATCACGCTGGCCGTACCGAGATCGGTGTCGGCGAGCTCGGCGACGCGCTTGGCGATGCCTGCGTCGAGCGTGGGCGTGACGAATTCACGCTTCGGCTTGCCGACCGCGGCGCGCATCTTCTCGATCAGCGCGAGGATCGGCTGGGCTTGCTCGTGCGCGAAGAACAGCGCATCGATCAGCTCTTTTTCGCTGCATTCGTCGGCGCCGCCTTCGACCATCATGATCGCGTCTTTGCTGACGGCGACCGTGATATCGAGATCGGCTGCGGCGGCTTGGTCGAACGTCGGGTAGACGATCAACTCACCATCGACGCGCGACACGCGGATGCCGACGATCGGGCCTGCCCACGGGATGTCGGAGATGTGTAGGGCCGCGCTGGCGCCGGTCATGGCGAGCACGTCGGTCGGGTTCACCTTGTCCGCGCTGAGCACGGTGGCGATGACCTGGGTGTCCTTCTTGAAGCCCTTGGGGAACAAGGGGCGCAAGGGGCGATCCATCAAGCGCGAGGTGAGCACCTCATAGTCGCGCAGGCGACCTTCACGCTTGAAGAAGCCGCCGGGGATTTTACCCGCGGCGTACGTCTTCTCGACGTACTCACAGGTCAGCGGAAAGAAATCGAGGCCCGGACGCTCTTCACTCGACACAGCTGTGACGAGCACGACGCTCTCACCGAAGGTGACGAGCACTGCGCCGTGGGCCAACTTGGCCAGACGACCGGTCTCGAAAGTGAGCAGACGGCCGCCGATATTTACGGATTCGCGAACAAACATGGGTTTAGCGCCCCCTGGCGCATGGGTGCCGCTGCGTGCGGTAAACGCCGAAAGCGAGCGCCCAATCTTCAGCCTCGATTCCTAGCTCGAACGTCCTAGCTCCCTACCCTTGCGGAGAAGAAGCGCGTGCGGGCCACGAAGCGAAGTCGAAGGAGAGGCTGATCGCGATCGGAAACAAAACACGAAAGCCCTCTCACCAACGGATGAGAGGGCTTTACGACTACTTACGTAGGTTGAGCGAGCTGACGACCGTACGGTAACGCTCGACGTTCGAGCGCTTCAGATAGTCGAGAAGGCGACGCCGCTGCCCCACGAGCTTCAATAGCCCGCGGCGCGAATGGTGATCCTTCTTGTGCGTCTTGAAATGCTCAGTCAGGTATTCAATACGCTGGCTGAGGAGAGCAACCTGCACTTCCGACGAACCGGTGTCAGACTCGTGCAAACGATACTTCGAAATTACGTCTTTTTTGACGTCCGCGTCCTGTGGCATTTTTCTAACTTTCCTCGAATAGCCGTTTCCGGCGGCGACACTATACGCGCCAGCTTTCTGTGGTCAACCCTCACAGGCCCGGATCCTAGGCCATCAGGCCAGCTGGCCGCTCACTGAGCTTTCCGCGTAAATTAGCCCGGAAATAGTCGTCGGCCCAGCCACGACCGGCCCTAAGTCCGAAGGACGGTCGGCCGCTCACCCTGACGGAAAGACGCTCACCGCGGCTGAACGGTGATTCGACGGTCGCGCAGAGTGCTCGGATCGAGACACGGCAAGGACGACTCGGCGCAGCTGGGCAAGGCCGAGATGGCGTCGAGCAACGCGTGCAGGGCGTCCACGTCGAGCGTCCGGCGCGCCAAGGCTTCGGTCAATAGCTCGAAGCCACTGCCGCCTTCCGCCAGGTACTCACTGGTGGCCAACGTGTACGCGCGGCGCGAATCGAGCTCGAGCCCCGAGCCCGCCAGGCGCACGAGCGCGCTCGACGACGCGCCTGAACATTTGAACTGCACGCTGAGGCCCGAGATCTGGATCGGGGTTTGGCACTTGCGCTCGCTGGCCACGCGGGCCAGCTGATTGAACAGCGCGCGCAGCTGCGCCCCGCTGAGCGTGAGCACGGTCAACGTATCGGCAAACGGCAGGGCTGCCGCGAACGCCGCGCGCGTGAGCTCACCGGGCGGAAGGTCGGCCCGGATCCCGGTGCTGTTCAGCAGCGCGAAGTCGGCACCGGCCGACGCTCGCAGCGCATCTGCGACCAAGTTGCCGAGCGCGGAGTCAGCGCCGTTCGCGGCGTAGCGTTCGACTGGGCCGAGCGCGAACGCCAGCTTCGCGTCGAAGCCCGCGGCCTTCAGCCGTTCGCGGTAGGGCTCGAGCAGCTCGGCGAGCGCGGGCTCGTCTGCGACGGCCGCAGAGACCGGGATCAGTGAGTGCTCGGCCGAGACCACGAGCCATTTAGGCGGGCCGTCTCCGGTGCTGGCGGCCTCCGAGGCCGGAGCGAGCTCCAGATCGAGCTCACCGACGTAGCGGCCCAAGGCGCCCGAGTGGACCAGCACGACGGGCCGCGCGCTGCAGCCGCGCTCTGCCGCCAACGTCGGGCCGCAATCCGTGCGCGAAAGGGCGGCGTCGAGCGCGAGGTGTTCGTGCCCGCCGAGCACGACGTCCAGGCCGGACGTGCCGCTGATCAGGCGCTGGTCGCCGTCCAGGCCGAGGTGGCTGAGCGCGATCAGGATGTCGACCGTGGGCCGCAAGCGATCGATCTGCGACTGCAGCGCGCTGGTCGTGGGCACGAGTTCTATACCGTACGGGTTATCGGGCCGAGCGAGGCCGCTCGGGCTCGCGGGGTTGGCCACGCCGATCACCCCTACCCTGAGCCCGTGCGCGTCGAGCACCACGCTCGGCGTCAGCGCCGAGGCGAGCTCTGAAGCGTTGTCCGCGAAGTTGGCGGCGAGCACTGGGAAATCGGCGAATTGCTGGTGCGTGCGCGCGAACGCCTCCGCGCCGGGGGACAGGTCGTGATTGCCGAGCGCGGCGGCGCCCAGCCCGAGCGCGCTCAGCGCCAAAAGCTCCGGCTCACCCCCGAATTCGCTGAAGGCCAGCGTGCCCTCGACCAGATCGCCACTGTCCAAGTACACGCTGCGCTGCGCGCCCGCGCGGATTTCGCCGATGATGCGAGCCACGCGGGCGAAGCCGCCCACCTCGGCGACTTGCCCGGCTGGGCCGAGGCCACGCGCGGCGTCCATGGCGCTGATCAACTGCCGCTCGGGGAACAAATGCGAGTGCAGATCAGCCGTGTGAATGACGACCAAGGACGAAGCTGCCGCCTCGCGCGACCGAGCGGCGCGCGGCGCCTCGCACGCGAGCAGCCACGAGGCGACCCCCCAAATCAAAACCAACCAGCGAGCCATCTGACCGTATCGGTCAGGCTCGGCGACGAGTTGCGCTTTTCGCTTATTCGCCCGCGTCCAAGCGCTCGGCAAAGCGCGCGTGCAAGATGTGCTCGATTTCCCGGGCGGTCTCGGCGAGAAAGCAGCTGCGCGCGACTTCTTCGGCTTCGGCCACGGTCACGCTGCCGATGGCTTCGCGAATTTCCGGGATCGCGGCGGCCTCCATGCTCAATTCACGCAGGCCCATGCCGACCAATAAGATCGCGGCCAGCGGATCGCTGGCCATCGCGCCGCACACCAGCACTGGCCGCGAGCGGTTCTTGCCCGCAGCAATCACCATGCGCACGAGCCGCAAAATGGCCGGATCGTAGAACGAGGCCAGGTACGCGAGCTCGGGGCTCGAGCGATCCACGGCCAGCGTGTACTGCACCAGATCGTTGGTGCCGATGCTCATGAACTCGGTCTCGAGCGCGAACTCGTCGGCCATCACCGCGGCGGACGGGACCTCGACCATCATGCCCAGCGGAATGAACGGGCTGCGCGCTTGGGCTCGCGCGTCGACCTCGATGATCGCTTGCGCAAACAGCGCTTTGACTTGCCGCCACTCGCCCATGGACGCGATCATCGGCACCATCACCCGCATTTGGCCGTGCGCCGAGGCCCGCACCATGGCGCGCAGCTGCGTGAGGAAGATGTCTTGCCGAGCTAGGCCCAGGCGCACCGCGCGCAAGCCGAGCGCAGGGTTCATCTCCGACGGCACTTGGAACACGGACGCGAACTTGTCCCCGCCGATGTCGAAGGTGCGCAGCGTGACCGGCAACGGCGCCAGCACCTCCACCACGCGCCGGTAGGTTTCGTACTGCTCGTCTTCGCTCGGTGGCTCGGTTCGGTCGAGGTACAGAAATTCCGTCCGGTACAGACCGATGCCGCGCGCGCCTTGCTCGAGCGCACCTTCGGCCTCCGAGGGCAGCTCGATGTTGGCGCGCAGCTCGACGGTTTGACCGCAGCGCGTGCGGATCGGTCGATCGCGCGCCTCACGGCGGTGCCGGGCGACGTCACTGAAGCGGCCCGCGCGCGCGTTGGTATCGGCGATCAGCGCTTCACTGGGCGTGATCGCCACTTGGCCGTGCACGCCGTCGACGACGATCACGTCCCCCGAGCCGACGCGTGCCAGCAGATTGGGCACGCCGACCACCGCGGGAATTTCCAGCGCGCGCGCCAAGATCGCGGTGTGGCTGGTGCGCGTGCCGACCTCGGTCACGATCGCCAGCACTCGCTCTTTGGTCAGGCCCGCGGTCTCGGCGGGTGACAAGTCGTGCGCGACCAGCACGCTGGGCGTGCCATCCTTGGGCAGCACCACCGCGCCCTGCTTGCCCGCCATGGTGCGAAGCAGGCGATCTTCGACGAACTCGAAATCATGGCTGCGCTCGGCCAAATACGGATCGCCGCTTTGGCGCAGCACCGCGGCCATCTCCGCGACCGCCAAATCCAGCGCCCATTCGGCGCAGATGCCGGCGCTGGCGATCTTGCCCTCGACGGCCGCGCGCAGCGTCTCGTCTTCGAGCATCAGCACGTACGCTTCCAGGATCGAGGTCTCGGCGCGGCTGGCGGTGCCCTGCTTGGCGGCCAGCACCACGCGCAGCTCGTCAGCCGAGAGCTTCACCGCGTCGTCGAAGCGCTCGAGCTCCTCGGCCGCGGCGTCGGGCACGATGTGACGGCGGACGATGCCCGAGCGGCGCGTGTCGACGATCACGACATGGCCGATCGCATAGCCGGCCGAACCGGCGATGCCATCGAGCACCAGGGCGGCGCCGCTCTGGAGCATGCTCGTGCCGTCTGCCCTCATGATCCTTATTCGTCTTCTCCGAAGCGGTTGTTGATCAATTCGCCGAGCCTGAGCACGGCCTCGGCCGCCTCTTCTCCGGTGGCTTCGATGTCCAGCTTGGTGCCCTTGGAGCCACACAAGAGCAGCACGCCCATCACGCTCTTGGCGTTGGCAGCCTGACCGGCGCGGCTGACCAAGATGTCGCACGGATACTTCGAAGCGAGCTGCACCAATTTGGTCGCCGCCCGAGCATGCAGCCCGAGCTTGTTACGCACTTCGAAGGTTCCACGCGAACTAGTACTCATGACGAACTTGCTCCAGCTAGCTTTTGGGGGGCAGTCGAATGATCGGGATCGGCGCCGGGACCGGTCATCCGCACGCGATCGACGTCGCGGTGCACGATGTCGATCGCCACGCCGTCGCGTTTGCGGAGGAGCGCCACCAGCTCATCGGTAATCACCACCGAACGATGCCTGCCCCCGGTGCACCCGATGGCGACCGTGAGGTAACTTTTTCCCTCGCGTTCGAAACGTGGCAGACAAAATTCGAGCAGCGCCGAGACACGCTCTAGAAACCCGCGGCTATCGGGCTGCGCCAACACGAAATCCTTCACCGCTTGTGTGCTGCCGGGCAGATCGCGCAGCTCGGGCACGAAGTACGGATTGTCCAGAAAACGCACGTCGAACAGCAGATCGGCATCGACCGGCGTGCCGAACTTGAAGCCGAAGGACACGAAGCGCGTGCGCATGTGTGGCGCGCTGCCTGCGCCCGGGCCGAAGTAGCCGGTCACTTCTCGGCGTAGCTCGTGCACGCTGAGCCGAGTGGTGTCGAGCAGCACGGTGGCGCGCCCGCGCAGCGGCATCAGCAGCTCGCGCTCGATGCGAATGCCATCCAAGACCGCGGTCGCGGCGCGCTCGCTGCCCGGTTCGAGCGTGGTGGAGAGCGGGTGCGGACGGCGCGTGCTGGAGAAGCGGCGCAAGAGCGCTTCATCCGAGGCGTCCAGGAACAGCACGGACAGCTCCCGTTCACCCGGAACCTGGAGCGACTCGAGCGCTGCGGCAGCGGCGTCCAAAAAGCCGCGCACGCGCACGTCGATGCCGATCGCGATGCGTCGTACGCCGACCGCGGCGAAGGCTTCGAGCGTGCTCTTCATCACCGGCGTGGGCAGGTTATCGACGCAAAAAAAGCCGAGATCTTCCAGCGCATGCACGGCCGTCGACTTCCCGGCGCCGCTGACACCGGTGACGACCACGACCAAGGTGCGCGCGGAGTCGTTCATCTACGCTCCGGGACATTCACCGGGGGCGGCGCAGAGCTCTCGTTGGGCGTGCTCGACATGAAGCGGAAGGAGCCGCTGGGCGAGCGGTGCATGCGCTCCTCCGGCTCTTCCGGGCGGAGTAGCCCCTTCTCGACGCGCTCCACGAACTCACGGGCGGGGTGATGCCCTGCTTGGCGCAGCAGCTCGTTGCGCGCGGCGATCTCGATGATCGAGCTCATGTTTCGGCCCGGGCGAACCGGCAACACCACTTCCCGGATCGGCACGCCCAGCAGCTCGCGGTGCCGGTCTTCCAAGCCGATGCGATCGTACGGCGCGTCCGACTGCCAGAGCTGTAGCTCGACGATCAGATCCAGGCGCTTCCTTTCGCGAATGGCCGTGACGCCGAACAGATCTTTGATGTTGAGGATGCCCAGACCGCGCACCTCGATGTGGTGGCGGAGCAGCGCCGCGGGTTGGCCGAAGACCATGCTCGGCGGGCGATAGTCACACTCGATCACGTCATCAGCCACCAGGCGATGGCCGCGCATCACGAGCTCGAGCGCGCACTCGCTCTTGCCGATGCCGCTCTTGCCCAGGAGCAGCACGCCGACCTCGAACACATCCACCAGCACGCCGTGGATGCGTGAGCGGGGCGCGAGCTGCTCATCCAAGAGCGTGTGGACGGCGGTGATGACCTGCGAAGAGCGCTCGGCGCAGACCACGAGCGGCGTGGCCGTGCGCTCCGCGGCTTCACAAAACGCGCGCGGCGGATCGACCCCGCGCGTGACCATCACGCAGCACACGCCGAGTGAGAAGAACACCTCCGCCGCGCGCAGCTGCTGCTCGGGCGTCAGTGACTCCGCGTAGCTGAGCTCGGTCTCGCCGAGCACTTGGATGCGGCTCGGCACCACGCCGTGCACGTGACCGACCAACGCGAGTCCGGACTTTTGAATCCGCGGGTGCCGGATTTCCCGTCCCAGGCCGGCGGCTCCTCCGACCAAGCGCACGTTCAGACCGAGCGCCGAGTCGTCGAGCAGAGCTCGGACGCTCACCCCGTGCGGCAGCAGTGACGGGGGCTCCGAGTACACGGCTATTTCTCGCTCGCGTCGTGAGCTGCGATCAGCCCGTACACTTCTTCGCGGCTGCCCGCGGAGACCATGCGCGCCCGGGTGTGATCGTCGCGCAGCAAGCGCGAGATGCGCGCCAGCGTGCGCAGGTGCTCGCCGGTCGCGCGCTTCGGGCCGACTACCCCGAACACGATGTGCACGCGCTTGCCGTCGATGGCGTCGAAATCGACGCCGCGCGTGCACAGGATCAACGCGGAGGCTTGCTGCTCCGCGTGATCGAGCGCCGTGTGCGGGATCGCCACGCCATCGCCGATGCCCGTGCTTTGTAGGCGTTCGCGCTCCATTAGCAGGTCCTCCACCTCGGCTTGTGGAACGGAGACCGCTGGCGATAACAGCTCCGCCAGCTTCTTCAGCGCAGCTTCCTTGTTCGGGATCTGCGAGCCATCGGCATCGACGATGATGCGATCGATTGTAAGAATGTCACAGAGTCGCATGGGGCGTCCGGGCCAGGCTCAGCGCTTGGCTTTCGCCACGCGCTTCTTGGCAGCCTTCTTCACGACTTTGGCGGCGCTCTTGGCGCGGGGCGCGTCGACCTCGAGATCGAGGACGCGCGTGACCGGGGCTTTGCGTACGCTCTCTCCGCCCTTGGCCTTGGCCTTGGCCGCTCCGTGCTGGCTCCTGATCTGACGCTCGAGTTTGCCGAGCACGACGTCGATCGAGGCGTACATGTCGTTCGTCGCCTCTTTGGCTTCGAGGTGCTCACCACCGCTCGAGATGCGAACTTCCGCCATCTGCTTCAAACGGTCCACGGACAGCGTCACCTTCGCGGTCATGGGTTGTCGAAGGAACTTCTGCAGCTTCTGGATCTTCTCCTCCGAGTAGCGTTTGAGGGCGTCGCTCGAATCCACGTGGCGAAAAGTGATGCTGATCATGTCTCTCCTGGGCTTTGGGGGCCTTCAGCGCCAGTTTAGCCGAACTGTCACGCCGGAAGCGAGTGCCTATGGGGGTTTTCCCCCAACCCCCAGCGCCCTTGGCGCCCCGGAGCGCCCGCACACGAGCCCGCTCGCGCTCGAAAGCGTTCGCGAAAGCTCGCAGAACCGCAGCAGCCTGTGCGGGCGAAAAAAGCCGGCCTCGGAAACTTAAGGGCGCGCCCGCAAAAATCTCAAAATAGTCGCTTACGCTTGGAAGAGGCCAAGATCCCCAGCATCTCGCGGTACTTCGCCACCGTGCGTCGCGCGATCTTGATGCCTTCGTTCTTCTCGAGCATCTCGACGATGGCCTGGTCGCTGACCGGGTTCGCTTTGTCTTCTTGATCGATCAAGGTCTTGATCGCCTGCTTCACGCTCTCGCTGGCGATGTCCTCGTTGGCCACGCGGCGGATGCTCGAGTTGAAGAAGTACTTGAGCTCGAACAAGCCCTGCGGCGTGTGCATGTACTTGTTGGTCGTGACGCGCGAAATCGTGGATTCGTGCATGCCCACGGCCTCGGCCACGTCGCGCAGAATCATCGGCTTCAAGAAGGCCACGCCTTTCTCGAAGAAATCTCGCTGTTTTTCCACGATACACTCGGCCACGCGGATGATCGTCTTCCTGCGTTGCTCGATCGCGCGAATCAACCATTGCGCGTTGCGCAGCTTCTCGCCGATGAACTCTTTGGCCGACGGATCTTTCATCAGCCGCTTGGTCAGCGCCTCGTTGATGAACAGCCGCTGCACGCCGCGATCGTTGTCGAGCACGACGAACTCGTCCTCGTCCTTGATCACGTACACGTCCGGCGTGATGCCGATCGTGCGGTCGTCGGTGTCGGTGAAATTGCGGGCCGGACGACTCTCGAACTCTTGAATCGTCTTGGCCGCCTCGTACACGTCCTCGAGCGAGATCTTCATCTCGCGCACGATGGCTTGGTAGTTGTGCTTCTCGAGGTGATGCAGGTGGTTCTTGATGATCTCGAGCTCCGGCTCGCCGTCTTCGTAGCCGGCGACCTTGGCTTGAATCAGCAAGCACTCTCGAAGGTCGCGCGCGGCCACGCCGATCGGGTCGAAGGCCTGGATCATTTCCAGAACCAGCGGCGCATCCTCCGGGTTCAGCTCGGCCTCGGCGGCGAGGTCGTCGATGGTGAGATCGGGCGTGCGCGTGCCATCGGGGCGCTCGATGCCCACCAGGTCCAAATAGCCTTTTTCGTCGAGATTTCCGATGATCAGCTCGGCGAAGCGCCGCTCGGATTCGGCGAAGTCACTCATCTGCAGCTGCCACAGCAAGTGATCCTGCAAATTGCCGGGCTTGGTCAGGTTCTGCTCGATCGGCGGCAGATCCTCGAAGCCGCTGCGCCCCGACGCGGAGGGC
>Ga0247760_1000155_pt1 | contig 73773 bp, 77 predicted proteins | sample UWRJL171409R4_FD_179936 | JGI IMG/M metagenome (GOLD analysis project Ga0247760, IMG submission 179936) | Plant litter microbial communities from Arlington Agricultural Research Station in Wisconsin, United States - UWRJ-L171-409R-4 | ecosystem: Environmental > Terrestrial > Plant litter >... | reverse complement strand
GTCGTAGGGGCTTCGGGTCTTTGCACCCCTGGCCCAGTGCGTCTGGACGGTGTGCACCGTCTTCCCGCACTGTTCCTTCTGCGGGGGATTCGTCGGGCCGCCCCGGCCCAAGTGACGGCCTGCAGGGTCGTCACAATTAGCAGTGCTACACTTCCAGGATAACAAAGATAAAGCGGTAAAGAGGGTGATTCAGCTGGTGGCTTAGAACCTTAACAAGCTGCTAAAGGTGCCTGGCTAACACTTATTATCGAGACAGGGTTTTCTCAGACGCTGGGGCGATTATGTATAGTTATATAGCAGTGGTTTTCTATATTAAACTATAAGGTTAAGATTATTCTTCTTACTAAGTTTAACAGTACTATAATCCTTTTAGAGAAGTGGGAGGAAGAGATGCCAGTCCGCCTTGGAGCTACTATAACGCGACGCTCACTTCAACACTAAAAGCCAGTACTTAGATAAAGCATTACCATCACCCGAGATACTATAACTAACCTGGAAACGTATAATGTCACTAGAGGTGCATTGGTACTGTCATTCCGGCTTCTTTTCCTAAGAGATCCAGGCCTTAGGGAGGGAGACTTAGTTTACAGCGTTCAAGACCTGGAGGAGTATGTGGCAAAGGTCTGGGCTCAAACGTAGATTAGCAGCCAATCAAATTCGGCATAGCCGACCAATCAAAAACGGCAGCCCCGACCGCGACACAGGAATTCCACCAAGTCGCAGACACGGAAGGGTCACGATCTGTACAGACGCACACGGGAAACACATTGGGAGAAAGTCCAGCGATCGGGTTTTGGGTTGGAAGTATGATCTACATGCTTTCCATATCATTTGCGATCTCAGTAGAGTAACATTGGAGTAGTATCTCAGGATAGGATTGACGGCACGACAGATCGGCATCACCGTTGTGGACAATCCAGTCCGAATACCTTCACTTTCATCACACTTACCCAAACAATGTTGAGATTAGAAGTCTAAATCGCTTGAGAAACAAAGGCTTCGATGACCTATCTACACCCTAAGGGCTCTGCTTTCACCCAAGGGCCGAGAAGCAAGTTGACCATTCATCTGATCAGTAACGTTGATAGGGGTGATTGTGTAACTTACAAACAATCCGAAGCCTTCTATTCTCTCGCATGTCAACTCCTCAGAGCGCTTCTATTACTACATTCCATATAACTCCCTAGTCCATAACCTCTGATCGCCCGGCGTCTTTGGCTTCTTGGTGTCAATCTTCTTCTGAGCACATCAAACGCGAAACGGGCGGCCCTCTAGGCCGTCGCTCTTCCACCTGGGAGTTCGATATCGTCGTCAGTCTTACGCCATCGTGGCTGCTCAATTACCCGTACCCTTTAGTACGGTGTCGATGGCCTCCAGGGCCGCAGCGACCACTCCTGATGCTGAGGCTGAGGCTGATGAGACCAGCCCCCCTGAGCTTGAGGCCAGCCTCCCTGGGCTTGAGGCCAGTTCCCCGGAGCCTGCCAGCTTCCCTGACTGCTCCCTTGTGTGCTTGTATCTCCCGTTACCCGAAATTCCAACCTCTTCATCATCCTGCTGCTTCCACTTCTCTCCCTCTTCGTCACGCGAGGTACTGGTATCGTCGGGCGGTACTCTGGATCCGAGAAATACTCGGTTTCGTCCTCTTCGTACGTCGCCGGTACATACTCGACAGGGGGGGCTTCCTCAATCATTATGGTCCTTCTCCTCATCCGCGACGGGTCAACAGTGCCACTCCTCTGTATCCGGTCAACCGTCCCACTCCTTGGCGTGCCATGTCGATTGCAGAACCCTTCCGTGTCGACCGTCTCCGCACAAGGCGGCCATTCCCTCCCCTTCCCTCTCCTCCCCCACGCACACAAGTGATAGATGCAATTCGACGTCGTATCCTCCGCCCCAAACTCGCACCGTGTGCACGTATGCTTCGCACAGCAGGCACTCTTGTGTGGCGACTGCTTATCGCACCTCACGCCCTTCTCGTCCTTCCAGATGCAAACATGAGCATCGCAAAACGCTGTCGATCTCGCCCTCTGGTTTCGACAATGTCCCTCCGGCCCTCTTCCTCCAAGCCCACTAGCACACCTGTGCTGCGAGCAGTAATCCGCATCGTCCATCGCCACGGACCGACAGGCTCCGCTTCTCGTCCTCGCCTGGCACACCGATTCGGTGTGGCTCCGGCAGTACTCCGTTCCGGACAGTCTTTCCTCAGGGCACCTTGATCCGTCCTCGACGGTCGCGCGACAGGCATACCGGTCGTGGTCCTCGCAGAAGAAGGACTCCGTGTCGTCGGGGAGGAGGCCCCCGGAGTCTCTGACGCTGTATACCAGACGCTGCGGGACTTCGAAGCAGCGGGGGCCCCGGGTGCTGGAGCGGCCGAAGCGGCAGAGGTGCTTCTCACAGATGGGCGTGCGGCCGGACGGCCGGTGGGCGGCTTTGAGGCCGCATGCTGGGGCGCGCCAGGCCACCTCTCGCACCACGCAGGTGGACATTGAGGGATAAAATGGTGGATGAAGCAGAAGAGGGATGGTCTAGATCTTAAGGGGGTTGACTACTGGTCCGGATAGGTTTGGATGGAGGATTGTAGAATAACTGGAGCAGGTTGATTTGCATCAAAATATCTCCGAATATGTGAGATGAGATTGTGCAGAGTTAAAACTGCGTTCCTGGATCGGATGGGCCCTGAAAACAAGTTCTGTTTGCAGTTGGGCTGGGGTTGGGCTTTCATATGAGTGAGAGAGATGTGTGTGTGTGTCTGGGAATAAGCAAGGCAGACAGAGACAGGTAAGTCCTTGTGACACAGCGCCCACGGATCATGTCAGCCAACACATACCGCAGTGCGCGAGAGAGAGGAGAGAGAGCAAAAAACGGGGCTTGTGACCACGGGAATCAACAAACACCAAAGTGGAAAGGCAGCGGGCTATCAAAAAGGCGGTATTGCCTGCACGGCGGCGGCAGCTTACTTGATTGGGCTTAGGCGGTCCTATACGCTACCTCGAAAGGCGCTGGAGAAACTGCATGTTGACGTGGAAAGAAGCGCGTTGCCGAACGGGGCTCTCCAGTGCGTCGAGGGGATCTCATAGGATCGGGCTAGTGATTGGAGAAGCGTGTCGCTGGTCTCCTCGCTGGGATTTGCAGCCAGTCTGCGCAGTTTCGAGGCGACGGAGGGGGCTGGATTGGCCATTGCGCAGATGAGCAATTGGGGGCTGGTTCTTTGCCCACGTCATTGGCGTAGGCTTGGTCAGATCGGCCGATTCTCACGATGGCTTCATCAACCGGATCTCGAAGGAGCACTGGCCGCAGATGAATTGCAGAGGGAAGGTGCAGGTTGCAGGTTGCTCTGTTGAGGTTTGGCTGGATGGGACTCCTTTGCATGGGAGCTGGGTCTCAGCTGATGCCAGCTGACAAGTTAACTTTGGGCAACCCCCATCACGAAGTCGCTCCTCCTACGAACACTTCGGCGTCTCAGTGTTTATGTTTCTTCAACGCGAACAATGAGCAATACATTACTCAGTCGCTTCGTAGTTCTTCTAGCTTGCCTAACTAGCTTGGTTGGTCCAGTTAGTTCTCAAAGCCGGCGCAAACGCAAGGCTCTTTCGGACTCACGGCATACATGGCAAGCCAAGATGCAGTATACAGCCTGCAAGGCTGAGGCCAGAAAACAGCACTTCACATTGTTGCCTGCTACCAGCTGGAAATAGTCGATCACATTACCCCTCACTTCCTCGCCCCTATCTGGACAGCACAGCCTCGAATACATTTTAGTCTCATGCTCCGCGACATCACGAACACTCGTCGACATGGAGGTCTGACTGCAAGACGACGCCCCTGTGAACGCACAGGTCGAGAGTCTCAGTCAAATCCCAATGACCTAAATACGACACAGTGACATTGTCTCATCTTTAGATGTGATGGAGAAGCCTGAAGGCAAATATCACCAGGACCCTATCCCTCAATCGGGACTGACCGTCCTTTTTGAGCCCTTGAAGCCAACACTTGAGTAAGCTCCGGTGCTCTTTATCCTCGCGCCATGGAGACTGAAGTATAAAGCATTGTATTCGTGCATGGGTTCACCGGCCATCCTGAGCGCACCTGGACCTCCAAGAACGGAAGTCTCCGACAACAAAACACCGCGAATCCAGAAAATGAAGAGATATCCAAGCCGGCCCCCAAAACCGGGATTTTCAAAGTTTTTTCCAAATCGTATTCCGGCAAATCGGATACCCTTTCGGACGTTTACTGGCCTCGGGACTTGGTTCCAATCACAGTGCCACACGCACGGGTTCTGACATTTGGATACGATTCGAGAGTCAGGCATCGCCTAGCATCCGAGGTTGATAACGGAACGGTGTGTGATTTCGCATGGGACCTCCTTCTTGCCCTGGAAGGAGATCGTCGAGCAGACATTTTTCGGCCATTGCTTTTTGTCGCCCACAGTCTCGGCGGAATTGTTGTCAAAGAAATGCTGCGCAGAGCTAAAACATGCCTACCTGGACAGGCTTATCTTGTGAGCATATTCGAAGCTACCTCCGCAGTTATATTCTTCGGCACACCGCATGCTGGGGCAGACCCTCGCACATTTCTCCACAAGTTTGTTGAGAAGGTGGTAAGAGTCGCTCAGTTCACTGTTGAGGAGCAGGTTGTCCAAACCCTGCTGCCAACCTCCGAACGCCTCAAAGAGCTCAGGGACCTGTTTGGACCTATGGCCCAGGAGAGGGATTGGATGATCCACTCATTCCAAGAGAAATTTGGTGTAAGAGCTCTCCACAATCGGCAGGTATGCACAGCATAATCTCATCACTTGCCCCTTCGTCTTGGTTAACAATGATTCGAAGGTAGTCGAGGATACATCATCCTGTCTGGGTCTCTCTTCCGTTGAGACCGTTCAATATATCCGACAGAATCACGTGAATATGTGCCGATTTTTTGGACTGGACGATCCTGAGTATAAAAAGGTTGCTGCTGCTCTCCAACGAATGTTGAGCCGGCCTTGGTCTGGCAATCCGACACCCATGAAACAGCCAGTCTCCTCTCCCAAATTCCAGATCATTGACAGCCAGACAAAGAAGCTGGTTGATTCGCTAGGCTTTTGTCAGATGGACACACGCCAGCTGACGATCAAGACCGCCCATTCCCAAACTTGCAAATGGCTTTTTGAACAACCAGAATACCTCGATTGGCTTGCCACGGACAAGTTGGCCGAAAACCGCGGGTTTCTCTGGATAAAAGGAAAAGCCGGAGCCGGGAAGTCGACACTGATGAAATTTGCTGCCGCCAGTGCGCGGAAAGATATGGAAGTTGTTTCTTTCTTCTTCAACGCGCGCGGGGAAGATCTCGAGAAGTCCACAATAGGGATGTATCGGTCGATATTATCACAAATCCTTCACCAACTTCCAAACCTTCAATGTGTCCTCACATCCACCCTCCATCTCCGTTCTTGCATACGGAACCGCAGGCCACCTGATTGGAGTATTGAGCTACTCAAAACCCTCTTCGACGAAGTTGTTCAGAATTTGAAGGAAACCTCCCTGGCTTGCTTCATCGATGCTCTGGACGAGTGCAACGAACGTGATATTCGCGACATGCTGTCTTTCTTCGAACACCTAGTTGACGTCGCTGCTTCAACGGGAGCCGAGTTCAGAATTTGCTTCGCAAGCAGGCACTACCCCCATATATCAATCTCCAAAGGCGTTAACTTAGTCCTCGAAGGCCAAGATGGACACAGACAAGACATTGGTATGCTTGCTTTTTGTTCAACTTTGTGGCCGAGAGAGAGTTTCTCCCGGACGGTCATGCCCCCTGCCTGTTCTTTGCTATATTGGGTAAGCTACCTATTTCTAACATAGCAATACCTAGCCAACTACCTAGGCGGCGAGTTGAAAATTGGAGACAGTAATCTCGCCGAAGATATACGCCTAGATATTCAAAAGAAGGCCTCTGGGGTTTTTATGTGGGTTGTTCTGGTCACTGGGATTCTGAATAGGGAATACGATCATGGCCGTATCCACAGCCTCCGACAAAGACTTGAAGAGATTCCCGGAGACCTCCACAGGCTATTTTGCGATATTTTGACGCGCGACCAGCAGAACAAAGACGAATTATTGTTGTGTGTTCAATGGATTCTATTTGCAAGGAAGCCGATGAATCCTGAAGAACTCTACTTTGGTATCCTTTCGGGCGTTGCGCCAGAAGCTCTCAGAGAGTGGAGGGAGGATGAGACCACAGTGTCTGACATGAGAAGATTCATCCTCAACGCCTCTAAAGGTCTCGCTGAGATCACCGAATCGAGACCCCCAACAATCCAATTTATACACGAGTCGGTGAGAGACTTTCTTCTTAAGGAGAACGGACTCATGGAGATCCGGTTCGATCTTGACAAGAACATCCAAGGACAAGCTCATAACCGATTGAAGCAATGCTGTCTCAATACTATGAGAACAGGAATTGCTAATATTATGACTAGCGCGACAGGTACTAGACCTTCGCTAGTGCCGTTTTCTCCTTGGGAGCCACAAAAAGCAAGAAGCGATCTCCGCACATCGTTGAAGAAGAGGTTTCCATTCCTCACTTACGCGGTAGAGCAAGTTCTGTATCACGCAGAAGCAGCAGAGAATTCATCACTTAGTCAAGTTGGCTTCCTCAAGGAGTTCCAGCTTTGCGAGTGGATAAAACTCGACAATATCCTTCAGGCACCCCAGAAGTACCAGCATACCAAGCACGCGAGTTTGCTGTATGTGCTAGCAGAACATGACGCATCAAGTCTCATCAGGTGCCATCCGTCCAGACTAGAGTGCTTTAGACGAGAGGGCGAACGCTTCGGAGTACCGTTCCTCGCAGCGATGGCAACAAACAGTCTCCAAGCTGCTCAGGCATTCTTTGAAGCCCAGTTGGATACCACTCCATCAACCGTCCCCTTTTCGGATATCCGTATATCACTCTGCGGACGAAGTTTTCAGGATAATTGCCGCGATTGCGACATCAAATTTGACTTCAAGTTCTTTTCGCAGAAGACTGTTTTGTGGCACATGGCAAAGCATGCACCGGAGCCAGCGGTACTGGTCTATCTGGGCTCCAAACAAGGTGTTCTTGACCTAAACGATCAGAGGGCCACCCAATTTGCCCTGTTATTTTCCGCCGGTCGTGGGCACCTTGCTGTCACCAGGTTCTTTCTCGAGAATGGTGTTAGCGTTGAACTCGAAGGAGGCCCTAGCCCGTTGCTACCTGCGGCGGAGGGTGGACACGTTGATGTGGTACATCTGCTCATTCAAAATGGAGCTCACCCCCAAGTCAAGAATGACTTCGGTTATCAGCCACTATTTTTGGCTATCATGAATGGGCATGAGGACACTGCGAGAGTTCTGCTCGACAAAGGCGCCAACATCAACGCCACAGGCGGGCCTAACAACAGAACGGCTTTGCTATACGCCCTAAAATATAGACATGGGACCATCTTGCGACTTCTCGTTAGAAACGGCGCTGATGTCAATGGTTTGGGTGGGTCCCCGCAACAGACACCTTTGATATATGCCGCCAAACACGGGTTTACAGCGTCAGCAACATATCTCATTGAGAAAGGCGCGAGTATCGAGACAAGGGACGAAGATGGAAACACTGCGCTGATGGCCGCTGCTTCCAACGGGCATGGGGATGTTATCAAACTTCTCATTCAGAGCGGGGCTGATGTTGATGCAAAGGACGAATGGGGATGGACTCCCTTGGCCAAGGCCATGCTCAGAGAGGATGAGAAGACAGTTATGCTACTCATTGAACATGGCGCCGAGGTCAATGCGAGAGACAAATGGGAGCAAACTGTGCTGATGCATGCTATTCATGCGGGCTTTGAAGGTTTGGTGAGATTGCTCCTCGAAAACGGTGCAGATGTTAACCTGGTGAGTTCTTTTGGCTCCAGTGCGATGGATAGAGCCACACATTTCGGGCGGGAGAGAGATGAGATCAAGCGGATATTACTCCTCTATGGCGCAAAACCGGGCGATAATCATGATTCACTTGACGGTGGCGAAGAGACTCAAAAGCCAGAAGGCGAGGGAACCGAGGAAGGGGAAATAACGCAGACTCACCACAACGAGAGCATATATGACGCGCTCGTAAATAGGAAGTAATACATTCCCCACATTCCTATCACAAACCCACACATAGATGTCTGACATCCAACACCAAACGCCTGGTATCCATACCCAAATTATCTCTAGACCTTTGCCAATTCTCAAAAACCCCCACAAGCCCAAGCACCAACAGTCTATAACCTAATCTCCTTTCTCCTCCCCAACGCTGTCAACTTCCTCGAAAATAGCGCTAACAAAACAACCGTCACAACCTGCAAACAAAACGCGCTCGCATAAAGATTCACCATCCTCAACACCCCACTCCTCTTCCTCTTCTCACTCAACCTTCCCCCACCACTCCCATCCCCGCCGCCCGTGTGCCGTTCACATACCTCCAAAAACAGCTTCGGATCATCCGTAATCACACCGTCCGCCTGCTTCCGAATACTCCACTCCATCCATTCCTCGTCATTGACTGTCCAGAGGAATAGACTCCGCCCTGACTTGCGCACGGCTTTGATGAAGCGGCGTCCTACTGGTCCGATGAGGGTCTTCTGGAACATGTTAAAGTGCACGTCTGGCTGGCGGAGGAAGCGCCATGCGTAGAGGGGCGAGAAGCCAATGAGGGCTAGGGGGAAGCCGGGGAGGATTTCGCGGCAGAGGTTCAGGTAGTTTTCCTAACGTGGTGGTTAGTTTTGGAAGGGGGAGTGGAGTAAAAGGGGGAAGGCGTACGTTCCATCCGCCTAGGATTATCCTATCTTTCCAAGGGCGGGAGGTCGGCACTGAGGCGAGGGTGGAGGCTACGCGGCTGAGGAGGTCGTGGCCGTCGTCGTCGAGCTGGGTATGTTAGTCTTCCGGTTAGAGATTGACTGTTGACTGAATGGGAGGTCTCACTTTGATGTCAAGCAGGACCCATATTGACTCCAGGCCCGGCTGTGCAAGGTACTCGAGCAGATCTGAAAGTCGAGGTAGTGTTTGCTGTGGTTCCCTTACGGTCTTCAACGTGCTGAGGTAGCTCCAGTCACAGTCGGCGATTTTCTGCTCCAAGCCAAAACACCTCTTTAATGTTGCGTCCTGAGAAAATGGTTAGCCCCCTAGCCAAGAAGACCATTCAGACGGAGCTTACGTGTGAGAGTACAACAACCCCGTCCTTGGACAGGTGAATGTCGGTCTCGATGGCATGAGCGCCGACTTCGACAGCACCCCTAAAAGCACCCATGGAGTTTTCCGGGAATGCAACCTTGAAGCCTCTGTGGGCAATTGCTTGCGGCAGCTGTTGCCCCTGAGCTGGAAGAGTTATGGCGCTGGTGAATGAGGCTGGCAAGAGTGTGAGCACTGAGGTGAATTACACCTGCCGATAGGGAGGGAGGTGGGACCAACCAGACGGGGCCACGCTGGGCTTCCCGAGGAGAGGCGTTGTCTCGACGGTCATGATGGGCTAGGGGTGAGCAATTCTGGTTTGCTCAGTAGATGTTTGAAGGTGTTGCTCCTGTGAGCGTTGGCGCGACAGAACGGTAATGCTTGTATATAAATCGTTGCGCGGCGTGCAGCCGCCTGAGAACGAGATTGACAGCGACAAAGGCCGGTCGATGAGCTTAACTCCGAGCGCGCGCGGGCAGCGGCGCAGCTAACCTCTCGGGAGCGATCGGGAGATGCGTTGCGTTGCGCTGGCTGTGTCTGGTCTTGGCACGGAAACTGGAGCGCCCACCGGGGTCTTGTGGAGTCCCGGTTGCCGACTTTCTCGGTGGTGGCGACCGGAAATCGGCGGGACTCTGAACCGATTTCCTGCCACAGATGTCGAGTCCGTCTTATCGCCGCCAACCCCCCCGCAAACGGTGGCTGTTGGCGTGTTCAGGCTAAATCCCTCCGTTGGAACTCCAGCGCCAGAATGTGGATACTGGCAGCAGGGATCCGTTGTCGACAGGCGCTGGCTGTTGGTAACAACGACAGAGACGCAGGCAAGCAATGGATGGAAAACTGGCGCCGTTAATTGGGCGTTAGCTTACAATGTCAATTGTTGTCGTGAAGACAGTAAGGGGATTTGATGATGCGGGTAGGAGTAATCCGAAAGTCGCAATCCATGAAACAGTACCTGAAGCGAGTTTTCCCGATCTTCAGGCTGGGTTGTGGTACGCACTCGCATCCGAGATCTGCGGTCTGCGATCCGCCATGTTGCGCCCGTGTAACACCATTGGACATTCCTTCACACAACCCACAAGCTGTCAGAGCAACAACTGGGGAAGGAAAAGTGGTACGGGTCAAGCCAGCAAGCCATTCCCTTGCTTTGCTTTCCAGGATATCCTCTCAAGCTTGACGTTTGAGCCCCCACACAAAGAGCAGTGCCGGCAATGCAGCGTCTCCTCTTCTCCGCCTTCCCCTCACCCCGCCACGGTATCCCGATGTGGAGAGACTCGGGTTGCCTTGTCTACCCTTGCAACGACGCAACAGACGACCGTGGTTGATTTGGGCTATCATCAGGTAGTCGCCCGCGATAACGATTGAGGGACGGCAAAGCCAGGCAACCCTATTTTGATGAGAATGCTGACGACGACGCTCACATAATTAGAAGGGAGGGATGCGGAATATAATTGGGCCTGACGGCAGCCATCAGCTGTCGAGGCAGCAGCGGCGGGAAGTTGAGTTGTCTCACTCCTGTAGCCACCATAGGTCTGTCGATGGCAGTGATCTGGGTCTGACTGTGGAGGCAACAACGGGCTTCTGCGACATTATCAACGACTTGCGGATAAGTTCGATGCGATGCTTGGGTACCGAGGGTCTCCGCGGCTGCTGTCAAGATCGATGCGCTCCAGTCCCCACCATTTCCCCAGAGTACAGGTTGGTTGCATGACGACAATAACTCAATCACCGTGATAAACTATGAACGACTTGTGCTGACAAGGCGAAACTGTCATATTTAACACACTGCGCGATGTCGTTACAGGTATTTATCGAATGGCTGGGCTGTGAAGGCATGGAGGTAAGTTGTGATACCACTCGGCCGGCGGCCGGCGGCTACCTTGGGAGATGAGAGTTCGATCCGACCCGAGTTTCCCGTCAACGACCGAGATGACGGTCCGGCGACCCAGTAAGCATATGCCACCCGTGGGTAGCGGTTGCCTTGTGTGTGCTGGTGTCCAATGATACGATGCCAAAACCGGATGATCCTAAGAATAATTCCCACAGAAGCAACCACCAGTGCGCCGTGGCTAGCCAGTGTCATCCAAAAATTCTGGAGAAGGAAAACGGCACAACGATCCTCCCGCCACCAATCGTGCCATCCGCGCGCCATCCGCGCCTGCAGTCATATGCATAGTGCATCATAGGGCTGAGATAGAGAGTAGTTAGTCTCCGCGGCGAATAGTAACCACGGATAGTGCCGTACACAGAGTGACGTTCCACGAACACCTCGCTCTGTTTCGCTCCCGCGGTTCCTTCAGAGGGCTGGACGCACTGTTCTCGCTGATACCACCTCGACCACTGCAGACGCCACACGCGTCCTCGAGCTTCATGTGTTGGCCGCATCCATTATTTCCCGCTGCGAGAGACACATTAGACCGAACATGGTTGGTGAGAATTGCAGAGATGGAAGCGATGCCCACCATCCAAGTTCTGGGATCCGGGACCTCGCACACCTTTCCCGCATGTCACGCCGCGTGGATCCCGCCATGTCTGCAAATATCATCGATCTCACTGGCGCAGCAGACACACGGGCAGTCATGATTGCCTTGTTGAGGGAAACCTGGGCCCATCGTGCCAGCATGTAATCTGCGCGCTGAGCCCATCTTGAGGCTCAACTCTCCGGTCGAATCTCTCGTGTATATCTTCCGTTGTTGGTCTCCCGCTTGGGCGAAGAGGCCTCAAACGAACCAGCCTTCTACCCCTTTCCATCTGAAGAAGAACATCAAAGCAGCCTAGTATCCAGGCCATACTCACTGAACGCCATGGAAAAACGCACGAAATACAACAGCTTCCAAAGCGCCAGCCCCAAGAGAACAAGGTAATGACTGCCCCATTTAGCCCCCAGCCCTAGCCATCCCTTCAAGTAGGGCAGAGTCATAACGCGCCTGCAGTTCTTCCACCTCTCGCACATCGACTTTCACCCATGACAACGTCTTCATGCGAATACCGCCTACAAGCACTGGCGAAACTTCAAGAATCCCTTTCTACCAAGCTCGCATGTCAACAATACTCGGCTCCCTAGAACCCAAACTCAAGTCCAACAATGATCACAAGGAATGAGGGTCATCTCGGACATGATGGGAATTTCGGATAGAGGTAGCCACTGAATAAAGCTGGCTGCAAGGTAATTTTTCTCGCAGGTCCAGAGAAGGACCGAAGGTTGACAGGGGAGCAGCACAAGGGAAATTTCAGGAACGGTCGAGGCCGGCCTCTGGATAACTGTGCAGAAAAATCGTTTTTGCCTAGTATTGTTTCAGAGATTTATACTGTGGCGATAGTTCCATAACACAATGGCCTGGGTCTGTGTGTTTATTTTTCAACACTCTTCATTAACAAAACACTTCCAAGTTGAACTCTTCGATCAAAATGCATTCATCCCTTCGCTTCAGACCTTCTCTCAATAATTACAGCGCCCTGCAATCCCTCACTGCCTCTAGGCATCATTTCATATTTAGGCGTCAGCTATGAAGGTTTGTCTGATCCCTCGACCGCACGGGGCACGGTGGCGATATCTTTTGACTGGAGCCTTCAGAAGTTTATTGTTCCTATCATTTATGAACGAAGTCCTTTCGCCGATCAAATGGCCATAAAACCCCAATCCTCAAGATCCTACTGCGTTCATAATCCAGCTGCCTACCTACCTTGGTTAAGGCATATGCCGCTTCAGTCGTTCTGCAGGATCATATCCAACGCCATCATCTCGCCCACAACCCATACATAGTAGCTACCTAACATACATGGTGGTGAGGATAAACTTTGCCCAGCAGTCTAGTCTCCTCTCACTCACTCGCTCACTCGCTCAAACCGCTCATCCAAATCTTACTCAGCCTTGGAAGCTCCCTGACCTAAGCTACGTTTTGCAAAAAGGGGCTAAACACAAACCACTTTTCGACCACCTACAATCCCTTTTCAAGTCCATTCTTATCACCACCCGAATTAACGTCGTCTATAAGAAAATTCGCACCGTGTAAAAATGTAATATGCCACGGTCAACTGCAAGGATGCAGGGAAATCCCCACAATGTTGGACCTCGCTGTGCGATGGAGCCACGGACAGTTCATGCTTTCTGGAGGGAATTCCCTGTTTTATTCGACCAGTCAGCAGCATGGATGGTGATGGAATATCGAACGATCCCGAGATAGCGTTGTGGACCCCTCTTCTCCGCCTCCGTGGGTATTCTCTAATGTGGAGACCAGAGTTGTCTCTGTTCACAACAAACCCCTGAGGTACGTCGGGCAGGAAGCGGAGTGAACCAAGCTGCCGAGAAGAAATGAATGTGGGAGAAAGTCAACGTGAAACCGATGTTTGCTTTTGATATTCCTTACATACCAGCTAGAATGAATACCCAATCCTGTCCCGTTGCAGATATCTCTGCCCCAGAACCCATATCTTGGTGAACTCCGAGCCCAAGAAATGCAAAGCATAAAGCCCGCTCGCCATCAAAACCTTATTGTAACCAAATAAGCCAGCCTGCGCTTGCCGTATAACCCCAAGTGGCGCTGATATCTCAGAAAGGCAATCGCCAGCCATATCGCTCATAAACTCATAAGAACGCCTCAAACCCATCTAGTACATAGCCATCTGTAGTACACCCTGTATTCGTCATCCCCCCTCTGAAATCTAGGCTGCTCACGCTGAGCCCGATCTCGCTTTGCCCAAGATCTTCCCCGGAGCTCAGGCTTTCCTCACTCAAACTTAGCACGCTATGGGTTGTCGCCGACCCCGGGGCAAAGTTGCCCAGGTTAAAACCTGTCAGATCCCACGGCTCAGGTGACCACGTCGCTGCACCCCCTGACCCAGCTGCTGAAGACATGTGTGTGTCCGAGAGAAGCATCCCCGGTCCTCCTCCATAGATTGCGTCGTATAGGTTCATCTGTCCACCTTCGATTGACCCCAAGAGCGAGTCCCACTCGGCATTCGATACTGTCGCTGCCTTTTGCTGTAATTGGGAATATAGTTGTGTCTGGTGGGCCTGGCGCTGTGTTTGCTGCGACCGATGTTGGGCACGGGACTGTGCAGGTGACGGGGGTTGTGACTGCGGTGTTGAATTCAGTGACAAGTAATCCAGGTTTTGTTGCCCGGCTGCAGAGGAAGCAGAAGAAGTCCGTGCGAGCATAGCTGCCTGTGCGGCCTGTACTTGGCCTACGGACACCCGGTGGTCGCGTTGTGCCATTGGCGATTCACGTCTGGAGATGCCGTCGAATGACTGCCTTGATCGGACGCGGTATTGATCAGACCCATGTTGCTGTTGAGCTACGGGCATAGTCATCCGTCGCAGCTTCTCTTGTTGCAGAAGCAGATCCGTCTCGCTCGCGCTAGCGCCAGCGTGTAAGCCAAGGGACATCTGTTTCCTGTTGTGGGGGGCGAGGGATGCTGGGGGCGATGTTCGGTAGGTTGTTGGTGCAGCCATACAGGCGTCGGGACTCTGTCCTGGAGGTGTTGGTAGCGACTGCGGCGTTGGCTCGTCAACAATAACCAGAAGTCCGGCTACTCGCTTGAAGTCAAGCGAGCCAGGAGTCTTAGCCTTCTCCACGATCTTGATGACAACATTTGCAAGCTTTTCGTTGTCCTTCAAAACTTTGCTGTCGTGCTTCAAATCCAGAGTCTGGTAGAGCAGGGCCATGCCACAGAGAATGAGGGTATCCGATCTGTTAAGACAGAACGAGAAGGACATGCTCCTCTCCTCCAGAAGCTGCACAATCTGGATGATGTGCTTACTGGACTCGCCTACAGAAATCATGGCAGGGGCGGCCTTATCACCCAGACTAGACGACACCGCAGGCCGGTAAATAAGTATCTTCATATAGTAGTACGCGAGCGCCTTGAGCTGAGTTAGCGTCTCCGTTGGCACATCCATTGGGAATCTGGCAAAGAATACTCACGAGAAGCGGCGATCTACTGCCGGTTATGTCAGTCGACGGCTTGTCTTGCTTGAAGGTGAGCTTCAGGTGCTGCGGAAGTTGATCATGCCACTGATCAAGTTCGGCCCCGAGAGCCGACATTTGCTGGAGCGAGAGGTCATGGGATGTTGCGGAGGGATAGATCTTTTCCAAGACCTTACCCAAAATCCGAGATCCGCGGAAGAGAGCGAGGGCGCTTGATAACCTTGTATGCTCCCCCGGAAGACTGGGCTGGAAGCCCTTCTCCGTGACATACTCGTCGTCAATGTCTGCCGGAAACTCAGCATGGACGTCTTCGTCCTTCAGAAGCTTTGGAAGGCCCAGCATGGCAGCCGAGAAGCTACAAGAGTTAGCAGATGACACCAAGAGAGCACACGAAACTAGGTACTCACCAGTCAAGCATGTATAGAGTCCAAAAGACCTTTTTTCGGGTCTCAATCGTGAGGACGCCAAAAGAAAAGCGCTTTTGGCTCTGATGAAGTCCGAGACGGTGGGACAGCCCAACGGCAATGCCCTTGTAATGCTGCAATCGTTTGTAGTCGGCCCTGATGGTGCAGTACATCATGGCAAGCAGCAAGCACTGGAGGGTGATCATGGTGTTATCCATGAGGATGGTGTCCAGCGATCGTTGCCATTGCACCTCGCAAGCCGTAATCTGCTCAAGGTCCGGATGCTCACTTGACAGGGCAGCGATGCAGAAGACCAAGTACAGCTGCGCTAGCTTGTGGTTGTTCTTGATCTTTTCGGGATCAGCAACAAATTCCTCGTATACACGGAGAAAAGTCGGCTTGTGGAGGACCGGAAATAATGGAGCCCATTCCTGGAAGTAGACATTGACACATCTGTCCGAGAACACCCTAGGTGGCAACTTCATGTTCGGTGTTGGCGACTTCTGCGTAAGGGGGTAGCACCCCTGTATGTGCAGGAAGGCTTCCGGGTTGAACTCAGAGCACGATTTACCATTTTCTTGAATCTTGCGCTTGAAGGATTCTGCGGCAAAGTCAGCAATTGCGAACCGCCAAAAATAGCCGCGAAGGGGGAACACAAACCAATGAATGACCGGCCGCTGGAGGCTCCCATGAAATATGAGTCGGAGTTCTCCACCCCGAGCAGAAGCGGGGAGGCCTGGACGCGGAACGTGTCTTCCTTTGGTGCTGGCGACCCGGCGCTCTTTCGAGGGTCCGCCGCGGGCGAATTGTTGGCAGACTCGGCAGAAGGCCGACGATTGTTGTGCATTTTGGAGAGCATATCGATCTTCTCGTCCTTTTCGTCCAGCAAGTCCTTCAACTCCCGCACTTCGGCCTCCAATGCGCGGACGCGCTCCTCGAGCGACTCGGTATAGCCACGGGGAAATGCTCGCCTGCTGAGCTTGTCGCTGGTGCGGCACTCGAAACCGACATTGGCGCACTGGGAGCAGCAAGGACGGATGCCATCGCAGCGGATCTTCTTGCTGCGGCAGCGGTCGCAAGCCTGGGCGATGCGGCTCTGCGAGCTCGTGCCCACCTTGATCACCTTCATAGGTAATATTCCAGGCATCTTGGCGGTTGGATGGATCACAGGAATCCCATTCAAATCGCGGCACGCGACGGATCGTTCCGATTAAAGGGGGGACCAAGCGTGGTCGTGTGTTTAAACTCTGTGGTTGCGGCTGCTGCAGGGTTTAACGGGTGGCTGAATCCGCGGCGGGAGCTTCACCAGCGCTCAAACGTGGAATTTGGGAGTCTATCATGGAAGCAGGTCGAGACGAGCACAAACTGAACAGCTGGAGCAATTGACGACGGCGATTCTTCCAAGGGTAATGAAGAGGGAGGGCGGCAAAACAGAGCGTCTACGAAGGGCGGGGCGCTGTGTTATAAGGAATAAGCTCGGCAAGGTGGGTGCGAGACGGTTGAGGGAAAAAGAGGAACAAGTGTGTCCTGGGTTCGGGTCTTTCGCGGCCACACATCCACGCTAACGGCAGGCACCACACCCCAGGCACCCAGAACGGATTTTGCGGAGAAAAACTGGAAACGGTCGGCCAGAGACTGGAGCCGATCTGCACGAGGTCGCGACAGGGTTCCAGGGAGCCCGGTGCATCCAGTCAGTGATTGGGTGGGTGTTGGGATTCGGCGGTCCCCTCGAGGCGACGCCCACGAGAATCTGGGGTGAGCAAGGGTGTCAGTTAACTCTTGCGATTCGACGGTCGGAAAACGGCAGTGCCTGGTCCCCTTGCTCCCACGTTGCTCCGCTCTGTTTCCAACCCAGCTCCCCGACTTCAACCCACCACCTCTCCCCTCCATCCCCAGACCTCGCTGGCGAATCGCATCAAGATGCCAATTCAAGGACTCTAGCGTCGGTGAACGGCACCGCTTCGCGAGGCGTCGATACACGGGAAAAATGGCATCATGGCCGCACACCGAGCCCATCAGCTCATGTCCGCCTCCCTCCCACATCCACCCCGCATCCCGATCTGAATCCCGGGGTCTTCCGTGCGCTGACCGCGCTAGCCTCGGTCTGGGGAAGAGGTGCTGCGTAGCAAAGCTGGGCCCACGCCATCGTGGGAGAAAGCCAAGCATCATACGTTCGTTGGTGGCGACGAGCCAAGCCCTCGTACTCGGCGTGGTTGGATGCCCACAGTCCTGTATGGTAAGCAATGCACTTGAGTGGCGTCCAAGACCCTTGGTTCTAAATGACCCCTAGGATGACATCAACTAGCGACATAACGAAGGGAAAAGAATAATCGAAAAATTGAATGCGGGCTTCACTTTGTTTGTGTTGTTGGGAGGCCATTGAAAACGGTGAGGAAATCTGCCGAAATGGGAGGATTCGATCTCGAACACCTTTCCCTGAAAGTGGAAGCGGTGTTGGGTTCACAGCCGACCGACCAGCTGCAATACCGCAAGGCTGTACCACCCCCGTGATGACAAGGAGGTGTCAAGCAGTCACGGCGCGGCGCTGCAGACCTATACTCAAGCCCTATAACAATTACTGCTCGTTATCATCGTCGGTTCAATGATCGCAACTGCTTGACCGATGACTGGACGACCTGTGTAACCGGCAGGCAACGGGCGCCCAGCTAACTTGGTACGCTAGTCAAGCAGGCAAAAAGTTGGCGATTGCGCCGTCTTCATTTTGTTGGTTTCGTGCGCGCGCAATATAGGCGTGGCTTGTCTGTTAAATGGCTTAGGATATGAGCAATCCATGCTCCGGATACGACATCACATCCAACCCCGAAAGCCCCCTGGGGATCGTACCCTGGAGTTTTCAGACACAGTCATGCCTTGCCTTGCGAAGCCTCGAGCCTGTATTTGTATTCATCTTCATCGACAAGCTGCTGACATATGAGTTTGTTATCATGTTGAAACCAAGACTGTTCAAGGATAGGCGATCAAGTTGCAACCAGACGAACGTGATCCAGGTTAACGGCATCTTGGCGAACATGTAAGTGTTGCCCACGAACCACATCCAGCGATTATTCTGCTTCTACCCTAATTCCACCTGCTCCAAGCCACCCCACTGTGGAACAGCGACATACGTGCCCATCGGACAGAGATTTCCCATCTTCAACATCAAGAAACTGAACGAACCACCCTCAACCGCTCGCCGGCTCCACGCGCAACCCCAACGGCCTCGTCTCTCTTCCCCGCCTCTCTTCCCCGCACTTTGGGGGCGGGCGTAGCCTGTGGTGTTTGAGATCGACTCCCACTTTCCGGCAAAAATGGCCCCATGCTCTTTGAGATGATCCATGGAGCGGCGGCTGCAAAGTCCTCGTGGCATCCATTTTGGTGTGGCACGGAACGTCGGAGTGCCAAACTCGGGCATCCTTGGGGGAAAGCTCTATCAATATTCTAGAAGACGTGCCTAAGGTATCGAAACGTCAATGTGCATTAAAGTCTGAGCGCGGCCAGAGTGGATCGTCACTCCTGTTCCTTAATTAGCGTCCAGCAGGATAAAAAACGGAACGTCAGTGACAGTAACATGAGCCTTCAATGTCATACAGGCATCGTGATCCGTAAGTGATCTCCTAAAATGCTTCTTACTCGTGGCCTCTGAGGCTCTTGAGACACGGAACGCGCGTTAGATACTCCGTAGTTGTCCGTAGCTAAGCTTTTCTAACTATCATTCGTTCGCACCAATAGGTAAATAGAGACACGGTGATATTGACCCGACATCTACCGTAGAGTAGCCGTAGAATCCTCAATCGTTAGGGCTGATCTTGTCATCTCTCAGCCCCCAAGTCTCATCGTCCGCTTCATGCAAGAGGGTCAAAGACTTCGAAGAGTAGAACTTGGAGTGAGCAGTTGCTGACTGATTGATTCATGTCGGCTTTCGCGCTGAATCGGAATCACTTCTCATGGGTCGTGACGACAATCTCATGCATGGCTGAAAAATCAGCTGAAGTCGTCGGCCTCACTGGACGGCTCCTCGCCGACTAGGTCCGATTCGGCAGCCTCCGTCGATCCGAGATAAGCCACCACGTTTTCGTCGTTCAGAAGCGAGGTTTTCTGCATGACACATCGTTAGCTGCCAGAGTACCAAACCCAATCGATCCATCTGCTGCCATCACACCATACGGTGCAGTCTAGCCAATGCTTATCATTGGTACACACCTCTTTCTCCAAAACTTCGACGCCACTCTCTAGGATACCAATTTCTATTCGACGTAGCAACTTTGCGGCTCCAAGACATTCTGCTCGCACTTCGCCGAGGTTGTCATTAGAGTCGTACGATCGTGCCAAATCGAGCTGCGTCTGCAGGCGCTCCTGTATGACAGTAACAGCACGCAGCCTGAAGATGACGCCGAGCGGGTGGTTCTTCACGAGAGTCTCGAAGTCTGCCGTCTGATCCGTTGCATCTTCGCCCTGCCAGAACACTCGTAATTGTCTGCCACCGTTGGTATCTTGCAGTACGCGGAAGTCCAACCCGTCTTCCTCGTTCACGCACATCAGATGAACGAACGGGCTCTTCCAAATGACGGAGCCGCCATCCCGTGCCACGTGAAGTTTAGGCGCCTCACCAAAGCCGACAAGCTTCGCCTTGGCTAGCGGGTCGTCTTCAAAGGGCTCCAGAGGAAGCACAAGGCTCTCAATAGTCGACTCCGGGTCAATGAAACCATAGCTGAACAGCATCTCAGCCGCCGACTTAGCCTCGCCGTAGCTGATCGTCACCTCTTGGCCTTCTGAGAACGTAACCCCAGGTCTGAGCAAGAGAGTGACTTCACGCCGGGAATTTTCGTCATAATAAGCCGTGGCATCCCGAGCATGATTGATCATATCGATGCAAGGCACCATTGACTCCCCAGATCTCGGGAGCTCCAGGCAGCGAGAGCGGTAGAGAGCGTCGAGACGTATCCAGTCACGAAGAGACACCGCCTCGCCCTGCCAGAGGAGCTCATCCCAACATGGAATCTCAGAGGATGTGCTCTGCACGTGATCGAACTCGCCAACCGTGGCTAGCATTTTGGCGTTCACGGCCGTCTCGAGGGACGTGCCTCGAAGAAGAAGCCTTTCATCCTCAGTCCACATGCTGGGCACTAGAACCACCCTTGGCAGGAACTGGAGATACTCCATCCATGGATTCGACAAGCCGGCTGAAGATTGGCCTGTCCTAGAAGCCAATGCCGTCTGGACGAGGAGGAAAAGCAGGATATCTGCCCTTGACGACTGCGACACACAGTCAGCACCCTCTAAGAAAGCGAAGCGAGCCAGGGCGCGAGGGTCAAAGTTGGAGGCCGTTTACTCGATGTCCGACAGCATCCAGAAGATGCCTGAAGTTCCTATCCTCCTTTGCGTACTCCTCGACTGCCTCTTCATTGAGAACCAGGCTATGCGGCACCGTGAGGAAGGAGGACTCGTCAAGGGAGTGTCCGACAGTGGTCAGGGCCTTTCGGCAAACCACGCCGTAACCTTTTCCCTCGGAATGTTTGACCTCAAAGTCGCCGAATTTGACATCGTTGAGGCGAGCCCATAGTGGGAGGTCTGCGATTGGGAGCTCTCGTGGAGCCATGGCAAGATTGTGTGCTTTGTAGCTGTCAGGTGAGATGCGTGTTGGTTTATGACGAACTTGTGGTGGACATCGGATGACAACACAAATACAGTATATAACCCTAACCCTATGTGAGCGTCAAGCCGCGATACACCACACCTAAACCTGTGATCAATACATTTGAAAGGGATTTATGATATTTAGACAGGAAGATTGCAAGATCATACAAGACTTCCGGCCGGAAATCAACACTTCGCTCCTCAACACGAAACACATTCATCGCCACGAGTTAGTTGTCCCTCCTCCCTATCGTTCCTTATCAAGGCGGGGCACCCTTGTTCGAAGGGCGCAAACTTGCGACAGCAACAAATTAACCCCTCCTATTTCGCGTCTTATTCAAGACATACCTTACAACAACCGCTTCGCAGATAGAATCTGCCTTGTACGAAATGCCTCGAGATCCTTTAATTGGTTTGGTCGGCAAGCCGAGCGCCGGAAAATCCAGCACCCTCAATTCGCTGACCGATGCTACCTCCAAAGTTGGTGGGTAACCCGTTGCTTCCCTCCCTTTTCAGCCAGCGACAGAAGAACAAGATGGAGGAATCGGCCTGGAATATCGGAACCCGTTGCTGATACGGCTCTCCCGCGCGCAGGAAACTTCCCGTACGGTCCGGCCCCTCCTCCGGCCCCCTAGCCCGCCGATAGCTGAAGCTAACCCCCCTGCGCATAGCTTCACCACCATCGACCCCCAGCGCGCCATCGGTTATTTACAAATAGACTGCGCTTGCGCTCGCTTTGGGCTTTCAGATAGGTGTAAGCCGAACTACGGGTCGTGCGTCGAGGGGCGACGCAGTGTTCCGATCGAGCTTCTGGATGTTGCCGGCTTGGTGCCCGGCGCGCATGAGGGAAAGGGGTTAGGAAACAAGTTCCTCGACGACTTGCGCCACGCCGATGCCCTGATACACGTTGTCGACGTCTCTGGTACAACTGATGCCGAGGGAAAAAACACGCGCGGCTACGACCCCTCGGTCGATATCGCTTGGCTACGGTCCGAAATCGTGGCATGGATCCGCGGCAACTTGATGAGCAAGTGGGGGTCAATCAAGCGAAGGCATATCGCCGTCAAGGCAACGGCGGTTGAGACGTTACAAAACCAGTTCAGCGGTTACGGGAGTACATCAGTGGTCGTAGCGAGGACGTTAGACAAACTGGCACTCAAAGAACCGTTGGAGGAGTGGAGCGGTATGTGCCTCCCCCTTTTCCGCCTTCTATTGATATCATACTGATTGACCACAGACGAGACTGTTGACCGTGTAGTTAACGCCTTCACCGACGAGAAGTTCCCTACTGTCATCGCGCTCAACAAGATTGACCACCCAGATGCCGACAAGAACATCGCCAAGATTGCTAAAATGCAGGACCCTAATAGCATCGTGCTATGCTCTGCTGTCTCGGAAATCTTCCTACGGAAGCTTGCTAAGCAAGGTTATGTGCGGTACACCGAGGGCAGCGAGTTCGTCGACACGCGAGAAGACTTAGTAGCGGACGGTGACCCCGACGGCGGGGGGCTAAGGGAGCTCGATGAGAAAGCCAAGAACAGGATAGAGAACCTCAAAGACATGGTACTCTACCGGTTCGGGTCGACGGGTGTGAACCAAGTGCTCACCAAAGCGGCCGACATCCTCGGTCTCACGCCAGTCTTCCCTGTCCGAAACACCACAACATTCGCCTCAGGCGCGAACGACTCCAAGGCCGTCTTCCGAGACTGCGTCCTGGTCAAGAAGGGGACAACGGTGGCCGATGTGGGAAAGAAGATCATGGGTGATGCACCAATCGCGTATATCGAGGGCGTGGGCAACACTCGGGTAGCAGAAGATCAAATTATCGCGGTTGGGAAAAACGACGTGAGTTTTATGCTCTTTACCTCCCCTACCTCCGTTTATTCTTTCTAACTGCGGATAGATATTATCGTTCAAGGTAGGGCGTGCGTGATCGCCGAGCCTCTGGTGAGGCTGCGTCCAGGACTCTGGGGAAACCAGACCGATATTCCTGACCCGAACTACAAAGGTACAAATGTTTATCCTGTGGGCTCCGAACTGTGTTCCACCGCCGCCAGGTTTTGAGAAGGCCTTGCGAAAGTACAGGGCATGGCTACCCAGAATAGACCAAGTCAGGTTGGGGGTCATTCCCCGAAGGTAAACAGCCGCGTTCTGAGACATCGTGATACGTTACCGAGGGTAACGAGGCTCGGGTCAAGAAAATGAGCTGTTGTATCCGGTGTTGGCTCAAACATAGAAGGGGCGCATAGTGAAGACCAAGGTATCGCCTCGCAGTTCTGACGCGTTGGAATTCGGGAAGTCGTTTGGTTTGCGAATTCGCCATTACTGCGTAAAGTGATGCCTCACTAGTGAGGCTAGCGAGGCTGCCCTCGAATATGTAGCTCGCCTCGACCCCCTGCGTCGTATGATTCAACCGTCCAGTAGGTTCCACAACATGTGTACTCCGCGGCAGCATCAGGATCCTCATTTTCACAGTCTTGATCAGTTGCATAGTATATTCTCAGGTTTGCTCGAGACATCGGGTATCATCGTATTATGCTCGTCTATGAGTATGTGGAAGCTTTTGCTCCCACATGGGACAACATAAACCAGCCAGTTGGGAAAGGGTTAAAAAAGATAAAATCAAAAAGGCTCGTCGAGACATGTCCATGACCCTACTACCCCCAAAAATAAAAACATTACATCCCCTATCCTGTCACAGGCCGTCAAGTTCGTAGCTGCGTGGTTCAATCCATCGTGCCCGTCAGAGAGGAAGGAAGCCTCGGGAGGCCTCGTCGTCATCGGCGTAGGGTCACTGGGGATCTCCGCTCGTCGTTCGTGCTCACTCCAGGCGTGGAAATGCAGAGCGCTAACGAATCTAGTACTTCAGGATGATGTACAGGGCGTGGATGATTCCGGGAATATACTGCGTGTTTGGTCAGCGTCAATTGCTCCAGGAAGTGTTGATCGATATGTTTGCTTACGCCGAGGATTGTGAGGAGGATGTTGATGCAAAGGTCTCCACCACAGCCCTTCTCGAGGAATACTCCGAGAGGAGGGAGGAGTACGGCGAAGACGATCTTGCAGATGTCGCTACATTGAAGGGTCAGTCCAGGTTCACAATGGAAAATGCGTTGGGAATGCGCGCTTACCTAGCGGTGAAAGCCATTGTGATGGTGTTGGCTGGTGATTTGATGGGAATTTAAGAATTGTTTGGAATGTGGTTTCGATATCGAAGTCGTGGACAAGTGTGATGTAAGTGGTTCTCGCAAAGACAAAGGGCGGGGAGTGGACAGCGGGGCTTGCAGTCTATTAAATATGTCGGTTCGGGAACGGCAACGGAGAGGCGCTTGCTAAGAAGGATATTGCCTGACGGGTACTTGCTGGTACACAGTGCCGAGCTGCAGAAGGCCTGCAGATTCCTCCAGTTCTTGGTGCTAAACAACGAGACCTTGCGGTCGGTCCTCGGTGACCTGGTGGCCAGCAAGGCGATTGGGGTTGGGGTCCTGGACGTGCGTCATAATCCGTACACATCATCGAATCCGGCAGGCTTGACTAGTTCCGTCGCTTCCCTGCCGATCCAGGGTTGCGGCGGATGAGCCAATGAAACGACAGAAATGATCCTTGCTAGCGCACTGGTGGTGTGCCGCTTTTGCAGAGCTCAGGCGACCTGAGTCGACTGTTGCGTGGCGCGCACCTCGTAAACCCAAACGGGTGACGCTCAGGATCCATGTGTGCCATGCTGTGTAGTGGTGTAGAAGTATTTTTTTTTAAGGCTGAGATAGGGTGACTACAACGGTCGATGATCTATCGAACCTCACAGAGATGCGGGATCTCGCTCGGTGGTTCTGCACGAACCCATGTCGCCAGATCCCACGATGGAGCGCCTGCCGGAACTAGCGGAGAGCAACATCAGGAGAATGAAAAAGAGGCTGGGCTGACAGCGCAGACGGGCGCGGTCTAATCTATGCCCGCTCTGAAGTCCCATGGTCTATGGGTGCTTCGGTCTCAACGGCTGGCACATGGATGGTTCTTTGCGTCCAGGCGCATGCAGGCAGGATGGGCTGTTCTGCACTGCAGCTCCGCTTCTCAACCTCTGCAGAGGCAATCGAAAAAAATGGCTGGTGGAACTCTTGAAGGGCTGGCCATCGTTTTCCTCTTCAAGACCACATGATACAGCAAACTAGCAAGCCAGGTACACAAGGCGCGACACTGCCCATTATGCTTGCGCGGCTCCATCTTGTCGCGTTCATAGCTCCATTCTCGAACTTCGAATGTGACGTATACTGCCCCACCATCGGCAACTGCTGCGCTAATGACATCACGGGGGGAGGGGCAAGCCACAAGTGGAGGCGTTGCGGGTGTGGCGCAGGTCTGTCTTCCGACCTCTTCTCGGCTTGTGATGCTCGGCGCAAACTTGATCGGCACTCTGAAAAATCCTGGAACTTCACTCCGGACAGGCCGAGAATAGACTCTAGCGGCGAAATTGCAACTTGGCAGACGCAGGCGAAATACGCAGCTTGGGTATCGGCAGTGATTGAAGGTAGGTATTCAACAACTTAGTAAAAGAAGTACGAATGCTCGACAACATGCTCCAGGGTTAGGAAGCACTCCCCAGATGCTAAAAATGCAGTAAAAATGCACTGATGACGTGTCGCCACCCTGTTAACCAATCCATTCTTGGCAAACTCTGAGGATAATGTCCGTATAATCATTTTTGTCTTGATAGACTTCCATTTGTTCTAGCTTCAGCTAGCTATATGCTGATGGTCAAAAAACGACTCTTGTGGTGGTATTTGCGACGGGACAGAGACGAACAGCAAGCCAGTACCCGGACCGTAGCCTCACGGATGTCTCCCCAAATGGCGATGTTATTCCGATCGTGAAAGTTTGCGGTTGAAACAGCACCCAAAATGCATTGCCGCATTACCAGTGGTCCAACGACATGTTCAACGGCCGCTGGAGCGAAGGCCATTGTCTCGCCGAGGAGGCCCTAAAAGAGAATCCACGAGCGGAGAACGTCGCAGAAGTGGTCCATTATTTATTTTGACCTGTAGAAACTGACGATCCCATCCACGTTCGAAGTTTAAAGTTTCCCGCAGCCTCGGGCTGCGAGCGCGAGGAGGAAAAATGGGGGTAAACGCGGCGTGTCAACCGCCGATGCTCTCCCGGCTCCGGACCCGTTCGAAGTTGGAGTGACCCACAGCCCCACACCGACCCCGGGTCCCACTCTTCCAATTAACCGAGCCCTACTTGGAAAATCCAGGGCACACATTTTGGGAATTTCTCCCCTCACCGCGGCCAACCACGAACTTTTTTTTCGACCGGACAACTCTCAACAGGCGCAGGATTTTACCTCTTTGCGTTCTATCACCCCTACATCCGCTTTCCCATTCCCTCAATTTATCTCACCGAGACAAATATCCGCAATGGCTCCTATCGCAGTACGTTCAAACCTGGCATTGCTTTGCTGTTGGCCCAGTGCCCCCTCAACCGCCAAACCGCTCGGTTTGGCCTGAGATCACGGGGCATCATGGCGTGAAGCAGTAGGCTAAAGTCATTTTTGAAATACAGAAGAAGTCCTCCAAGGCCAAGGGCCCCAAGGTGACCAAGAAGGTAAGCACTGCTCTTCCCATCATGCGCAAGCTGTGGAGGGTCGCAAAATTCTGACCGATGTGCCCCTCGCCAATAGTTCGTCATCAACGCTTCGCAGCCCGCCAGCGACAAGATCTTCGACGTCTCCGCCTTCGAGAAGTTCCTCAACGAGAAGATCAAGGTTGAGGGCCGCGTTGGCAACCTTGGCGAGACCATCAAGATCTCCCAGACCGGTGACGGCAAGATCGAGATCGTTGCCCACAACGAGCTCTCCGGCCGCTACCTCAAGTATCTGTATGGGCCCACGAATTTCGCGACGAGACACTGGATCATGTACTAACATGACCCCGCGTATAGCACGAAGAAGTTCCTCAAGAAGATGCAGCTCCGTGACTGGCTCCGTGTCGTCTCTACCTCTAAGGGCGTGTACGAGCTCAAGTTCTTCAACGTCGTCAACGACGAGGCTGAGGAGGATGACGAGTAAGCGGATGGCTATCGGGATTTGGTGGGAGTCGACAGGCTCATCTGGCATGGGATACCACAAAAATGGGATTTAGACGGATGTGCATAGCGGAACACTGTTGGGGGTCAACCAATATACTGGGCCATCCTTCGTGATGGCAAGGCGTTCCGGCCGAAAAGCTTTGCCCGTTCCACCACTGCTCCGTATTCCTGACGTCCTCCGATATGTTCCTGAATAGGTGGTTGTACAAAGTGATTTGATCTACTCCGGCAATCCGCGCATGACAGCCTCGAAGACCAACAGCGCCATGGCATTCGCGGGAAACGCCCGCAAAAAGCAGGGCAGAAATCCGCGCCAGTATCCCCTGGGACCTCCTTCCTTGTAGACGGCCACTGCCGCATCCCTCCACCGAGGGAACCGCTTCACTCCATCGTTCAATCCTCCGCCCAGCGGATCTGTCATGATCCGCTGCTTGACCACGTCGCTCGGATAGCTCGTCAGCCAAAACACCTGCGCGCTCAGCCCGCCCGCCCAGAAATTGATCGCCGGTGCGCTCATGCTCGTATGAATCGTCATCCAGCGCGAGAGCACATCATAGCTCCCCCACCAAAAGAAGAAGAACCCGCGGAACAGCAACGTTGCCCCAAGTCCATGATACACCCCCTTGACTCCATGATGCTTATAAATCTTGCTCACGCAGTCGATCGGCCCCTTGTACAGCCTCTCGGTCTTCTTCGCCGCATACTGTATCTGCAAGCGTGCCTTGATGTGCTCCACCGGCGCAGCCACGAAGCTGACCGTTGCGCCTGCCAGGATGCCCGCGATGCCGTGCCCATGCGAAGGCAGCGTGCGCGTGGGATCGTGAAGCGGGTGCCAGGGTGGGTTGAATAGGTTGTCGCGCAGCAGGCGGCGGTAGACGGTCAGCGAGCCGAGCATGACGCTGTCCATGAACATCCATCCCACCAGGGGGGGAGAGGCGCCCTTGTACAGCCCGAGGACGCCCTCATTGCGCAGGGTGAGGGTGAGGCATTCGAGGGGGCCGGTGAAGCGCGAGGCCGTCGTGGTTTGCAGGCGGACTTTGATTGTGTCGAAGGGGTGGCCGACTGCGGGGGTTATGTTAGCCAGTTACCTAGGAAACAAAGCTATTTTGTCGCAGAGGGGATTGGGCATGTGGTGCGACGTTGGACGGCATGCGCCGCCGTTGGACGGTGTAAAACGCACCGGAAAGCTTAGCTATGCCTGAGAAGATCCCGGCGACAAAGCCTTTGTAATTCTTGGTTTTGGCGGGCACTGGCGCCGGTGCCGGCGCGGCAGCGCCCGATGCGCTTGCCTCGGCGGCCATTGAGCTCGCGCCACGAGAGGGGAGGCGCTGTAGCCTGAGATGGGAGCTCTTTCAGGGTTGTTACATCGGAGGAAAGAAGGGTTAGGTCGTCGCTGCCATTTTTCAGAGAAGATGATCGGATTATTCGGATTTTCGCGATATGCGATTTGCGGTCTTCGATGACAAACAGCTGCTGGAGACCCCGCTGAAAATAGGTAGCTAAGATCCTGGAGCTCAGTCTTGGCGGGGTAGCACCGTGCTTATGAGAGTTTCTCACCATGGCGCACTGTGGGTTGCTTCGTGATGTGATGTCGGTTGTTGTCTGTTGCGTTGAGGCATAGAGAATACCACGTGGGAGGGAGATTCCAGCTATATCATTCAGTAGCCAGTAACTCGGTGAATATCTCTAACCAATGCAGTGACCACAAATCGTACAATACAACCCAACCCGAACTATGCTCTTTTATACACTCTGCTTCAAACCAACACGAAAACACCCTAGGGGTATCACGAAACTTTTTATCTCCTCCTTCCGCCTCCAGTCCACCATCCAACATCCACAGAAGCCCCCCATCAGCGCCTCATGCCTTTCCCGCCGAGCTCCCCTTGCCCCAGAACACCGTTCCGCACAGCACCCGCCCCAGCAGATAACCGCCGTACATGCCGCACAGAATAGTAACCGGCCATCTCTGCCACTGACGGTCCCAGTCAAGAGGGATGGGTACAGCGCCAAGCCAGGCGCCCACGAAACCGCCGATATAGCCACCATACGTCTCATCCCAAGGGGCGTGAGCGGAGAGGACTACGCCCCAGGCGGAGCCGTCAACGCCATGGATGTAGAAGAGCGGGAAGAGCGTCAGCACGGCGAGATTCGCGGCGCAGAGCATGGTGTGAGAGACGTAGGTGTAGGCCGGGGCGCCGAAGCAGACGAAGCCGAAATAGAGGAAGGGGATGATGAAGGTGGTGAGGAGGAGGGAGACTAGGACGGTCTGTGAATGGAGGTCAGTATCAATGTCTGTAAGGGGATGGTGTCTGTAGGAGAGGGACATACCACTGGCAGGTTTGGCCCGCCATCACCCGACCTCCGTTTCTCGCCCGGACGGAGCTTTCGGGCGGGCTTCGACGACTGCGCGCCCACGGCTGGGAGACAGACCAGCGCGTAGACTAACTGAAGGGCAGCAATGGCAGGAAGGGTGGTGAGCATAGCCGGGACGGGGTCGTCAACGAGCGCCGGGAACCGGAAAATGAAGACGGCGGCGAGAAGCGCGGGAAGGCCATGTCGCGCAGCTTGTGCGATGGGTGTCTGGTTGATCTGAACGGGGAGAAGGACCACCGCTGGGCTATCTTTCCCCTTCGCGGGCGATTGCGGCTGAGCCTGGGCTTCGGCGCCCTTAGTGATTGACGAGGACATGGTCACCGGATCGACGAGCGGCATGGCAGTGGACAAGCGAACGATGAAGTCGGTGCCAAGAATGAGATTCGCGGTTGGGCCAGCTTTGAATTGGGGTTCCGAGAGATGGACCAACCCTAACCCTACGTCTGAAGCTCAGGGTCAACAAGACATCGCCAGTGCCTTACATAAAGGGTTTAGACGAAGGAAAGAGGATATCTGAGCTTGAATATTGTAAGCTACAGCTCCTGTAGTGGCCAGAAGATAGAAGAGAACAAACAATTGTTTAGCAGCGTGAACGGCTGCAAATAGACCCATTTTTCTGGTTTACGTACAGTGCGTACATACTTTCTCTCACGGTGCATCTTCTCCAGGGCTGTCATGCAAACACTGATGCTCGTTACTTCCATCATGTCCTGGCTTCAGATTCCAAGCTTCACTTCTCAGCACACTGGAACGTAATTTACTAACTCACTCTTCTCCTTGCCCGCTCTCCCGTTTCACACACTACCTCTTCGGTACCACTCACCAATTTTTCCTTTGGGGCACAGTCCACAATGGCCGCTATGATCGACCCCAGCCTTTTTGAGCAGCTGCGGGTGAAGATCGAGGAAGACACCGTGATCAGGAAGGAGTTGGACAAGATTATTGACGAGCTGGTTCAACACGTCTCTTTCACACAGGGCGTATTGTCGCGCATCCATTCAACCCCGCGAGCTAAGTGTTCGTACACCAAAATGCCACTAAAATACAACGCCGGTTGAGCGTACCCCGCTGACCCTGGCACAGACTCGGCTCTCCTCACCCCCGTTGAGGATGGCATCAAGAAAGAAATCCAGAGCGTTGGCACCCTAGCAGCATTTGCCTCGCAGTACCCATACTTCAAGTGAGTTTCCATGGTGGAAAACCAGAAGATTGCCAGGACCAAAGCTAATGATCACCAAGGTACAACTACAAGTGGAATCGTGCGGTTCAAGATGCCATCTCGACCGTCTTGCTGTGTGCCTGGCTTGGAGGTATGGGCACCGAGTCGCGTCCCGGCGAGGTTGGTCGTCTGCTGAAGCTGGAGGAGGTTGGCGAAATCTTCAGCGGTATGTTTACAACCCCCTTTTCTCCCTGTGTTTACACCCCGGGTGCTGACATGAACAGTCCCGGTCAACCTCAAGGGTCGTGATGCATTCCACATTACCATTGAGGACTACCTGCTGGGTCTGATCAATATTGTTGATGAGCTCAGCCGCCTCGCTATGAACTCAGTGACGCTGGGCGACAACGACCTCGCTGTGCGTATCAGCAGCTTCATCAAGGACCTGCATGCCGGCTTCCAGGTGCTCAACCTAAAGAACGACATTCTGCGCAAGCGTGTCGACTCAATCAAGTATGCCGTCAAGAAGGTGGAGGATGTCGTGTATGACCTCTCGCTCCGGAATTTAATCCCATCTAAGATGGAGGAGTAGGGCTTTTGGGATCTGGAGGAGGCTGGCGGCTGTTGCAGCTGTGATGAGTTCAAGTCATGATGGAATTTATCTACTTCGCTGTTCGGTATGCTTCATTCTGAATCTAGAGATGATCTCATGAGATGATTTTGTCTCTCAACACCCATTTTTTGCTGCCGGCCTCTCAACATGTGACCTTAGCACGAGCCAAAACACGCCCATGACGTGCAGAGAATCCGACCATTTGGCTGGCAATTGTTGTGAAAGCAATCAGTATCAGTACTCACCAGGTAGACACCTCATTGTCATCCAGTTGCATGGGATGTACGAAGTACGCAACTGATTGATTGTGTCCGGTATTTATAAATGTCCATGGATTGTGCGGAACGATGGCGGTATGTTGGTGGAAAGGATAGGACTACCAGAGCTAACATCTCTCTCCCAGAAACATGAATGCACACATCTCCAAGCGAGCACAAGGCCTCACCAAGCCGTTCAGCGCAAGAGCATCCCCGAGCTAATCAACAGGAAAGAAATAGAGGAAACCGCCTCAAAACTCCATACCCCCACCAAAATATCTTCTTCCTCACACCTCGAGCAAAAGCCCAAGCTTGCGATGAAAAAGAATTCCTCAAAAATGTTTCGCGTCGCCTGGAGGCAGTGTAATACCAGGGACACAGTGGAAGACCATCATGGGCAAGCCCAGAGGAAAGTCCACCTCGGGACAAAAATTAGTATAATCAAGATTCTATCCCGTAGGATAGTTTCAGAGATTAAACTGAAAAGAACAGATACTACACTTGATCTAAGCCAAAAGGCAAAGAGAGCTAAAGAAAAAAAGAAGAAAAGTTCTAAAGAGTTGGCGGCCAAGCGAAGAATATGTAGGTTTTGGAGGTGGTCAGTGCGCGGGTGCGAACATCCTGTGACTGCGAACTACTCTGGTGTGTGGTGGAGTCATCCTAACAGTCATCCCAACTTCTAAGTTCGAAATTCACTGCGGTCTAGCTCTGTGGGTTTAAATTTTTGGCCTTATAAGCTGCCTGCTTTGCAGTTATTCCCGTTGTGACGCACAACGATGCACCGCACCTCCATCTCATCCGTGAATTCATCTGGCCCCCCACTTTTCCTGGGGTGTAAGTGCCAGCCTTGTAATGGTACCGATGAATTCACGATGTCTTATCTCACGATGGCAAATAAAGTAAACTTGGTCCATGATTCAATTATTCCAGGGATCGCCTTCGGAATCTCAATCATAAGCATATTGCTCGGTAGTCGATCAAAAACCACGATCATTACAGGCACGTCTCGGCTCGTGCTTCGGCATGTGTTGGCTGTATCACAAAAGCATCACGGGCAGAGATTTGAGGCTGCGCAAGATGTAGCAAAAACCATAACCCATTGCTCTTTTGTCTTCGTGAATCAACGCTCGCTAATTCGATCATCGCCATGTGCTCGTAAAAATCCACAACCGAGGAGTAGAGACCATATCAAACCCATAGACTATCCTCCAACAGAAATAGACCTATGTCATACAAGTTTCGTCACCAGACACCTGGTAGTCATAAAACGGAAAACAGGTTCATCAGGAAACCTCGTGACTTTTGTCACTCACTCCAACACCATCATCTAGTTCGTGAAGAACCGCTTAATAGCGGCCCTGATGCCGGGCTTCTTATCCTTATCCTCCCGCTCCCTCCTCCTCTCCTCTCTCTTGGCACGGTGACGACCCTCCCCATCGCCGCTCGCGGTCGAGCTGCTGGCCCCAACCGAAGTGACTGACTCCTTGGTCTTCGCAGCCGAGGACAGCGACTCCCTGGTTTTGACAGCTGACGAGATAGTTTCTCTGGTCTTCGAGGCTGAGGCGAGCGACTCTTTGGTTTCCTTGGCTTTGGAGCCGACATCGTCGCGCGACCTATGCAGGCGGCCGCTTCGGTCTTCGGACTTGCGAAGCCTGGTGCTACGCGAAGTGCTAGATCGCTTGAGCTCTGTGGGCGTCTTGGACGACGAGGGCGGCATAGAGACTTCCTTGGGTATAACGTCCTTGACGGAGTCTTTGGCGGCGGCTTCCTTGGCAACAAAGTTGGACTCGATAACGCTTTCGCCGTTCTTGATGTCGAAGAACTTCTTGCTGGCAGCCGGCGACGGCGGTACGTCGAGCTTCGGCTCCACACTGGTCCGGCTGTGTCGCCGTGAGCTATGCGAGCTGTGGTGTCGGTGATGCTCGGGCCTATCGCGTGAGCTGGAGCTGGACTTGGGGATTGAGCGATCCTTGCCGGGTGAAGCGGGGGCAGCCTCCTCCTTCGCCTTCTCTAGCTCGCGCAGGCGGCGGCGCTCTTCCTTTCGCTTGTCATGGGCCTCCTGTTCCTCGGGGGTGCGGCGCCTCCTGGTACGAGGGCTGCCGTTACTCTCCGGGAGAGCGGTGTCCGTCTTGGTCGGAGTGCGTGGCCTGCTGTCAGTGGCGGAACGGACTGAGGTGTGGCTGTCGGACCGACGGCTATGGGTGTGTCGCGAGCCCTCCTTGCTGCCATCCCGGCTGTCGCGGTGAGAGCGGTGACGGGAAGAGTGGTGGCTGTTGCGCCGAGGAGAGCTCGGTTTCGCGTCGTCGGTCTTGGTTGTCGAAGCGTCCCTGGATTTTCCTTTGTCGTCTACTGAGAGGTCAGCAACAGTATAAAGAAGCTCGCCTTCTTGCACTGCTCCGATGTCTCTCGACCTGGTCCTGCCTCTGTCCTCAGCCTCCGGCACAGGGGCAGAGGAGGCTTGACGAGGCAGGACCGGCGTCTCGACATCCTTCCCCTTCCCCTTCCCTTCTGTGTCAGAATGCATTTTTGTCGAACCAAAGCCTTCGGGTGGACTTTCAAGCGTCGGACTGGCGGGCGGGCTTAGGACCTCTGCTGTCGCATAGATGACAACAGCCGCTGCGACCATCTCCTCGGCTTGCTTGATGGTGTTCCTCCGCTGCCGCCGGATGCTCCGAACACGGCTCATTTGCTTAGCCAGAGGATCATCAAGGTCAGGGAGAACGACAGCAGGTGTGGGTACACGGAATTCAGTATTGAGTCCTCGTGGGATGAGTCGCGTCGGGGTGAGTGGCCTTTGTGTTTCGGGAACGTCATCAGTCTTAATTCCTCCGCGGACCGTGGAGGGGGTATCGATTTTCTCACCATACTCGGAAGAAGCTTCCTTTTTCTCTGTGCTTTTCGCAGCTTCTTCTCGAGCTGGTGACTCTCTCTCGATCACGTGGAACGATTCTGAGAGAGGGACCGTCTCGTCTACTATCTGGGAGGACTCGATTGACAGCGACCTGGCGTTCTTGGTCAGGTCGCGTGTCGGCGTAATGGGGTCGTCAGAAGCCTCAAGTCTGGCGGCATATTCTTCCAGGAGCTTCACTGTCTTGGGGGTCTCAGGCTCCTTGGTCGAGGGGAGTTGGTGAGCTGCGACCGCAACTGCGACACCGAGAGCACCCACGACACCTGCGCCGATGCCGATCTCCTTCGCGTATGAGCTGTTTTCGGAAACATCTTGCTCGGACTCTGTAGTTGTCTTGAGTGCGGTAGAAACGGGCAGGTCTCTCGATAGCCGCTCAGAGAGGGTGGCCTCTTCAACATCTGGAATGGCCTGCTTGCTGATTGGCTCAATCGGCTTTTCAACAGACAGCTCTTTGTCAAGCTCTGATTCGGTCACAAGAGACTCCGCCAGCAGTGACTTCTCAGCCGGTACAGCATCGGGTTCCACGAAGGCCGAAGACTGAACAGCCTCGATCTCAGTGGCGCTCATAGCTCCCTTGGTGTCTTGGATGGGGGCAGCATCGATGATGGCAGGCAAGTCAGAGGCTGGCTGTTGGAGCGAAGTGAGCCCCTTGGGGGCCACAGCAACAACGGCAGGGCCTTCCACTGGGACCTCCTCGGCGGCGGGAAGAGCGGTCTCGATGTTGGCCAATGCAACCGCATCTGGCGCCGCAGCGCTCAAAATTGGGCTGCGAGTTGGGCTCTGCGTCGGGCTTGCGCCAGGTTGGGCATCGAGCTCAGCATCATGCTGAGCAATTGGATGAACAGCAGCCTCTACAGATCGCTCAAGAATTGCAGGCTCTCCGGAGATGACTTCGTTGCTGATTTCCTCCGATGCGGAGTTTTCAACCGGAAGTTCGACCTTTATATCTTCGGGGGTGGTCGTGTCAGCCGCAGATGCAACGATGTCCGCACTTGGCAACGCTCTTTCAGAATCGTGGAGAGCTTCTGCCAATGCCTCGTCGGAAATAGGCGCGACACTGGAAGCTTCTTCTGTCTTGGCAGGTCGAGGCTGCTTCTCCTCGATCACGTCGACGATTTCACGAGGCTGTACGTCCACTGGTAAGTCCTCGCCGTCTCTGCTGACCTCAGGCACTGCAGGCTCTACGGATAACTCCTCTGAAGTATTCTCATCCTTCGACTCCGACTGTACCGCATGTGTTACCTCAGTCAGGGAGACCTCGGCGGTCGGCTCCAGCACGGATTGCTCCACGCTTTCGGCTGGTGCTGTGGCTGATACAGGGGTGGCCGATACAGGGGTGGCCGATACTTCTTCAACCTCACGAGCCAGGGGAGCCTCCACGGCGTCCGCGGCAGGTTGCTGGGACGACACGTCGATAACATCGACCGTCGGTTCTTTGCTCGAAGCGGCTGGCTCGGTATCTGCCTCCTCAATAGACAGCACAGCTCGAGTAGCATCCACTGGCACGTCGGCGTCGGCGTCAACCTTAGACGACTCATCAAAGGCTGGTGCTTCGATGAGTTCAGTCAACACAGGCTCCTCAACGGAAACAACATCACGCGTAGTGACATCAGAAACCGCAGTGCTCTCAAGCGTGGAGATTTGGCTTTGGACAGCAGCCTTATCAACAGTGTCGGTCTTGTCGAGTGAAATGATGGATTGCTCAACACCGGTGGCTTCCTCGGTGGGTGACGCAACATCTTCAACATCTGGGGTTGAGGATGCCTCAACCAAGACATACTCCTCCGAGAGGGAGTCAGCGGTGACCTCATCGGTCTCGGTCAAGTCAACCGTCGCCAATGGCTCAACGTTGGGTTGCTGAGCGTCAGCATTCACAAGACTGAACTGAGATTCTCCGACTTCAGGTGCAGCACTGCTGGGCGGGAGAACCTCTCGCTCAACATCGCTTTCGGCCGCCGCTTTAGGCTCAACGACCAACTCGCGACTCTTGGGGGATGGTGAAGACTTGTCATCGGTCGTCGCAGGGGCTTCGGGAGATTCCTTGGCCAGCGCGTGAATGGAAAGTCCGGCAAGGGCTGCCAGACCACCGGCGGCAACGGCAATGCCAGCAATCTTGGGAGCATCGCTGGACTCCTCGACTGCCGCTACAATTTCTTGCTCAATTGCCCGTTCAGTCGGCTCAGGAGAAGAGACCTCGGCAATGCTGGCAACCTCCTCGACCCCTGGCGTCTTTTCGACCGTCTCGTCAGACACGGTCCGCAGGATCTGCTCGACAACTGCCTCTTCGCGAGGCTCCTGGATGGGTGATGACTCAACGACGGCCTCTTCGGGTGTAGGTGCAGCCTCCCGGACGACAGTTTCTTCGGGCGCCGTCACAGTCGCCTCAGGGATAGCCTTTCCGGCAAGATCCTCCTCAGGTACGACCACAGCCTCTTCTATTGCAGCTTCAGGGGAGACCTCGGAAATGGCCTCTGCGACAGTGACCGTAGGAGCAGGAGACTCGACAACGGACTCAGAGACAACATCATTCACGCCAGATGTCTCCTCGGCGCTAGGCCCGGGCGACAAAATCTCCTCGACAGCAGACTCATCGGGGGGAGTCTGCTCGACGGCAGATTTCTCGGGAAGAGCGATCTCAGGTACAGCTACAGTCGCTTCAGTGGCAGGTTCCTCAACACTCTCCTCGGGCACAGCTGTAGGATTTTCGGCAACAGCCTCAGCAGAAGCCGCCTCGTCCACGGTCTCTTCGTCAGCAGTCTCCTCAGAAACAATGAGAGCCTGCTTAGAGGGAGCGATAATGTCTTCGGATGCAACCTCTTCGGGAATAGCTTCGGAGACATCAAGAGCAATCTTATCAGCATTTTCCTCAGACGCAGCCTCGTTGTGCGGAGCTTCGACAACTGCTTCTTCGGAAACAGCTTCGGGCACAACCGCCCCGGAAGCAGGGGCGTCAACGGTGGGCTCAGAGACAACATCCGTGGAAGGCAACTGCTTAGGAGTGGACTCGGGCGCCATAACCTCCTCAATGACAACATCATCGGTGATAGGCTCCTCTGGCACGGCCGGCATCTCCTTTTGAGGAGCGACGGCGTCATCGGTAACAAGCTCTTCGGGGACAGGAACAGCCGCCTCAGGAATGTCCACGTCAGAAGCTACTTCCTCAGACAGAAGGACCGGCTCTTTGAAGATGGCATCCTCGACAGTTGGCTCTGAGGGAATGGTCTCCGGGACAGGCACCACACCAATTACTGGCGAGTCGGCCGCAACCTCCTCAGTGGCGGGCTCTTCAGCAATAGTTTCCTTGGCAACAGCTTCCTCGGGAGCAGTAACAGCTGTCTCAGTGATGGCGATTTCGGAAACAGGAACAGCTGCATCAAGCACAGAGACAACCGCCTCGGGTACATGATCATCGGCAACAGCTTCCTCGGGGGCAACAGCGACCTCCTCGACGACAGCTTCTGGGGTAGCTTCTGGTGCAGCTTCTTCTGGGATGGCGGTCTCGACCACAGGCTCTTGGATGAAAGTCTCTCCGGTTAGACCAACCGGCGCCTCGTCAACAGGCTTCTCGGAAGCAGCTTCCTCGGGGACAGCGAGAGCCTCCTCAACGGGGAGTTCGGGAGCAGCATCATCGGAAACGGGGACCTCAGAAACAAGGGGCTCAATGACACTCTCGGAGGTAACAGCCGTGACACCTGGCTGTTCTTGTGTTGTCGGTTCCTCTACTGAGGGCTCCTCGACGACGGGCTCTGGAGCCGCAACCTCCGTAGCGGATGCCTCTTCAACGATGGGCTTGGAAATATCATCTTCGGCGGCAACAGCTTGTGCCGCAACCTCGGCGGGGATATCCCTGACAATAGCCGGTTGCGGCTCAGCGTGCAAATCAGCGACAGCCTCCGCGGCGGCCTCCGGAACAACAACATCTTCGATAGCAATGTTCTTGTTGATAGGCTCATCAGCTGGCGTAACAGACTCCACAGGGATGCTGACTTCGTTGTTTTGAGCGGGATCAATCGCGGGGGTCTGGTTGGAAACGTCGTCCTCGACAGTGGCGTTCGAGGCAGCGATAGCCTCTTCCGCGGGCTGCGTCTCGGATGGGACCTCCGCTGACTGAATTTCAACAGACTCCTCAGCGGACGACTCCTTCACAACCGGTTTCTCGTCATTCGCTACCTCAGCAGCGACATCCGATTCAGTCTCTTGAGGCGAGGCGTCTTTCACAACAGTGATAACCTCGTCGGCGGGTTGAGAGGAAGGAACATCTTCCAGAGCGGCTTGGCCCTCTTCCGCAGGAACGGATTCTTCAATAAGGACTTCCTTCGGCACTGAGTCGACCTCCGCCGGAATGCCATTGAGCGCATCGGCGGCATCCGAGTCAACTTCAGCGCCGAGATCAGTCTCAGCTGGGAGAGTCACAGCTAGAGGTTCTTGAACAGCGGTAAGTTCCGGGCTCTTTGCTACAACCAAGTCCGAATCAACTGCCTGGAGCTCCGAAACGGGATTAGGTGCAGCTTCTTCTTGCAAGAGAGCTACAACATCCTCAGCAACAGTATCCGAATGGGTTTCGAGGGGAATTTCATGCGCATCGTCGAGCGGGGCTACTGTAGCCGCCTGGAAGACAGGGACCTCTCGGGATTCAACGGCAGAGGCGTCGTCGGCCACAATTGCATCGTCTGACTGGGGCAGCTCAACGGTGGGCGTCTCTTTAGAGGTAGGTTCCGGGACCGAGTCAGACTCAATCATGGTGACTTCGTCAGTTATATCGACTTTGGCTGAAGCAGTTTCGTGTGATGCAACATCCGCAATCGAGTTGTTGTGCGACACTGACGCGGCTTCCGGTTCTTCTGTCCCAATTTCCGATTTGCTGATTGCCTCAAAAGGCTCGGTAGCGTTGACAGACTTGGAAATGTCCTCATCCGTGGCGAGTGCCTCTTGGGGCTTCTCAGAATTGCTGACCTCAGCTTCGAGTGGGGATTCAACATCAGAGCTCAGCTCCTTGGGTGCGGCAGTCTCAGGTAGGTCTTCCTTAACAGTGGTCTCTGGCTCTGGGATAGAGCTCAGTTCCTCAGCTCCAGGAACCAATGTCTCTTCGTCGACCTTCGTATCCTCTTGGGGAACAGCGTGCTCTTCGGTGTCTAAGGGAGCCTTGTCGTCTGTCACCTGTTGCAGCACAACATCCTCCTCGACTGCAATCGGAGACTCGGTGACGGGTTCTGACCCAACCTGGAGAGTTTCATCGGCAACAGCTGGAGTCTGAGCTGCAAGCTCTTCGACCGTAGGCTTTGGCTCGGAAAGTGACTCGGTTGGGCCTGAGGCCACTTCCGGCACCGTCTCCGATACCGTGAGATCATCCTCGATGGATGCAACTGGGGAATAGTTAGAGGTGAGCATGATAGCGGGGTTGAGGGCCGGTTCTTACCCTGTTCTTCGGATGCAACTCCATCACTAGCCGGGGTCTCCGCGGTCTCTTCAACAAGAGCAGCCTCGGGCAAATGGGACGGCTCTGGGGCAACATCCTGGACATCCGCCTGCAACACTTCTTGCGGGGATGCTTCGGTAAGTGCCACCAATGTAGGCTCTGCCTCAGGCTCATCCGCATCCACCATCTCGGTGTATTCGGTGTTGGGCTGGGTAGACTCAGCTTCTAAGGCAAATGTTAGATGCAACTTTCAAAACTTTCGTTAGGTGGAAGAATTGATGGGTGGGTCTACCTTCAGGCCCTGCTTGCACAGGTTCTTCAACTTCTTTCACGTCGGCGTCTTCCCCAGCCGGCGTGACCTCCGGTGACTGTTCGGCGAGTTCTTGAACCGGAACAATGTGCTCCAAGTCAAGCTCTCCCGTCACCGCATTATCATATACTTCTTTAATTACTGGAACATCGCTGTGTTCCTGGGTATCACTTGGGGTATCATCCGTTGTTTTGGCCAAAGCCATACCAGGCAGTTCCTGGCTTTGAAAGTCCAGATCCGAATCCGTAGGCTTTGAAATGCATTCCGCACTCTCCTCCACCTCCTTCGCGCCATCTCCGGGGGTATCAAGCAACGTGGGGTCCTCACCTGTAACCTTCTCAGCTACCTTCTCCCCACTAGGGATAGGGCCGACTGTATCCTTTGCCTCCTCGGCTTCTTCTGCAGGAAGCTGCTTGGCTTCTTCCACGACAGCAGCCGGAGTCTCCTCTTCATTCTTCTCGACGGCGGCTTCCACGGGAGCCTCGCTGGGAGGCTGCTCATCGGCCTTCTCGATGATTTCTTTAGGAGCGTCAACCTGAGCAGCTTCCTCCGGCTCCTCGGCGACAGGTTCCGCAGCAACGGGCTCGGTGGCGGACTGCGCTTCAGCTACCTCAGTTGTCTCCGCCTCGGCAATGGGAGCGTTTCTTTCGCTGACGGCAGGGGCTGAGTCCTCACTGTCCGCAGAGGCGGGCGCTGTCTCGGGCTCAGAAGCTGGTACCTCCGCGATGGCGGCAGGCTCATCCTTGATCTCGGCGGCGACGGGGGCATCCTCGGCGGGAGCAGCCTCGGCGGCAGGGGCTTCGGTCGCTGGCTCTTCGACCTCGACATCAGCCGCCTTGGCTTCGGGATCAAGTGCCTCGACGCTAGGCGCAAGGGCTACCGGGGTTTCTTCCGCTTCAATAGGAGCGGACGCGGGTTCCTCTAGCTTGGTTTCCGGAGCTACGTCAACGGGTTCTACCGCATCGTCGATAGGAACAGTTACTTGAGCTGCCTTGTCCTTGTCCTCGGGTTCTTGAGCATCTTCTTCCACTGCCTCGGGTGCCTTTTCTTCTTCGGAATCTGGGGCCGCCGCAACTTCAACAGCTGGACTAGGGGTAGTCTCAACAGCCTTGGCCACGGGCTCCGGAGCAGCCTCAACGACTGGTTCAGGAGTAGCCTCGACGACAGGCTCGGGAATATCCTTATCGACAGGCTCCGGAGCAGCCTCAACGATTGGTTCGGGAGTAGCTTCAACAACAGGTTCAGGAGCAGCCTCGATGACAGGTTCGGGAGCAGCCGCAACTTCAGGCTCGGGGGCGGCTTCGGCCACAGGCTCGCCGGCTTCCTCGGCGACGGGCGCGGACGCGGGTGCTTCCGTTTCGCTATCCTCAGACTTCCCGTCATGGACATCGGAGTCACGAGTGAGAGGACCATCGATAACCTCGTTCGCGTCAGAAAAGCGAACCTTTTTAGAGGGAGAGTCAGGCTTTACCTCGGATACAGGAGCGTCCTCAGCGACGACAGTCTCCTCGGCGGCGGCAGGAGCTGCCTCCGAAGCTTGAGCCTCCGGCGTGTCATCTGCCTTAGCAACTGCCTCTTCGGTGGGAGGCTCGGTCTGGCTAGCCTCGACAACCTCGTCCACATCTTCGGCGACAGGTTGTTCGGCTTCCTTAACTACCTCGATCTCGGTGTCTTTTACCGGTTTGTCCCCCGACTCCTCAGTCAGCTCTTGGATAGCATGAGATGCCTGGTCGGCTTCAGGGGCCGGTTCGGAGACATCCTCAAGCTTATCGGAAGCAGCGACCTCTGGCGCCTCTTCGACGGCAGCATCAGGCAGGCTCTTTTCAGCCTCCGCTGGTGTAGCGGACTCTGTGACAGAAGGCTCCTCGATCTCGGGAGCTGCTGCAGCTGTTGTTGCGGCCACCTCCTCGACCTTGGCTTCTTCCACTTCAGTCGCCTGGGGTGCGAGTGTCTCTTCTGCCACTACATCGGAATCCTTTGCGTCTGCTGCAGATTCAGCAGCAACAACAGCGGGTACTTCCGGTGTGTCTTGGGTGGCAGTCTCTGGTTCGGCTGTTTCGTCCGCTGCAGGTGTCTCTGCATCAACCTTGGAGTCGACAGATGGGGCGGCTACCTCAGCAGTATCGGCAGGTGTAGGCTCCTTGTCGACGTTCTTTTCCTCCGAAGCGGGTTCGACAGGGGCAAGTTGAGACCCGGTTTCAACCTCTGCGGGCGCCACTGCGACAGGCTCAGCCTCAGGTACTGCAGCCTCTTCTGTTGCAGCTTCTGTCTTCGCCTCCTCAGTGGTCTCAGCGACAGCAGTCTCAACTGGAGCTTCCTCAACTGAAGTTTCCTCAACTGGAGCAGCCTCAGCAGCAGCATCAGCGGCAAAAACCTCAGGAGAAGTGACCTCGGTGGGAGCAGCCTCGGCTTGTACTTCCTTGTCGGCAACAGTCTCGACAGGGGCAACGGCACTCTCCTTGCTGTCTTCTACAGCCTTGACTTCTGGCTCCTCTTGGATGGATGTCTCGACCGGTGCAGCGTCTTCAACGGGCGAGGGGGCGCTGTCGACGTCATCAGGCTTGCTCTCGGTAGCCGGCTCGGGAACCTTGGCTTCTTCGGTTTCGGCGTCGACGGCAGCCGTCTCTACAGACTCCTCCGTCGCAACAGTCTCCGCCAGGGCAGCAGTGGGCTCGTCGAGCACGGGCGAAGCCTCGACGGCCGGAGCAGTCTCGGCTTCGACCTCCTTGCTCTCCTCGACGGCTGACTCGGGGACAATAGTCTCGTCAGCAGCAACCTCAGCCGCGGGAGTAGTGGGCTCCGGTTCCTTGGCCGCCTCAACTTCAGCGGCGGGCTCCTCCGGTTGTGCGGCCTCCTCTACGTCTGCCGCAGGGGAATCAACCTCTGAGGTGATGGGCTTTTCCTCCTCCTCCTCCACAGTCTCAGTAGCGGCAGGCTCAGGAGTGTCAACCTTGGCCTCGGGCTCGGAATCGAGAATTGGTGCTGCCTCCTCCACTGGCTCGGGTGCAACTGCAGCCGGTACCTCAGCTTCGACAGTAGGTTCTGGTGCAGGCGCGGTCTCTTCGACAGGCTCAGGGGCCGACTCGGTAGCAGTCTCGGGGGCAGGAGGCGTCTCTTCCACCACAGCGCTCTCAGGTTCTGGGACAGAGGCGGGCTCTGCTTCTTTAGCAGCCTCCTCAACCGCCTCTTCCTTTGTCTCGGCCGGAGCGACTGCTTCCGTCTCAGTCGCGGCGACTGTGGTCTCTGCCGCTTCTGGCTCAGCGCTTAGATCGGCGGGTGCCTCGCTGGCCTCAACAGGTGCGGTGTCTGCGCTAGGGGCTTCCGTCTGAGCGTCCACTTCCTCGACCACAACGGCTGCTGTCTCTGGTACAGGGGCGTCGACCTCTTTGTCTTTGGTCGGCTCCAGCTCAGCGGCGTCTTCAACCTTGGGTTGCTCATCCTGAGCGAGGACTTCTGCGGTGGATTCGGAAGCCGGGGCATTCTCACCATCTGCACCATTGGTGGCTGGGGAGATAGGGGATTTTGGTTCGTCTGAGCCGCTGGCTTTAGAAGGCGACTTGGCTGACTTGTCCTTCTTTCCTTTACCCTTCTTCTCCTCTTTCTTCTCCTCCTTGCCCTTGCCCTTCTTGCCCTTCTTTGACTTGGGAGCGGCCCATTCCTCAACCTCCTCCTTAGTTTCGGGCTCCGCCTCGGCTTCTGCTGATGGTTCCGCTGCGAGCTCCGGGGAAGGCTCTGGCTCAGCGGCAGCAACAGGAGGAGTGACCGCCTCAGCCTTGCCCTTCTTGCCCTTCTTCCCCTTTTTCGTCTTAGGAGCCCATTCGTCTACGACCTCTTCCTTGACCTCGGTCTCGGCGGTTTCTGGTTCGGCAGCAGGCTCCGGGGTAGGCTCCGGGGCAGGCTCCGGCTCGGCAGCAGCCTCAGCTTTGCCCTTTTTGCCCTTCTTTCCCTTCTTCGTCTTAGGAGCCCATTCGTCAACGACCTCGTCCTTGGTCTCGACCTCAGCGGCTTCTGGTTCCAGTGCGGGCTCCGGAGTGGGTTCTGGCTCGGCAGCAGCTGTCTTCCCCTTCTTCCCCTTCTTCTTATCCTTCTTCCCCTTGGCAGGGGCTGAGGGTGATGTTGGTGATGCCACCTCCTCGATAGGCTCTATGTCGTCCTCTAGCACCGACTCGACCAGTTCCGCCTCAGGAGGGGCCTGAGGGGCATCTTGAAGTTCTTCCTGGAACTCGGCAGCCTCTCCTATATCGCCATATCAGCCAATGTGCCCATATCTGGAACGCACCACGCGCCACGATACTTACCGTTGGCCTCGGCCTCGACATCCTCCTCGTTCTCCGTGTCTGTCGGCGGCTCGAAGTATTTTACCTCGCCATAATTGGATACCTGAATAGAACTAAAGTCGGCATACTGGACCTGGGACCAAGGGGTTTTCCGCGAGGGACAGAACTCAACATCTCCTGGGTTGCTCATACTTGTGGGACTTCGTCCTGTGCCTGGTCGGAGGGGATCTCGACAGTTAGGGCCTGAGGGGCGCTCTTATTATCCTCCATGCAGCGCGGTGGTGTTCCCAGGTCTCGGTCTTCGGAAGGCTGCAGATGGCTACCCAAACAAAGGTGGGAACCTTGGGCCGTGGTTGGCAGGCGGGATCGGATATATTGCTCAGCTTATTGCTAGGCGATGTGGTGTATGCAGTGTCTGCGTGCGTGTGCCGCAAGCCCTTCGGATGTTACAGTCCTGTGGTTGGCCGCGACGGCGACAAGAGTAGTGTGCGTAGGATTATTGGGGTATAAGGTAAGCTCGCGGGTCTCGTTCTCAAGCTGATGCAGCAGAGGAGCACTAACAAAACTGAAAGAAGTCACGTTCGCCTCGCAGACGCAATGGTTTAGGAAAAATACGTGCAGTTTCCAGATTTCTGGAATTACGAGTGCAGAGAGAAGCTTCACCGCAAGAGGGGTGTCCCTGGAGAAAAGATCAAAAGCAAAGGGGCTTGGCAAGAAGAACCGACAGGACATGGGTGGTGGAGGGCTAGCAAGCATCTATCCCACTTGCCCACTGCGTGCAACCTCACCCCCGTCGACGCCAACCACCAACCCCACGCAAGCAAACGACTCTCAATGCAGCCGGCTTTTAGTCCAAGTGACTGAATCGAGGACTGGGGCACCGGCCCACGCATGCTGCAGTGGCGCCACGTCGACACGGGGTTGGACAGCACGCCAGCAATCGAACGCCGAAGCGACGGGATGACGGGGGACTGCGCGGGCTGGGCTGCCATCAGCAGCGAGCCAGGTCCCGCGATGCAACAGAAGAGTGAGTGATTATTGTGAATGGCGGCCCAACGGCCAACGAGGCGAGAGCACTAATATCATAGGGCAGATGCCGTGCTGGAGCTCGAGGCACGGCGAGCGAGATTGGACTGAATGGACGACTGCGAAGCGGCAAAGATTGGCGGCAGCAAAAGCCGCGCAGCTGTGACATACCACGTTACTGAGCGCCGATGTTCGTTGATTGACGGATTCCACTGCCTGATACACCCCTCCTCGCCCATTCGTCGAGAGCAGGCAGAAACGGGAGCTCCTTGCAGCTTTGCAGAGTCAGAAGAGCGTGCCTGTCCAGATGCTTGGCAAAGCTCGCACAGCTCTCCTGAGGTCTTCCTTGATGAGCCTCGCCGGAGTCGTGTCAATTGGGAAAGAATTGGGAAGGAATTGGGCCCCAATGGACCCTTTTTTCCAAGTCTGGCATCCCGACTGGTTCCTGGATTTGGTGCACCAGCATTGTACCACTGACAAGATCCAAGCGTGTGTGTACGCCTGGGCCACTGGTCCCGAGGACTTGCAGAGTACATGCAATCTAGAGAAAGTGGGAGCACCCGTCCCGACCACAGGCCGTGCAGATGGTGCAAGCTGGCGCGAGCGAGCGACGTGGACCACATCCGCTGGCGGCTTGTCCTCAAAATGTGGAGATCCTGCAGCAGGGGGGAGGACTACCTAGCCGCGACCACCCGAAATCGGGACGTGTGGGGCAGCAGACAGCGAAGAGGTTTTTCTCTGAAATCGCTCTAATTGTGAGCGATCGAGGATTGCTGTTACTCCAAAAATGGATTACAAGCGACCATTGGCCGTGACAGTTCATCATGAGGGAAATAATGCATTGCCGAATGGCGACGAGCAACTTTTGCCTATCGTGATGCTGTTAAGCCAGGGACTTCTAAAATTGCTTACCGCCTATCGAGTTATGCCTAGCTCCGACCCACAGCTAATGTTCCGCTCTAACAGGGTTCAGGTAGAGGTCTCTACTCCGTGCGAAAAGAGCAATAGAGAAACACATGGCACGGCTTTTGCCAAAACCGCAAAGCCTGGCGTTATTACATTGCAGCCCCTATTTGCATCGTAAACTCGAATAATCAAAATGTGCCATCATGATATAAACCACCTAAGGGTGTTGAATAATGTAGATAGACCTCTCGAGAAGTCGGTGCCGCCTACAAATACGAAATCCGACGGCCTGCTTGGACAGTATGGAGGCATTTCCGCACTGGTTCAGGGCGCTCGAGGATGAACGTTGGGATCAGCTCTACGGATCCGTACCCCGGACGCCAGGGCCACAAGTCGCGCTAGTCCGTAAGAAACTGACAGCTCGCCGAGCAAAAATTGATGGCCTCGACCGAGAGGCTGGTAGAAAATGGCAGACACGAAGTGCAACCGTTCGTTGGAAGAATTATCATAACGCCAATCGGTGTGTATCGGAGGTCGTAATGACAGACACAAACGTCGAGGTCATCCCAAAGTATCACAGCATGCACATTCTGCCACATGGCAAGCCCGAACGGGCACAGATATCCCAAAGAGGACTAGTCTGCCGGCTGGTATCGATACCGAATCATCGCAACGATCACAACAACATTTCTCATTGCAACATTCCCACGGTGCGCAAATACAAGTGTCCGCCTCCGCTCTCACCGCATCGCCTACTGGTGCCTATTTACAGCCGCCTCGAGCATCATCGCGGTGTTTCCTGAATCAGCGGCGAGTCCACAGTCCAGACCGTAACTCCCTTGACGCCCTTGCCCAGCTCCTTGGCAAGCAACCCCAGCCTCGCGTCGGCGAGGCTGGAAAGACAAAGGCTCATGAAATGCCGAGGCTGTCTCGGTCTCTCCACTCTCAAAATGGGTAATGATTTCGCTTTGAACGGCGCCAGCGAAATTTGACCAAGCCTAATCAGACCATAAGCAACAGTGCCAATCACATTTCCGATCCACAAACAGCGGTGAGAAGACGCCACGATGGGACCGCATCGCCCAAAGCGTCACTGGTTGTTGTGATGCTGACATGGGAGCTGGTCACCAGATCCCAGCCGACGCAGGCGGTCAACGTTTGCCGTGCAGCGCGCCGCGAACTGCTCGGCGTCTTTCTGCGAACGCTTCTTGGTGTGGAGCATGTACAAGGACGATCTACGACGCCAGGACGGAGACACGCAGTGGCCAAGCAGACCGGCGATATCCGCACGAAAGATCCAGCATCTTCAAAGAAAGTATTCTGCTCCTTGTGGCGACGCGCTGGGAGATTTTCAAGTGGGTGACTTCCAAAGAGCGAGCCCTTCGTCCGCAAGGAGCGCAGCGGAGTCTGTAAACCTCAGTAGGTACAAATGCAGGTCAGGATCCTACCACTCATTCATGAGTGACAGCATCGCAAAGCCAAGCATGAGCCGAGAGGCCCTCACTTTGACCGGAGCTGTTGGACAATTCGCAAGGCTAGGGTGGAGATACGCATAACCAACAAGCCGGATAACGGTTTTGGATGATAAGCTGCATCGCATTTGCATGGTGCAGGCAGGCCATGTTGTCGAACAAGCAGTCAATATGCCATCAGGCTTCTCTAGGCCTGCAGACTTGGTCATAATCGGATATAGTCCCCTCATAACGCCAGCGCCAGCAACGTCCCAGGTAACTTAAATATGGTGTTCAGTAAGAAATCGAGCGTAGATGAAGACCATCTCTCGTCACGCAAAACACTCCTTGCCCTTGAACCGGGTATCCTCAGCCGAACCAGCATATATCTGCCCCGTTCCTATTCGGTAGAATGGAGCCGTGAACAAGGAACCTCATTACACTCAGGCCGACACTTGAATTCCCTCGGCCTCGCGATTCTTCAGAATTCCCGAAGCTCACATGTTGGGCATCATCTCGGCCTGGAGCTTCCTGAGCTCCTCCTCTTCGTCGTCTTCCTCGATCGCTGGAGCCTTCCCCTTGACTGTAAATTCCGTTAGCACAACATGTAATCGGGCAGACTCTAGACTGTCTAATAGCTTACGCTCTCCATTTGCCGCAGCGGGCAAGCGCTGGATCTGGTCGACCGGAACCGTGCCTGTTTCCAACATCTTCTGGTCCAGCTGTTCCTGTTGGAGGGCTTCCAGCTCGTCCTCTAGATCTTGCTCGTCTACCGGTTGGCCAAGGCTGATGCTGTTCATAGCGTCCACGATCTCCTCGCTGAGTGCGTTCTGTTCTTGGAGTTTCGCCCTGTAGATAGTGATGTTAGACAAATCCTTGTCGCCGTCTATGTGCATACCACCAGGATCACGTACATTGTCTCGTCGACCTTCTCCGGCGTGAGCTTTCCATGTATCTGCTTCATGGCCTCACCAGCCTTCTCCATCGCCGCAAGCGTCTCCCGGTTGATGTTCGCCGACTCGATAGCATTTATCTGCTGTTCCAGGGTGCCGATCTGTCCGAGGGTTTGCTCAAGGGAGTGCTCGTGCCCCTTCTTCCGCTTCAGCGCCGCCTTCGCCGCTATCGCACGCACCACAGTCAGTACCGATAACCTCGCAGCCGCCATGAGCCACGTCGACGGATAAACATACCGTTCTTGTTTGTGCTGACGTTCTTTCGCGCCAAGGCATCCTGCTCATCTATCTGGGTTTGGAGATGCCTCTCGCGCTTTTGCAGCATCTCCAGCTGCGACCGTAACGCAAGGATAGCATTCTTCGGGTTGTTTTTTTGCTTGGAGGCGCTACCGCCAAACCAGCCCCATACTCCAGACATAGCGATGGGTCGAGAACGGGTTCAGAATCGATATAAAAGTTTGTGGTAGGACCGAAATCCCGCCAAGGAGTTGTTGCGAGGAGGGTTCTGGAGGTTTGATTTGAGGAAGGCGCAGGTGACCAAGCTGAGCGATGACGCCTCCCCACGGTTGGCGGGGTCGCAGCCCAAGGCACGTAGTAACCTTCGCGGGGCAAAGCCGCTGAAAACTCCTCAGCAGACGAGAGTTTAGGAGGCCTTTGCAGTCAAGCAGTCGAGACAGCGAAAGCGTAGTAGCTATCGGAAAGTGTTCATCAGAAGGCGGTCTTTGAGATCGACAACGACTGCCTATCGGGCATATGATGCAAGGCGTTTCCAAGGCCACCCGCCAACGATGGCGGGTTAGCGTCGCTTTGCTGCCACAACGAATGCGAATGCCGATGATCACCCGACCTAGGCGTGCACGTGACGCAGTACATGCACTCCGTGCGGAAAGACAAGAGAAAACGAAAACAGCAGCTTGCTTTACTAACGCCCAGGCCTTGTTTGCACTGAAGAAAGCCTGAATTAATTCCACTACAATAGGGTCGTAATATGATTAGAGAGGCCTTTGGAAACAGCTAGATAGCCTCTCAAATTGAGAATAATAACGTCTTCCTTGACAGTACGATGAATCATCCGCACTGTCTTGCCTAGCTCTTTCCTTTTGCCAGGCTTTCAACGCTTACTCAGCGAAGCTGGGTCCTCCACCTTCTTGCACGGGCTGAGCTCATGTTGTTCCAGCTAGTTCCAGTGGCCGCAACTACCTATAGGTAGAGCCCCTTCATGAACACGACTACAGCCTTTCTAGATGGCGGAGGACATAAAGACTGAAAACAACTGGCGATTTCTTCAGATAATTGGCGTCGAAAATGGCCAATGGCCCTCCTCCCTCAAGCTTCTGCCTTCTCTCAACACTGCCAATGAGAGAGGTGAGAGACAAGGTGAGGTTCTTGGGATGGTGAGTCTCTCGGTTGTGTCCTTCAGCTCCTACCGTTCTTCCGCATCCACCAACAAAACCACATCCAACTTCCTGCTCTCCCCCCCTCTCATGGTCTGATACCATCGGCTCGTGGCCCCATCCATTTCCATTGTTGATTTGGCGCTTTACCCGCGAGTTCCGCAACATCATCCTGATGAAAGACTAACACATGTCGCAGCGTCACATCCTACTCGCCGGGTTCAGCTACTCTGAGGCTTGAGCACCAGTATCCACAAGACAGTCCCTCCGTTTGCGCCCTGGTCAACGTGGATCTTGTTCTCGAACGTCTCGGGCCGCAGGAAACGCGCGTCGGAGAATGGGTGAATGTCGTCGGCTACATCACTTCCATACACCCCCCAGACGACAGAAAAAGGCCTTCGGATCGTGGAGGGCCAATGGTCCATGTGCAAGCCCTCATTATCTGGTCCGCCGGATCCCTCGATGTGCAGCGATACGAGGCCTCCGTGGACGCCTCAAAGCCTAAGAATGTCAGCATTGGTGGCGACAGCGTCTCCCCGGACACCCGTTAACGTGCCTTCGGGCAGTCCTGCCCAAAGAAGTCGCATCAAGGCATTATGCGTAACCAGCTCATCAACAATTCACTCCTGGTGGAGGTGGAGGAGTTCACTTACCAGTCAACCCAACTACGGATAGATCCTTCTTCCGCACCGCCTTCCGAAGCGCCTTGTCAAGCCACAGGTCCCAATCGGCCAGCACCAGAAGAGCTTACTTCCGAACGAGTGCTACGGCATATGCTGTGGGACGCTCTGCGGCAGTGGCGCTGCTTCCGGCCGTATTGAGCCTGCGCGTCATGGAAAAGAGCACGTCGGGCAACCCAGGTGGCGACTCGCATTTTACCCATTGCACGAAAGCTGCGACCAAAACGGAGGGTGACCCACGCCGACGCAGAAGATACCGTCGGCCATCCTACTGTTGAGGCAGGTCGAGGCAGGCTGTCGCATCCTTCGTGGGACTTGCTCCATTTTCAAGAAGCACTGCAGCATTAGTTGGGGACTTGTTCTGAGTGTAAGTCGAGCCTGTCGCAACGCAATCAAGGCCTTTTTGTTTGGGCATCAGCTTTGTGGAGATTTCTCTAATGCCTTTTCAGACGGATCAGAGACACCGTTTGGTTTTGGCTGGAGCCACTGGACTGAAAATGTCCGAAGAGCTGGCCGCGACCACTCGACACTGCAGCTTATCGGCCACTGCAAGACTGCCACAATTGCCTCGTTGAGATCTTTGCTGCGGCGTCTAGGCAATTCCCATGACATCTCTCACTCCGCCCCTTCATCCCTCTCCGAGTCCGATGCACACGGGGCCCGCTGGACAACGCAATTGGGTTTCTTTGGCAGACCGCTCAAAATTCGGCTAGCTCCTCTTCTCCGGTTGCATAACCCGGCGTACGTATGCAGTTATCCGCCGACGATAGGAAAATGCAGCCTCTATTGGGCTCACGCACCGCCAGCTGGCACGCTGTAGCTGGTCAGTCCCAACTCACCACCGCCATGCTACCACAGGCCCAGCATTTCCTATGCGCCTCCCATCTACTAGCATCAAGCATTCTGGCCCCCTATTTGCCCTCCACCATTCCTTCCAGATCTCGACCTCGGTCACAGCTCGGGAGTGGCTGATCGCGGCATGCTGCCCTCCCCCCTGTGCATGAGACCTCATGCGATTCTTTCATGAAACTCTCTTTGTCAAACACCTGGTGCAGCACTGTCCAACGATCGCCATTCGCCTCGCCTCGTCTTGGTAGTCGTCTAGAGCTTCGCGCTCAGGCTCGACGTCTCTCGTCCTGCCCGCTCCTCCAGCGGTCGTCTTTCCTTCGCCTCGAGGAGCTGCCGCTGCTGCTGCTTCCGCCCGCCTTGGATATTACGACGGGCTGGTGGAGTGGGCGCTTCAGGGGCTTGTCCGACCTGCTTGACGCCCTTGCTGCTGCCTGCCTCTCCCACATCTCCTTTGACTTGACGCATATGTCATCGATCTGCTCCTGGACACAGGAAGTCAGTCTCGCGCCTTGGCAAGGCTGCGGCATCCGCCCGACCCCCGGCTCACATCTGTCAAGCACGATCCCGGTGTCGTGATCAAGAAACCGTCTTCTCCCTGACGCCATACCAGTCAGCCATAATCCAGATCGACTAAAGGTAGCTACACACCTCGCGGGTATATGGCCTCACTGTTGCTTCAGGTCCAAGGTAGTACTGAAGCTCTTGGGTGATGACTTTCTTGTGGATATCCAAATGGGGAATCCAATATTTGTTCATGGATGAAGAGGACGACATGTTGGTCTGAGGGATCACGGCGGATCGGGCAATGAGTCGGGGTGATGGAACCGTCGTCGAACGCGCCGCAGAAGCCGGGCAGAGCACTCTTATTTATATTCTCGTCGGAGGCTGCGTTTCGGCTGTGTCCGGCCAGTTGAAGTGTGTTGACGGTTGTGAGGAGGCCCCCGTCTCAAGTCACAAGTACCGTTTCTTTTAGCACACCGCCATATCCATACGGTCCACTAGGCTCACTGGTGCTGCACGTTGAGGAATGCCACACTGGCCTGCGAAAGTGGTGTCCAAGTGACTGGTAAAGTCGCCCTTCTCACTGGCCAGTTTCGAAAACGGACGCACGTCCGCCTCACTTTTTTCGCCTCGCCAGTGGCAGCCACCAAGTCCCTCTCAATATTATCTCTGGACCCTCCACCCACGGCTTATGAATGGAACCCCATTTCTCACCGTCGTTTTCCGTTTCCCCTTGAGCCGATGTTCCTAGCTGGATCTGATTGTGCAAGACACGGCTCATACCCCCTAACCTGGCTGCCGTTCGAGTTGTCACGCTCATTTGTCGACAGTCCAGTGACACGGTCGGTATGCAGCCCTATCAACTCATCAAGCGAACCACCTGGATCGCTGCAAGGTGGGCCCTATTACCAACGGTTCCCTGACTGTATCTCGGCAGATGAGCTCGATTGCCTGGCAAGCAGGTACCATTACTTGTTGGTACAGTCACTTTCGCGCAAGGTATCAATTTTCAAAGAAATCCCCTGCGTTCCCATTCCGAGCCATCCTCCTTTCGTGTTCATGCACGAAGCCCTGGAGTTCGCCGATCGGTTTCCGGCATCTTTTGCCACCGAGCTTAGCTGGTGATCGTGCCCAACTAAGGTGTTATCTACGCGCTGGCAGATGCGCAGGTTGAGCTGTTCGTAGACGCCCCTGGCTTGGCGCACAAAGCTTGGTAGCGCGGTGTATGAGGGGCAATGGGAATTGGGAGAATGCAACGGAACCCAAAGCTTGGGAAGGAAACGATTAGCGGTGTTTTCTGGCTCGTGCCACCTGTTCCATGGCTCCTTTTGCGCCCGCTTTTGAGGCTTGCTGTCGATCTGGGGTGCCGTCGCCAGGGGGCCGTTCAGCCTCGTGATGGGATTGGCGACTTACATGGTGTTGAACCTCACACGAAGGAATCCAAAAACGGGGAAATTGCCTATCAATCGCAGGGGGTTGGCTGCGCCCTCAATTGGCAGCAGACAAATAAATCAGGTGCAATTGTCCAGATCACTCACATGTCTAATCTCTCTCGTATCTTCGATAATTTCCAGTGATGTGACGTCGCGATCTATTATTCAGCCACCTTCTCTTCTCATGGAACGCCCCTTTTGTTTTGGGGGGGCCGGCCGGCGATTACACAGCCGGCTCGGATACCCCGGGGTGACCAACCTGTGTTTTGGGTGTGGCAGGAATCCGGGTAGGTTTCTAAGTTCAGGGGCAACCTCCAACTTCTACGCCCGACTTATATGGACGTTCACCTCCAAACCTCAATTGAATCGGGAATAAAGCGGCGCTTCCGGGACTTTGAGGTGGTATACGTAATCTTTTATGCGTTGCGGCTGATTGATTGACTGACGAGGCTCTTCGGTGTGCAGTGAGCGAGGCTGCGGCATTTTGAGGTGAGCCGATCGGGGCTGAATCCCGATTGATGCTACCGCGAGGCAACGGATGAGCCATGGGTCTCGGGATTTGGTTGGCGCGCCCGGCTTTGCGGGGGATGCAGATATTTATCGGTTTGATACCAAGTAGTTATTTCCGCCATCGTTTGATGGGTGGTTTTTTCTGGGATTTATTTCGTTGCGAGGAAATAGGGGGCAGCCAGGACGAAGGGTCAGGTCGATGGTGTGTGTGCGCCCCAGACACAACAACTGAAAAGGGGCACTATCAAAACATAGCCCCAGACAGCCCCTGGAAATTTTAAGAACGCAGGACTTACTCTACGTGGTGCCTGATGGCGTGCAGTGAGAGCTCTCAACTGTGAATGGATGCGCTGCCGCGGAGGTGCCTGAGGTACCTTTACACAGCCAGTGTCAGCGTTTTGGGCCAGAGTTGCCGTTTCGTGGGTTAGGTAGCACCGGGTATATACGGGATTTTGCCACCGTCGCTGTGGGGCGGGCCTTCGCCGGGTGTGTTGTTTGCTGGAGAACCAGCCGCGATGGGCGAGGCGAGGGATCGTCGGGAGTGGTCGGACATCAACAGCAGGGCCTAAGGCCGAGTTGGAGCGAGTCTGTCCGTGGGATCCTTGGTCGTGATGCTTGTCAGGCATCCACCGATGTTTTCTTTTGAAGGGGGCTTGTCGTGGACGCTAGAAACTGGTAGGCTCTGGGATTCAGGGTCGTGAGGCGAGCGAACCGCGCCTCGATGAAGTGACCTTGGGCTTCGAAAAGGCAGAACCTGGCAACAAAGCAAGCCTTGGGTTGCTCATAGGGGCATGATGGTGACATCTGCGGTTGCCTCGCTCTCGAATAGATGCATGTTGCATCGTTTTGTTGCTTTTTTCTCAGAAAACTCAGGTCTCCAAGGGCGGATACCTTCCGGATGTTTCTTTTGGCGCTATGAGTACCTAAGGTACCTAGTGCAAAGGGCAATTCGCCCAGATTGCATACCTCAGAGGAAATAAGACCGAGAAAGCGATATCGAAGTGACAGCACACTCTTCAGTGAGTACTTTGGACACATCTCCGGCTAGACGAGCGCAACGAGCTGATCACCGCAAGTCTGCGCCCGACGAAGATCCCCCTTGATAACTATCGGGATGTGGGAGTCGGCTCTGCCAACCCGACATCTGCTTGGCCTAATTTACATCCTGTTCGGGAGAGGTTGGGATGTATTGGGTACTCAGAGGCGTGCCCAATCAGCATCATATCGTTGCCCTTGCGTTATCCGTCAGTGGGGAGCGTATCGTGAGCATTTGTTGGCTGAGAAGAATACTCTAAATCACCACAAAACGCCGGGTTAGACTGCTGACTTACTTACTTGTTCAAAACTGACGTACCAAGTGAATAGCAACCAACTACATGTCTGCTAGAAAACCGGGCGTGGTTGTTTGATCGTGACTTGTGGCGCTTTTATTATTCATGATGCCATCAAATTCGCAGCATCCATTAGCAGGTTCTATCAACTGTTGCTCTATGCTTACCTGGTATTGGGCCAGAGGTGATAAAGGCCAGAACTTCTAAAATTTGAGCGTTCCTTCCTGGAGCTAAGGGAAGTTTCATCCTATCTGTGAAGGCAGCACCTGCCTTGTGTGCGAAACCCTTAGGTAGTTGTTGGTTCTCATTTGTTGGCGTGAGGTATCAGGCAGAGTGAACTTACTATACAGCAAGTTGGTCATTAAATTGACCTTTGGGTACCTGTTCTGAAGAATGTCTATTGCATGGTACCTCCATGTGGAAGCGGATATCTTCTTCCAGTCAAGGCAGGCCACAAGTCCATAAGTCCACAAGTCTTAGTCTTATAGGCCATATTACATTAAAAAGACCCTTCAGTATCGTGTACTTAGTATAATCCAGGCATCTCACGATGCAGATAGAGCCGTAAATATTCATGTCATAGGACGCATTATATCCTCAAAAGGCCTTTCATTGGCATTAGGTATCTTACCGGCTATTCTGATACAAACAAGCCGCTTATGATGTGGCACCTACATGGCTTATCTGTACTTGCTGCTGTCGTGTTAAGGCTGTTGAAACTTGGCTGTTGAAATCGCGGTGTTTACTTGGACTTGGTCTTGTCGAGTTGGAGGTCTTGGATGTTACCTGTTGTCAGACGGCTCCTTCTGCCGCCCGCGACGTCATATCGTCGGTGGCAGCAGGCTAGCCACTCAGATGCATCGTCAACTCTGAATGGAGAAGGTGGGGCGCTGTCCCTCAGGCGGCCGAAAGGGGCTGCACCGAGCAGAGGGCAGAGGCCGGCATTCACCTTTACCAAGAGGTGATTTCGGACGACGTTGCATCGGTTCGCCTAAGAGACAATCTGAAGTTCAATATGTGCAGTGCGACCACATATGCCGCATCGGGCCACACCAAGTTGAACATCCAATTTGCCGTGAACAGGGCGCGGGGTGGAACGACGCGGCTGGTTCATCCGCCAGCAAAAATGCGCGGCATGAAAGGAGCTGCGGGAAGCGAGATATATCAGAAGAAAAATAAAATCTGTTTGTTTGGTTTCTTACACCCAGTATGAAAACCTCCTGAGCCACCGTTGGACCAACTGTCATCAAGCCTGGCGGAACGCGAGGTTGGCAGCCTCGGTGCATGTTTGAGAGTGTGGTGCTAATTTACGCGTCTGGTTGGCTGTCACATGTCTGGGACCTCTGACGACAAAAAATGCACCAAGCAGCGTTAATGTCGAGCTTCGTCTAGGGCCTACATGCATACCCTTTGTCCCTTGCGTGAACAACTTTGCGCACGCGACGAGACGTGGTGATAACACTTCCCGTTCCGCCAAATTTAGCTGTCACAGCTCTCTTTCAGCTACAGCTTCAGAGCCCACGAAACGCAGCAAATTCCATCGACGGGAGTGTTGATGCGCTGGTAATGGTTCATGTGGATACCTGCTTGCTGTCGGAAGCTAGATGACGAGCTGCAGCCACAGATCGAACACGTGCAAAAATTTGCCGGGCAGACGACGGGAAACAGGGCCTGCCAGGCAGGACGCTGTGGGATCTCAAAAACTACGCCCACCGAGGATCGACACCGACATTGACGCACGACCAAGGAAACCATCGTTCAGCCATCCCTCCACCCCGCACTGCCCACACCGGCACACTGCCCACACACTGGCCCTGCAGCGAGCAAGAACAGCCCGACATTGACGAATCGAGCCCTCTGGCAGCTGCCTGACAAGCGCACCACACGTCCTACGACCTCCAAAACCTCAGACGATTGAACGGCCCATCAACACTGCAGTATTCGAGACCGGTCTACCGAATACTTGCCTACCAGGACGACGCCGATTCTTTATTACAACCAGAAGACAGACCGCCAGCCCCGCAACGTCTCGATTTCCTCGCACGGTGGCCGCAACACGCTTCATCAACGCCCCCCGCCTTCCAACCCCGATCACATTGTAACCCCTCCCATCTCGACTCGACACCAACGGCACTGCGTGCTGCCCACTCGACGACGCAGCGGGCGAGTATACACCGCCCGCCGCAACAATGTGGCTTATCAGTGCCTTCTCGAGCTCTGTCTTCCTGCTGAGCCTCGTGCTCTCCATACCCATTGCCTTCGACGTCGGCGGCCGTGACGCAGGCTTGGGCTACTCGCTGGCCCTGTTTCTCTTCTACGCCTTCTACAGCACGAGCAGGCTTTTAACACCTGAGCAGTCGCGCGTGCGGTGGTTCTTTAAAACCCTTATCGGCTGGTCGCAATGGATCGTGCTCCCCGCCCTTCTCATCTGGGCGCTGGGTCGCTTTTCGGTCGATGCCGGTGAGGGTTGGGTGTCGCGCACCATCTCCCAAGTTACAACGCGTAATAAGCCGAGCAGCTTATGGGAGTGGTTGTTTGGTCAAGATGGCATCGTGGAGACGGTCGCTCTCGGAGGATGGGACAACGTGTTGAGCTACTCGAGCCCCGTTTTCCAGCTCCTGGAGGGATTTTGCAGCTTGTTGGTTATCCAGGCCGCTGGCCAAATTACAAGATGGCTGGTTAATCGTGGAAGGAGTGACACTTGGGTGGTAGGTTATAGCCTGCTGAAGCTTCGTCGTGCCTTGCTAACGTCTTCATAGATCATTCTCCTTGTATTTTCCAGCTCCATCATCTCCAGCGCAGTATACTTCCTCTGGCGCGTGGCGAATTTCCCGCAAATAAGCAACATAGATGCTACTCTCATCGGCGTCACGATGACCTCTGCTGTTTTCCTCTGTGCATTGGGCATCGGTAGCGGAAGGGGAAACCCGGTTGAGTCTTCGCTGCTCTTCGCCTACATCGTCCTGTGTGTCTACCAGATATTCACGGATTATCAGCCATCACCTGAGGCTGCTGCCGCCGCAGAGCAAGCCGCTGCTGCGCAACCCGAATTTCCGCCATTACCGCCGATTATCATGGCGTCGTATTCCACGCTGCTACACATACTCAGCAGCCTGCCATCCGTCTTTGGCTCGTCCTTCCAGTTCCTATACGCCGCGTTCCAGACCATTACACCTAGCGTCATCATTTCGCTCACATACCGAATCATTGTATTCTACTGCGCCACAAGGATTATCCCGGCGGTTAGGGAGCTTGGGGCAACGGCGATCATGGACGAGCCCAACTTTGAGGATAGTGAAGGGGCAAACCGCCTCTTGGGCTTCCTCAGCTGGTTTTCTCCGTCGATGCTGATTGCTGTGTACACCAGCCTGCTTCTGCAGCACTTCACTGTGTCGAACACAGGCGATGACGTGGGGTGGACACTACGGGCTGGTGACGCGGGCGGCAACATGTGGCGATGGATCAATATTGCCGCTACAATGGGTCTCTACGCTGTTGAGCTCTACCTGGGTGGTGATGGGGATGCAGGCACCCACTGGAAGACTGACTAGACGACAACGGTACCTCATGGGGACGTCGATGATACGATCACCGAGGCAAACGACGCAAGGATGCCGCTACGAGACGCGAGCCCAAAGCCCGTGGCACTCCGGGGCAGGGTGAAGACCGTCGGGAAGAGCATAGGTGAAGAATGTTGAACGAATACCGGTCCGCGTAAGGAGAAGGAGAATTTCGATACCCGGGAGAATTGGGGATGGTATAACGGCATTCCCCTTCAAATGGCGGAACAGGCATGGCACGGGCGGACGTAATATGAAGCTGCCTTGAACAATATCGTGGCGAGCCAAGTTCCAGGGTGCGTGGGGAATGGGAAACCCATGGCGGCAGTAGCCGGAAGAAACACTAGCAAAGGCCACAATTCGGTCTCAGAAGAGGGATGGATGGCTGCTTTCCCTTATTTACCATTTATTTTGTTCTACCTCCTGCCCCACCCCATCTGTGGCTGAAAGGAAATTCGGGACCCGGCTTTGTGTTATCTTCACGACAGATAGCGAGATGCCTACAGCTTTTTGGTTTTTTGATATGCGGACTGGGAACAGGAGGGCGATGCGGCGTCGTTCAGGGTTCATGATTAGGTTCATATATCTACACTACACAGCGAATGGCGTTATTGGACAGGAATCGCAAATCGTTGCAACATTTCAGCGGTCGGCCGGTTTTGGTGTTTGGCTGGTGGTTCTTTCTGGGGTCTAGGGTTCCAGGCTGGGCGGGCATTTGTTCATTCGTTTATTTGTCTAGTCAATCCTCTTGACGAGGGAGGACCCTTGATTCTGTTTCTAGTTGGTAATGGAATGGAATGCTGGCGTGGCTAGCGGAAACGATATCCTATCTACTATGCCTCCTCTTGATCTTGCTGTCTCTGGCGGAGCGAGTGAAAAGTACGAAACTCGGGATAGACACTACTGGCGAGTACTGCTCCTTCTTGGAGGGTGATAATACTGCAGATGGGACGATTCGGCGCTACGGGGGTGTATTATAGTCAGGGACCATGATATCATTGGAAGAGTTCAGCTCAAGAGAATCGAAACTCAGTTGTCAGCTCTCAGCAGATCGTGAATGCTAAATACTCCAAGACCTCTACTTTAGACGGAGTATCAAAAAAGGGCGTATAATGTCAATTTTACCACTTCTCACAGGAAGAATGCACCCTCGACAAGAACGCATCCCACCCCACCCAGTTCAAAGGCTTTCATCAAATTATCAATAATATTCAAATCGCATCGCTAATCCCGCTACCTCCCTATCAACCAAGCAAACTGCTACACCTGCCATCCGCTTAAACCAGCCTGTCAACCAACCCAACCGCGAAGGACACATCCTCCTTGCTCCACTCAGCAAGCTGCTTCGCCAGCTGGGCGTCGGTGAGATCTCTCCTCCAGGGCGTGCCCGGCAGCGCCTCGCAGCCGTTGACGGGCTCGAAGTAGTCACCGTGGAGGTTCATGTCGAACCCGGTCTGGCCGGCGTTGCAAGCAATGGAGGCATAGCCGGAGCAGACGGTGAAATCGGCGGCGGACGCGGTGGGCTCCTTCATCCAGTACTCGGGGGAGGTGTGGCGGAAGTTGAACAGGATGGGCGGGAGGCGAGGGATGGGGTCCGCCTCGTGGGTGATGCGGAACTCGGCGCCGGCCTGCTCAGTCACGAACTTGACGAAGTAGCTGTTGCCGACGCGCGGCGAGCCGTAGGTATAGACGTCGGCCTTGTAGCCGGCCTTGCGAATGTAGCCCGTGGCGATGGTGGCGATGGCTGCGCCGAGGGAGTGGCCCGTGACGGCAATTGTGTACTTGGGATATGCGGCCGTGGCGGTCTTGAGACCCGCGAGGGTCTGGGCCTTGAGGGCGACCCAAGAGGCAAGGAAGCCCGTGTGCACAAGGCAGCCGGGGGTCAAATCGCACGGCACTTGAGGGAAGACCAAGCTGGGTTCGATGTTAGACAGAGGGTCCTTGAAAGAAGTAGTGCTGAGGCTCTTACTCGGTAATCCAGTTGCGCGCAGAGACGGAGCCCCTGTACGATACAACAATGATCTTATTGGTGTGGTCGAGAGCGATGATTCCTCGAGCGTCAATGGTAGAGGCACTACATAACGGTCAGTGATACCCAGGCAGTGTCCATAGTAGGGGATGCATACAGCAAAGGTGCGTGGGTCGTCACATTGCTGGCCTCGACGAGTGGGCAGAAGTTTCCTCCGCAGCTGACCTTCTGGCCGACAGCATTTTCGTTGTTGCAAAACGAAGCGGCAGCGTATTGAGCAAACAACCGGAAGTTGTTGTACTGCGCAGCCGTTACAGACTCAGCTGCAACTTGTGTTAGTCCATTTTTGGTGGGGAGAACAGGGCTGGTTTTTACCTCTCGTCTCCACGACCGCCGGCGGCTCAGCCAGGGCAGCGGCCGTCAGGGTTGCAATACCAGTAAAGAATGTAGCCTTCATGTTGCCGGCTCAGTAGCAGTGTCTCGGGTGCGATGGGGGGCTTGTCGGTAGAGTGCCCGGTAATATCGACCCTTAAGTCGTGGGACCAACATCTTATATAGATGCCCGTCGACAACCATGAGTATAGGAGAGAGCTTGGGCTCCGCGCAAGAAAGATGGAACCCCCATCCACTTTCCATCGCATCGTCAACGAGTTGCAGTCTCGATCTCGACGTCGACCCGCCCCCGCGTCCGCTCATGGGACATACTAGCAAGGGTGACTATCGTAGAGCCGCGAACTCCTGCGGCGGTAATACCCGAAAGCGGTAACGTCGACGGGCAACGTGGGTTCGCCGCGCAGTGAACCGGTACGCTAGCCTGGAGCTGTATGCAGCTGCGGAGGCGCGATGAGAAGGAATCTAGAAGCCTTTTTTCTTTAATCTCCTTGTCTTTCTTTGGAGCTTGGGCAATATCTGAGCCCGGACAAGATGGAACCCCGACGATAACCCTTTGACTCCTTGTCACTTCCTCGGCTTTGCTTGTCACCCTCGACCGCTCAGCCCCCGACTTTAACTCTGCATTCTGCGCATACCGCTCTTATAGACCTATGTCGAGTTTGGGGTGTTGGAGATGCTGGGTTTTGGTGGACTAGGCGTGCGCGCGAGTGGGATCGAGGGCGTGGGGTCGCCGAGGGCCCCTGATGCGCATTGTTCGCCAGTCGGTGTTGGCCTGTTTCGTTGATCTGCGCGTTGTGGTATCTGGGGAGGGAATGTGGCATTGCTGAGGTTTGCGCCTGCGCTCGCTTACAATTCTTTTCCCGGTAGGGCGATCTTCTTGGGGCTTCTCGACTGCTTCTCTGCTTCGCTTGGGTCTCCTCGCATGACGTTGAGGGATGCTTCTTCCCCGATCGAGGAAGGGACGAAGAGTGCACAATCTCCCGTTCCTGCACGATCACATGCCAACGTCATGCACGTCAGCTACCGCTGCAGGAACACGTCCCTTTTCTAGGGCGCTCTAGGGGCCGTTTTTGATCCCGGAATCTATCTCTCGGCCAGCTTAACTTTATCGGGACTCGAATGCCGGACCTGCCGCACAAGCGAGACTGCTCATCAACTATCCTGCATCGTCGCGATAACTGCACACGAATGGCTACAACGCCAGGCCACGTTCTTCTTTCCCCAGGAATTTCTCCATCAATCCTACCTGGCTTCCACCCACACCTCTGGTCTGCCGCAGCATCGCCCGAATCCCAGACGCACGCTGGGGAGACCACATGGCTCTCAGTGCAACACTAGACCGTGCAGGTGCGACGTCGGGTATTCCGGCGTTGGGCAGCCCAACGCAACGGCCGAGCGGCCGATGACTTGCGATGGTGCCCAAGCCGGACGGTTTCTAGCCAACGTCGCCTCCCCTCTGCTCGGTCGAGTCTTCTGATCGGTGCGGCGGCAGGGTTCCCCGCCTTTCGAAGTAACGGATTCGCGTCATGCGAAGACAGAACCAAAGACACGAGATGGAAACAAGTAACAGATTAGAACATCCTCGCTGTACTCGACAATGAACAGAACACGGGAACTCCGGTGGGAAACATCGACTCTAAATGATCTCCAGTGGCGCTTCGGTACCTGACGGGATGGCGTTCAAGTACCCCAATCTCCAAGCTCGCCCGGTTCCAGCGAATCAGAAGCCAGGAACGGCCACTTACACGTTCAAGAGGAAATGGGCCCGTCTGCATTCGTCGTCACCTCCAGTGTCGCCACGATTTAGATTGCCGGCCACCGGGTCATGAAGAGACCTTGTTTTTGCCATGACCTAGGTTATCCAAGACCTGGAAAAGTAACCTCGTCGATGACCCCGCAGAGAAGCACGGCTCTGTGGCTCCTCCCATGGTGTGACGGGCCGCTGAATATACTTCCCGTTATACTCTCGCGTCCTCCCGCACCGCTCCTTTCCTTAGTCCCAAGTGCCCAGTTGATGTTTTCCACCATTCGGGTTTAGTAACGGAAGCCAATCGTCTCTGGTCAACATGGTGCTCGGCGCCGGAATCCTCTGGCTCTCGCTCTCGTTGAGCATCTTTGAGAGCACCTGTCTTGCGGGGAATGTGCTCCCCCGCGATGCCGTCCCCAAGGGCTTCGATGCCATCTCGTATTACCCCGCGCCCCACGGCGGCTGGCTCCCATCGTGGAAGGACAGTTATGCGAAGGCACAGGCCTTGGTCTCACAGATGACCCTGGCCGAGAAGACGAACATCACGGGCGGTCCTGGTATCTACATGGGTGAGTGTGCAGCATCCGAAACATACTAAGCTACCGAGCGAGGCTAACTGTTGAACAGGGTGAGTGCTAGCCAGATAACTAGGAGCTAATATCGCGCAGCTTCCGCTTCGAGCTACTCGCTAATCGTCTGAACTAGACCGTGTGTGGGGAATACAGGCAGCGCGCTTCGCCTTGGCTTCCCCCAGCTTTGTCTACAGGACTCGGCTCTCGGTGTCGCGGCCACGGACAATATCACGGCCTTCCCGGCGGGTATCACGACCGGGGCGACCTGGGATAAGGATCTGATATATGCTCGGGGCGTCGCTCTCGGCAAGGAGTTTCGCGGAAAGGGGGCCAATGTTTTCCTGGGGCCGACTGTCGGCCCGTTGGGGCGGAAGCCGCTCGGCGGCCGCAACTGGGAAGGCTTCGGTTCTGACCCGGTCCTCCAGGCTATCGCAGGCGCCTTGACCATCAAGGGCGTCCAGGGGCAGGGCGTTATTGCTACCATAAAGCACCTCGTCGGCAATGAGCAGGAAATGTTTCGCATGTACAATGTCATACAGCCCGGCTACAGCGCTAATATCGGTAGGTCACTGACTGAATCGTCTTAGGACTGAATTGTTGACGGGTGGTAGACGATCGAACGCTTCATGAGATTTACCTCTGGCCGTTTGCCGAAGCGGTCCGGGCCGGGGTGGGTGCCGTGATGTCCGCTTACAATGCCGTGAATGGATCTTCATGTTCTCAAAACAGCTATCTTCAAAATGGGCTCCTAAAAGACGAGCTCGGTTTTCAGGGGTTCGTCATGTCGGACTGGTTTGCCCGTATGTCCTGCTCTTTTTTTCTGTCGTTACTGAGCCCAGCTATGATTGGATCTAATGAGTCAAACAGACATATCGGGAGTTGACTCTGCCCTTGCTGGTCTCGACATGTCAATGCCTGGTGATAGCATGGTTCCGCTGTTTGGTAATAGCTACTGGAAGCATGAGCTTACAAGAGCCGTCCTGAATGGCTCCGTTCCACTGGAAAGGCTGAACGATATGGCGACAAGAGTTGTGGCTACGTGGTACCAATTCGGACAAGACAAGAACTTTCCACCTCCTAACTTCTCATCCAACACCAAGAGCAAGGACGGCTTGCTCTACCCGGGCTCCGCCGCACCCCCTATAGGGCAGGTCAACTGGTTCGTGAATGTTCAGGAGAACCACAATCTCGTGGCGCGTCAGGTGGCGCAAGACGCGACGACGCTTCTAAAGAACGATGACAGCTTGCTCCCGTTGCCGCTCTCAGCTCGCATCAAGGTCTTTGGCACTGGTGCCGCGGTCAATCCTGATGGGATGAACTCATGTTTGAACAAGGCCTGTAACAAGGGCACGCTGGGAATGGGATGGGGATCTGGGATTGCGGAATACCCCTATTTTGACGACCCAATCACCGCCATTAAGAGGCGATCTAGCACAGTTGAGTTCTTCAACACAGACTCATACCCGAACCCCAGCGTCAGCGATACGGAGGCCGCGATTGTGTTCATCAGCTCCGATGCCGGCGAGAATACATTTATCGTCGAGGGGAACCACGGTGACCGAGACAAGAGCAAGCAAACTGCCTGGCACAATGGGGACAAGTTGGTCAAGAATGTAGCGGCGAATTTCAAGAACGTCATTGTTGTCGTTCACACCGTCGGCCCTCTCATTCTCGAGCCTTGGATCGAGCTTCCATCTGTCAAGGCGGTTCTCTTTGCCCATCTACCAGGCCAGGAGGCTGGCGAGGGTCTGGCCCGCATCCTTTACGGCGAGGTCTCGCCCAGCGGCCATTTGCCGTACTCAATCACCCGTAACGAGACCGACCTGCCCGACAGCGTCTCAAAATTGCGAACCTTTGCCTTTGGACAGGTACAAGACACCTATAGCGAAGGTATCTACATTGACTACCGCTGGCTCAACAAACAAGGCATCAAGCCTCGGTATGCCTTTGGCCATGGACTCAGCTATACCACCTTTGACTTCTCCTCGGCCACCATCAAGCGCGTCACAGAAATGACAAGCCTCCCTCCGGCACGCCAGCCCAAGGGCCCCACGCCCGTATTTTCTACCGACATTCCGCCCGCAACTGAAGCTCTTGCCCCTGCGGGCTTCAAGCACATCTGGCGCTACCTCTACTCCTGGCTGCCCGAGAATGAAGCCGACGAGGCACGCGCCATCGGCATTGCAGGCACAACTAAATACGCCTACCCAGCCGGATACAACGAGAACCAAACCGCCGGCCCTGAATCCGGCGGTGGCGAAGGTGGAAACCCCGCTCTCTGGGACTTAGCCTACGAACTTACCGTCACGATCAAAAACTCCGGCACTAAATTCCCCGGCCGTGCCGTTGCCCAGGCATACATCCAGTTTCCCGAAAAGATTCCGTACGATACGCCCATCGTCCAGCTCAGAGACTTTGCGAAGACGAGTGTCCTTGCCCCTGGGGGCGAAGAGACGGTCACGCTGAAGTTGACGAGAAAGGATCTGAGTGTGTGGGATGTGAATGCTCAGAATTGGGTGGTCCCGAGCCCGGAGGGAAAGTTTGTGGTTTGGATTGGGGAGGCGAGTGATAAGTTGGGGATGGCGTGCAGCACGGATACGTTGGCTTGTGAGGTTGGGGTTACGCCGCCTGTTTGAGAGGGAGTGGAGGGTGCATGGAGTGGTAGGTAAGATGGGGTGGGTAGGGTACCGTAGGATGGAGTTAGGGTGGTTTGTGGGCGTTGGGGCGAGAGGACGTGATCGGGGAGAGGGTATGCTTTTGCTTTTAGGCACCTCATACATCATAGTTGGCATAATGGAATTCTGAGATGGAGAGCAGTGTGATGTTAGGCTTGTGAACCGCTGAGATCGAGGTAAACTGCCACTTGTTCTGATAAAGGGTGTAAGTGCTGCCGGAGCGGAACGGACTGGAAGCCTACTCAACCTCCTCAGTTGTCACCATGCAATACCACTCATAGAGCACCTACCCCAAAGGCCGTCAGCTAGCTTCCAAAAAGAGTCCCCAAAACCCTATATCTCTTCAACTTCAAATCCAATGCGAACACGTAGCTATCCGGCCACTAGACCTCGCTTTGTCTGCGTTGAGGAAGCAGCAAAAATGGAGCACAGTGGAGCAAAAAAAACATACAACACCAGGGATTCGCTGGTCGTCACCGACCCAACTACTAGTCTGGCCCTCACTGGCTTATCTATGGGAGAGCGGACGGGATCCCGAGTTCTCCAGTGGGTATGGTCGTATGTGACAGTTTGATGTTGCCGTCTTGCTTAAGGCAGGGGAGGGAGCTGGTGCTTGGGATGGTGTGTGTGATGCCGCTTGGGCTGGGTTTTATGACTGGTGGTATGCTGGCTCTGAAGTTACAAGGGAACTTCAATGCGATGCTGTGATGAATTGGTTCATTATGGCCGTAGTTGGCCTGTCCCATGCCCTCAACCATGGCGCAGAACAACCTCCAACCCCCAAGCAGAGCCCCGACATACCGCTCACTCAACTCACATCCACGCAAATCTGCACACACCTGAAACTCCCAAGCCAACACATGCAATTCTCATCTATCACCGCATGCTCCGGCACAGTAGTAGAGTACACTTCTCCCCATCCCAGGCATAGTACACATCTCCTTCCCTCCTTTCTCCCCTCCCATCTCCCTCCCCCCCCTCTCCTCCACACACATCACAACATGCCTCCCCTTAAGCCGATAACCGACTCCTATTCTTGCTCTTCCGCCTCTCCAGCATCTTCCGCCCATTCTTCGTGCGAATCCTGCTCAAAAACCCGTGTCTCCGCTTCTGAATCAGCCGGCTGTGCCCGGACATGGTCGGCCGTGGCGCGAAGCGGACCTGCATCGCACCCGCAAAGGCAGGATGCGACGTGACGGAGGACTTGGGGGTAACGTCGGCGATGGCCTGCTCTGCGGTGGTGGTGGTGGCGGTTGTCGGGGGAGAGAAAAGGGTTGGCTGGCGGAAGATGGAGGCCGTTGGGGTGCGGGATTGGAGGGTGGGACGGAGGTTGGGGAGATGGGAGAAGGATCTGAGAGGGGGTTAGTCAGTTGGTTTGTGCTTGAGGAGGGTGTGTGGGTGAGGGAGGGAGCTACTGTGTGGAAGCGGCGGTGTTCGCGATGCAGCGAGGGACGAATTGCGAGGCGGAGCTCGGCCGGAGCGCCGCCCGGAAGAAGGGAGTGGAAGTGGCGAGTCTGGGCATGTTGGCGGATGTGGAATTTCTCGTGCGCCGGTCGCGAAGGAGCCCAGAATTCGCTGAGTCAAGGTGCGCCGGCAGCAAGTTCGTGCTTTTGGTGAAGTTGCGATTTGGAGTTGAGCCGACCCCAGATCTTTTTTGGCTTGGCGGCCAGCTGGCGGCACTGATGACAGCTGCCAGGCAGCAAACCCCGAAGCAAGTTGCAACAACTCTGACAGCACCACATCGTCTTTCCGATTCACCGATGAAACTCGTATTAAAACATTATAGCTACGGCAATACAGAGTTCTCAACACCTATCTCTTGGTTAATCATGTCTTTCTGGGGCCGCTCCTGGTCTCAGATCGGATCTTCTACCAGAGGGTTAGGGTTCTAGTGGGTTGGGCGTAGAGATCACGTCTTTTGGGGCAAAGAATTGCAGTACGGCTGGGAAAATGCAAGGTTTGGATGTTGTACACTGACGTATCTTTTGCTACCTGGTCTATCGGGACAGGTCCTGGATGTTCCAATCGAAAGAAAATGAGATCTCTACGATAGCCCCTGTCGAGCTTCACTCGACGCGGTAGTGAGACACAGATTGTCGGCAAATCACGCAACTACGCTGCCGTCCAGCGTTCCCGTTACATTCCGCAAGAAGAAGATCGAGGGACTGCTATCCCTCAACTCCTCCCAACTCAAAGCTCATCTCTTCCGGTGGTAGTCGCCACATCGGTCTTCTCTGCCTCTTTGATGTCCACCTTCTCCTTAGACTCCCACTTGAGGGCCTTGAGTCTCTCAGAAAGAATGGGATGCGAGAAGTGATAGCTGGCGAATGCCCAGTCGGCATCCATGGTGCTGAGGTTTTGGATCTGGAGCTTGATCAACGAACGGGCCAAGTCGGCATTGTATCCCAGCTTGTTGGCGAAGGCGTCAGCCTCAAATTCGAAGCGACGGCTCAGGATGTTCATCAAAAGCTTGATGACGGTATCCAACGGCCCCAGAACGTCGGAGAACAGGAGGAATCCGACGATGATGGGGTGTTGAGCGGTGAAACCAAAGTCTGAGTAGAGAGACTTGTTGTTGATGAAGACCGAGAACAAAGAGAAGATATAGAAGAAGTGAATCTGTGGCTAAGTTAGCTGGGTTTCTTCTTTAGTTCTAAGCCCAAGACGTACCTGAGAGATGCCAAACAGCTTGGTGGTATGGCCCAAGCTCCAGTGTCCGAGTTCGTGGGCAAGAACGGCAACAACCTCTTGGGTCTCGCTCTTCTCAATCAGAGTGTCATAGATGACGATATGCTTCTTCCAGGGCAGTCCAAAGAAATAGGCGTTGCTATGCGCGCTGCGCTTGCTGCCGTCGATGACGTACAGCTCATGCAGCGGGAAGTTCAGCTTCTGGGCGAGACCCTCGACATCAGTCTTAAGCTTGCCTTCCTCCAGGGGAGACAGCTTGTTGAACAGGGGCAGAATAGCAATGGGATAGATGGTAATCATGAAGACCTGGAGAGCAGCGCCGAACATCCAGAGATAGTAAAAGAACTGGCTGCCAGTCTTCTTGATGATGGCCAGGAAACCGGCCAGGATGGGCGGGGCGAGGACAAAGGCAACCAGATTAGACTTGATCATATCGGTGACGAAGAGCTGAGGTGTCTGCTTGTTGAACCCAAACTTCTCCTCAAGAACGAAGGTATGGTAGACGCTAGTTGGGAGCGACAGGGCCTGGTTGAGGAGCAAGAAAGCGAGGATAAAAACGATTGACTGCGAGATCTCGCCGGTGAACCGAGTGGGCGCAAAACGAAGAAGGAGGTTGCCGGACCACGACCACAGCTTCGGAAGAATGTCCAATTGGTAGAGTGCGATGTTCTGGATTTGGCCGATGAGGTTGTTGACGAGCTGGAACTTGGCCTTGGCACGCCCGTATGCCTGGCTCTTGTCGAAGACGTCCTGCGACACCTCAAGCTCCAGAACCTTGGGCGGCTTCGTCCGCTTCAGAACTCCATACTGGCGAAGGCCTAGGTACCCCTCGAATAGAAACTGGGCGACCGAGAACCCGATGATCAATCGCTTCCACGGGAACAGGGGTCGGTCTAGAAACCTCGCGAGGCGCTACCAAATGGCAACTTGTCAGCGATGCGCGATCGAAACAGGAAGGCACTGGTTGCGCTTCTTACCTGAAAAATGTCCATCATGGCGAGAATATGCGCGTCTCTGCAAGCGCTGGCTTCATGTATGAAACCAAGCTCGATGCTGGTGACAGAGGTTGGGAAGGTGAAAGACAGAACCTCTGCCGCTGGACAAGCAAGCTGTCCCTACGGATTATGCGCGTCGCAAACCACCTTGCAGGCAGCAGAGCGGTTGGTGCGGGGACAATACGGCAATCTGATTGGTTAAAACTACCCGACCTATTGTCCGTGGGTACTTAGTACTTCGTCCCCCGCAGCCATTGCCACGCTCAACTTGAATGACAGAGCACAGGCATATCCTTTCACGCCTTTCTTCATCCTAAGTTTCCTTTTAAGCTTTCACCGGAAGAGGACGAGCTGCCCATCATGAGTGGTCAACACGATTGTCGTGTCCTACAGTCATAATCTGCTTACACGTTCCGCTCCAGCCCGCTTCCATGCTCAAGAGTGGGGCATGTCCCCGACATTGGAGAGAAACTGCAGGACACTGTCAGTTAGGAGGATCCCGAGGCTGAAGCTACCCAGAGAACTCCATCATATGGGCCTTATCAGCATCATGGAAACAACAAGTAAAGGGGTGTCTCGTATAGTGGTCAGTACAGTTCGTTGTGGTCTTCCAAACCTCCCCCGAACAAACCCAGGTTCGATTCCTGGGACGCCCACTTTCCAGCTTCAGGGTGACTAGTATAGTGGTCAGTACAGTTCGTTGTGGCCCTCAACCTCACCCGAACAAACCCAGGTTCGATTCTTGGGTCGCCCAATTTTTGCCAGTCATCACGTCCGTTCAGGGGGGCACAGCAGGGGAGTCCTTCACGTGTGGCTGATAATTGTTGGGGCGTTGACACATGGAAATGTAAGTGTATTTGTTTGTTTTAACTACTGTCTCGGAATTCGCATGTTCGCCCTTATTCGCTCCAGCAACTCTTCACGGGTATTGGAACGGTGGGGATGGAGATTTCGCTGGAGGTTCTCGGTCAGTGGGGAGCCCCTTTTCGAGGCTCTTGTCGCTAGAGTGCTCAGAGCGGGAGACCTACTGCGCGAAGCCAAGTCCGCATCTGGCTTTCAGACCAAGTCTCTGGATCTCCTGTTGGGTCGGACTCGGCAGGAAACATGTCTCCTCCCCAGATTGCCCAGACAGCAACACCCGTCACCAAGCCCGAAAATGCTGCGAAGGGTTAGCAAGATGGTTCAAATCCGACCAGAGCTTCGTGTAAGTCTTACCGAGGAAGGCTCCCTATTTGGCGTTAGCTTATAGAAGACAAATCTCCGGGCAGAAACCACTCACCCTTGATTTCAACGCGTTGTCCAGTGGCGTAGGCATTTTCGTGGAATATCGAAGTTGTGTCGTTTATATTATGATTATTGCCAAGTCAAGACACGGAAGCCGTCTCAGCGCAAGAAGACTGCAATAGCGCACTTGAAATAGTCTCGGTGGCAATATCAACGTCGTCGAAATGCTTGAGCTGTCCTTACCAGGGAAGTGACGATGACGCCACAGACACGCGTCAGCCACACGGGAAGACAGGGGTCGAGCGGGCGACCCACTCAGCGGACAATGTGGGGTAGCTTAGCCCAATTGTTTTCGACCGCCCGCCGCCGCCCGCACAGAAATATTTCGAGGTTGCCAAAATTCACCCGCCGACATCCCAAATCCAGATTACCTCGGAAATCCATCACATCCGCCAAAATGCCTCAAGAAATCGCCGATATCAAGAAGGTGCGTTGCGCTGGCGTAGAGAAGAAGCTATAGGGGCATTATTGACAAATTTGGTGCATTACAGTTCATCGAGATCTGCCGGCGGAAGGACGCTTCGTGTACGTTTACTGTCTTGAGAGACTGGGCACCGAGCCCAACCACCTGGGGTGGTTTGCGTCGAACGAATTTCTAACATGACGCTCGCAGCCGCCCGGATCAAGAAGAACAAGAGCAGCAAGCAGATCAAGTTCAAGGTCCGCTGCCAGAGACACCTCTACACTCTGGTCCTCACCGACTCCGAGAAGGCCGACAAGCTTAAGCAGAGCTTGCCCCCTAGTATGCAAACCCGAGTCTTGAATGTCAGAACAGGCGGTTACTGACACTCAACCACAGGCCTTCAGATCAAGGAGGTCCCCAAGCGTAACAAGCAGAATGCTTCGGCATGAAGGGCTCTTATGAGCTATGACCTACTATTGATCTAGGGTGAAGATCGGATGACGGAGGGCCTGGCATCATGGGAATGCATTTGCCAGCCCAGTTCCGGCGTTTTGGGAACTGGGCTCACGACGGCGTCTCGGGATTTTGTGGGATGGTGACTGGAACATACAGGCCTAAGGGCAGGTAGCTGATGCCTCAACGAACTTCGGAATTCATCAATCAACCCACTTCTGTCCCTGAGTGCTGGAAGAGCATGTCTACAAGAAGCGCTTGTAGTGCTTGCTGTCTGCCTCCCGTGCAAGCTGTTTGATCTCATGGATTCGAGCCGCCTCGGGGGATTGGCTGAACTTCGTGTGCTTCTCGACACTCTCCCATCCACTAACCAGGACGTACTCAAGGCGATCTTCCGATTCGACATCTACACGCCAGCCACCCCTGACCATTCGGGGAGCCGCGGCCTTCTCCAACAGATTTCTAACAACGCTTAGCCTGTCTAGGAACTCGTCTTTCTTGTCCGCATCGATGAAGAGGCGCTCCACGCTAATCGCAGGGCTATCAAGCAGAGCGGCCGACTCTCCAGATGAGTCGACGGGGATGTTGCGAAAGATGGAGGAATCCAAGTGGAACAAGACCATGTCGTCCGGGCTGATGGTGAAATAGCTTCCCAGCGATGTCATGACCGCGGTATTCTCTTCACTGCGGATCCATTTCCAGTGGGCCTCAACAGACTCCCAGTCTGCGGTGATCATTATCTTCCCAGGGTCTTCGATTTGTTGAAGACAGTGAGATGCCCGCTCTGCCAACGTGGACGGAAGATGTGGGAAGTTGGCGATGTGCCAATCATTCTGGATCTCGAGGCCCCGCTTGGCTGTGTTCGTGAAGGCCGAATCAATGTCCCCGGCGGCGAGGCGGAGGATGGCAATTTCGGTGACGTTCATCGCGGCTTGTTTGCTGTTTGCTACTTCACGTGATGGATTACAGTGTAAATGTCGACTCCGTGTATTCTCTCACGTGTTTGTCCGAAGCCTTGGATTCGGTTTTACGTGCCAGCCGGTGCCTCATGAGGCATCTCTCTGCTGACGTATTTAGGTAGCAATACGGTGGACCCACAGCTGAGGAGTTAGCCGGCAATCTGCCGTAACTTCGTTCACGAAGCAACTCCTGCCGAGGAGCCGGAGTTATCCCGCATGTGAAGCCCGATGCGCCGCCGTCTCATGTACAATACGCCGGGGTAGATTTTGTTAGCTCGGTACAGCCAAGGCGCTTACCTCGCTAAGCGGACAGGGGGCTGCTACAATAAACAGGGCTAACATTGAGTGGAGAGAGGCATTTTATTGTACATCAATGGCCGATTGAGCGGCCCTCTCTCTCGATGCACATCTGCAGCCGTTGTGGCATACTGTGAGCCAGTTGGCGTAACCAGTCTTCAGGTACTGCTTCCCAGGCACGCTCGATTAGA